>Ga0070665_100000655_pt1 | contig 46688 bp, 40 predicted proteins | sample KBSS13metaG_FD_65862 | JGI IMG/M metagenome (GOLD analysis project Ga0070665, IMG submission 65862) | Switchgrass rhizosphere microbial communities from Kellogg Biological Station, Michigan, USA - KBS S1-3 metaG | ecosystem: Host-associated > Plants > Roots > Rhizosphere > Soil ...
GTCGGACTTCTCGCGGAAGACGAGCCAGCCGATCCCCGGGTAGACGAGCCCGAACTTGTGGCCGGAGACGTTGATCGAGCGCACCTGCTCGAGCCGGAAGTCCCACTCGGAGTGCGGGTAGAGGAAAGGCCAGACGAAGCCGCCGCTGGCGGCGTCGACGTGGAGCGGCACGTCGAGCCCGCGCTCCTCCTTGATCCGCAGCAGCAGGTCGTTGATCCCGGGGATGTCGTCGGCGTGGCCGGTGAAGGTGGTGCCGAGGACGGCGGCGACGCCGATCGTGTTCTCGTCGACGTGGGGCTCGACGTCGTCGGGCCCGATCACGTACTTGTCCTCCTGCAGGCGGACGATCCGCGGTTCGACGTCGAAGTAGCGGCAGAACTTTTCCCAGACCACGTGGACGTCGCCACCGAAGACGAGGTTCGGCTTGTCGGTGCTCTTCCCCGCCGCTTCGCGCCGCTCCTTCCATTTCCACTTCAGCGACAGCGCCCCGAGCATGATCGCCTCCGAGGAGCCCTGCGTCCTGCACCCGGTCGTCTCCCCCGGGGCGTGGTAGAGGTCGGCGAGCATGCGGATGCAGCGCTGCTCGATCTCGGCCGAGATCGGGTACTCGGCGTGGTCGATGAAGTTGCGGTGGAGGTTCTCGCTGACGATCCGCGCCGCCTCGGGCTCCATCCAGGTGGTGACGAAGGTCGCCAGGTTGCGCCACGGGTCCCCCTCGAGCACTAGTTCCTCGTCGACGAGCCGCATCGCGTCGAGCGCCGGCATGCCGCTGTCGGGGAAGTCCTTGGCGGGCGCGTCTTCGGTCAGGAAGCGGTTGCCGTAGAGCTTGGCGGGATCCTCTGATTTCTTGTTCATCGCGCGAGCCTAACCTAGGGTGAAGCCGTGGAGGTCAAGCTCACCCACGTCGGCGGACCCACCGTCCTGATCGAGTTCGCCGGCTGGCGGCTGCTGACCGACCCGACCTTCGACCCCGCCGGCGGCAAGTACCGCTTCGGCTGGGGAACCGGCTCGCAGAAACTGACCGAGCCCGCGATCGCCGCCGCGGAGATCGGCCCGATCGACGCGGTCCTGCTCAGCCACGACCACCACGACGACAACCTCGACGCCGCCGGCCGGGCGCTGCTGCCGCAGGCCGGGACGGTGGTCACGACCGAGGCCGGCGCCCGCCGGCTCGGCGGCAACGCCCGGGGCCTCGCGCCCTGGGCGACGACCGAGCTCACGGCCGAGGGCAAACCGCCGATCGAGGTCACCGCGACGCCATGCCGCCACGGCCCGCCGCTGAGCCGGCCCCTTGTCGGCGACGTCGTCGGCTTCGCCCTGCGCTGGGAGGGGCAGGAGCACGGCGTCCTCTGGATCTCCGGCGACACCGTCCTCTACGACGGCGTCCGCGAGGTCGCCGACCGGCTCGAGGTCGGCACCGCGCTCGTCCACCTCGGTGGCGTCCGCTTCCCGGTCACCGGGCCGCTGCGCTACACGATGACCGCCGCCGAGGCGGTCGAGCTGCTCGGCTCGCTGCGACCGCAGACCGCGATCCCGATCCACTACGAGGGCTGGCGCCACTTCCGCCAGGGCCGCGAGCAGGTCGAGGCCGAGCTCGCCAAGGCGCCGGCCGAGGTCCGCGATCGCGTTCGCTGGCTCCCGGTTGGCGGGGCCGCCGAGATCGGCGTGTAGCGCCGCGCTATGTTGACCCAGCAAATCGGATTTCTTTTTCAACCGAGAGGAGAGGGTCGATGGACGAGACCGTCGAGATGGGCCCGATCGATTACATCCTGGTCGAGTGGCCGGGACGGCAGCCGAACGGAGAGGTCGCGCCCCACCTGGTCGACCTCGTCGACCGCGGCCTGATCCGCATCCTCGACCTGGCGCTGATCGCCAAGGACGAGGACGGCTCGGTGGCGGGCATCGAGCTCGAGGACCTCGGCGACGACGGGATGGAGCTCTCCGTCTTCGCCGGCGCCTCCTCCGGCCTGATCTCCGACGAAGACGTCGGCGAGGCCGCCTCGGCGCTGGAGCCCGGCACCTCGGCCGCGCTGCTCGTCTTCGAGAACACCTGGGCCGCGCCCTTCGCCACCGCCGTCCGCCGCTCCGGCGGGCAGCTCGTCGCCAGCGGCCGCATCCCCGTCCAGGCCATCGAGGCCGCGCTCGACGCGGCCGAGGCCAACGCTTAGAGAGGAAGACCAATGCCAGGACTACTTCGAGGCGTCGCCCGCACCGCGGTCATCGCCGGCACCGCCACCTCCGTCAGCAACCGCGTCTCCAAACGCCAGGGCGAGCGCTGGGCCGCGCAGGAACAGCAGCAGTACGCGCAGCAGGCGCCCCCGCCCCAGGCCGCGCCACCCGCGCCGGCCGGCGGCGAGGGCTCGACGATCGAGCAGCTGAAGGAGCTCGGCGAGCTGAAAGCGCAGGGCATCCTCACCGAGGAGGAGTTCGTCGCGCAGAAGGCGAAGATCCTCGGCTCTTAGCCCGGCTCAGTAACTCAGCGAGTAGAAGATGTGAGCGACGCCGGGTGCCTCGACCACCCGCGTCTGCTCCAGCTTCACGCTCGGCGGGATGCCGTCGAGCAGGCGGACCCCGCCGCCGAGGATCGCCGGCACCTGGTTGATCAGCAGCTCGTCGAGCAGGCCGGCACGGATCGTCTCCTGGATCGTCTCGCCGCCGCCGCCGACCGAGACATGGCCGTTGCCGGCCGCCTCGCGGGCCAGCTCGACCGCCCGCTCGATCCCCTCGGTGACGAAATGGAAGGTCGTCTCGCCGAGGGTCAGCGGCTCGCGCTCGTGGTGGGTGAGGACGAAGACCGGGGCCCCGAACGGCGGCTCGTCCCCCCACCAGCCGTTCCATAGCGGCTCGGTCCAGGGCCCGCGGACGGGGCCGAACATGTTGCGCCCCATGACGATCGCGTTGCTGTTGGCCGAGGCCTCGCGCACCACGTCGTCGCTGATTCCACCCTCGCCGCCCTCGCGGCCGTGGAGTTCCTGGAAGAAGCGGGTCTTGAAGGCCCACTCGTGCAGGACCTCGCCGCCTTCGCCGAGCCCGTGGTCCTCGCTCTGGTTGGGACCGGCGAGAAAGCCGTCGGCGGAGACCGAGATCTGGCACTTGACCTTGCTCACACAGGCACCGTATCGCGGCCGAAGCACTTGACGCGGAAACCATCAGCGCTATCCTGTTGGAGGACTAACTACAGAAAGTGGACTTGGTAATGACTTATCGGCTGATACCGCTCGACGAGGCAATCGTCTTCCCGACCGTGACCGCGACCCTGCCGATCGACGTCGGTGAGGAGGAGCGCGTCTTCCTGATGCCGCGCCGCGACGGCGAGTTCGGCCGCGTCGGCGTCGTCGCCGAGGTGATCGAGACCGGCCTCTCCCGTCGCGGCCGCCCCGTCGCCACCGTCGTCGGCCTGCACCGCGGGCTGATCGCCGGCGGCGCCCAGCCCGGCGAGGACGAGACGCTGCGGGTCGAGGTCCAGGAGATCCGCGACGGTCATCCCGACGACGAGCACACGCACGAGCTGTCGACCGAATACCGCGCCGTGGTCGAGGAGATCCTCGAGCACCGCGGCGACGACGGCCGCATCGCCGCCTTCCTGCGCTCGATCGACGAGCCGGGCGCGCTGGCCGACACCTCCGGCCTCTCCCCCGACATCCCCAACGAGGGCAAGCTGCGGCTGCTGGAGGCGATCGACGTCACCGCCCGCCTCGAGCTGGCGGTCGAGCTGCAGCGCGAGCGGCTGACCGAGCTACAGGTGCGGTCGAAGATCCGCGACGACGTCGAGTCCGGCGCGCAGAAACAGCAGCGCGACTACTTCCTGCGCAAACAGATGGAGTCGATCCGCAAGGAGCTGGGCGAGGACGAGGCCGACCTGATCGGCGAGTACGAGCGGAAGATCGCCGAAGCGGAGATGCCGGAGGCGGTCGCCGAGCAGGCCGAGAAGGAGCTGCGGCGGCTCGAGCGCCAGGGCGAGCAGTCGCCGGAGAGCTCGATGATCCGCAGCTACCTCGACTGGCTGATCGCGGTGCCGTGGGCGAAGCGCTCCGAGGAGCTTCTCGACCCGGCGCACACCCGCGAGGTGCTCGACGCCGACCACGCCGGCCTCGAGGACGTGAAGCGGCGGATCACCGAGTTCATCGCGGTGCGCAAGCTGCGCGAGGAGCGCGAGATCGAGGACGACAGTCGCGCCAACGGCGCGATCCTGACCCTGGTCGGGCCTCCGGGCACCGGCAAGACCTCGATCGGCGAGTCGATCGCCCGCGCCCTCGGGCGCGAGTTCGTTCGCATCAGCCTCGGCGGCATCCGCGACGAGGCCGAGATCCGCGGCCACCGCCGCACCTACATCGGCGCGATGCCGGGACGGATCGTCCGCGCCCTGCGCGACGCGAAGACGATGAACCCGGTGATCCTCCTCGACGAGGTCGACAAGGTCGGCGCCGACTGGCGCGGCGACCCCTCCGCGGCCCTGCTCGAGGTGCTCGACCCGGCCCAGAACGACACCTTCCGCGACCACTACCTCGACGTCGAGGTCGACCTCTCCGAGGTCGTCTTCGTCGCCACCGCCAACCTCGCGGACACGATCCCGGCGCCGCTGCTGGACCGGATGGAGATCATCTCCTTCGACGGCTACACGACCGAGGAGAAGCTGGCGATCGCCCGCGGCTACCTGCTGCCGCGGCAGCTGAAGCGGAACGGGCTGCGGCCCGAGGAGGTCGAGGTCGCCGACGAGGTGCTGCGCGCGGTGATCTCCGAGTACACCCGCGAGGCGGGCGTGCGGCGGCTCGAGCGCGAGATCGGCAAGCTGATCCGCGCCGCGGCGACGAGGATCGCCGCCGGCGAGGCCGAGGGCACGGTCGTCCTCGGCACGGACGAGCTGCGCGAGGCGCTCGGCCGGCAGAAGTTCTTCCAGGAGTCGGTCGAGCGGACCGCGATCCCGGGCGTCTCCACCGGCCTGGCGGTGACCGGCGCCGGCGGCGACATCCTCTTCATCGAGGCGACCGCGATGGACGGCGACAAGGGCCTGGTCCTCACCGGCCAGCTCGGCGACGTGATGAAGGAGTCGGCGCGGATCGCCCTCTCCTACGTCCGCGCCCACCGCGAGGAGCTGGGAATCGAGCCGGACGCGTTCCAGCGCGAGTTCCACCTCCACGTCCCCGCCGGGGCGATCCCCAAGGACGGCCCCAGCGCCGGCACGGCGATGACCACGGCGCTGGTCAGCCTGCTGACCGGGCGGCCGGTGAAGCACACGGTGGGGATGACCGGCGAGGTCACCCTGCAGGGGCGGGTGCTGCCGATCGGCGGCCTCAAGCAGAAGGTGCTGGCCGCGCACGCCGCCGGGCTGACCGAGGTGATCCTGCCCGAGCGCAACCGCGGCGACCTCGACGAGGTCCCAGAGGAGGTGCGCGAGCAGATGGCCTTCCACCCGGTGATGAGCATCGACGAGGTGCTGGCGCTGGCGCTGGAGCCGGCGGAGAAGGGGCACGAGGCGGCGGTGTGACCCCCCGCTGCCGCAACTGCAACCCGGTCCCGACCGAGCTCCGCGCCACCGCCGGGATCCTTGAGCGCCGCTGGACGATGGCGACGATCTACGCCTGCTCCAGCGGCGCCGCCCGCTTCAACGAGTTCCGCCAGTCGCTCCCCGGCGTCTCCCCGACGACGCTCTCCGAGCGGCTGGAGCAGCTGGAGGCGGCGGGGATCGTCGAGCGCCAGATGGTCCCCGGCCGCCCCCCGCACACCGAGTACACCCTGACCCCGCGCGGCGAACGCGTGGCCCAGGCCGTCGCCGGCCTGCTCCAGCACTAGGGCAGGCGCGGCGGGAGGTCGTCCGGGGCCGGCTCGGCGGGGCGCTGGCGCTGGATCTCGACCAGGCGGAAGTAGAGGACCGAGGCGACCAGGGCGGCGACCGGGGCCGCGGCCGTCTGGGCGAGGACGGTGAAGACGACTTCGACGATCTCCCCCTCGACGATCGCGGTGCCCAGCGCGGTCAGGCCGAGGGTGGCAACGAGCGCGATCAGGAAGCCGACCATCACCGCCCCCAGCACCGGCCAGCCGTTGCCACGGACGAGCTGGCGCGAGCGGCCGAGGGCCTCGGTGACCCCCCGGCGCTCGACGACGATCGCCGGCGCGACCACCGCCCACACCGTCAGCAGGTAGACGCCGGGGACGACGAGGAGGAGGAGACCGCCGCCGATCCCGAGCGCGGTCAGGAAGCTGGCGCCGAGCAGCGGCCAGAACACCGGCATGACCGAACGGACCAGGTCGCCGACCGAGGAGTCGCGCCGTCCCTCCCGGACGTCTCGGACCAGGCCCACCACCATCCCCTGGTAGAGGATGCCGACCGTCAGGCTGACGACGGTCCCGATCCAGAACAGAGCGAGGACTTCCCTCGTCAGCGCTTCGACGATTCCCGCGACGAGGAACAGCCAGAAGGCGATCGGCAGCAGCACCCCCGCCCGGTCGCGGTAGATCGCGAACGTCTCGCGCAGCGTCTCCCCCACACTCACCTTGGCGTTCATGCGCCGCATTCTTACCGCTGCGTCCTGATCGACGCCGGAACCCGCCGGGTAGATTCCCCCTCGATGCTCTATTTCAGTCATCCGGCCTGCTTGGAGCACGATCCGGGGGTGGGGCTGCCGGGGCATCCCGAGCGGCCGGAGCGGCTGCGGGCCGTGGAGGCTGCATTGGCCGAGCGCGACTGGCTCGGCTGGGAGCGGCGCGAGGCGCCCGCCGCCAGCGAGGAGGAGCTGATGCTCGTCCACCCGCGCGCCCACGTCGAACGGATCCGCGACCTCTGTGCCTCCGGCGGCGGCGCGATCGACATGGACACCTACGCGAGTGGGGCCTCCTGGGAGGCGGCGCTGCGCTCGGCCGGGGCGGCCTGCGAGATGACCCGGGCGCTGCTCGCCGGCGAGACCAGCGCCGCCTTCGCCGCCGGCCGGCCGCCCGGCCACCATGCCGAGCCCGAGCGGGCGATGGGCTTCTGCCTCTTCGACAACATCGCCGTCGCCGCGGCGATGGCGCTTGCCGAGCACGACCTCGAGCGCGTCTTCATCCTCGACTGGGACGTCCACCACGGCAACGGCACCGCGGAGATCTTCCGCCGGCGCGCCGACGTCCTCTTCGCCAGCATCCACCAGGGCGGGATCTTCCCCGGCTCAGGCGCCCGCGAGGACACCGGCGCCGGCCCGGGCGAGGGGTTCACGATCAACCGCCCCGTCCCGGCGGGCAGCGACGAGAGCGTCTGGCTGCCGCTGCTCGAAGACGAGCTGTTGCCGGCGGCGGCGGAGTTCGAGCCGCAGCTGGTCCTGATCTCAGCCGGCTTCGACGCCCACCGCGACGACCCGCTGGCCGAGTGCCAGCTGGAGACCGACTCCTTCGCCCGCATGGCCGGCCTCGTCCGCGCCGCCGCGGCGGACTGGGGCGCACCCGTCGGCGCCGTGCTCGAGGGCGGCTACGGCCTCGCGGCGCTGGCCGACTCGGTCGTCGCCACGATGACGGCGCTTGGCGAGGGAGAACACCGATGACCAAGCTGGAGCAGGTCGAGTTCGAGCCCGCGCCGCTGGAGCGGTTCCGGCCGCTGCTCGGCGACCGCTTCGCGGAGATCGAAGAGGCCGCCGCCGGCGCCCGCGAGACCTTCGCCGACCGGCGCATCTGGCACGTCAACTCGACCTCACAGGGAGGCGGCGTGGCCGAGATGCTGCGAGCCCTGCTCCCCTACGCGCGCGACGCCGGGGTCGACGTCCGCTGGGTAGTCCTCGGCGAGTCCGACGGCTTCTTCGATTTGACCAAGCGCATCCACAACCGCCTCCACGGCGACGCGGGCGAGGGCGAGGCGCTGGACGAGGAGGCTCGCGAGCTCTACGCGATCGCCTCGCAGCGCTCGGCCGAGGAGCTGCGCCGCCTGGTCGAGCCCGGCGACGTCATCTACCTGCACGACCCGCAGCCGGCCGGGCTGGTGCCGGCGATGAAGGAGGCGGGGCTGGCTGTCGTCTGGCGCTGCCACATCGGGGTCGACGAGCCCAACGACGCCGCCCGCGAAGCCTGGGACTTCCTCCGCCCCTACGTCGAGCCCGCCGACGCCTACGTCTTCTCGCGCCGTGCCTACCTCTGGGAGGGGCTCGACGAGGACAGGACCTGGATCATGCCGCCGGTCATCGACCCGTTCTCGCCCAAGAACGAGGACCTGGACGAGGAGCGAGTCGAGGCGATCCTGGCCGAGGTCGAGGCGGAGGCGACGATCCTGCAGGAGGAACCGGTGCCCGCCGATGCCAAGGTCGTGACCCAGGTCTCGCGCTGGGACCGCCTCAAGGACCCCGAGGGCCTGCTCGAGATCCTCGCCCGCCACCTCGACGACCCCTCGCTGCACCTCTGCCTCGTCGGCCCCGAGACCGAGGGCGTCCACGACGACCCCGAGGGCGCCCAGGTCTACCAGCGGGTCGCCGACGCCTGGCGCGGCCTCGACGACGAGCGCCGCCGCCGCGCCCACCTGATCAGCCTGCCGATGGACGACCTGGCCCGCAACGCCGCGATGGTCAACGCCCTGCAGCGCCGCAGCGACGTGATCGTCCAGAAGAGCCTCGCCGAGGGCTTCGGCCTGACGGTGGCGGAGGCGATGTGGAAGGCCAGGCCGGTGGTCGCCAGCCGGGTCGGCGGCATCCAGGACCAGGTGGTCGACGGGGAGACCGGGCGCCTGGTCGACGACCCCCGCGACCTGCCCGCCTTCGCCCGCGCGATCGAGGAGCTCGTCGCCGACCCCGACAGGGCCGCCGCCCTGGGCACCGCGGGCCGCGACCACGTGCGCGACAGCTACCTGGCGGTCGACCGGCTGCGCGAATACGTCGAGCTGCTGACGGCGCTGATTCGCGAGCCGCGCCGCGGATAGCCCGCCGATCGCCTAGGGAGGGGGCTGCGGGACCGTCAGTCGCTGGACCAGGTCGCCGCCGCCGTTGAACCGCCTCCAGGCCATCGCCAGGGTTCCGCCGGATCCCCAGGCGAGCACGGGGTCGCCGGCGGTCCGCCCCCCGACGGAAAGGTTTTGGACGGCGCCGAGGGTGCCGGAGCCGAGCAGGTCGCGCCGCTGGACGATGAAGTTCGTGCCGTCGAAGCGACTCCAGAGGACGGTCGCCACGCCCCCAGGGGAGATCGCGACCTGGGGATCTGCCGCATCGCGCCCGACCGCGGAGAAATCGACGGTCACCGTGCTGGGAGCACCGGCCGAGTCGATGCGGCGCCCCTGGACGACGAAGCTGCTGCCGTCGAAGCGGTCCCAGACGACGGTAGCCCTGCCGTCCGAGCCCACGGCGACCCGGGGCTCGGCGGCGTTCCGTCCCGTGGCCGAGAGGTTGTTCACGCCTCCGATGGCCGCGCCGGCGGCGGCAAGCCGCCGCTCCTGGATGATCCAGTTGGAGCCGTTGAACCTGCTCCAGACGACGGTCAACACCCCTCCGGGCCCGATCGCGAACTGCGGCTGGAGCGCACTCTCGCCGCTGGAGGAGAGGGTCCAGATGGCGGCCTTGGGCGCCCCTCCGGGGACGATCTGCCGCCCCTGGATGATCCCGTCGCTGCCGTCGTAGCGACTCCAGATCACCGTCGCGACGCCGTCCCCTCCCATCGCCACCTGCGGTTCGACGGCATCCTGCCCGGTCGCGGAGAGGATGTGAGCGGTGCTCTCCACCGCTCCGCTGGGAGCGATCTGGCGCTCCTGGACGTAGTAGTGGGCGCCGTCGAACCGCTTCCAGACGACGGTCGCGGTCCCGTCGGGGCCGGCGGCCACCTGCGGCGCCGCCGCGTCCTGCCCGGTCCCCGACAAGGTCTTGGTGCTTTCCTCCGGCGTCCCGGCAGCCGTTATCCGGCGCGCCTGGACGACGAAGTTGGTGCCGTCGGAGCGAATCCAGGTGACGATCGCCATTCCGCTGCCGGTCACGGCAACCTGCGGCGCAAGCGCGTCCTGACCCGAAGCGGAGAGCTGGCGGATCGTTCCGAGCGTGCCGTTGGGTGCGATGCGCCGCGCGAAGACCGTGAAGGTGCCGCCGCTGCGGGCGCTCCAGACGACGGTCGAGGCACCGTCTCGGGCGACCGCGACGTCGGGACCGCCGGCCATTTCAGCCGCGGGCGAGAGGTCGGCGGCCTGGACCGCTTCGCCGCTGCTGGCGGCCGGGGGCTTCACTTTCGTCAGCGGCGGCAGGGAGAGCGGCCGGGAGACGAAGAGGCCGCTCTGGATCGCCTTGCGGAACTGCTGCTGCGCCGGCGCCGAGCTCTCGATCGGCCAGTCCTCCCGCGATCCGTTCTTCAGGAGGTTCCAGTTGAACCAGAGGTAGCCCTTGATCTCGGGGTGGTGGGGCAGGTAGGTGGTCAGCATTTCCCGGATCCAGTCGGTCTTGTTGCCGCCGTGCTCGGTGGAGCCGGTCTCGACGATGATCAGCGGCTTCGTCGGCGCAACCGCCTTGATGATCTTCAGGGTCGGCGTGATCGTCTGCTCGGGGTTGATCCACTTGTCCGGCTGGGCGGGCATGCGGCCCCAGTTGTAGGAATCGAGCCCGGCCCAGTCGACGTAGGCATCGCCGGGGTAGTACTTGGTCGGGTTGGATTCCGGGTCCGACCAGATGCTGTTGGGGGTCCAGGTCCAGGTGACGTTGGTCGCTCCCTGGCCGGCGACGAGGTCGTGGAATCGCCGCCAGGCGCTGACGAAGTACGGGCTTCGGCCCCAGGCGAACCAGCCTCCGTTCATCTCCCACCAGGGGTCGAAGAGGAACGGGTATCCCCAGGCCTTGGCTTCCTGCGCCCATCTCCTGATCGCCGCGTCCTGGCTGCCGTTGGCGACGTCGGCAAGGGTCATTTCCTTGCCCAGCCCCATCGTCACCAGCGGGATCGCCCCGCGGGCGCGCGTCGCTTCCACCTCTGCCTTGTCGAACGCGGCCCACGACTGGCCCTGGTTCAGGATCGCGATCTTCTTGCCGGCGTGGCGCTCGAAAAGGTCCCACGCCTGCATGTTGTTGGGCGCGTTTCCGGTCTGCCCGTAGGTCTCGCCGCTGATCGTCGCGCCGAAATACATCGCCCCGCTGGCGCCGGGCGGCGCGAACAGCAGCAACGGCAGCGCGCACAAGCACGCGGCGACTGCCTTGGCGAGAGCCCCCCGGACCATGCTCACCGTCTACCCGCGCGGCTCCTTCTTCAGCCGCAGGCTGAGGTCGCGGCTGCTCGGCAGCCCGCCGCGGGGGACGAAGGTGACGGTCAGCTTCAGACGCACGCTGCCGCGGCGGTTGAGGATCCGGCGCGCCTTCGGCTTCGGCAGGACCGGCAGCACGACGCGGCCGGCGGCCTCGGCTTGCCGTTGCCGCGGCACGGCGCCGTCGACCGCGACCAGGCCGGGACCGGGCACCTCGACCTTCAGGGTGGCGGTTCCGCGGCGGCGGTTGAGGCCGACCTTGCCGATCGTGAACAGGTTCGAGACGGGCGCGGCGGTGTCGGTGCCGCTGCCACCCGAAGCGTCGCCAGGTCCGCCGGGGCTATCGCCGCCGGCGTCAGGGCCACCGCTTTCTTCCTCTTCTTCTTCGGGGTCCGGCGGAGGGGGTTCGGGGTTCGGCACGGTGTTCGCCTGGACGACGTCGCCGGCACCGGCGAACCGCCGCCAGACCATCGCCAGGGTCCCGTCCTGCCCCCAGGCGGCGACCGCGTCGCCGGCCCCGCGCCCAGCGGTCGAGAGGTTGGCGGTGCTTCCCGGCGTGCCGTCGGCTGCCAGGTCCCGTCGCTGGACGATCCAGTTGCTGCCGTCGTAGCGGCTCCAGAGCACGGTCGTCCCGCCGCCGGGCGCGGCGGCGACCTGCGGGTCGGCGGCGTCGCGCCCGCTGGCCGAAAGGTTGGCGGGCCCTGACGGCAGCGCGCCGGCGGCGTCGATCCGCCGCGCCTGGACGATGAAGTTGGCGCCGTCGTAGCGGTCCCAGACCACGGTCGCGACCCCGTCGGAGCCGACCGCCAGCTGCGGCTGGGCGGCGCTGCGCCCGCTCGCCGAGAGGGCGAGGACCGCGCCCGTCGCCGCCCCGGTGGCCGCCAGCCGCTGGCCCTGGATCGCCCAGTTGGCGCCGTCGAAGCGGGTCCAGACGACCGTCGCGGTGCCGTCGGCGGCGAGCTCGACCTGCGGCTCGATCGCGTTCTCGCCGGCGGCCGAGAGGTTGGCGGTGGCCGCCAGGGTCCCCGCCGGTTCGACCCGCCTGGTCTGAACGATCGAGTCGGAGCCGTCGAAGCGGGTCCAGACGACGGTCGCGGTGCCGTCGGCGGCAACCGCGACGTCGGGTTCGACCGCGTCCTGGCCCGATTCCGAGAGCCGCTGCGAGGCTTCTTCGGAGGTCCCGTCGGGCGCGATCCGCCGTACCTGGACCAGCGGGTGGAAGCCGTCGAAGCGCCGCCAGACGACCGTCGCGGTGCCGTCGGGAGCGACGTCTACCTGCGGGTCGGCCGCGTCCTGGCCCGAGCCCGAGAGCGTCCTGGTCGCTTCCTCGGGCGCGCCCCCCGGCGCGATCCGCCGCTCCTGGATGCGGAAGTTGGCGCCGTCCCAGCGGGTCCAGGCGACGGTTGCGGTGCCGTCGGCGGCGACCGCCACCTGCGGCGCCAGCGCGTCCGCCCCCGAGGCCGAGAGCTGAGTGACCGGACCGCGGCTCCCGTCGGCGGCGATCCGTCGGGCGAAGACGCGGAACTCGCCGCCGCTCTTGGCGCTCCAGACGACGGTCGCGGTGCCGTCGGGGGCGAGGTCGAGATCGGGGCCGCTCGCCATCTCCGCCGCCGGCGAGAGGTTCGCCGCCACCGCCGCGTCAGCCGCAGCGGGGACCGGCGGCTGCACCTTCGTCAGTTTCGGCAACGAGACAGGGGCCCCCACGAAGGAGCTGCTCTGGATCGCCTTGCGGAACTGCTGCTGGGCCGGCGCCGAAGTCTCGATCGGCCAGTCGGCGCGTTTGTCGCCCTTGGGGAAGTTCCAGTTGAACCACAGGTAGGCGCCGATCTCAGGGTGGTGCGGCAGGTAGGTGCCCAGCATTTCCCGGATGTAGTCGGTCTTGTTGCCGCCGTACTCGCTGGAGGCGTTCTCGGCGATCATCACCGGCTTCGCCGGCGCCGTTTCCCTGATGATCTTCAGCGTCGGGCTGATCGTCTGGTCGGGGGTCAGCCATTTGTCGGGCTGGGCCGGGTTCCGCCCCCAGTTGTAGGAGTCCAGCGCGGTCCAGTCGACGTAGGCGTCGCCCGGGTAGTAGAGCGCCGGGTTCGATTCGGGGTCGAACCAGATGCTGTTGACGATCCAGGTCCAGGTCACGTTGGTCGCGCCCTGGCCGGCGACCAGGTCGTGGAAGCGGCGCCAGGCCTGTTTCAGCATCGGCTCGCGCCCCCAGGCGTACCAGCCGCCGTTCATCTCCCACCAGGGGGCGAAGAAGAACGGGTGGCCCCAGGCCTTCGCTTCCTGGGCCCATTTTTTGATCGCCGCGTCCTGCTCGCCGTTGGCGACGTCTTCGATCGTCACCCCGTCGCCGAGGCCCATCGTGATCAGCGGGATCGCGCCGCGCGCGTGGGTCGCTTCGACCTCGAGCTTGTCCCAGGCGGTCCACCCCTGGCCCTGGTTGAGGATCGCGACCTTGCGCCCGGCGTGACGCTCGAACAGGTCCCAGGCGGCGGTGTTGCGCGGAGCGTTGCCGGTCTGACCGTAGCTTTCGCCGCTGATCGTTGCCCCGAAGTACATCGACCCGCTGGCGGCGGGCGCCGATCCGAGCAGCAACAGCGGCAGCGCGCACAAGCACACGATCGCCGCTCTGGCAAGACCCCCCTGGACCATTGTTCGATGCTGGCGAAGGTTGGACACTTAGTCAAGTCCCGGCCGCGCGAGCGCGACCGTCGACCGCCTCGCACCTGCCCCGCCTACGGTTTTTTTTCGGCGCCCTTGCCGGGGTTGGCGGCCGACCCCGCGCCGGGCGATTCAGTCCCCTGCGACGGGGCCTGGGACTGGGGCGGTTGACTGGGAGCCGCCCCCTGAGGAGGGTTTTCGGGCGGTCCCTTCGGTGGCGTGCTCGGCGCCGCTTCGGACGCAGGCGTCGCGGGCTTGCTCGGCGCTTCCTGCGGCGCCTTCTCCTTTTCCGCGCTTTCCGGCTTGCCCGTCTGCGGCTTGTTGCCGGCGGCGGTTTCCTGTCCCTCGGCGGCCGCGGTCGGGGGACTCTTCTCGGTCCCGCCCGTGGCGTGTTCGGGCGTGACGAAGGGTTTGGCTTCGCTGTGCGGGTTCGCGTGCTCGGCGCCTTGGCCGTGCTCCTTGCCGGCGGGAGCGGCGTTCGCCCCGGGCGCGGAGCCGCTCTCGGCGCGGTTCGCCCCTTTGCTCTGCGAGCGCTCGGCCCCGGAGCCGACGGCGCCGTTCGAGGAGGAGTGCTCGGAAGCCGCGCCGCCGTCGCCAGCGCCCCCCGCGCCGGGCGTCGCCGGCGCGGACTTGGCGCTCTTCTCGCCGGGCAGCCCGAGGTGGATGACGCCCGTGCGGTCGGCAGCGGTCACCCCGACCGCAGCCACAACCGCCACCGTCGCGACGCCTTTCACCGCCGCCGAGGTGGCGATCGTTTTCGCCGCGCCGCCGCCGAGGGTGGCCGCGAGGCCGCCGCCGGTGGCAACTTGCGAGCCGCCGCCGACCAGGCCCTGCAGCATTCCCGCCGCCGCGACCGCCGGCAGCGGCGCCAGGGCGGCGAAGTCCCGCTCGCGGCGCTTGATGTCCTCGCCGAACTCGCGGCAGGCGGCGCAGGAGCGCAGGTGGGCGCGGACGTCGCGGCGGCGGATCACGCGGCCGTCGCCGTCGGAGAGCGCTCTGGTCACCGCGTCGCAGCTCATCTCACGCCCCTCCTCCATCTGACGCAGGCTCTGCCGCGCCTCGTAGAGGGTCTGCCGGGCGACTGCGCCGGTGGTCTCCAGCGCGACGCCGATCTCCTCGAAGTCGAGCCCGGACATCTCGCGCATCACCAGCACGTCGCGCTGCCGATCGGGCAGCTCGCGCAGGTCGGCGAGCAGGCCCCGCAGCCGTTCCCGCGTCGCCGCGTCCTCGGAGAGGCCGTAGCCCGGCGCCACCTGCTCGACGTCCAGCTGCGAGGTCTCGCGGCGGCGGCGCAGCAGGTCGATCGCCTCGTTGTGGGCGATCCGGTAGAGCCACGGCTTCAGCTCGATCTGGCGCTCCTCTCCGGGCAGCGCCCGCAGCACCTTGATCATCGTGTTCTGCAGCGCGTCCTGGGCGTCCTCCGGGTTGCCGACGATCGCCAGGCAGAAGCGGTACAGCGGCTGGTGATAGCGCCGGAAGATCGCCGCGAAGGCCCGGTCGTCGCCGCCGACTGCGCGCCGCGTCAGCCGCTCGTCCGAGAACAGCCGGCTGATTCCCGCTGGGGCTGCTGCTTCGCTCATATGACGATCTTCCCATCGCGGGCCGTCCGATCAAGGGTCGAGGCGCTCTGACGCCTCATAAACGCATCGTCCCTCCCTCTTGTCAGCGCCCTTTTCAGTGAATGGCCTGACAGAGAAGTTCCCGCGCCGTTCGTTAAGGAAACCAGTCCAATAGCGGCAGAGGCCTCGGCCGCGGAGAAAGAGGGGATTCAGATGGTTGGAGCGCTGATCGGACTTCTGATCATCGTCGCGATCGTGCTGGTGCTGCTCGACGTCGCCGTCGCCGGCGGGATCCTCGGGCTGGTCGCGCTGATCCTCCTGATCCTTCTCCTCCTGGGCCGCATCTGAGCCCCGCGACCGGAAAAATCCGCCTGGCTTATCACTGGGCGAGGTGGGTACGGGAAGGCGCATGAGCGAGCTCGTTCTAGGTCCCCTGCTGCGCTACGTCTCCGGCACCGAGGCGACGGTCTGGGTCGAGACCAGCGAGGCCTGCGAGGTCGAGATCCTCGGCCGCACCGAGCACACCTTCCGGGTCGAGGGCCATCACTACGCGCTGGTCTGCATCGAGGGGCTCGAGCCGGCCGAGCGCTACGAGTACGAAGTCAAGCTCGACGGCGAGGTCTGCTGGCCCGAGCCCGACTCCGAGCTGCCGCCGAGCGCGATCCACACGGTCGACCCGGAGAAGGACCTCGACATCTGCTTCGGCTCCTGCCGCGTCGCCGTCCCCCACGAGGCGCCCTTCACCGAACCGAAAGACGAGACCGAAATCGGCCACGAGGTCGACGCCCTCTGGGTCCTGGCGAAACAGATGTGCGCGGGCGAGCGCGACGACTGGCCCGAGCAGCTCTTCCTGCTCGGCGACCAGGTCTACGTTGACGAGGGCTCGCCGAAGACGCGCAAAAAGATCAAGGAACGCCGCGGCACCGACACGCCCCCCTTCGACGAGGTGACCGACTTCGAGGAGTACACCTGGCTCTATCGCGAGAGCTGGGAGGAGCCGATGATCCGCTGGCTCTTCTCCTGCATCTCGGTCTCGATGCTGTGGGACGACCACGACATGAGCGACGACTGGAACATCTCCCGCGACTGGCTGCTGGAGATGCAGCAGAAGTCCTGGTGGCACCGGCGCGTCGTCGGCTGCGTCTCCAGCTACTGGATCTACCAGCACATCGGCAACCTCTCCCCCCGCGAGCTGGCCGAGAACGACCTCTACCAGCGGGTCCGCGGCAACCAGAAGGGCGAGGAGGAGCTGTTCGCCTGGGCGCACCGGATCCAGGCGATGGGCGACGGCACCCGCTGGAGCTTCTGCCGGGACTTCGGCCGCACCCGGGCGATCTTCATCGACGCCCGCGCGGCGCGGGTGCTGGAGGAGGACCGGCGGGCGATCGTCGACGACGAGGAGTGGGAATGGATCGTCGAGCACTGCGAAGGCGACTTCGACCACCTGCTGATCTGCACCACGATCCCCTGGCTCCTCTCCCCCGCCTTCGAGCGGATCGAGGCCTGGAACGAGCAGCTCTGCAACGGCGCCTGGGGCAAGCCGGTCGCCTGGGCGAGCGAGAAGCTGCGCCGCGAAGTCGACTTCGACCACTGGCCCGCCTTCGGCGAGTCCTTCGCCAAGCTGCGCGACCTCCTGCACGAGGTCGCGACCGGCCAGCGCGGGGCCACCCCGGCCTCGGTCGTCGTCCTCTCCGGCGATGTCCACCACGCCTACCTCAGCGAGGTCGCCTTCCCGAAATCGGCCGAAAACGGGAACGGCCGAGCGCCCGTCTACCAGGCGGTCTGCTCCCCCTACCGCAACCCGCTCGACGAAAAAGAGCGGCGGGTGGTGCGCAACGGGTTCGGCAAGCCGCTGACCGTCCTCGCCCGCCTGCTGGCCAAGGCGGCAGGCGCGCCGGACCCGGGGATCCGCTGGCGGACCTTGAACGGACCCCACTTCGACAACCAGGTCGGGACCCTCGAAATCGACGGCCGCCGCGCCCTGATGCGCCTCGACAAAACCGTGCCCGGCGAAGACGGCACCCAGGCGCTGGAAGAAAGCTTCTCCCGCCGCCTCGCCTGACCCCTCTGGTTGCGATACCCAGTAGCGGGTAAGGATGTCCCGTGCGGTGGAGATCGATACTGGGCGCGGTTGTGCCAGCGATGCTGGCGGTCCTCCTGCTCGCGCCCTCGGCTCGCGCCGATTTCCCGGACCTCTACGGCGGCGACGTGACCTGCGCCGAGCAGCCCGGCAACGGCAAAGTCCGCCTCTGCGGCGGCGAGACGACGACCTGGGACGGGGTGACCAAGATCGACGTCAACGTCGTCCTGCCGCCGGCGCCGAGCGCGGGCGACGACGGTCCCTACCCGCTGATCGGCGTCTTCCACGGCTGGGGCGGCCACAAGATCGGACTGGAAGACGCCCGCCTGCAGGACTGGGCTGAGGCCGGCTACGCCGTCTTCAGCATGAGCGACCGCGGCTGGGGCGAATCGTGCGGCGGCATGGACCCCGACCGCCTACTCGAACCGACCGCCTGCGCCGCCGGCTACAACCACTTGATGGACACCCGCTACGAGGTCCGCGACGCCCAATTCCTGATCTCGGTCCTCGCCGACGAAGGCGTCGCCGAGCCGAAGAAGATCGGCGCCACCGGCGTCTCCTACGGCGGCGGCATGTCGATGGCGCTGGCGGCGCTGCGCAACCGGACGATGCTCCAGGACGGTTCGCTCGTCGCCTGGAAAAGCCCGGCCGGCACGGCGATGGAACTCGCCGCCGCGGTTCCGCAGTGGCCCTGGAGCGACCTCGCCTACTCGCTGATGCCGAACGGCAGCACCCTCGACTACGTCGCCGACTCGCCCTACCGCGGTCCTGACGGCAATGCCCAGATCGGGGTCGAGAAGGCCTCCTACGTGAGCGGGCTCTACGGCCTCGGTCTCGCCAGCAGCAACTACGCCCCGCCCGGGACGGACTCCGGCGCGGATTTGACTGGCTGGTACACGCTGATCAACGCCGGCGAGCCCTACGACTCGAACCCGCTGGCGAACTCGATCGTCACCGAGATCGACGCCCACCACTCCTCCTATTACATCGACCACTCGCAGCCGCCGGCGCCGCTGCTGATCCAGAGCGGCTGGAACGACGACCTCTTCCCGGTCGACGAGGGGGTCCGCTTCTACAACCGCACCCGCTCGCAGTACCCCGGCGACCCGATTTCCCTCTTCCTGATGGACGACGGCCACGCCCGCAGCCAGAACAAGCCGGCCGACGAGGCGCTCTTCCTGCAGCGGCTGAACGCCTGGTTCGACCACTACCTGAAGGGCGCCGGCGGCGCGCCGGCCTCGAGCGCCGAGGCGCTGACCACCACCTGCGGCGGCCCCTCCGAAGGCCCGTTCAAAGCCGCGAACTGGCAGGACCTCTCGCCGGGAGAGATCCGCTTCGGCAACGACGCCGCGCAGACCGTCCTCCCCGCCGCCGGCGACCCCTCGATCGGCACCGCCTTCGACCCGATCGCCGGCAGCGGCGCCTGCGCCACCGCCGCGGGCGCCGACCAAGCCGGCGCCGCCAACTACCGCCTCGCCGTCCCCGCCCCCGGCTTCACCCTGCTCGGCTCGCCGACGGTGATCGCCGACCTCGCCGCCACCGGCACCGACTCCGAGCTCGCCGCCCGGCTGCTCGACGTCGGCGCCGACGGCAAAGAGCGCCTCGTCGCCCGCGGCCTGCTGCGCCCCGGCGACGGCGGCGAGGACGTCGTCTTCCAGCTCCACCCGCAGGGCTACCGCTTCGCCGGTGGCGACACCGTCAAGCTCGAGCTGCTCCCCGCTGACTCCCCCTACTCGCGGCCCTCGAACGCGCAGTCGCCGATCGCCGTCTCCAACCTCGAGCTGCGGCTGCCGGTGCGCGAGCAGCCCGGCGAGCTCGGCGGTCTCGTCCAGACCCCGGCGGCCCCGGGCCGAATCGCCGAGCCGGCGCCCGGCGGCGGCGCGGCGGTCGGCGTCGCCGGCCTGGCGGGCAAGCTGCGGGCAGGGGTCCGCGCGGTCCGGGCGCCGCTGCGCTGCGCCGGCGGGCCCTGCAGCGGCCAGCTCGTGCTCCGCGCCCGCAAGCGCGTGATCGCTCGCGACTCCTACTCGCTGCGCGACGGCGCCAAGGAAGGGGTCCCGGTGATGCTGACCAAGGCCGGCCGCAAGCTCGTCCGCGCCCAGCGCCGCGGGGGCAAGCGCTCGCTGCGCGCCCGCCTCCAGCTCCTCGACGCGGGCCGGCCGGCTCCGGTCGACCTAAAGCGGCGCGTCCGCCTGCGCTAAAGCGCTCGCCGGCAGCTTCGCTTTCTGGCGGCGCTCCCACCAGGCCCAGCCCAGCATCACCACGCCGGCGTAGATCCAGCCGAGCAGGACGTCGAAGAAGTAGTGCTCGCCGGTCGCCATCAGGGTCAGGCCCATCGCCAGCGGATAGAGGAGCAGCAGCGGCCGCAGCCAGCGTCGCCGCACCCGGCTCCAGAGGAAGAGCGCGACCAGGGTGACGAAGGCGCAATGCAGCGAGGGGACCGCGGCGACCTCGTTGCTGCTCGCCTGGCCCTTGGAGAAGAGCGAGGCGGTGCCGATGCTGATCACCTCGAAGCCCCGCGAGGTGCTGCGATGGACTTCGTCGATCAGCCCCATTTCGCCGGCCATCCAGGGCGGCGCGGCGGGGAAGAGGATGTAGGTCGTCAGCCCGGCCAGCGCCAGCGTCACCAGCCGCCGGGTGAAGCGGTGGAAGGCGAACCGGTCGCGCGCCCAGAGCCACCCGGCGAGGGCGAAGGGGACGATGAAGTAGGAGACGTAGATGAGGGTGAAGGCGACGTCCCACCAGCTGACCGCGTAGGGGTTGTAGAGATGGTCCTGCAGCCACTCGGTCGGGGTTTCGCCGCCGAAGACGAAGCTGTCGAAGTCGACCATCACGTGGTAGTGGATCGGGATCCCCCAGGAGTCGGCGGCCCCCCGGGTCAGGTCGTAGGCCCAGAGCACGGCGACGATCGGCAGCCAGTCGATCACCAGCTGGAGGATTTCCCGCGGCGGCCGCCCGATCGAGGCGCAGGCAAGGGCACCGCAGGTCCAGAGGATCACCAGCTCGCGCTGGGTGGGGATGCCGTTGCTGGCGGTCCAGAGGATCAGGCCGACGAAATACAGGCCCAGGGCGTAGGGCCGCACCACCGCCCAGGAGGCGAACCGGAAGTCCGCTTCCTGCTCGCCGCGCTTCTCTACATATTCACCGCTGGCCATGCCCGCCATGCTAAGCGGACGCCAGGGGGAACGTCCGCGGGGCTCAGCAGGCGGTGGCGATTCTGGCGCGGGCCCGCCGCAGCGCCGCCTTGCGCTTGTCGGCAATGCTGAGCAGGCGCCGCAGCGCCTTCTCGTTCACGGTCGTCTCGAGCTTCGCCCGCGTCCGGCGCAGCCGAGCGGCCGCGGCGTCGCGCGCGGCCTTCGCCGCCAGGCACCCTTGCGCCGGTCCCGGCGCCGCCGCGGGTGGCGGGTCGGCCGCCTTCTCGCCTCCCTGGGCGCTTCCGCCGCCTGATCCCGATTCGGGGTCGGGGTCGGTTTCCGGTTCTTCTTCGCCTTCGCCGCGGATCACGATCGTCCGCTGGGCGAAACCGACGTAGCCGAGCTCCTCCGCCCCGGCAGCCTTGACCAGGTATTCCCCCGGTTCGTCGTAGACGTGGGTCGCTTCGGTGCCGGCGACCTTCGTGCCGTCGCCGAACTCGATCTGCGGCGAGTAGAGGTCTTCGGTCGGGGTCGAGACTTCGATCTCTTCGCCGACCGTCCCTTCCTCCGGCGCTTCGACTTCCACTTCCGGCAGGCCGTCGGGGTCGTAGCCGGCGGCCTGGACCACGTCCGAAGAACAAGGCTCTAATTTTTCCCCGCCCGGACAGGGAACCGGGTCGGTGCTGACCCAGACGGCGGTCGCGTCCCCGTCCGCGGCGGTGGCGCTGCCGGGTGCGTCGAGGACGAGGACGGCGTCCATCGCGTCCCGGCCTTCTTCGGAGATCTGGGCCGGTTCCTCCCATGCTTCGCCCTTCGGGCGGTAGGCCGAGTGGAGCGACCAGGTGACGCCGTCCCAGCGCTGCCAGAGGATCGCCGCGTTGCCGCTTTGGTTGAAGACGATGTCCTGGACGTATCCGTTGGCACCTTCTTCGGAGAGATCATCCGGTTTTTCCCAGCCTTCGCCAGCCGGCTTGTAGGCGGTGTGGACGACGTCGTATTCGCCTTCTTTGGCGAAGTTGCCCGACCAGGCGACGATCGCGTTGCCGTCGGGGTCGACCGCCGCTCGCAGCGAGTGGATCTGTTCTCCTTCGGGGGAGACGTCGACCGGTTCGCTCCAGGAGCCTCCCGCAGGGCGGTAGGCGGCGCGAACGGACTCTTCGCCTTCGTCCCATCCCCGCCAGACGACCAGCGAGTCGCCGTCGCCGTCCACGGCGACATGCGGGTTGCCGCCTTCTTCGCCCGGCGCGGAGACCAACTCCGGTTCTTCCCATTTGCCCTGTTCGGGACGGTAGGCGCTTTCGACCACGTAGTCGCTTCCGTCGTCGTGCATCCAGACCGCGGTGGCGTCGCCGCGGGCGTCCATCGCGGTCTGCGGCGTGAAGCTTTCGGCCGGCGAGAGCGGGACCGGTTCCCCCCAGCCGAGCGCGAAGGTCCGAAACGAGCTCATGATCGTTTCGCCCTGCGTCCAGACCACGGTGTTGTTGCCTTCCCAGTCGACCGCGAGCCAGGGTTCGGGGTGGAACCCCTGTTGGAATTCGGTGATTTCGACAGGTTCGGCCCATTCGTGGCCGGGCAGGCGGCTGACCGATTCGATCGCGAAATGGTTGGTGCTGGCCCAGCGTTGCCAGGTGGCGGTGAGCACGCCGTTGCGGTCGACCACGACCTGCGCCCCCCACGAGTCCGGGGGCGAGAGCACCTCGGGTTCGCCCCATGGCGCCCCGGCCGGCCGGTAGGCGGTTTCAACCACGGTGGCGGTGCCGTCCCAGCGGTCCCAGACCGCCGTCGCGTTCCCTTCCGAGTCCAGTGCGACGTGCGGCTGGCCGGCGTGCTCAGAGGTCGCGGAGATGTCCACCGGCGGCAGCCATTCGGCCTGCGCGAGCGGCGCAAGCAGCATCGCCGCGCAACTCAGGAGCGCGCAGACAGCCGCCAGTCCTCCGATCCGCAGCTTCATCGCTGCCTGACTATATGGGTGGATGCCGACCACGGCGGTTGCGTAGCCTGCACGCAGCGATCGTGTCCCCCGAGCCCGAGCACAACGAGAGCCTGCTGATCGGCGGCGAGCTGGTCGCCGGCGCCGGCCCCTCGCTGGCGGTCGAGAACCCGTTCACGACCGAGACGATCGTCGAGCTGGGAAGCGCCTCGCCCGAGCAGGTCGACGCCGCCGTCGCCGCCGCCCGCGAGGCCTGGCCCGGCTGGGCGCGGATGACCGCCGGCGAGCGCTGCGAGCTGCTGCACGAGGTCGCCCGCCGCCTGCGCCGCGACGCCGAGGGCCTGGCGCGGACGATGACCGCCGAGGGCGGCAAGCCGCTGGTCGAGAACCGCGACGAGCTGGAGTGGACCGCCGCCGCCTTCGACTACTACGCCGAGATCGGGCGGGACCACGCCGGACGGGTGATCCCGCCGATCGAGGCCAGCCAGCTGGCGATGGTGGTCAAGGACCCGCTCGGCGTCGTCGGCTGCATCGTCCCCTGGAATTACCCCTTGCTGCTGTTGGCCTGGAAGGTCGCGCCGGCGCTGGCCGCCGGCAACTGCGTCGTCGCCAAGCCCTCGGAGCTGACCCCGCTCTCGACCCTGGCCCTGGCGCCGGTCTTCGAGCACCTGCCGGCCGGCGTCTTCAACACCCTCGCCGGGGCCGGCGAGGTCGGCGCCGCGCTCGCCTCCCACCCCGACGTCGACTGCATCGCCTTCACCGGCTCGGTCGCAACCGGCAAGAAGGTCGCCGAGGCCTGCATCCCGCGGATGGCGCGGATGAACCTCGAGATGGGCGGCAAGGACGCCTTCATCGTCTGCGCCGACGTCGCCCCGCAGCTCGAGGTCGCCGCCCGCGGCGGCGCCTGGGCGGCGTTCCTCAACGCCGGCCAGGTCTGTACCTCGGCCGAGCGCTTCTACGTCGCCGAGGAGGTCTACGACGAGTACGTCGAGGCCTTCGTCGAGCACACCCGCAGCCTCGTCCTCGGCGACCCGTTCGAGGTCGCGACCGACGTCGGCCCGATGGTCTCCGACCCGCAGCGCGCCAAGGTCGTCGCCCAGCTCGAAGCGGCGACGGCGGCGGGCGCCGAGCTCCTCACCGGCGGCGACGACGGCGGTCAGCAGCGCGGCCACTTCCTCTCCCCAGCCGTCGTCGTCGGCGCCGCCCCCGACAGCGCCCTGCTGCGTGAGGAGACCTTCGGCCCGGTCGCCCCGATCGTCCCCGTCGCCTCGCTCGACGAGGCGATCGCGCTCGCCAACTCGACCGAGTTCGGCCTCGGCGCCAACGTCTACACCGCCGACCTCGAGAACGCCGTCCGCTGCATGCGCGAGCTGCGCGCCGGCACGGTCTGGATCAACGACCCGCTGACCGACAACGACGCCGGCCCCTTCGGCGGCTTCAAGCAGTCGGGCCTCGGCCGCGAGCTTGGCCGCGAGGGCCTCGAGGCCTTCCAGGAGACCAAGCACGTCCACATGGAGAGCCGGATCGAGCGCAAGGAATGGTGGTTCCCGTACGAGGAGTACGGGGCGAGCTAGCGCGGCGGCGGGCTATTCGAGTTCGAAGCTGGTCAGGTCCTGCGCGTAGATCGGGCTGACGACCAGCTCGTCGAGGTTGACCGAGTCGGCGACGAAGGTGCCGAGGTTCAGGGTCCCGAACGGCGCCCACGGCGCCTGCTTCATCACCTCGCGGTCGAGGGCGGCGTATTCGGCTTCCTGCTTCGGCCCGAGCTGTTCGCTCGCAAGCCTGCGGATTTTCGCGTCGATCTCCGGATCGCCGAAGCGCGCCCAGTTGGTGTTGCCGACCGGGGCGATGCTTTCGCTCGCGAGCTGCGGCTGGAAGTAGTCGCTCGGGTGCGGGTAGTCGAGGAACCAGTTGGCCCAGCCGGTGTCGAGGTCGGGGGTGCTGGCATTGCCGATCACGGTGAAGTAGTTCGCCGCGTCGACCGTTTTCAGCTTCGCGTCGAGGCCGATCTGGTTCAGCACCTGCTGGTAGTACTCGCCGACTTCGTCGTTGGGCGACAGGTTGTTGGTCCAGACGGTGACTTCGCGGTCCGCCGGGTCGGCGCGTTCGACCAGGCGTTTCGCCCGTTCCACGTCGTGCGGGTAGAGCTCGAACTTGCGATAGCCCGGCATCTGCGCCGGCAGCACCTGCTGCGTCCGCTTCAGGGTGCCGGCGTAGATCCGTTCCAGCGCCTCCGGGTCGATCGCGTAGTTGACCGCCCGCCGGACCCGCACGTCGTCGAACGGCGGCTCCTGCGTGTTCATCCAGAAGTAGTAGGTGCTGATCGTCGGGTCCTCGCGGAACTGGGTCCCCTCGAAGCGCCGCTTCACCTCCGGGTAGCGCTCGACCGGCGGCGGGTTCTTCATCCAGTCGACCTTGCCGCGTTCGACTTCCTCGAGCTGGCTGATCGGGTTGGTGCGGACTTCGAAGCTGATCTTGTCGACGTGGCCGTCGGGAAGCTGCGGCATCGCCGGGCCGTTGTCCGAGGCCCAGTAGGGGTTGCGCCGGTACTCCCAGCTGCGACCCGGCTTGACCGCGGTGATCATGTACTGGCCGGTCGCCGGCGGCGGGCTCGTCGTCTGGTCCTCGGCCGGAGTGCCCGGCGGCAGCAGCGCCGAGAAGGTGAGGCCGAGCGTGTAGCTGAAGGTCCCGCTCGGCTGGCTCAGGTGGATGACGATCCTGCCGCTGGCGTCGTCGGCTTCGATCCCGGCGATGCCGCCCTTCTTCGTCTTCGCGAACTGTTCGGCGCCGACGATGCCGGTGTAGAAGGTCGAGCCGGGAGAGTTGATGCGGAAGAGGCGTTCGACCGCGAAGCGGAAGTCGGAGGCGCGGACGGGGCTGCCGTCCGAGTACTTCAGCTCCGGGCGCAGCTGCAGCGTGTAGCGACGCCCGCCGTCGTCGATCTTCGGCAGCGCCTTCGCCAGCCCCGGGATCAGCTCGACGCCGGCCTTGCCGTTCTCCGGCGCGTAGGTCAGCAGCGGGATGTAGGTGTCGTGCAGCGCCGTCGCCGCTTCGAGGCTGAAGGCCAGCGAGGGATCGAGGGCATCGGGGAACGAGTTGTAGGTCCCGCGCAGAGTCCCGCCTTCGCCCGAGTCGCCGCTCGACCCGCAGCCCGCGAAGGCGAGGCAGACCAATACGACCATTCCCAGGCGGCCGACCGATGACCGCAGTTTCGTCAAACCCCGTTCACTCCCCGTCGCGCGTCGTCAAATGAACATAGACGGCGCCGACCGCCGACGCCACCTAGGACCGTAGCTGGCCGTGTTCGGACTGGTAGTGCCGCAGCGTGTCGACGGTCGTCTCCCCCGGCATCCGCAGCCGCTTGCGCAGGGTCTCGGCGAAGTCGTCGATCGTCATCTGCAGGATCTCCGCCCGGACCCGCAGCGAGTGCGGCCGGTCCTCCTCGCCCGCCTCGCCGGCCAGCGAGCTGAGGAAGGGCAGCAGCCCCGCCAGCGCCCGCTCCTCGTCCTCGGTGCGGAAATAGTGGGTGATCGGGAAATGGATCAGGTCGCGGCGGGCGCGGATCAGCTGCTCGGCGTAGCCGGCGAGGAGCGCTTCCAGCAGCGCCGGGTCGGCGTCGGCCAGCTTCTCCCCCAGCCGCTCCTCGGTCTCCTTCGCCAGGTGGACCTCGTGGGCGAGCGAGTCGCGGCGGGAGATCGCACCGTAGATCGAGATCAGCCAGGAGATGCTGGCCGTCAGCAGGCCGAGGCCGAACATCGTCTCCACCGGGCCCAGCACCCGCAGCAGCGGCGTCGCCGGCGAGATGTCGCCGTAGCCGAGGCTGGTGAGGTTGACGAGCGAGACGTAGAGCGCGTCGGAGAAGCCGGTGTGCTCGGCCGGGTTCAGCGCCGGGTCGAAGTTGAAACCGTCCGGGAGCTGGGGCAGGAAGACCAGCGCCCAGCCCAGCGCCAGCAGCGCCGCCCAGGTCGCGACCACGGCGACGTAGCTGAGGGGACCCGCGAGCAGGCCCATGGTGCCGCTGCGCGGCAGGTGGCGCGCCAGCCAGGCGACCCCCCGCACAACTTTGCGCGCCACCATCCCGCGGCCGAGGGGATGGAAGAGGACGTCGAAGATGTCGCGCAGCGCGATCGCGATCAGGGCGACGCCGAGCACGGTCCAGACGAGATCCACGGCCGGGACGCTATTCGACCGGGTCGCGCTCGCGCGCGGGCTCCGCGGCGGCCGCGCGGACGACCTCCGCCAGCTCGCCGCCGAGCCGCGACCAGGAGAAGCGCTCGACCGCCTGCTCCCGCGCCCGCTCGCCGCGACGGCGGCGCTCGCCCTCGTCGGCCACCGCGGCGACGATCGCCGCCGCCAGGGCCTCGACGTCGTCGGGGCCGACCAGCCAGCCGGTCTCCGGGTCGTCGACGATCGTCGCCGGGCCACCGCGCTCGACGGCGATCACCGGCAGGCCGCAAGCCATCGCCTCGACCAGGACCTGGCCGAACGCCTCCCAGACCGAGGCGTGGACGAGGAGGTCGCCGGCGCGCAGGGACGGCGGCAGCTCGTCGTGCCGGTGCCAGCCGGCGAGGAAGACGCCGCGGGCGCCGGTGCGCTCGATCGCCTCGCAGGGGTGCTCGCCCTCCCACTCGCCGGGATGGCCGCCGATCAGGACCAGCGCCGCCCGCTCGTCCAGCTGCTGTCGTGCCCGGGCGAAGGCTTCGATCAGCAGCGGCAGCCGCTTGACCTCGGTGAAGCGGCCGACGGCGAGCAGCACCACTCCGTCGAGCGCCTCCAGGTCCTGCTCTTCATAAGAGACGCTTCCCGGTACGGCGCCGGGTCTCCATCCCCGCGGCTCCTCGACCAGGCACCGGCGCCAGTGGGCGCGGCGGTCGACCGCGCCGGGATGGAAGATCGGGTCGAAGCCGTTGGGGATGCAGGCCAGGCGGTCCTCGTCGAAGTCGAGCAGGGTCGCCGCCCGCTCGAGGCCGCTGCGGTCGTTGACGACGATCCGGGTACAGGCCGCGGCCCAGGCGCAGATCCGCTGCCGCCACTCCTCGGCGTAGGTCCAGCCCGCCGGCGCTCCGGCGGCGATCCGTTCCAGCATCAGCAGCTCGGTGCCGTGGATGTGGCCGACGATCGGCACCTCCGGCAGCACCCGCGCGGCCGCCTCGTTGAGCGGCGTCAGGTGATGCAGGTAGAGGACGTCGACCCCCGGCTCGGCCGCGGCGTCGATCGCCTGCGACCAGGCCTCCACCTGCAGCTCGAAGGCCTCGTCGTCGAGGCTGGCGAGAACGCGATCGGGGGCGCCGGGCCGGTCCTCGAAGGAGCCGTGGATCGGCGCCGTGCCCGCCGGCCCGCGATAGCGCATCGGGTCGGGCGATTCGATCGCGGCGGCGAAGTCGACCGCGCGCAGGTCGAGACCCGCGTAGAAGTCGGGGGCCGAGGCCTCGCCGCCGAGGTCGGAGCGCGAACCGGCCAGCACCATGACCTCGAGGCCGTTGCTCCCCAGCTCGCGGGCGAGCGAGCGGCAGGAGTGCGCCGAGCCGCCGCGAGGGTAGAAGTACATCCCCATCAACACCCTCTGGATCTCAGCGGCCACGACCGCCGAGGCTAGCGGGGTGGGTTCGTCGTCAGGCCGGGCGGCGCGGAGCGAAGTGCAGAACGGTGGCGACCTCGCGGCCGCCGTCGAGCTCCAGCCCGTGCTCCTCGCGCGGGGTGTTGACGAGGGCGCCGCCGACGACCAGCGAGGCGGAGCCGCCGCCGTCGAGGTTGATCGCCTGCTCGGCCCCGAGCCCGGCCATCGCCGTCGCCAGCTCCCCCATCGTCAGCCCCGCCTCGTCGTCGGCGCGGCCGTCGCAGACGACCGCGATCGCGTCCCCGGCCGAGAGGCCCAGTGCCGCCCGCGGGTAGCGGCCGGCGGTGATGTCGGAGTCGAACTGGCGCGAGCCGGCGGAGAATCCCTCGGCGTCGACCCCCGCGCGGATCAGCGAATCGCCGCCCGCGACCAGCATCGGACCGGCCTGCAGGAGGTCGCCGTGGGGAACCGACCCGAGATCCTCCCGCGCCGCCAGCTTGACCTCGCCGCCGGCGGCGTGGACGCAGGCCCGCTGCCAGTGCCAGGGCGCGTCGAAGGGCTCGCTCGGCAACGCCCGGCTGTCGATCCAGAGGTCGCCGAGCGCGGGGCCGCCGGGGCGCATGTAGAAGCCGCCGACGATCGCGTGCTCGGCGCCGCTGCGCTCGCACCAGTCCCGGACCGTCGAAGGGGGCTGCAGCGCCACCACCCGCAGCCCGAACTCGGCGCGGGAGAAGCGGGCGACGTGGACGGTGGTCTCGGCCCCGTCGGCGAGGCGCAGCCTGCGACGCTCGAGCGTCGGGCGCGCCATCTCGACTGCAGGGTGTGGGGATGCGGCTCGCATTCCAAGGACCTAAACCAGATCACCCGGGATGGAACAGCACCACGAGGACGGAGATGTTGCTCAGCCGCTAACGGTTCAGCGCGGCCGGGGCGTCGCGGCGACAATCCCCCGCCCCGAGGGAACCACGACGCTGACCGCCGTGCCCCGGTCGATCTCCGTGCGGATCTCGATCGAGCCGCCCAGGATCTCGACCCGTTCGCGCATGGCGCTCAGGCCGATGCCCTCGTTCGCGCTCGCCGGGTCGAAACCGTTGCCGTCGTCGCGGACGGTGACGGCGATCTCAGCGCGCTCCGGATTCTCGATCACCTCGACGACGACACGGGAGGCCTCGGCGTGCTTGACCGTGTTGTCGAGCGCCGCCTGGACGAGTCGGTAGATCGCGGTCTCCCGCTCGCCGTCGAGCCGGGCCTCCGACCGCCCCTCCCCGGGCGCGAGCTCGACCGTGGTTCGGACTTCGAGTTTCGGTTTTTCGATGAGGTCGGCGAGCGATTCGATCGCGGCGCCGAGCCCCAGATGGTCCAGCGATGTGGGGCGGATGTCGACGATCAGCGAGCGCAGCTGGTCGGCCTGCCCTTCGAGGTCGGCGATCGCCCGCTGGATCAGCGCCTGCGCCGCGAACGGATCGGCCCCTTCTATCGCCGCTAGGGACATCCGCAATTCCGTCAGTCCCCGCAAGGTCTCGTCATGGAGGCCGCGCGCCCAGCGCGCTCGCTCCGCCTCGGCGGCGGCCAGCTGTTCGCGGCGACTGGTGACGGGAGCTCTTCGGCCGGTCTCGGACATCCGGTTTTCGACTCGACGGGGAGAAGTCGAGAAGGGCTTGGTAAACCCCGCGGGTGCTCGTCCCCTGAGACCAGTAACGACGCAAACCTGCCGGAAACGCCGGAACCGAGGCGGGAGGATACTGGGGAATACTTTTTTAGACAATCGATCGTCGTCCTTCCTTAAGGATTCTTTTTTGCAACCGCTAGCATGGGCGCCGACCTTCGCGTACCTAAAGCAGGCGAGCGCTGAGGTTGACCGATGGACGATGGGTGCGGTTGGGCTTTCGAGGCACGGCTCGACTCGTCGTGACGCTCGCGAGAGCTCCAGACCTGGACCGCCACCCCATGCCCGATTCACAGCCGCTCACAGGCGGTGAGCTGAACGCCGCCGTCACCCGCGAGGTAATCCGCGTCCAAAACGAGAGCCACGGACGTGGGCCGAAGAAAGCGTTCTCGTTCCACAACGGCAACGTCCTCGTCACCGTCCTCGAGGAGGTGCTGACGCCGGCCGAGCGCAAGCTCGCCAGCAACGGCGAGAGCGACGCGGTGCTGCGAATGCGGAGCCTCTACCAGCGCAGCATGGCCGCAGAGCTGAAGAAGGGGATCGAAGCGATCACCGGCTGCGAGGTCGTCGCCGTGATGAGCGACAACCACCTCGAACCCGACTTGGCGATCGAGACCTTCATCCTCGACCGCCCGCTGAGCTAGCAACGCAAGCTGCAGCGGGACGGGAGGCGGCCGCTACGCTGACCCGTCCTGTGGTTCCCCTCTCGATCCTCGATCTCGCCGCCGTCGGCCGCGAGGAGACCGTCGCCGAAAGCTTCGCCGGCAGCGTCGAGCTGGCGCGGGCGGCCGAGCGCGGCGGCTACCGGCGGATCTGGTACGCCGAGCACCACAACATCTCCTCGATCGCCTCCTCGGCGACCGCGGTCCTGATCGCCCACGTCGCCGCGCAGACGGAGACGATCCGGCTCGGCGCCGGCGGGGTGATGCTGCCGAACCACTCGCCGCTGGTGATCGCCGAGCAGTTCGGGACCCTGGAGACGCTGCACCCGGGGCGGATCGACCTCGGACTCGGACGGGCGCCGGGGACCGACCAGCGGACCTGGATGGCGCTGCGCCGCGACCCGGCCGCCAGCGACCGCTTCCCGCAGGACGTCGTCGAGCTGCAGCGCTTCCTCAGCGACGAGGAGCCGCTGCCAGGGCTGCGGGCGATCCCCGGCCGCGGCACCAAGGTGCCGCTCTACATCCTCGGCTCCTCCCTCTTCGGCGCCGAACTGGCCGCCCAGCTCGGCCTCCCCTACGCCTTCGCCTCGCACTTCGCGCCGCGCTACCTGCACGAGGCGATCGCCGCCTACCGCGAGGGCTTCAAGCCCTCCCAGCAGCTCGCCGAGCCCTATGTCATCGCCGGCGTAGGCGTGATCGCCGCCGAGAGCGAGGAGAGCGCCGCCGCCCAGCTCGAGGCCGCCCGCCGGGTCCGCGCCCGCGCCCTCTTCGGCCGCGGCCGCAAGCTGAGCGAGGAGGACGTCACCGCGCTGCTGCAGTCCCAGCAGGCCGCCGCCGTCGACGAAATGCTCGCCTACACCGCCACCGGCCCCGCCGAGCAGGTCGTCGCCTACCTGGAGAGCTTCGCCGCTGACACCGGGGCCGACGAGCTGATGACCGTCCACTACTCGGACTCGGTCGCAAATCGCCTACGCTCGGTGGGATTGACGGCGCCGTCTCAGTAACCAACCAGTCAGCGATGCCCGAGAACCCTCGTCCCCCCCTGCCGATTTTGATGTACCACAGCGTCTCCGACGACCCCGGGGGTCGGAACGGCCGGCCGTTGACGGTGACGCCCGGGACGTTTGCCGAACACCTCGAGTACCTCGACAGCGAGGGCTTCAGCGGCCACTCGGTGCGGGAACTGGCCGAATCGCTGGACGGGCGCGCCGAGCTCGGGCCCAAGCCGGTGGTCCTCACCTTCGACGACGCCTACCGCGACTTCCACAGCGACGCCCTGCCGGTCCTCGCCCGCCACGGCTTCTCGGCGACCGTCTACGTGACCACCGCCTATATCGGCTCCGCCACCAACCCGCTGACCGGCGACCGCAAGCACCACCGCGAGGTGCTCTCGCTCGAGGAGCTGCGCGAGCTGGTCGCGGCCGGGATCGAGTGCGGCGGGCACAGCCACACCCACCCGCAGCTCGACGACGTCCCCCCGGCCCGGCTCGAGGAGGAGGTGCGGCGGCCGAAAGAGGTGCTCGAGGAGAGCCTGCAGACGCCGGTCGTGACCTTCGCCTACCCCTACGGCTACCACGACCAGGCGGCCAAGGAGGCGGTCGCGGCCGCCGGCTACTCCGCCGCCTGCCGGGTCGGGAACCTCGCCTGCGAGCCCGGCGACGACCGCTTCGCGCTGCCGCGGCTGACCGTCCGCTCGCGGACCGACGTGCGCCGCCTCGGCGGGCTGGTGCGCCGGTCCCCTTCGGCCCTGGGCCGGGCGCGGGCGGGGACCAAGGACGGGCTCTGGCGCTTCGTCCGGCGCCACAGCTGGCTCGGCGAGAGGAGCGCAGCGTGAGCGCCAACGGCTCCTCGCCCTCGATCTCGGTCGTGATCTGCACCCACGACGAGCGGCGCTACGACGAAGTCGTCGCGGCGGTGCGCTCGATCGAACGGCAGACCTACCCCGCCCTGGAGTCAATGGTGGTCGTCGACCACAACCGCCCGCTGTTCGAGCGGCTGAGCGCGGCCTTCCCGGAGCTGACCGTGCTCGAGAACGGCGGTCCCCAGGGGGCGCCCTCCTCGAAGAACACCGGCGCGCTGATCGCCAACGGCGACGTCGTCGCCTTCCTCGACGACGACGCGGTCGCCGCCGACGACTGGCTGGAGGAGATCGCCAACGCCCACCGCACCCACCCGACCATCCTCGGCGTCGGCGGCTGGACCGAGCCCGCCTGGGAGCGCTCGCAGCCGCCGTGGTTCCCGGTCGAGTTCGGCTGGGTGGTCGGTGCCAGCTACCGCGGCCTGCCGGACGCGGGCAAGCCGGTTCGCAACGCCACCGGCGGCAACATGTCGGTCGACCGCCGCGCCTACGTCGAAGCAGGCGGGTTCGACGTCAACCTCGGCAAGGTCGGGATCCGCTCCGAACCCGAAGACACCGAGCTCTGCATCCGGATCGGCAACATGCACCCCGACCGTCCCTGGATCTTCTGGCCCGCCGCCCGGATCGCCCACAAAGTCCCGCTCGAGCGCGAATCGTTCCGCTACTTCCTCTCGCGCTGCCGCTACGAGGGCCTCGGCAAGGCGGCGCTGACGGCGATCGCCGGCGGCCGCCGCGGCCTCTCCAGCGAGCGCTCCTACGCGCTTCGCATCATCTCCAGCGGCGTCGCGATCCGGGTCGCCAAGGGCCTGCGCTCGCGTGACCACTCGCTCTTCGCCCAGGCGGTGGTGCTCGTCGTCGGCTTCGCCGTCACCACCGCCGGCTTCGCCGAGGGCCTCTTCACGGTCAAGCTGCGCTCGCTTCGCGGCGGCAACCTCAAGCCCAGCTAAAACCTCGCGGGAGCGGCTATTCCTGCTCCTAAGATGGAGCGCATGCCGTCACGGAGGAGACTGGTGCCGCTCTCGTTCCAGCGCTGGCCGATCCGCTGGAAGTTGGCGATCGTCTCCGCCTCCCTGACCTTCGTGATCCTGCTGATCTTCGGCGGAATCGTCGGCGAGATGGCGACCAGCCGCATCCGCAGCGACTTCAACCGCGACCTCCAGGAGGCGGCCACCCGGCTCGTCAGCCGGACGCGGATCATCGAACGGCCGTTCACCGAACCGGTCGTCTACAGCCCCAACCTGGTTGCGGTCTCGCTGCCGGCGGGCGCGACGGCGCGGGTGATCAACTCCGAAGGAACCGTCCTCGACGAAGCCCCGAAGAACGGCGTCGACCTCGGCCCCCCGAGCGCCGGCATCTCCAGCGCCGGGTCGCTGGCGGTCGCCACCGAGCCCGTCTTCGGGCCGAACAACGAGGTGGTCGGCTACATCCAGTACGGGCGCAGCGACGACCACGTCGACTCGACCGTGACGCGGCTCTGGCTGTTCATCTTCCTCGGCATCCTGGGAGGGACGGCGCTGGCGGTGCTGGCGGGGGTCGCCCTCGCCCGCCGGGCGATGCGGCCGATCGCCACCCTGACCTCGACCGCGAAGGAAATCGCGGCGACGCGCGACCCCTCGAAGCAGCTGCCCCAGCCCGCCGCCGAAGACGAGGTCGCCGAGCTGTCCCAGACGCTGCAGGAGATGCTGAACGCGCTCGACGCCTCGCAGACCGAGCGCGAGGCGGCGATGCAGAAGCAGCGCGAATTCGTCGCCGACGCCTCGCACGAGCTGCGCACCCCGCTGACCAGCATCCTCGCCAACCTCGAACTGCTCGAAGCCCAGCTCGGCAGGGTCGACTACGGCGAAGAGCGCGAACTCGCGGCCTCCGCCGTCCGCTCCTCCCAGCGGATGAGCCGCCTCGTCTCCGACCTGCTGATCCTCGCCCGCTCCGACGCCGGCCAGAACCGGCCGAAGACCGACGTCGACCTCGCCGAGATCGCGATGAGCGCCGGGCGCGAGATCTCCCCCAGCCTCGGCGAGCGCTCCCTGCAGGCCGACTGCAAGCCGGCACCTGTCCACGGCAACCAGGACGAGCTGCACCGGCTCGTCCTCAACCTGCTCGACAACGCGATCCGGTACTCGCCCGAGGGGGCCGAGATCTCGCTCGCGACCCGCCTCGATCGCAGGTCCGGGACGGTCCTGCTCGAGGTCGCCGACAGCGGCCCCGGGATTCCCGAGGGGATGCGCGAGCGGGTCTTCGAGCGCTTCGTCCGCGGCAACAGCACCTCGGACACCGCCGGCAGCAACGGCACCGGCCTCGGCCTGGCGATGGTCCGGGCGATCGCCGCCTCCCACGGCGGCACCGTCGCCGCCGAGCGCTCCGAGCAGCTCGGCGGAGCGCGCCTCGTGGTCGCCCTGCCGGCGCTACAGTCGCCCGACCAACCACCGGGAAAGCGAGGGCAGGCATGGCGAACGAAGAGTCCCCCTCCGAGCTGATCGACGCGAGGATCGAGGAGCTCGGCGACTGGCGCGGCGAGACCCTCGCCCACGTCCGGTCCCTGATCAAAGAGGCCGATCCCGAGATCGTCGAGGAGTGGAAATGGCGCAACCCCGTCTGGTCCCACGACGGGATCGTCTGCACCGGCGAGGCCTACAAGGACAAAGTCAAGATGACCTTCGCCAAGGGCGCCTCGCTCGAGGACCCGGCCGGCCTCTTCAACTCCAGCCTCGGCGGCGCCACCCGGCGCGCGATCGACGTCCACGAGGACGAGGAGATCGACGAGGCGGCGCTGAAGGACCTCATCCGCGAAGCCGTCGCGCTGAATACGTCAGGATGAGCCGATGGGCAAGCTGATCGCAACCACGCAGGCGACCCTCGACGGCGTCATCGACCCGGTCGGCGAGTGGGTCCAGCCCGACGGGGAGCACGGCGAGCACTCCTTCGAGCGCCAATCGCGGTCCGGCGGGATGGTGCTCGGCCGCAAGACCTTCGAGGGCTTGGCCGGCTACTGGCCGGACAAAGAGGGCAAATGGGCCGACATGGTCAACGCGATCCCGAAGTGGGTCGGCTCCAACACCCTGTCCGGCGAGCTGCCCTGGAACGGGACCCTGCTCGAGGGCGCTCTGGAGGACTCGATTCCGCGGCTGAAGGACGAGGTCGACGGCGACCTCTTCATGCACGGCAGCGGCGAGTTCGCATACGTCCTCGCCGAGAAGGGCCTCGTCGACGTGTTCGAGATCTACCTCAACCCGCTCGTCTGGGGCGAAGCCAACCTCCACGTCCTCGGCGACCGGGGAGTCGTGCGGATGCAGCTCGAGGACATGCAGCGGTTCGACTCCGGCGTGGTGCTGCTCACCTACCTGCCGGCCTCCTGATCGCCTAGGAGAAAGACCCCTGGGAGTTCGGCAAACCCACTTTCATCCAGGCTCACGACCTTCCGCTTATGAGCCCGGGCAGTCGCAGCGATGATGAGGTCGTGAGCGCCTCGTGGCGTTCCAGCCCTGCGAACGTGAGCTAGTAGAGCGGCGTGTGCCTCGGCCACGTCGAGGTCATACGGCTCGATCGCCACGGCGTCTATAACCGCGGAGACGAAACGCTCGCGCTTGTCCCGCCTACGCCCTTTCGCCAGCTGAACGCCAACCCTCAGCTCCGCCACGGTGATCGCTGCCACCGCGACATCATCACCGTCGTCGATCGTCTCGGCCAGCGCCTCACCCCCGCGCTCGGCGTCAACCAGGACCGTCGTGTCGAGAATCAGTCGCGCCAGGGGTCCGTTACCGGGTCCATGCTCTCGCGCAGCTCGCGCAATTCATCCGCCCAGTCACCATCGGGCGCCTCCGCACGAAGCACCTTCTTGAGCTCCTTGCCCGTTTCGCCCCTCGCGGGACCGATGGTCGCGACAGGCCGGCCGTGACGGACCACGACATAGGACTCCCCATCGCGCTCCACGTCGTCCAAAACCTCCGAGAACCGGCGAGATGCATCGGTTGCGCTTACCTGCTTCATAAAATCAGATTATCAGATTAAAGACCAACCGCCGCCGAGGCGGGCCGTCCACTGCACGTGGCGGCGCCGCAGCTCGTCTTCGTCAAGGTCCGGGCGACCCAGCGGCCTGTAGTTCGGGACCCAGGACGCGACCCCGTCGTGGGAGCGAGCCGCGGCCCAGCAGTCCCAGAGGCGGATCTCGCCGACTGCCTGGCCGGCTGCCGCCTCGTAGGCGGCGATGAACTCGTCGGCAATCTCCTCGTCAAAGAGGAGGACGAGGTCGAGCCGGCACCAGCCGAGGTCGAAGCCGCGGGGACCGCGGGACCCACTCGACCAGTCGACGACGCCGGACAGCTTTCCGTCGCGCCAGACGACGTTGCCCGACCAGTAATCGCAGTGGGTGAGCACCTGCGGCGCGGCGGCGATCTCCGCCCAGCGGGACCGGACCTCCGCGGCCAGCGGCCCCGCCAGCAGTTCCCGGGAACCGCCGCCCAGGTCGAACACGCTCGGCAGCTCCGCCAGCCGCCCGGCCGGCACCGCGTGCACGGCGGCAAGCGCGCGACCCAGCTCCCGCGCCCACTCCAGGGGATCGGCCGGGGTGATGTCCGGCTCGCCGTCGAGCCAGCTGACCAGGGAGGTCGGGTGCTTCGACCAGCGGCCGTCCAGATCGCCGCCGAGCAGCACCGGGGCGAGGCCGCCGAGCCCGTCGAGGGCACGCAGCACCGCCTGCTCGTGCCGGGGCGCCGGGTCGCCGACGGGGAACTCGCGGACGACGACGCTGGTCGTGGGGTTCTCGGTTTCGACCCGCCAGGTGTCGGCGTGCTGGCCGCCCGCGAGGCGCTCGACGCCCGCGACCGCGGCCGACGGGCCGGCCAGGCGGCGGATCTCCTCCAGCGCCCCGGCGGAGGGCATGGCCTCGAATCCGGTCATCGCCGAGACTCTAGGGCGGGTGTCATGATCAGGCGATGAGCGGCCCCCAAGTCCCCGGCGGCGTGGTGCACGAGCTGCCCGCCGACCTGCGCCAGGCCTTGATCGCCGAGGCGACGGTCCTCGACACCTGGAAGGACATCACCCCCCTCGCCCGCAACGAGTTCATCTGCTGGGTAGAGGACGCCAAGCAGCAGAAAACCCGCGAGCGCCGCATCCGCCGCACCCGCGAAGAGCTCGAAGAAGGCCAGCGACGGCCCTGCTGCTGGCCCGGCTGCAAGCACCGCGAGCGCAACGGCAAGGCTTCGTAGGATCGCGCCGTGCCGTTCACCCAAAAGAACATCAAGGAGGACCTGGAGGACGTCGGCTCCAACTTCGACGGCGCCCCGGACCTCGAGTTCCGCCTCGCGACCAAGGCCCTGGAGCTGGAGAGCTCCGGCCTCGGCTACCAGCGCATCCCGCCCAACTACCGCTTCCCCTACGGCCACACCCACGAGAAGCAGGAGGAGCTCTACGTCGTCGTGAGCGGCAGCGGCCGGATGAAGCTCGACGACGAGATCGTCGAGCTGAAGCAGTGGGACGCCGTCCGCGTCTCCCCCGGCACCTGGCGAGGCTACGAGGCGGGCCCGGACGGCCTGGAGCTCCTCGTCATCGGCGCCCCCAACCTCGGCGAGAACCCGCGCGACGACGTCGAGGGCACCCGCGACTGGTGGTCCGACTAGCCGCGCCGCCGGTAGTGCAAGTACACGGTCCCGTCGAACCTGCGGGTCTCGGCCAGCTCGAGGTCGATCTGCACGTCGGGCGGGAAGTACGGCGTGCCGCCACCAACCACGATCGGGACGACGAACAGCTCGAACTCGTCGACCAGCCCGCGCCGCATGCATTCCGCCGCAAGGCCGGCGCCGCCGACCGCGATCCGCCGGTCCCCGAGCGCGGCGATCTCCTCCTCGAGCGTTCCCGTGGCCAGGCGGTTGCTGCCCTCGACGCTCGTCAGCGTGGTCGAGAACACGATCTTCTCGAGCGGGCGCCAGATCTCGGCGAACTCCGCCATCACGGGGTCGGAGAACTCCTCGGTGTCCCAGACGAGCATCGTCTCGTAGAGACGCCGGCCGAGCAGTTGGGCGTCGACCGCGGCGACCCGCTCGTTGTGGAACCGGTGCAGCTCCTCGCTGGGCCTCCCCCAATCAAAGCTTCCGTCGGGTCCGGCGACGTAGCCGTCGGCCGACAGGCTCATTGAATAGGTGACCACGAAGACATAGTGAACCGCGTCGAGCCGACGGGCTTATCATCGTGCTAACTTACAACTAGATGGTTGTAGATAAGAAACCGATCGACGACGACGAGGCGGCCGCCGACCTGCTGTTCCGGGCGCTGGCCGATCCGATCCGTCGCGACATCCTCCGCCGCGCCCACGAGGGCCGGCTCTCGGTCTCGGCCCTGGCACGCGAGCATCCGATCAGCGTGACGGCGATGCAGAAGCACGTCGCCGTGCTGGAGCGGGCCGAACTCGTGAGCAAGCAGCGGGTCGGGCGGGAGTCGATCGTCCACACCCGGAGCGACGCCCTCGCCCGCGCCCACGCCGCACTCGACCGTCTCGAGGCGGACTGGCGGGAGCGGATCGAGCGTATGGAGCAAATCCTCGACACCGACAAAGGAGAGCGCTGATGCCCGTCACCAACGTAGAGAAGGACTTCGAGGCCCTGACCATGACGATCACGGCCGAGTTCGACGCCGACGCCGCGCGGGTCTGGGAGCTGTGGTCGGACCCGCGCCAGCTGGAGCGCTGGTGGAGCCCGCCGTCCCACTCGTCCACCTTCGTAGAGCACGAGCTGACCGTCGGCGCCCGCACCGCCTACTTCATGACCGGCCCGGACGGCGAGAAGCACCACGGCTGGTGGCGGATCGAGGAGGCGGAACCGCCCCACCGGCTACGCATCAAGGACGACGACGTCGACGAGAGCGGCAAGCCGAAGGACGAAGGCCCGACGGCGATGACCGTGACGATCGCCGAGACCGAAGGCACCGCGACCATGTCGATCGAGACCCACTTCGGCGACCGCGAGTCGATGGAACAGACGATCGAGATGGGGTTCGAGCAGGGCATGACCGAAACCCTCGACCAGATCGATCCCCTCCTCGGCGTGAACTGACTTTTCCCGCCGGGACTTGACGCCGAAGCCGGACTAGCCGTGTTGCAATGCCGGGGGCGAGATTCGGTCACCATGTTCGTCGGCGGGTCGAATTGGCTCGGGGGGTCCAACGAACCATCCTTGGGCGCAGTCGACACCGTAGGCCCGCAGCACCTCAAGGGTCTCCGCGTCCTCGACCCCCTCGGCGACGGTGCGCCTGCCGAGACTATGGGCGACGTCGGTAATTGACTTGACGACCTCGCGGTCGGTCGAGCTGGCGAGGAGGTCGCGGACGAACTCGGTGTCGATCTTCAGGTAGCTGGTGGGCAGGTGCTTGAGGTAGGTGAACGAACCGAAGCCGGTGCCGAAGTCATCGAGGGCGACGCCGCAGCCAAGCTCGTTGAGGGTGGTGACGAAGTCGCGTGCCGTCTCCATGTTCGTCATTGCCGCGGTCTCCGTTATCTCGAAGATCAGGTGAGCCGGATCGACCCCTTCGGATATCGCCGCCCGTACCATTTCCATCAGCTCCGGATCGCCGATCGACGGCCCGGCGAGGTTGATGCTGACCCGCTCCCCGCTCCTGGCCAGACGCAGCCCTTCCCCGGTCACCCAGCGGTCGATCTCGGTGATCAGCCCGACCCGCTCGGCGGTCGGCAGGAAGGCGCTGGGTGGGATCACCTCGCCGTCGTCGCCGACCATGCGGATCAAGAGCTCCCGGTGGGAGACGGCGCCGCTGTCGAGGTCGATCATCGGCTGGGCGTAGAGGATCAGACGGCCGTTGTCGAGGGCGGCGCGAATCCGCTCGACCCAGCTCATCGCCCCTTTGGCATCTCCGGTGTACACCGCGACGCGGTTCTTCCCGTCGTGCTTGGCTTCGTAGAGAGCCATATCGGCAGCGACCATGACGTCGTCGGCGACCAGCGCGGTCTTGCCGTCGAATGGCGCAATGCCGATGCTGAGGTTGGGCGAGCTGCTCTGCGCCACCGTGGAGCGGATGTTTTCCGCCGCCTCGCGAGCATCCCCGATGTCCGCCTCGGGGAGCACGATGGTGAACTCATCGCCGCCCAGGCGGGCAACGACGTCGGTCTCCCGCGCCCGCCCTGCGATCGCCCCAGCGACGCTCTTCAGCAGTTGGTCGCCGAAGGCGTGGCCGTGGGTGTCGTTGACGAGCTTGAAGTCGTCGATGTCGATCATCAGCACCGCGCCGGGGCGCCCGTAGCGATTGGCGAAGCGGAGCGCTCGTTCCAGCTCCTCGGAGAACTGGCGCCGGTTGAAGAGGCCGGTCAGCGGATCGTGCACGGCCTGATATTCGAGCTGCGCCTCCATTCGCTTGCGGTCGGAGATGTCCTGATGGGTCCCGTGCAGACGCACGACCACCCCGTCTTTGACCTGGACCTCTCCGCGAGCGAGAAAGATGTGGGTCTCCCCGTCGGGCCGGATGAACCGCAGCTCCAGGGTGTAGGGGCGCTGGTCGGCGATTGCGGTCTCGAGAACCCGCTCCAGGTTGATGCGGTCGTCGGGATGAACGAGCGCTTCGACCTGGGCGAAGGTAATGGTGGGGCCAGCCTCGATACCGAGCAGCCTCGCGCCCTCGTCGGAGAGCTGGATCTGGTCCAGCTCGAGGTCCCAGTCCCAGGAACCGAGCTGGGCGAGGCTTTGCGCCTCGGCGAGGCGGGCCCTGCTCTGTCGCAGCTCGACCAGCGAGAAGAGCTGGCGAACGACCACCAGGATCAGGACCGCCGCCGTCATCACGGTGACTGCGACCCCCGGGAAGAACGACTCCCCGACCTGAGCGCGAATCAGGACGGCGATCGCCACCGCTATCGCGGCGTATGGGAGCCAGGAGCGGTCGACCTCCTGGGGGCGCGGGGGCCTGAGAGCGGTCGCAACCGTACCGGGGCGCAGGGTGGCGGCAACCACGAAGCAGGCAAACGCCACTTGGTAGGAGACGTTCACCAGTGAGCCGTCCTCGTAACCGCCGTGGAGGACAAGGTAACCGAAGAGCAGATCGCCAAGGACGAACATGCCGATCGCGGCGGTAATCCAGTGCAGGGTCGCGCGCACCGCCGGGGCAGGGTTGCTCATCACGGCGGCTGCGAGCGCAACGATCAGGATCATGTCGCCAACCGGGTAGGCGACAGTCACCGCCGCTTCCAGCAGGGTGGTTCCTTCGAGCACCTCGGGACCCAGCACCAGGTAGCTGATCGCGGCGCCGCCCCCGAGTCCGACGATCGCGCAGTCGAGGGCCAGCTGGAGCGCGCGTTCGCCGATCCGCCGGGCGGTGGGAACGCTGAGGATCCCGATCAGCACCAGCGGATAGAAGGAGAGGTAGAGGGCATCGGCCGGGGACGGATAGGAAAGTTCGGTGCCCGTCGCCACGCTGAACAGTTCGAAGAGGTCACCGCCCGCCTGGCCGGCAAGGCCAAGGGCAATCCAAAACCAGGGGCGGTTCAGCCTTCGAGAGTCAGCCGAGCGACGGGACGCCAGCGCCGCGGCAAGGACCGCCAGCAAGCCGAGGGGCGTTCCGAGACAACCAGCAGCGTAGGAGTGTCCAAACGGAAGCGAGGGGAACACCCGCCAGGTGACGTAGACAGCGAGGAGAAGGCCGACCAGGAGATAGATCGGCCGGCGCACGGCATGGCTGAGACCGGCCACCTTCTCCTCGAGGCCCTCTCCACGTAAATTTTCGCTCGGGTAGGACATCAGAACCTGGCGGTGTTGGCCGAGCTGTAGGTGGTCAGGTTGCCGACTTTGTCGGAGACGAGGTACTGGTAGCGGTAGCAGTTGCCTTTGGTCAGGCTCGTGTCGGCACCGCCGACCAGCGTCACGGTGGTGGCGAAGGTCCCCGGGAACGTTCCACAGGTTTCGCCCGCCAGTGGAGCGGAGTCGCGTTTGATCGTCACCGTGGCCGTGTTGATGCCCGATGCGGTGTCGGTGCCGTTGGCGACCGTGATCGGGATCGACGATCCGCCGACGACGCCGTTTGCGTAGGCGATGCTGCCACCAGTCGGCGCCACGATGTCGCTGACGAAGGTGACCGTGACGTTGGTCGTTTTGGCCGCGGCGTCCTTGCCGGTCACGGTCTTCGAGGTCGGGGCGGCGGGGGAGGCCGTCCAGCTGAAGTCGGTCGAGGTGTAGGGGCCGCCCACCGGGGTGCTGATCGTCTCGGCGTTGTGGGTCCAACCCGTGGTCGACATCACCGGGAAGGTGGCCGAGGCGGGTCCGGAGGTGGCATCGGCGACCGCGTCGACGATCTTGAAGGAGCCGGCGACGTTGCCCCGGTAGTAGATCGTGCTGGTCGTCATCGAGGCGTTGACGGCGCTCGTCAGGCTGAGCGCGTTGGTTGGGGCGACCGTGTCGATCTTGGCGATGCTGGCGCTGACGTAGGTGCCCTGGTTGCCGACGTTGTCGGAGATCAGGTACCGATACATGTAGCAGTTGGCGGTGGTGACCGCGAGGGAGACGGGAGTCAGCGGATTGGTGGCGGCAAGCGCGAATGACCCGAAGGTCCCGCAGGCTCCCGCCGCCAGGGTTGAGCTCGCCCTTTCGATGATTCCCGAGGTGGTGTTGAGGCCGGAGAGAGTGTCGGTGCCCTTGTTGTGGGCGACGCTCAGCGTGGTGCCGGTCGAGTAGCCGTTGGTGTAGGTGATCGTGCCGCCGCTGGGCACGGTTGCGTCGGGAGTGGCGGTGAACGAAGACGATGCGGTGCCGCCGGCATTGTTGGTCGCCACCACCGTCTGGGCGCCGCTCGGCGCGGTTGGGTTGGCAGGGCTCCAGCTGTAGCTGCGAGCGTTGATGCCGGCGGAGGTGGAAGTCCAACCCAAGGGGAAGGCGGGGAAGCCATAGCCAGCGATGCCGGCCGTCGTGTCGGCGGAGTTGGCGGTGACCTGGAAGCCGCCGCTGGTGGCGCCGGGACGGTAGAACACCGTCGTCCCGGCGCCGCTCCAGAAGGCATTGGTCAGAGCCGAGAAGCTGAGCGTGGGAGCGGAAGGAGCGACCGTGTCGACCTTGATATCGGGGCTGAAGTAGGCGGTCTGGTTGCCGACCTTGTCGGGAACGAGGTACTGGTAGCGGTAGCAGGTGCGATCGGCCGGGACGACGTCGCTCTTCGGCGTGGTGGGATCGTTGGCGCCGACCTGGGTGAAGGCACCGAAGGTCCCGCAGGAGCCATCGGCCAGGCCGCTGGAGGCGAGGGTCGCCGAGGCGCGCAGCAGTTGCGCTCCGCTCGCGGCGAGGCCGGCGCCGGTGTCGGTGCCTGGCGCGAAGGCGACGCTCAGCGTCAGCGAGCGCGAGTAACGGCCGCCGGTGCCGCTGAGCCCGGTCGCGTCGATCGACCCGCCACCGGGGCCGACGTCGTCCTTGACCACGTTGAAGGCGTTGGCGTTGGTCGAGGTTTGTCCGGCGTTGTTGGTCGCCGAGATCGGCTGGAAGCCCGGCGACGGGCTGGCACCGTTGGCCGACCAGGCGTAGGTCGTGCGGAAGACGGTGCCGCCCGACGGGGAAGCGATCGCGCCGCCGCCAACGAAGCCCGCGAGCGCCGGAAAGTCGACCCGAGCGATCCCGGAGTACGAAGAGCTGGCCGAGGTCTCGACCTCGAAGCTGCCCCCCTGGGCCGGGTTGTAGAAGACCGTCGAGCCCGAGATCGATTGCGAGCTGAGGCCGCTGACGGGAGTCAGGACTGCGTCGGTGGGCCTTAGCGAGGCCGCCGCGGTCGTCTCGATCTTGATGTCGGGGCTGGTGTAGGTGGCGACGTTGCCGACGTGATCGGAGACGAGGTAGCGATAGGCGTAACAGGTGTTGTCCGCCGGTACCGTGTCGGTGAGGCTGGAGGCCGGGTTGTCGCTTCCGATCTGATCGAAGGCCGAGTAGAGCCCGCAGCTGCCTTCGCTGGTGCCGTTGCTGGTCAGGGGCGCCGCGGCACGCAGAAGCTTGGCCGGCAGGTCGCTGGGACCGGTCCCGTCCGCCAGGCCGGAGGCCGCGTCGGCGCCCTTGGCAAGCGCCAGATTGAGTTCGAGCGAGGTCGAGTAGCGCCCGGCGGGGCCGCTCAGCCCAACCGCGTCGACCGCGCCTCCGGTCGGAGCGGTCGAGTCGTTTTGCAGCGGACCGGTCGAGCCGAAGGTGGCGCCCGCTTCGTTGGTGAGGCTGATCGTGCCGGTCGGCGTACTCGTCGTCCCGGCTACCCAGCTGAACGGATTGGAGAGGAAGGGGCCCCCGAGCGGCGTGGTTACCGTGCTCGAATCGAAGGAGAAGCCGACCGCGTCGGCCGGCAGTTCCGAGAAACCGGCGGAGATCGCGGCGGAGCCACCCAGCGGGACCGGGGTCATCAGGAAGCGGAGGGACCCGGCGGCGGCGCCACGATAGAAGGCATTTCCGGGTTCGCCGGTCTGTTCGTTCGCGAGCTCGACGTAGACGCCGCCTTCGATGTCGACGAAGTCGACCGTGAAGAACGGGGGCGTGGTGTCGATCTTGACCACCCTGGTCTGGACCGGCGACTCGTTGCCGGCGTTGTCGGTGAGATAGAACTTGACCGTCGCCGATTTCGTCAGCGAAAGCGGCGCAAGGGCGTACTGCGCCGTCGGAGAGGTCCTTGGATCGCTGCCGTCGACGGTGTATTTGGCAGAGGCGACACCGGACCCATTCCCGTCGTCGACCGCGCCCCCCACTTCGACCGGGGTGGTGTTGTTCCAGCCGGCTGCGTTGGGGGGTGGGACGAAGACGATGTCGATCGTCGGGGCGGTGTTGTCGACCAGGATGCCGGCGCTGGCCTCGGCGCTGTTGCTGCGCACGCTCAGGGTGTGCGGGCCATCGGCGGTGCCGGCGGGCAGGGTGATCGAGATCGCGGCGCTGCCGTCGGCATTGACCTGCGAGGGGGAACCCGAAAGAGGAACGGTGCCGTCGAGCAAGAGGCTGACCGCCTCGTCGGGTGCGAACGCGGAGACGCCCGCCATCACCACCGAGGGCAGGGGCGCGACAGTGCCACCGAAGAGTTCCCTCGAAAGAGTCATCGAGCCCGGACCGGTATTGACCGCGCCGCTCTTCAGTCCTTCCTCGCCGCGCCAGGCGTCGCCGAAGACCGGGGTCACCGAGTATTCCCAGTTGCCGACCGGCGTTGCCGGCACATTGCAGGTGGTGGTGACGATCGTCCCCGAGCAGCCCGCTCCGATCGCAGCCTGCGCGCCGGTTTCCGCGTTGAAGCGCTTGACGACGTAGCCATCCGCCGGGACCCCGTTGGAGAGGCTGCTGCTTCCCCATTTGACGACGACATTGGCGGAGCCGCTCTCGCCCGCCGTCGGAGCCGCACCCTGGTTCACGGTGGCGGCGCCGGCGCCGCCCATCCCGGCGCCGGCAGTGCCGGCGCCACTCCAGTAGCCGAGTGCCGCCTGAGAGGTCAGGGCGGCAAGAACCGCGATCGCGACCAGCACGGCGAAGCGCGCTTGCGTCCTCATCAGAGACTCGCTTTCAGTTGCACGGTGAAGGTGGCGCCCTGGCAGGCGTTCGCCGCCGCCGTGCTCATTTTCAGTGCCGCCGGCATGGCGATCGCGAGGCTGCCGTCGGTCGATCCGGCGCGGGGCGGAATCCGCCAGCCGGCGCCGCCGTTGTCCTGCGCGACGAAGGTCAGGGCGGAGACGTCACAGCCGCTGTGATCCGCGTCGACCGCGAAGGATTCGGGCGCGGCGGGGTCGAGTACGATCGATCCGACCTGGACGAAGCTGGAGTTGGGATTGCTGACTAGGACTTCGACGCTCGAGTCGCCGCCAGGATAGAGCTGCGCGGTCGGAGCGCCGGGCTGCAGCGAGAGCGACTGGACGTTGGCGAGCACCGTCGTCGCGCTGCCGCTGCCGTTGCCCTGCCAGTAGGCGAAAGCGCCCGCGACGGCGCCGACGACGAGCGCGGCCGCGACCAGGAGCAGGGCAGCGTGCTTGCGTCCCAGCCACCTCATGGGGTGACCTCGGTGGCGGTGCCGGCGAAGGCGAGCGAGAACGAGGCCGCTTTGCAGCCGTCCTGATTGACGGACAGGTTCAGCATCGAGACCTCCGGCAATTCAGACGCCGCGAAGCCGAGCCCGCCGAGGCTGACGGTGCTCATGGCCGGAAGCGTGAATCCCATCGGGCCGGAGAACTGCTCGACGGAGAAATCTCCCGTTCCGCAGGTGTGGCTCAGGTCGGATTGCGGCGCGCTGACGTTCGCGACCTCGACGACCAGACTGGATACCGAGAGGTCGATGCTTTCGAGGTTGGTCAGCGTCAGATCGAGTGGCTGGCCGGTGCCGGGCGTCAGCGGAGACCCGAGGGCGCCGGCGATCGTGAACGCCTCTGGCGCCCTGACCGGGGGTGCGGCGCCGGGGGGGACGGGCGAAGAGGGGGTGACGGAGCTACTCGGGCTCGCGACGGTCAGGCTGACCGCGGTGCTGCCGCTGCG
>Ga0070665_100000656_pt1 | contig 46656 bp, 43 predicted proteins | sample KBSS13metaG_FD_65862 | JGI IMG/M metagenome (GOLD analysis project Ga0070665, IMG submission 65862) | Switchgrass rhizosphere microbial communities from Kellogg Biological Station, Michigan, USA - KBS S1-3 metaG | ecosystem: Host-associated > Plants > Roots > Rhizosphere > Soil ...
CAGCGTCTCGGTGGAACGGGGCGCGCGGGTGAATGGCCGGATGCCCTGGCGGCCCGTCAGTTATTTTGACACTCTCGATCAACTTCCGGAGAACCGTGAATGATATTCAACCGTGACAAGTCCGGTGATCAGTCCCAACCGGCCCAGGCCAAACCGGCACAACCGCAAGCGGCGCAACCCCAACCGGGGGCGCTGAAGCCGGAACAGGCCGCCAAGCCCGCCGAGCCGCCGCGCCCGGCCGTCACCGCACCCCCAACCTCAACCAAAGTAGGAGCAAACATGGCATCGGTCATCAGCAAGGCGCTTAAGATCACGGGTGAACTCGAAAGCACCGAGGACATCCAGATCGACGGCCAGATCGAAGGCGATGTGCGCGGCGTGGGCGTGAAGATCGGCCAGAACGCCAAGGTGAAAGGCACGGTCTATGGCGATGACGTCGAGCTTGCCGGCACTGTCGAAGGCAAGATTGAAGCCAAGAAAGTGTTGATCTCCGGCACGGCCCGGATGACCGGCGATATCTGGCACCAGGACATCAAGGTTGAATCGGGCGCCTATATCAACGGCAGCCTGAAGCCGGAACTGGGCAAGTCTGACGCCAAGCAGGCCCCCAAGCCGGCCGCCGCGAGCACGAGCAGCAATGTTTCATCCCTCACAGGGACGACCGGCGCGCCGCATCATTGAGGCATTGGTTCCGTCGCTCACGCGCGGCGGAACAATTAACGGCGCGCTATCAGCGTCGCTTCCTGATCCATCACGTCGCGCATGGCATTGCGGGTCGCGGTGCGCACGCATTCGCGGTCGGCGCTTGCGTCGCCGCGCAGCTGCGGCACACGATCATCCAAAGTGGCGCAAAGCTCTTGCGCCGTTGCGCGGACGCGGTCTTTCAGTTCCAGATAATCTTCGTCGCTGGTGAGATCCAGGTCGGAGAAACTCACGGGGCGGGAAATGCTGTATTCCGTGGGATTGACCTCGCCGTTGATGCGGCCGATCAGCTGGCGCTTTTCGACATCGTCATAGTCGGGATGCACAATCACCATTTCCGTGCCGTTGTCATAGACCCGCTCGTAAGGGCCGTAATAGTCCTGCGCCTTCGCCAAACCCGCAGTGCATAACAGGGCAGCCAGCGCGGAGCCCATCAAGGCAAAATTGTGTTTCGTCATGGCCTTACTCCTGTTTGAAGCTCGCAAGATTCAATGAGAGAAGAGGCATGATGGTTCCGAAAGGTCCTTGACGGAACCGGGCGGTTTGATCTGTGCTCTGGCGGGAACCGGGTGAACACGGAGGAGCAGGATGCTCCAAGAGCGATTCGGGTTTTTGGCTTTCGGTTTTCTGCTTGTCTTGATGCCGGCCGCCGACGCCGCCGATGGCGATAAAGACATTCCGCATTACGTCAACGATCCGTCTTGGCCCAAGCCTTTTCCCAATCATTGGGTGATCGGCCAGATCGGCGGTTTGGCCGTCGACACCAGCGATCACATCTGGGTTTTGCAGCGCGCGCTGCCCTATGCGGTGGACGAACAAGGCGCCAAGCACGATCTCGCGCTGTCTGCGCGCATGCCGGCGGTGCTGGTGTTCGATCGCGACGGCAATATCCTGAAAAGCTGGGGCGGGCAGGGCTTTGTTCCCCACTGGCCGAAATCCGAACATGCCCTTTGGGTGGACGAAGCCGGCAATGTCTGGATCGGCGGCAACGCGCCCGGCGACCGGCAAGTGCTGAAATTCACCAACGATGGGCGCCAGCTCCTGGAAATCGGTTATCCGACCAGTGCGCCGCGCAACAATGCCGACACCAGCTTTTTGGGCGAGCCGGCCGGCATCGAAGTCGATAGCGCCGCGCATGAAGTCTATATTTCCGACGGCTATCTCAACAGCCGGGTGGTGGTCTATGATTCCGATAACGGGAATTTCAAGCGCGGCTGGGGCGCTTACGGCATCGGGTTGGGCGAAATCGCCAATCCGCCCGAGCCTACCGGCGAAGCGGCCTCAGCCCTTGGCCGCTATGTCCGCGAGGGGCCGGACTATGTGCCGGGCGAAGGTGCGGAAAAACAATTCCGTACCCCGGTGCATTGCGTGCATCTGTCCAAAGACGGCTTGGTCTATGTCTGCGACCGGCGCAATGACCGCATTCAGGTCTTCACCAAGCAGGGAAAGTTTCTCAAGGAATTTCTGGTGCATCGCGAGACCCGCGACAACGGCTCGACTTGGACCTTGAGCTTCTCCCACGACCCCGCGCAGAAATATCTGCTGGTGGGAGACGGCATCAACCAGCGCATCTGGGTCCTGCGCCGCCAGGACGGCGCGGAAGTTTCAAACTTCGGCGCCGGCTATCTGCATTCGGTGCACCAGGCGGGACTGGATTCCAGGGGCGATTATTATATCGGGGATGTCGGCGGCGCCGGACCGCGCTCCGGGCCGGGCAATAACAAATCAATTCAGAAGTTCGTGCTGCAACCGCCTTAGAACGCAACCTCATCGCTTGAGGAATTTCGCCAGCACCGCGGCATGATTGACGGCTGGATCGCGCGCGCCATAGATCAGCGTGACCTTGCCCTTGAGCGCCCGCAACTTCGCCACCGCCGGGTTATCTTTCAGCTCGGCGCGATAGCGTTTGGAAAATTCCTGGAAGCGCTCGGGCTTGTGGCCGAACCATTTGCGCAAGGAGGGCGAGGGCGCCACCTCCTTGATCCAGCCATCCAGGGCGGCTTTCCTTTTGCTGATCCCGCGCGGCCACAGCCGGTCCACCAGGATACGGGAGCCATCGCCCCGGGCAGGTGGATCATAGGCGCGTTTGATGGCGAGGCTTCTCACAGAAGCGGAACGCGCGACCGGACCGGCGGTGCCAGTTTTAATCCTAATTCAGCTTGTCGCCGACGCCCTTGATACTGTCGGCAATCAAGGCCTGGGCCCGGGCTTCGTCCAGCCGCTCCGCGATCAATTTGCGGGCGGCATTCACGGCGGTATCGGCCGCCAGGCCGCGGATCTCGTTCAACGCTTGGGCTTCGGCCTGGCCGATCTTTTCCTGGGCGGCAAGTGCGCGGCGGGCAATCTGCGCTTCCAGGGCGGCACGGGATTCCTTCTGGAACGCCGCCGCATCGGCTGTGGCGGAAGCGATGATGCTCTGGGCCTCGGCCTCGGCGCCCTTGGCGCGCTTCTGGTAATCCGCCAGCAGGGCGGCAGCTTCGGCGCGCAGCCGCTTGGCTTCTTCCAGCTCGGCGGCGATTACGGCGGCGCGCTGGTCCAGCATTTTGCCGACCATGGCCGGCACGCCCTTCCACAACAGAAGCGCGATCACCAGCACAAAGCCGACGGCAACCCAGAATTCCGGCTCGTGCAGCATTTCCATGTTAATTTCCCAACGCCGGATTTATCATGGCTTTGGCAGCGTCTTCGGCGGAGACCTTGTCGCCGGTCAACCGCTCGACAATGGCGATCGCCGCGTCGCGGGCCGCCACCGTCACCGCCGTTTTGGCGGCTTCGCGGGTGCCGGAGATGCGGGCATCGGCAGCCGCCATGGCGTCGTGCGCCTTGGCGTCGGCTTCCGCCTTGGCCTTGGCGATCTCCGCATTCAGCTTGGCGCGCGTGTCCTCGGCCAGGGCATTGGCGCGGGCCCGTGCCGCGGCCAGCGCCTGTTCGTAAGCCGCCTGGGCGGCTTCCGCTTCCGCGCGCGCCTTGCCCGCTTCCGCGATGGCGCTGTTGATCACGCCCCGGCGATTGGTGATGGCCCCATTGATGCGGGGACCGGCCACGCGCCACAGCACCGTGAACAGAAACGCGAAACAGATCGCCAGCCAGAAAAACTGGCTGGGGAACGTCGTCGTGTCGAACGGCGGAAAGCCTCCCTCTTTCTTGGGGGCTTCCGTCGTCGCGGTGGTGCCGTGTTCGTCCACGGTTTAGCCGAACAGGATGATCAGCGCGATGACCAGCCCGAACAGGCCGGTCGCTTCGCACAGCGCGAAGCCCAGGAGCAGGTTGGTGGTCTGGCTGGCGGCGGCGCCCGGATTGCGCAGCGCGCCCGACAGATAGCTGCCGAACACGTTGCCGATGCCGATGCCGGCGCCGACCAGGGCGATACAGGCAATGCCCGCACCGATCATTTTTGCAGCTGCAACTTCCATTGTAATTCCCTTCTGGTTTTCAGTGATTAGTGATGATCGTGAAGATGAAGTGCTTCGTTGAGATAGATGCAGGTCAGGATCGCGAAGACATAGGCCTGCAGGAACGCCACCAGCAGTTCCAGCAGCATGATCGCCACGATCAGCAGCATGGGGGCGATGGCGAGCGGCGCCAGCGCGCCGGCCGTGCCCAGCGCCACCACGAAGCCGCCGAACACCGCCAGCATGGTGTGGCCTGCCAGCATGTTGGCGAACAGACGGACGGACAGGCTGATCGGCCGCGTCAGGAACGAGATCAACTCGATCGGGATCAGCAGGATCAGCAGATACCAGGGCGCATGCGGCACAAACAGCTTCAAAAAGCCGATGCCGTGCTTGGCGAAGCCGGTGACGATCACCGTCAGGATCACCAGAGAGGCGAGGGCGAAGGTGACCGCGATCTGGCTGGTGACGGTAAAGCTGCCCGGCACCATGCCGAAGAAGTTGCTGCACAGGACGAAGATGAACAGCGTGAATACGAAGGGGAAGAATTTGAGGCCGTCTTCGCCGGTCGCCGAATGGATCATGTTGGCGACGAATTCGTAGGACATCTCGGCCATGGATTGGCCGCGCGTCGGCACCAGCCGGTTCGGCTTGACCGCAAAAGTGAGGAACAGCGCCGAGGCGACGGCGACGATCCCCATCAGCAGCGCCTGATTGGTGAAATAAATGGGATGACCGGCGATCGAAAGCAGCGGCTTGTCCATGCCGAAGATCGGCTTGACCGCAAACTGCTCCATCGGGTTCAGGTTCACGAACCGCTCTCCTTGCCGTTGCCGCCGGATTGCCCGGCCGCGATTTCGGCGTTGATATCTTTGGCCGCGCGCATCACGTTGCGGATGCCTGTGGCCGTGCCCAGCACAAAAAACAAAATCATCAGCACCGGCTTGGTGTGAAATCCGAAATGGCCGCACAGCCAGTCCAGGCCCCACCCGATGCCGCCCCCGCCAACCACCCCAGCGAAGAGTTCGGTCGCGAACCGGAACCCGATCTGCGACTGGCTGGGCGCTTTGCGCCGCTGGCCTGCCGCCTGCTTCGTCTGGAAGTGATCAAGCCGCTTGCCGAGATCGGTCAGCCTGTCGGGGTCTGGAGCCGCCAAAATCGCCTCCCAAAAGTCCCAAAAAACCGCACAAAACCGGCCTTCAGCGCGATCGAAGGCGGGCGGACCATATGGTCGCCCCTTTTGGGTGTCAAGAAAGACAGGCTGTCACAAGTAGTTGATAATTAATTGGAAAAACACTGTCGCGCATTATGTCGCGCGGGATTCTCCTGACGGTGCCGACACTTTGCCCGAATCTCCTTGGGCGGGCTTGACCCGCCCATCCAGGGCAACTCAAACACAGAATGTGCCGGTGGCTCTGGATGGCCGGCTCGAGGCCGGCCATGGAGAGCAAGGATGGAGATCACAAGACAAGGCGAAGGGTTCCAAATCACCCTTTCCCAGGACGAGCTTGGAACACTCGGCAATTGCCTAAACGAGGCGCTGGAAATAATTCACCCGTCTGAATTTCAGATGAGGGTAGGCGCCGAAAGAAGCGAAGTCTTGGACATGCTCCGCACGATCACGAACGCCTACGACCGCCGGCCGACGTAGCTATCACTCCGCCGCAATCTTCTCTGCGTCCGCCAGGCTCACAGACACCAGTTGGCTGACGCCGCGCTCGGCCATGGTGACCCCGAACAGCCGGTCCATGCGGCTCATGGTCAGGGCATGGTGGGTGATGACCAGGAAGCGGGTGCCCGACAGCCGGGTCATCTCGGTCAGCATGTTGCAGAAGCGCTCGACATTGGCGTCGTCGAGCGGTGCGTCCACTTCGTCCAGCACGCAGACCGGGGCAGGGTTCACCAGGAACACCGCGAAGATCAGCGCCATTGCGGTCAGGGCCTGCTCGCCGCCGGACAGCAGGGCCAGCGACTGCAGCCGCTTGCCGGGCGGACGGGCGAAGATTTCCAGCCCCGCTTCCAGCGGATCTTCGGATTCGGTGAAGGTCAGCTTGGCCTCGCCGCCCTCGAACAGCTTGGTGAAAAGCTGCTGGAAGTTGGCATTGACCTTTTCGAAGGAGGCGAGCAGCCGCTCGCGGCCTTCGCGGTTCAGACTCTGGATGCCGCGGCGCAGCCGGTCGATGGCGCCTACCAGGTCGTCGCGATCGGCCACCAGGGTGGTCAGGCGTGTTTCCTGTTCGGCCGCTTCTTCCTCGGCGCGGAGATTGACGCCGCCAAGCTGCTCGCGTTCCTGCTTCAGGCGCTCGACACGCTTCTCAGCCTGTTCCAGCGGCGGCAGTTCCTCATCGTCCTTGATCTCGGCCCGTTCGGCGAGTTCGGACGGCCCGCATTCCAGTTCGTCCTGGATGCGGGTCTTCAATTCCTCGATGCGGCTAGCGGCGGCTTCCGACAGGGCCTGGGCGCGGGCGCGCTCCTCGCGGGCAGTCGAAAGCGCGGCATCGGCGCTCTTGGCTTCCTTGTCGGCTTCCAGCAGCACGCTTTCGGCCTGCTGGCGGGCGTCGCTGGCCTGGTTGCGGGCGGTCTCGGCGGTGGCGATGGCGTCGAGCAACGCGCTGCGCTTCTGCACGATTTGCTCCGGCACCTGTTCAGCGTTGGCCAGTTCGGCCGCCAGTTCTTCCCCGCGGCGCGTCAGTTCGGCGATGTGTTTTTCGGCATCGGCCAGCCTCGCGTTCCAGCGCGCCTGCTCGTCCGCGATGGCGCCCAGGCGCACGCGGCGGGCTTCGCCTTCGCGGCGCAGACTCTCCAGGGCGCCGCGCGCTTCACCGGCATGGGTGCGTGCCTCGGCGGTCTTTTCGCGAGCTTCCGTCACATTGTGAGCGAGGCTTGTGCCGTCGCCCAGTTCCTCCAGCCCCAACACGGCCTGGCGGTGAGATTCCTCGGCCGCTTCCACCGACTGGGTGAGGCGGCGGATTTCCGATTCCAGAGAAGCCAGCTGCGAAGCGCGCTCGGCGGCGGCGCGGGCGGCCCGCGTCGCCTGGTCCTGCGAGGCGATCAGCGTCTGCTCGGCGGCGCGTTCCTGGGCTTCGGCGATCCTCCAGCCTTCCCGCGCGGTTTCGCGCGCTTCCTTGGCCTTGGAGTAATCGGCAAAGCGCGCGGCGCGTACTTCCCTGGCGTGTTCGACTTCGCTTTCCAGGGCCGTGAGCCGGTTGCGCTGCGACAGGCGCACGGCGGCAACCGACGGCGCATCGGCGGAGGCGACAAAGCCATCCCAGCGCCAGACATCGCCGCGCGCCGAGACCAGGCGCTGGCCGGGCTTGAGCTGTTTCTGCAGTTCCGCGCCCTGATCGGGGAAGACCAGGCCGGTCATGGCCAGGCGGCGGCCCAGCGCCGCCGGTGCCTTGACGAATTCGCCCAGCGGCTTGACGCCCTCCGGCAGCACCGGATCGAAGTCAAAGGCGCCCAGATCGCGCCAGTGATGCGGCGAGGAATTGTCCAGCGGCGCCTGCAAATCATCGCCCAGCGCGGCGGCCAGCGCGGCCTCATAACCGCCCTGAACCGTGACCGCATCCACCAGCGGCGGAAACAGCCCTTCGCCGCCCGGATGCAGAAGATCGCTCAGCGCCTTCACTTCGGCGGACAGGCGCTGGACTTCGCGTTCGGCAGCTTCCAGCGGTTCGCGGGCTTGCGCCTCGGCGGCCTCCGCGTCGGTGAACTGGGTGCGCGCGGCTGCCGCCTCGGTGCGGGCGGTCTCGCGGCCGCCGCGGGCGGTTTCGGTCTCTCGCTCGGCGGCATGCACGTCCGGGGCTTCGCGGGCGGCTTCCAGCGCCGCGTCCAGGCGGGTCTGCGCGCTGGTGAGCTGGCTGGTGCTGGATTCCAGCAGGGCCGTGGCCAGATCGCGGCCGCGTTCCAGGCTGGCCTTCTTGGCGTTCCATTCCGCCAGTTCGGCGGTCAGGCGCTCGAGCAGGCGTTCGGTTTCCGCCAGGGTCTCCGACATCTCGGCAGAGAGGCGCTCAGCTGCCGCCAGATCCTCGGCGGCGCTGTCATTGGCGGCGTTCAGATTTCCGGCTTCCTTGCCAAGATCGCCCAGGGCGCTGCCGGCATCATGCTCCAGCAGCTTTTCGCGCTCCTGGTCGGTCTCGGCCTGCGCGATCAACTGGCGGATGCGCTGGGCGGCTTCACGGGCGCGCGCCTCCTCGGCATCGAGCTGCTCGCGCTGGGCGACCAGGCGGTGATGGGCCGCGCCGCGTTCGGCTTCTGTCTGGCGCAGTGGCGGCAATATGGCGGCTGCATCGCTTTGCACGGTGGAGGCCTTGGCCGCGAGATCGGTGGCGGCGGCGACTTGGGCGGCGGCGGCGGACAGTTCTTCCGCAGCGACGGCGGCGCGGGCCTCGGCCGCGGTCCAGCGCAGATAGTGCGCCAGGGCTTCGGCCTTGCGGATATGGCCGGAGAGGTTGCGGTAGCGCGACGCCTGGCGCGCCTGGCGCTTCAGGCTGGCAAGCTGGCCTTCCACTTCCCGGATCACGTCTTCCAGGCGCGAAAGATTTGTTTCGGCGGCGCGCAGGCGCAGTTCCGCTTCATGGCGGCGCTGGTGCAGGCCGCCGATGCCGGCGGCTTCCTCCAGGATGGCGCGGCGCGCCAGCGGCTTTTGCGAGATCAGCAGGCCGATCTGGCCCTGGCGCACGAAAGCGGTTGAGCCAGCCCCGGACGAGGCATCGGCGAAGAAAATCTGCACATCGCGCTGGCGCACGTCGCGGCCGTTGATGCGATAGACGCTGCCGGCTTCGCGCTCGATACGGCGGGAAACCTCGATCGTGTCGCTTTCGGTATAAGGCGCACTCGCGGTGTGATCGCTATTGTCGATGAAGATCGTGACTTCCGCGACATTGCGGGAGGGACGGCCCGCCGAGCCCGCGAAGATCACATCGTCCATCTCGCTGCCGCGGATCGAGGAAGGGCGCGTCTCGCCCATCACCCAACGCATGGCGTCGAACAGGTTGGATTTGCCGCAGCCATTGGGGCCGATCACGGCGGTGAGGCCGGGCTCCACATACAGCTCCGTCGGTTCGACGAAGGACTTGAAACCGGAAAGCCTGAGACGTGTGAACTTCAACTGCTCGGTCCTAACTCTTTAAATGAGCCGCCTAGTGCTGCTTGGCGAGCTCGGCATCCAGAAGCTTCGATACGGTCTCGAACGGGATGTTGCCCGATCCGATTTTCACGCCGTTCAGTATGAAGGTGGGCGTCGCATTGATGCCGTACCGGGCTTCGCCGTCCGACGCCACCTTGTTGATGCGGTCATCCTCAGCCTTGTTCGCCATGCACTGGTCAACCTGCTCGGCGCTCATCCCCGCGATGCGCCCCACCTGCACCAGACCCGCATGAACCCCTTCAGGCGACTGGACCCCGAATTCAACGTCCCATTTGGGTTGATTCTTGAACAACAGGTCAATGAAGGTCAGGTACTTATCCTCAGGCAGGCAGCGGGCGATTTTCTCCGCCATGCCGTCGTCCGAGCGCAGCGGGAACATGCGGAAAACGTAGAAGACCTTGCCTGTATCGATGTATTTGGTCTTGATCTGGGGGAAGGCCTGGGCGTTGAAGGCGGCGCAGACCGGGCAGCTTGGCGCCCCATATTCGATCAGCACGACCTTGGAGTTGCGGTTCCCCAGGGTCCGGTCGGTGGGGACGAGTTCGTAGCCGGCGCCGCTGCTTGCGTCGGTGCTGGAACCGCTGGTGAGGTAATAGCCGATACCCGCCGCGGCGATCAGAACAATCACGCCTGCCAGGATCCAAAGGGTCTTGCGCGACAAGGACGACTCTCCGCCGGAGCTGCTCTTCACTTTTGGCAGAGAATAGCGTCCGGGTCCAATAGGTTAACCTATTGGAAACTGTGAGTTATTTTGCGAGCGCGGCATCCAGCCGCTCGAAAAAGGCCTCAAAGCCCGCTTGCCCCTGGCCATTGATGACGAAGGTCGGGGTGGCGCTGACATTGTATTTCGCGACCCCGTCTTCGCCCACGGTGCTGATGGCGTTTTCGTCGGCTGTGGAGGCAAGGCACTTGTTCGCGTCGGCCGCGCTCATGCCCGAAGCGCCGGCCAGTTCGATCAGCGCGGCATGCACGCCGTCGGGCGAGGGGACGCCGAATTCGTAATCCCACTTCTGCTGGTTGCGAAACAGCGAGTCCGTGAAGGACATGTATTTGTCCTTGGGCATGCAGCGGGCGAGTTTCTCCGCCGAAGCGTCATCGGGATTCCGCAGGAAGGTGCGATACACATAAAAGATGCGGCCCTTGTCGATGTAGTCGCTCTTCAATTTCGGATACATGGTCATCATGAAGTTGGCGCAGACCGGGCAGGTGGGCGAGGCATATTCGATCACCGTCACCTTGGCGTTGCGATTGCCGAAAGTGTGGTCGGTGGGCAGCGGCTGATAGACAGGCGCGGCGCTGGCCTGGCCAACCGATTGCATGTCGCTTTCTGCGCCGAAGAAGTACCAGGCGCCGCCGCCCGCGATCAGCAGCAGCACCACACCCAGAATGATCCAACTCTTGCGCGACATGCCGGTCTCTCGATCTAGGATTTCGCCAGGGCGGCATCCAGAAAGCCGCGCATCTGTTCAAGTGTCGGAACCGCGCCAGGGCTGGAATTGACGCCATTGATCACAATGGTCGGGGTGCCGCCGATATTGTACTTGGCCTGGCCATCGCTGGCGACCTGGTTGATCACGGCCTCTTCCTTGGTGTCAGTGGTGCAGGCGTTGAACTGTTCCTCGCTCATGCCGGCGATCCGCGCCTGCTGCAGCAAGCCGCCGCGCACATCCTGGACGCCATATTCCGGATCCCATTGCTGCTGGCTGCGGAACAACTGATCCATGAACGGAAAGTATTTCGCGCGTGGCAGGCAGCGGGCGAGCTTCTCGGCCACGCCGTCGGGAGCCCCTATCGGATAGATCCGGAAGACGTAGAACACCTTGCCGGTATCGATATAGGCCTTCTTGATCTGCGGCATGATGTCGGCGTTGAAACGCGCGCAGTGCGGGCACATGGGCGCGGCATATTCGATGAACACCACCTTGGCTTTGGGATTGCCCATGGTCATGTCGTGGGCGGTGATCGGGTCGCCGGCCTGTGCCGCGGCTTCGGCGCTGCCGCCTGAACCGTCCAGGAAATACCAGGCGCCGCCGGCGGCAATCAGCGCGACCACCACAGTAACGATGATCCAGCTCTTGCGCGACATCAGGGCCCCTTCAAAATATGCCGTACTTTCCTGCCAGAGTTATCGCCTGCGAGCTAGGGCCAGCAAGGCCTTGGCCAATCCTTCCGGCCCCTGATAGCGGCGGCTGGGATCACCCGGCGCCAGTGGGCCGGCTGGTTTTGACGGCTTCGGCGCCGGCGTCCGGGGCATCAGATTGCCCTGGCTGAATTTGAGCTGGGCCACCGCAGGCCGGCCCAGATAGGCGTTGATACGTTCGCACAAGGGTCGTTTCTCGTGCGCCAGAAACAGTGCGGCACCGGGGGTGGCGCGCAAAGTCAGGATGCCGCCGCACCCATCCTTCAAAGGGCCGTCGGTGAACTTCACCGGCTGCGCCAGGCGCGCCACTTCCGGGCCAGCGATCTCGCTCCAGCGCAGCACAAGCGTGGGATCGGCGAAGCCAGCACGGGCAAAGGCGGAAGCGGCGGTGCGGCCGACGTCGCTGCCAACGGGCGTGACCCAGTTGTGGCGCTGAGGCGTCGCGTCGTCCTTGGCTTGAGTTTCTTTGGGGCTTCGGGCCATGGTCGAAGTATGCCGCGCCCCGCCAAAGCAAAAAAGCAGGATTCTTTGATTGGTCGCTCTGGCTTTCGCCAACGCTCCGTCCTCTCTGCGCATCTGCTTGCCTGGTATGATGTGCACAGGCGGGTCCTGCCGTGGCGGGCGCCAAAGGGCAAACGCGCCGATCCCTATCGGGTCTGGCTGTCGGAAATCATGCTGCAGCAGACCACGGTGCAGGCGGTGGCGGGCTATTACCGCAAGTTTCTGTCGCTGTGGCCGGATGTAAAGGCGTTGGCGAGCGCATCCCAAGACGATGTGCTCGCCGCCTGGGCGGGCCTGGGCTATTACGCGCGCGCCCGCAATCTGCATGCCGCGGCCAAGGTCGTGGCGGTTGAGATGGGCGGCAAGTTTCCGACAACCGCCGAGAGTTTGCGCGCCCTGCCGGGGGTCGGCGGTTACACCTCGGCCGCCATCGCCGCCATCGCCTTCGACGAAAAACAGGCGGCGATGGATGCCAATGCCGAACGCGTGATCGCCCGTGCTTTTGCCGTCAGGACACCGCTGCCGCAGGCCAAGAAGGAACTGCATGCGCATTGCCAGGCCTTGGTGCCGGAACGGGCCGGGGACTTCGCACAGGCGTTGATGGATCTGGGCAGCGCCATCTGCACGCCCAAGCGGCCGGCCTGTCCCCACTGTCCGTGGGCCGCAACGTGTGAGGCGCGCAAACTGGGCATCCAGGAACAGCTGCCGGTGAAGGCGCCAAAGATCGCGCGCCCCTTGAAGCGCGGCGCCGCCTTTGTGGTGCGCGATGTCTCCGGCGCGGTGCTCTTGGTCAAGCGGCCGGACAAGGGATTGCTGGCCTCGATGCTGGAGCCGCCGCTGGGGCCCTGGAGCGAGGATTTTCCGAAAGGCGCAAAGGCGCTGAAACAGGCGCCCTTCGAAGCCAAATGGAAAAAGCGTCCCGGCATCGTCCGCCATGGCTTCACCCATTTCGAACTGGAGACGGAAGTCTATGTCGCCGAGGTCGCCCGCCGGCCCAAATTCAAAGGTGACTGGGTGGCGCCCGAAAAGCTGCGCGCCGTCGCCTTGCCCACAGTGATGCGCAAGATCGTCGAGCACGGATTGGACGAGGGCGGTCCACTCTTTACGTTACGAAAGCCCTGAACGCAGCTGCTGGCGCAGCACGTCGATCGGCATCCATGTGCCATTCATCTCGAACTGCCAGAAGGTCCAGCCATTGCAGGCATCCAGCCCCTGCACATGCGCCCCCATCTGATGGATCGAACCGGAGGCGTTGGCCGTCACCAAGGTGCCGTCGGCGCGCACCTTGGCGGTCTGATGCTTGCGTTGACCCTGCAGTACCGTACCGACCGGCAGCAATCCGCGTTCCACCACCCAGCCGAAAGGAATGCGCGGCTCGGCACGCTTGGATTTGGTCACTTCCAGCACTTCGCTTCCCGCCGGTTCGATCTCGGCGATGCGGGCGCGCGCCACATCGGCATAGGTCTTTTCGCGCTCGATGCCGATGAAGCGCCGGCCCAGCCGCCTGGCCACCGCGCCGGTGGTGCCGGAGCCGAAGAAGGGGTCCAGAATAACGTCGCCCGGCTTGGTGGAAGAAACGATCACCCGGTGCAACAGGGCTTCCGGCTTCTGGGTGGAATGTGCTTTCTGGCCATCGGCGCCGCGCAGGCGCTCACCGCCGGCGCAGATCGGCAGGGTCCAGTCCGAGCGCATCTGCAGCTCGTCATTCAGCGCCTTCATGGCTTCATAGTTGAAGGTGTATTTCGTCTCCTCGCTCTTGGCGGCCCAGATCAGGGTCTCGTGCGCATTGGTGAAGCGGCGGCCCTTGAAATTGGGCATGGGGTTGGACTTGCGCCACACCACATCGTTCAGGATCCAGAAGCCCAGGTCCTGCAGGATCGCGCCGACGCGGAAGATGTTGTGATAGGAGCCGATCACCCACAGCGCGCCATTGTCCTTTAGGCAGCGTTTGGCGGCTGACAGCCATTCACGGGTGAAGCGGTCATACTCGGAAAAGCTGCTGAACTGGTCCCAGTGATCGTCCACCGCGTCCACTTTGGACTGGTCGGGACGGCGCAATTCGCCGCGCAGCTGCATGTTGTAGGGCGGGTCGGCGAAGATCAGGTCGGCGAAGCCTTCCGGCAGCGCTTTCATGCGCTCCACGCAGTCGCCTTCAATCACGCAATCCAGTTTGAGAGATGCCATGGTCCCGCCCGAAATTATCAACAGTGGAACCCACACTGATTCGGCCGGAGTCGCGGGTCAAGAGTCTTGAGGAATCAAAGCGTTAGAATTGAGTCCCCGGATTCACCCACACACTAGATGTAGTGGCTGTTTGTAAACTCTGGACTCGTCAGGGTTGAAGCATCGTGGGGCGCCACATGAAAAAGGATTCAATTATCCGCAAGCCGCGACGCAAAGCCGGAGCAGGTTAAAAGCCTTTGCGCATTCCCCCCACACTCCGACCATGACTCTCAAGGCATTTGTACGTGATCTGACGCCGCCCGCGCTCTGGCGCGTGATCCAGTCTTTCAAAGGCCGCTACAAGACCTACCCCAGCCGGGATGCGGCGGCAGCGGCGGCGGGCAATTATGACGACAGCATCCTGAACCGCTTTCGCGCCGAGCGCGCCAAAACCGCGCCGCCCACCCCGCTGCAAGACAATGCCCTGATCTGGCTGGTCCGGATTCTCCCCGGCCCACTGTCGGTGGTGGACTTTGGCGGCGCCACCGGGGGCGTCGGCATGACGCTGCGCGAGCATGCGCCCGATCTCAGATTTACCGTCGTCGAAACGCCCGCTCTGGTTGGGTTGATGCAGGAAACGGACGGCATCACTTTCAGTACATCGATGCCCGCGGCCTGCGATGTGTTCTACAGCAGCGGCACCTTGCAATATGTCCCCGATCCCTATGCGGTTCTCGAGCAGGCATTTTCCGCTGCGCGGCAGGCCGTCGTGCTCAAGCGAAATTATTTTTCCGAGCGCCCCATCATCCGCGTCCATCACAGCCGTCTTTTCCAGAATGGCGCAGGGCCCGTTCCCGATGGTTATCAGGACCTGATCACGTCTTATCCTTCCGCGACCGTCCAGGAAAACCGTGTCCATGAAATCGCGGCCCGGCATGGTTTTGTACTGTATACACGCACGCCCGAATTTGACGGCGTCACGATTCCGGACGAGGGCGCCTATGGCGCCCAGCTCGTGTTTCTCAGGAAATAACTCTGCCAACTTCCGTGGCGCTGCGCGCGTGCTTGCAATGTCCGCTTCAGTACTGACCAGAAATGGTTACTGACAACTCGTCAAAAAAAGGAAGCCGCGAACCTGTTGCGGAGCCTGCCGACAGCTATCCAAATATTTAGCCGCCGGTATAGTCCCGATGGGGCGAGGCGATCACTGGCATGGCAACGATTACAGGGACCGATAGCAGCGAAACGCTGACGGGAACGTCGGGCAACGATACGCTCTTGGGTCTGGGGGGGAGCGACCAGCTCGATGGCGGTCCCGGCGACGACACCCTGGATGGCGGCAGTGGATTTGACCAGGTCAATTTCTTCGACCTGTCTGCCGGCGATGTCGTGGTCAATCTGGCTACGGGCACGACATCGGGACCGCAGCTCGGCCACGATACGCTGGTGAGTATCGAGGCCGCATTTGTCTCCAACAGCGGCAGCGGCAGCGTTACCGTGATCGGAGACGGCGGTGACAATGTTCTGAGCAGCTTTGCCGGCGGCGCCGAGTATATTTCCGGCGGTGCGGGGAACGACGCCATCATTGCCAATGATGCCCCCGGTTCGCTGCTAGATGGCGGCAGCGGTCGGAACTCCTTGCAGATGATCGCTGCCTACCGGCACACGGGAACGTTCAATACCGTCGCGCCGACCCGGACGACCTCCATCCAGGCCACTTTCACCCCCGGTGTCAGCGGCAATGTGGACGGCGTGGCCTACGCGAATATCAATTACTTCAGTCTGACCACCGGTGCCGGGAACGATGCCCTCACATTCATCATGCCGCAGGCGTCCCCCCAAGATACGTCGCTCTTCCCCAACTTTTATGCCTTCAATTCCTGGAACGCGGGGGATGGCACTGACACGGTGACGCTCGATCTGTCCGGCTATTCGGACAGGCTGATCCTGACGGCGCCGGTCAGTGGCTCCGTCGTCCTGGTAGCGATTCCCGCCGGCAATGTCGCGCAAAACATCGTTTCATTTCAGAACGTCGAGAATTTCCGGATAGTCGGCGGTTCTGGCGACGACATATTCAGGGCCGGAAACGGAAACGACATTTTCACCGGCGGTGGCGGCAACGACACCATTGACGGTGGGCAGGGCACCGATATAGCCCGCTATTCGGGTGCCTCTTCCGATTACCGGATCGACCAGATGGCCACCAGCGCCTTCAAGGTCACCGATCTGCGTCCGGGATCGCCCGACGGCACCGACTCCCTTTCCAATGTCGACATCCTGCAATGGGGCGATGGCAGCAGGACGAATCTCTACAACGCCGCGCCCATCGTGGAGGGCCTGCCTGTCGTGGCGCTGCCGGGGCAGACCCTGGCTTTGAGCAGCCTGATTTCGGTTACCGATTACGACGGCAATGCCATGACCCAGTATCAGCTCTGGGACTCAACCCGCGACGCGACCAGCGGCCATTTCGTGATCAACGGCGTCGCGCAGGCTGCGGGAACGGTGATCAACGTCACGGGCGCGCAGGCGGGTCAGGTATCTTTCGTCACCGGCACGATCGGCGACAGCCTTCAGATCCGCGCCTTTGACGGTAATCGGTGGAGCGCCCAGGACACCGATGCCTGGTCGACTTTTTCCGTCACCATCAACCACGCGCCGATACTGGCGACCGCGGATTACCGGGTGGGGGCCAATTGGTCCCTGCCGTTTGCCACCCTGGCGGCTGCGGCTGACATCGACAATGATCTCATAAGCAAATATCAGCTGTGGGACGCCAGCCGCGATCCCAACAGCGGCCACTTCGTGGTCAATGGCGTGGCCCAGGCCGCTGGCACGGTGATCGAGGTTTACAGCACCCAGCTCACCCAGGTCTCGTTCGTCACCGGCACGGTTGGCGACAATCTGCAGATCCGCGCCTTTGACGGCATCCAGTGGAGCGCCGCCGATACCGCCGCCTGGTCGCCCTTTTCGATCATCATCGACCGTGCGCCGGTGCTCACCACCAGTAATGTGAATCTGGCGGCGGGCCAGTCGCGGTCGCTTTCCAGCCTGATTTCGGTGAGTGACCCCGAAGGCGACGCCATAACCAAGTATCAGTTGTGGGATGCGACCCGCGATTCCAACAGTGGCCATTTCACCCTGGGCGGCACGGGCCTTCCTGCCGGCACCGTGCTCGAGATCACCGCAGCGCAACTTGCCCAGACCGCTTTTGTCACCGGTACGGTCAATGACAACCTGCAGATTCGGGCTTTTGACGGTACGTCCTGGAGCGCGGCGGATAACGCTGCCTGGGCGCCTTTCCTGATTGGACCTACGGTCAACCGCGCGCCGGTCGCGACCACAGGGCCGGCATCTGGCAGGCCGGGCCAGAGTTTGGCGCTGTCGGGGCTTGTTTCAGTCAGCGACGCTGACGGCGACACGATACAAAAATATCAGCTGTGGGAGTCCACACGCGATCCAGCCGCTGGGCACTTTGTTGTGAATGGTGTGGCGCAACCGGCCAGCGCCATCATCGAAGTTACGGCGGCGCAAGCGACGCAGGCCTCCTTTCTTGTAGGTACTGTCAGCGCCAATCTGCAAATCCGCGCTTTCGATGGTCAGGAGTGGAGCTCTCCGGACAATGGCAGCTGGTCACCGTTCACGGTATCGCCTGTCGAGGCCGCGCCCGTCGTCACCACCACGAACCTCACCAGGGCACATCTTCAGACATTTGCCTTGTCGAGCCTGTTCTCGGTTTCGGATGCCGACGGTGACACCATCACCCGCTATCAGCTCTGGGATGCGGGCCGCGATGCCGCTAGTGGCCATTTCGAGGTGAACGGCGTGGCTCAGGCGGCAGGCACCATCATCGATATTTCCGCAGCGCAGCTGGCGCAGACCAGTTTTGTCACAGGTGCTATCGGGGACGCGCTGCAGATACGCGCCTTTGACGGCATTGCCTGGAGCGCCGGGGACAATGCGGCCTGGGCGCCCTTCACCATTTCAGTGCTGGCCAACAATGCGCCCGTCGTCACCACCTCGAACATCACCAGGGCGCATCTTCAGACATTCGCCTTGTCGAGCCTATTCTCGGTTTCGGATGCCGATGGCGACACCATGACCCGCTATCAGCTCTGGGATGCGGGCCGCGATCCCACCAGCGGTCACTTCGTGGTCAACGGCGTGGCTCAGGCGGCCGGCACCATCATCGACATTTCCGCGGCGCAACTGGCGCAGACCAGTTTTGTTACGGGTGCTATCGGCGACGCGCTGCAGATACGGGCCTTTGACGGTATCGCCTGGAGCGCCCGGGACAACGCGGCCTGGGCGCCATTCAACGTTTCGGTGCCGACGAACAATGCGCCGGTGGTCGGCACCTCTGATGTCAACACGACCGCCGGCCAGAGCCTGACCTTGGCCAACCTTGTCAATATCAGCGACGCGGACGGCGATACCATGACCCGCTACCAGCTCTGGGATTCCACACGCGATCCCACCAGCGGCCATTTCGTGGTGGCAGGTGTGACTCAAGCGCCCGGCACCGTCATCGACATTTCGGCCGCGCAGGCCGCCCTGACAAACTTTGTCACCGGCACGGTCAACGACGCGCTTCAGATACGCGCCTTCGACGGCATTGCCTGGAGCGCCGCGGACAATGTGTCCTGGTCGCCGTTCCACATCACCGTATAGGCAAACATCGCCGTCTATTCGCCAGCCAGGATGACCGGCGTTTCGATAGAGGACGCAATACCCTGAAGCAGGTTGCGGATGGGCCCGAAGCTGCGGCGGTGATGGATGGTCACGCCATGCAGGCGCAATCCGTCATAATGTTCGGGCGTGCCATAGCCCTTGTTGTTTTTCCAGTTATAGCCCGGATGCTCGTCATGCAGCCGCGCCATCAGCCGGTCGCGCGTCACCTTGGCGATGATGGAGGCCGCGGCGATGGAGACCGAACGCGCATCGCCCTCCACCAGGGTGTCGCATTTGCAGGGCAGGGCGGGAGCATCATTGCCGTCGACCAGTGCGAATTCCGCCGCCACCGCCAGGGCGCGCACCGCCCGCGCCATGGCCAGGTGCGTGGCCTGGCGGATATTGACCAGATCGATTTCTCCGACGCTGGCTTCGCCAACGCCCACCGCCACCGCCATCTCCATGATGCGGGGGAAAAGCTCTTCGCGGGTTTCCTCGTCCAGCTGCTTGGAGTCGTTCAGCCCCTTGGGGATGCGCTTTTTGTCCAGGATCACCGCCGCCGCCATCACCGGCCCGGCCAGGGGACCGCGTCCCGCCTCGTCCACGCCGCAGATCCGCAACGGTTCCGGACCCGTATGGGCCTTCAGCAGGCGGGACTCGTAGATATAGTGGGGCATCCCCCAATGGTTAGAGCAGGCTCAACTGGTCGCCAAGCCGGGGCGGGCGCTTAAACTTGTGGGTGGCCAGCGGCTGGCTGGGCAGGTTCAGGCCCAGCCGCTTCACCGCCATATGGAACCTCTTCGCCATCACCTGGGCATAGGGCCCGGTGCCGGTCATGCGGGTATTCCAGTTGCTGTCATAGTCCTTGCCGCCGCGCATGGAGCGCACCAGCGCCATCACATGCCTGGCGCGGTCGGGCACATTGGTCTCCAGCCATTCCCGGAACAGGTCCTTGATCTCCAGCGGCAGGCGCAGCAGCACATAACCGGCGCTGCGCGCGCCGTGATCGGCGGCGGCGGAGAGCACATTTTCCATTTCATGATCGTTCAGCGCTGGAATGGCGGGGGCGAACATCACGCCGGCGGGAATGCCGGCATCGGAGAGGCCCTGAATGGCCTGCAGCCGTCTCTGCGGCGTGCCGGCGCGGGGCTCCATCACGCGCGCGAGGCGGCGGTCGAGGGTGGTGATGGAGAGCGCAGCCTTGGCCAGGCCCATCTTCGCCATCTCCGAAAGGATATCCGCATCGCGCAGGATCAGCGGCGACTTGGTGACGATCGCCACCGGATGGCGGAAGTCGCGCAGCACTTCCAGGATGCTGCGGGTAATGCGCATCTTCTTTTCCAAGGGCTGATAGGGATCGGTGTTGGTGCCCATGGCGATCACCTGGGGCACATAGCCGGGGGCGCTCAGCTCCCTGGCCAGCAGTTCGGCGGCATTGGGCTTGGCGAACAACCGGCTTTCGAAATCCACCCCCGGCGACATGCCGAGATAGGCGTGGGTGGGCCGGGCGAAGCAATAGATGCAGCCATGCTCGCAGCCCCGATAGGGATTGATGGACTGGCTGAAGGAAATGTCCGGCGACTTGTTGCGGGCGATGATGCTGCGGGTGGAGTCGGCGATCACTTCCGTCCGGATCGGGGGCGGGGCGTCATCCTCGCCGCGCCAGCCATCGTCCCAGCCGTCGTCCAGCAGCACCCTTGTGTGCCGCTCATAGCGCCCGACGGCGTTGGAGACGGCGCCGCGGCCGCGCAGGACCTCGGGGCGGACGGTGGTGTCAAGGACTACAGTCATAGGGCAGGACGATACGCCCAAATGAGAACAAATCAAGTACAAAATGGCGGGTGGCGATTATGCTTGACTTGACGGACCATTTAATCCTATTCTCCATCATAACCTCTGCGGAATTGCGAAATGTCCAATAGAAATAAGGCCATACAGCAAATGTCCTTCAAGCAGTGGGAAGCTGCCTTCCCTACTGAGGACGATTGCAGCGCTTATTTGGTCGCTCACCGCTGGCCTTCGGGGAAGGTGAAGTGCCCGCGCTGCGGCTCGGAGAACGTCTACGAACTCAAGACCCGCAAATGGCACTGGGAGTGCCCGGATTGCCGTACAGGCGGCGCGTATCGCTTCTCCGATATCACCGGCACGATCTTTGAGAACACGAACAAAGACCTCCGCGACTGGTTTCGCGTGATCCATCTCATGCTGACCGCCAAGAAGGGCATTAGCGCCCTCCAGGTGCAGCGTCAGCTTGGGTTCGGCAGCTATCGCACCGCTTGGTACATGTGCCACCGCATTCGTGCGGGCCTCGCCAATGAGGAATTTCGCAAGCTGATGGGCATTGTGGAAGTGGACGAGACCGGCATCGGCGGCGATGACAGCAACCGGCACAAGGACAAGAAGAAGGGCAAAAAGGGCAAGATCATTGTCATTGGCGCGATTGAGCGTAAGGGCAATGTCGTTGCCCGCGTCATTACTCGTTGCGACCACTACGACATGGAGAACTTCGTCCACATGGTTTGCGGCGATAAGGTCTCGCTCGTCGCCACCGACGAACACCTTGGCTATCGGCACCTGAAAGACCACTACAACCACGGGACGGTAGTTCACTCGCGTAAGCAGTATGTCGTTGGCGCGATCCACACGAACACGATTGAAGGCTTCTGGAGCCTGTTCAAGCGCTCCATCGTTGGCAGCTTCCACAAGGTTTCTGCCAAGTACCTGCCGCTCTACATCGCGGAAGCCCAATTCCGGTACAACAACCGGCATAACGGCGACATTTTTGGCCTCGCCATAGCAGGTCTCTGAAGCACGATAATTACTGGCGTGTGCTTCAGCTTCGTAAGAAAGCCAGTGGGAAGCGCTAGCCAAGGAGCTCTTTTCCTCTTTGGTAGAAGTGCCAGCGATCCGTAAAAACGGCCTCAAACTTCGTGCGCGCCATTCTTGATTGAGCGCTTAGGGCCTCCACCGTAATTTTGTGCGTTCCCGGTGGGAGCGTGAGGTTTGTATCGTCCTCGTACCAGACCCCGTCAGCATCATTGTGATACTTGGTCAGCGAGAGTCCCGGACGTTGAGCGTCAAACTCGTACGACAAAAGATGAATTTGCTTGTGCTCGTCCATCCTTAGCGAAAATGGCCTAGAAACAACGAACACCATTGTCTCAAGCCCTGGAGTGATATCGTTTTTTACCCGCACTTGAACCTGGCAATCTTCTAATTTCTCTGAGTGGCCGTTCTTAACGGTGAGGATTAGTAGGTAGATCAGCGGCTTCGCAATGGCGGGGGGGTTGGGGGCTGGCTCCCACGCCACACCAAAGCGCGGGTCACCAAAAAACACCCTCAGGGTTGGCCGCTGCCTCTTGTAAGACGCCTCAAATACCCAGCCCGCTAAAAGCGCAAAAGCCAGGGCAAACCACCACGGTGCAGATAAAAAGGTCACCGACTTCCACCATTCTGCGGTGGATGTATTTGCCCAGCTGTCCAGGTACTTTTGCCACCACCCCGCGCCGGTTGCGGCGAGCCACGCCCATGGCCCCCAGAACTCTTGCCTCCTAAGACCCTCGGCAAAAACCAGCCGTCTCGTAACCTCGTCCATCCCGCACGCCTCCCAAGCCCTAGTAGGGCCGGAACATAGGACCGCCAGGGATTATCCGTCAAGTTCGGCATAATCGCCTGGCGGGTGGCGATTATGTCTTGGTTGCGGTGGATAGCTCTCGTCGAACCGGCGGAGGGAAATGTCCGATGATTTTTCGCGTGCTTAGGATGGCGCGGGCTAGGGAGGGCGCGGGGATGGATTTCAAAGAACTATTCGCCAGTCTGTCGAATTGGCTGTTCACCTTCGCAATTGCCTGCGCAGTTGGCGTTTGGTGGGCGTCTCTCACGCCAATGACTACAAACCTCAGCCTTGCTGTGGCGGTGGTGGCGATAGCCCTTGCAGTATTTTTCCACCCCTTGCTTGGAAGCCAGCATTTGGTTGTGCGGGTTATGTGGACCCTTGGAGCGGGGTGCGCAGCTGGATTGTTGGCCTACTACACTCTTTGGATTGACCTCTCTAAGGCTGTCGTGGAGACGGCCATTTTGGCGAGCAACGCAAAACAGCCGCCAAATACCATGATAGGCGGGATGCAGTGGCAGGACTCATTTACGGAACTGAGCGTGATGCTCAGCAATCCAACGAAATGGGACTATGAAAATCTTGACGTCGAAATCATCCCAGATAAGCCAGTAATCGCTGCCCAAATTGGATCTCCTGCAATTGAGGCCTCGTTATGGCGGATAGGGACTGCACCAATATATTCCCTGACACAGGGAATGCCGGATGGGACAGAGCAAAAAGTTGACCTTGTCCCGATTGCGTCTGAATTTGGTTACAGATTGCGCGTGCCTCTTATACCCAAAGAGAGCTTTGTTGTAGTTCGCATGGCGATTGCCGGCCTGAAGCCATTTTCCGGCAAGAAAAATACAACGAACGACCTAGGCTTTTCGAAGCCGTATTACGTGCAACGCCTAAAATATACCAACGGACAGAGCATTTGGTACGGCCACGCGGAGCGGCCTGCCAGCGTGTTCATTCCGGCTAAACCAAGGAAGGTGGAAATCCAAGGGTCATTTGAAGTGCTAAAGGCAAAGAAGGACGTAAAACAAGAAGTCCCAATTGGCAGAAATTAGCACTTCTTCCCACTGGCATTCCTACGAAGCTGAAGCACACGCCAGTAATTATCGTGCTTCAGAGGCCTTTTATGTCGTGCTAAAACCGCCACCAAAGCGCGATATACCGCCATATATAAAGGGGAGATTTTCAATGAAGCTGTTTTTGAGCGCTGTTCTGCTGGCCGCCATGGCCGTCCCGGCCGCTGCCGCGAGTGACATCACTGTCGATACGCCCATGGCTTTCCCGGAAAGCCTGAGCGCCACCGCCGACGGCACCGTCTATATCGGCCTGACCAAGGGCGCGGTCTATCGCGCCGCGCCGGGCGACACCGCCGCCAAGCCTTTCATCAGCAAAGATAAGGGCCATTTCGGCGTCGTGCTTGGCGTGCTGACGGACAGCGCCACCGACACGCTGTGGGTCTGCGACAATGCCGGCAAGGCCGCCTCGCTCAAGACGTTCTCACTTAAGACTGGCATGGCGAAAAAGACCTACGCCTTTCCCCGCGGTGGCATCTGCAACGACATCGCGCTCAAGGGCCGCGATGCTTATATCACCGACACCAGGAATGGCCGGGTGCTGAAGCTGACAAGTGGCAGCGACACGCTGACCGCCTGGTACGTCAACGATGCGAGCGATCAGTCGCTGGATGGATTGGTGTGGCAGAACGGTGCGCTCTACACCAACACCTATAACGGCAATAACGTCATCCGCGTGTCCGTTAATCCGGATGGCTCTGCGGGCAAGGGCGTGAACCTGAAACCCTCCACCGATGTCTACCAGCCCGATGGGATGCGTCTTTCCTCGGACGGCAAGATTTTGATGATCGAAGGCCGCGGCAAGGATGGCAATGGCCGCCTGGACGAAGTCACGGTCAACGGCGATGCCGCCACAATCCGCATCATCAAGGATCATTACATGATCCCCGCGGCCGTGACGGTGGTCGGAAATACGGCCTATGTGCTGGAAGCCAAGTTCAACTACCAGCGCGACCCGGCTCTGAAGGGCAAGGATCCTGCGCCCTTCAAGGCTTATGCGGTGCCACTGAAATAGGCAGGTTAATTACAGGCTCTTAACGCTTTCCGTCGCTGCTAAGGCTGCGACGCGAATGTCTTTTGCTTGGCGCTCCAGTTGCGTCATGATGGCTGTATGATTTCTGTCATCATTCCGACCATCAATGGCGAACGCCTGCTGCCGCGCTGTTTCGACAGCCTGATCCCGGCGGCTGTGCGCGGCGTCGTGCGGGAGGTGATCGTCGCCGATGGCGGTTCCACTGACGCCACCTTGATGATCGCCGATGCGGCTGGTGCCCACATCGTCCATAGCCGGGCCAACCGCGGCGCGCAGTTTGCCGATGGCGCACGCATAGCGCGGGGCGATTGGCTGCTGTTCCTGCGGCCGGAGACGGCGCTGGAGTCTGGCTGGGACGCGGAAGCGGAATCTTTTCTGGCCCAGGCCGAGATGGAACGGCCGCGTGCCGCCGTGTTCCGCTTTGCGCTGGAGGATTTCGGCGGCGAAGCCCGCCGTGCCGAAGTCCTGGCCAATCTGCGCGCCGCCGTGCTGGCGCTGCCGTACGGCGACCAGGGTCTTCTGATCCCCAAGCGGCTCTATCAGAAGCTGGGCGGCTATCGCGCTTTGGCCGACCTGGAAGATGCCGATCTGGTGCGCCGCATCGGCCGGCGCCGGCTGATCTCTTTCCGCGCCCGCGCCATCAATATCGCGCGCCCGAAACAAAGCGTGCTGCGCGGCGCCGCGCTCACGCTGCTGCATAAGCTGCGCGTTCCCTCGCGGCTGCTTGCCAATCTTTAGAAGGTCGCTCGCTTAAGCCGTCCATACGCTGTCGCTATGGACCGTTCGCTGCTTTCGCAAGTCCACTGGACTTGCTCACGCGCCTTTGGCGCGCCGCAGCTCACGGCTTTGCGTTGATCTTCAGGCCATAGGCGCTGGACGCGCCCGCGCCGGTCGCGGCCACGGTCTTTGGCGGATGATAGATCGGCCAGGCGCCGGCGGAAATCTCGTCCAGGCTGTGTGCGTCCTGGCCGAAGCGGCGGCGATAGAGCCAGTGATAGACCATCACCCGCTTCACGTAAGAGCGCGTCTCCGCCACTGGAATGCTTTCCACAAACAGGAGCGGATCGTTAGCGCCGGCCTTGGTATTGCGCCAGCGGCTTACCGCTCCGGGCCCCGCATTATAGGCACCGCCCAGTTCCAGCAGATTGCCGTCCAGACTTCTCAGCAGTTGCTCGATATAGCGCTGCCCCACCGCCAGCGAGGTCGAGGGCGTATAGAGCGTATCCGGATCTCTGACGCCGAGCAGGGTAGCGGTGTGCGGCATCAACTGCATCAGACCTCGCGCCCCGACGGGTGAGGTGGCCGAGGTCTGGAAGCGGCTTTCAATCCTGGCAAAGGCAAGCACCAAGGAAGAATCCAGGCGATAGCCGTCATCGGGATTGTAAGGCGGCACCGGAAAAAGACCGGTCAGCATGATGCCGCGTGAAGCACTGGCTTCGCTGGCACGCAGTTCCACATTGGGCACACCGATGGCGCGCGCCAGCGCCGACATGGCCGGGTCCAGCCGCTCATTGTTGTTGACGAAGGCGCGGTTGAGTTCCGGTCCGACATATTCATTCTCGCCGATCTGCCACAAGGCCACGGCGCGGCGCGCGGTCGGCACCGCCATCAGGTCGTTGAGATCAGCCTGATTGAGAATGGCGTCGGCAAAGCCGGTCTGGGTATCGATGCCCAGGATGCGTTCGGAGACCAGGCCGTAGAAGCTGGGCTCTTTCTCGGCGGCGAAGTTGAGCAGGGTCACGACCTTCAGCGGGTCGCCCGATTGCATATGCGCCCGCGCCGCCCAGAAGGCGCCTTGCGCGCGCAGGCTGTTCTGCGCGGCCGGCGTTTCCGCCAGCTTTTCCAGTTGGGCTTCGGCATTGGCCCAGTCGCCCAGGCGATAGGCGGCAAAGCCGGCGTCCCACATCAGTTGCGGCACGGCGGGATCGGAAACCGAGCTCGCCAGCTTATAGGCATCAGCATCGCGGCCCTCCGCGCGATAGGAGGCGGCAATGCGGTGGGCCATCACCGCCACGTCGGTGCTGGGGCAACTCGGCTGCGCCGTCTGCATCAGCGCCAGCGCCTGGTCCGGCTGGCCTGCCTTGATGGCGGCCAGGATCGCCGGCATCACCTGCTTGGCGGCATCGGACGAGGGCACCGGCTCCGGCAGTTCCTGGTCTTCATAACCGCCGGTGCGCGAGCCGGCGCCGGAGGGAACGGGAATGTGAGTGACCACCGCGACGGTGATGGTCTTGTGATGGCGCCGGACTTTTTTGGTCGAATAGGAAACGGCCAGGCGATAGATGCGCTCGGCGACGGCGAGGTCGCGATATTGCTCCAGCCAATCCACCAGCGGCTTGGCGGAAAGTTTCTTGGGCGAGACGGAAAGGAAATACTGCGCCTCGGCATAACCGGTGAGAGACGTATCGCTGACCTGCGCCAGCAGAGCCTTGGCCTTGGCGGTTTGGCCGGCTCGCTCCGCCGCCATGATCTGCCGGTAGAGCGCGACGTCGCCGGGGCTGAGCACCTGCGGGGCGGCGGGCGCTGTGGGGGCGGCAGGTGCGGGCGCGGGAGGGGCGGTCAGCGGCACGGCAGGCTGGGCCATGGCGGCGCCCGCAAGCAGCAGCCACGTACAGGCAATGCCTTGTAAACCAATGAAACCGCGAATGTTTTTAGGCCCTTCGAACCAGCCTGCTTTAGTTACTCCCAGACCCGGGTTCCCACAAGCGACTTCCGGTTAATCGGTCTCCGGAAGGTTAAGGCCGGCCATCCGCTCACGGACCGCCTGCAGGTCCCGCCAGGCCAGTTTCTTGTGGGCCGGCTGGCGCAGCAGATAGGCGGGATGGAGCGTCGGCATCAGCGGCACCATCTCATCGCCGACGCGATATTCCATCCAGCGGCCGCGCAACTTCATGATGCCATCGGAAACGCCCACCACATGACGCGCCGCGACCGCGCCGAGAAGGATGATCACCTTGGGCCGCGCCAGCTCGATATGCCGGCGCAGGAAGGGAAGACAGGCGGCGGCTTCTTCCGGCGAGGGATCGCGATTGTCGGGGGGGCGCCAGTTGATGACATTGGTGATGTAAGCGTTCTTCTGCCGGTCGAGCCCGATCGAGGCCAGCATCTTGTCCAGCAATTGCCCGGCGCGGCCGACAAACGGTTTGCCGACGCGGTCTTCATCACGGCCGGGCGCTTCGCCGATCAGCATCACGCGGCCTTCGGCCACGCCATCGGCAAAGACGGTGTTGTTGGCGGTGCGCTTGAGGGCGCAGCCCTCGAAGGCTTCCATTGCTGCCTTGAGTTCCACGAGCGAGTTTGCCGCGCCGGCGGCCGCCATGGCGCCGCCAATGGCATCGCCCTCCAGCGGCAAGGACTGCGCGGGACGTGGCGCGGCTTGTGGCGCACGCATCACCGCCGGTGCGGGCGGCGCGGGCTTGGGCGCGGTCATCCGGTTAACCGGCTGATCGGCGATGGCCTCGTCGGCGCCGGCTTCCACCAGCCAGTTCAGAGTTGCGAGCGTGTCGTCCATTTCATTCTTATCTTAGGCTTTCGGGCCGCTCCGCCGCCAGTTAGAAAAGAACCAACAACAAGGCGAGTCATGGCCGATCCCCAGGAAGGTGCCTCCCAGGACCAAACCGCGCCCGCGCGCGAAAGCATGGATTACGACCTGGTGATCGTGGGCGGCGGCCCGGCCGGGCTTTCCGCCGCCATTCGCTTCAAGCAGCTTTTGCCGGAAAGCTCTGTCTGCGTCTTAGAAAAGGGTTCGGAGATCGGGGCTCATATCCTCTCCGGCGCGGTGCTGGATCCGCGTGCCTTGAATGAGCTGATCCCGGATTGGAAGGCCAAGGGCGCGCCTCTGGACACACCAGTGACGGACGATCGCTTTTGGTTCTTCACCAAGGCCAGCGCCATCCCGCTTCCGCATGTCATCTTCCCGCCGCTGATGAGCAACAGGGGGAACTACGTCGTCAGCCTTTCCAATCTCTGCAAATGGCTGGGCCAGCAGGCCGAAGCGCTGGGTGTGGAGATCTATCCGGGTTTTCCGGCCCATGACCTTCTGATCCAGGACGGCGTGGTCAAAGGCGTGATCACCGGCGATCTTGGCGTGGCGAAAGACGGCCATCACAAGGACAGCTTCACGCCGGGCATGGAACTGCGCGGTAAATATACGCTGTTCGCGGAGGGTGCGCGGGGCTCGCTGTCAAAACAGCTCGACGCGCTCTTCAAGCTCCATGAGGGGCGCGAGCCGCAGAAATTCGGCATCGGCCTGAAGGAATTGTGGGAGCTGCCGCCCGGTCAGCACAAGAAAGGCCTGGTGCTGCATGGCATGGGCTGGCCGCTCAGCAACGATACCGGCGGCGGGCTGTTCGTCTATCACTGGGGCGAAAATTTCTGCTCCATCGGATTTGTCGTTCATCTCAATTACCGCAATCCCTGGCTTGATCCCTTTCTGGAATTCCAGCGGGCCAAAACCCACTCCGCCATTGCCAAGATGCTCGAAGGCGGCAAGCGCATCGGCTATGGCGCCCGCGCCATCACCGAAGGCGGCACCCAGTCGGTGCCGCGCTTAAGTTTTCCGGGTGGCGCGCTGATCGGTTGCAGCGCCGGCTTCGTGAACCTGCCGCGCATCAAGGGCAGCCACAACGCCATGAAGACCGGCATGCTGGGCGCGGAAGCAGTGGCGGCGGCGCTCAAAGCGGGCAGGGCGAACGACACGCTTGAGACGTATGATGTGGCCTACGCCAAAAGCTGGGTAGCGGAGGATTTGCGCCTGGTGCGCAATGCCAAGCCGCTCTGGTCCCGGCTGGGGAGCCTGCTGGCGCTGCCCTTCATCGGGCTGGATCTCTGGACCAACCAGCTCTTCGGCCTGTCCCTGTTTGGAACCTTAAGCCACGGCAAACCCGATTTTGCCTGCCTGGACAAGGCGGCGGATGCCCAAAAGATCGTTTACCCAAAACCTGACGGAAAACTTACTTTTGACCGGCTATCCAGTGTGTTCCTCTCCAACACCAACCATGAGGAGGATCAGCCGGTTCATCTGGTGTTGCGCGACCCCGCTGTTCCCATTTCCGTCAATTTGCCGGAATATGGGGAACCGGCCCAGCGTTACTGCCCGGCGGGCGTTTATGAGGTTGTCGAAGAAGGTTCAGGTCCCAGGTTCCAGATCAATGCCCAGAACTGCGTTCACTGCAAAACCTGCGATATAAAGGACCCGTCGCAGAATATTACCTGGGTCACGCCCGAAGGCGGCGGTGGCCCCAACTATGTGAATATGTAGGAGAAGTATGCGCCGCTTCCTGTCCCTGACCGCTCTGGCTCCTATCGTCTGCTTCATGGCCGGTTGCGCCACCCAACCGGAGGGCTCTGCTCATCCCGCTGGCGACAAGACCTCGCAGGCTTTCTCGACTTATCTGTCGGCGCGCTTCGCCGCCGGCGAACATGATCTGTCGCAAGCCGCCCGCTATTATGGCCAGTCGCTGAGCAACGACCCCGGCAATCCGTCGCTGCTGGCGCTGTCCTTCTTCTATTCGACGACGCTGGGCGATTTCGAAGCCGCGGGCAAATACGCCCAGGCCGTGGTCGCGGCTACGCCCGACGATCGCGCCGCGCGCCTGGCGCTGGCGGTGGTCGGATTCCGGCACAAGGATTACGCCGAGGTGCGCAAGCAATTGTCGCTTTCGGCCAAGGGACCTTTCACGGTGCTGACCCTGTCGCTGTTCGATGCCTGGGCCGCGGCGGCCTTGCATGACGGTCCGGGCGTGGAAAAGGATCTGGCTGCGCTCGCGTCCCAGAAGGGGGCCGAAAGCATGGCGGTGTTCCATACCGCCCTGATCGAGGAATATTCCGGCAACAGCAATCTGGCCGACGCCGCCTACAAGAAGGCGCTGGCTTCTGCCGCCTCTACCCCGCGCGTGCTGGAGGCCTATGGCCGGTTCCTGGAGCGCCAGGGGCGCGGGCCGGAAGCCGCCAAGCTGTATCAGGCCCATCTCAACGAAGGCGGCCTCGCCAATGTCGTGCGCCCCGGTCTTGCCCGCATCGCGGCGGGACAGAAGCCCGAGCCCTTGATCCGCACCCCCGCCGATGGCGCCGCCGAGGCGCTGTTCGGCATCGCGGCTTCGTTGACCGATGCCCAGAGCGCCGATGTCTCCATCCTTTATCTGCGCATGGCGCTGTATTTGCGCTCAGACCTGGGGCTGGCGCAGATCCTGCTGGCCGACCGCTTCGAGTCTCTGCAGAAGTATGACAGCGCGATCGCCATCTATCACGCCATCGAGCCGTCCTCGCCCTATTACCGCATGGCGCAGATCCAGGCGGCGCTGGATGAGCAGCGGGGCGGGAAAACCGATGCTGCGATTGCCGATCTCAAAAAGCTGGTGGCTAGTCAGCCGGCCGACGGTGAAGCCTGGGTGGCGCTGGGCGACAGCTATCGCGCCGCCGAGAAATTTTCCGAGGCGGTGGATGCCTATAATCATGCCGAAAAAGCGAACGGCACGCCGACACGGCGCGACTGGCCGATGTTCTATGCCCGCGCCATGGCCAAGGAAAAGCTGAAGAAGCTGGACGAATCCGAAGCCGACATCCAGATGGCGCTGAAGCTGTCGCCGGAACAGCCCGAGCTGCTGAACTATCTCGGCTATAGCTGGGTGGACCGCAACCGCAATATTCCTGAAGCGTTGACCATGCTGGAAAAGGCGCGCGCGTTGCGTCCTTATGACGGCTATATCGTCGACAGTGTCGGCTGGGCCTATTACCAGCTCGGCCGCTATGACGATGCCGCCAAGACTTTGGAGGCGGCGGTGCTGCTGGTTCCGGGCGATCCCACCATCAATGATCATCTGGGCGATGCGCTGTGGCGGTCCGGCCGGCGCATCGATGCGCGCTTCCAGTGGAACCACGCCATCACCTTCAGCGATAATGAGACCGACAAGGCGACAATCGAGCGCAAGCTGAAGAGCGGCCTGAGTGAAAAACCTGCTTAGCGAAAAGCCAGCGTAAGTGATTTCTGAGCGCGCCTCGGCCAAAATCAATTTGTTTCTGCATGTCGGCGAGCGCCGCGCGGATGGCTTTCATCCGGTGCAGAGCCTGGCCGTGTTCACCGACATGGGCGACGTGCTGTCCGTCGAGGCGGCGCCGAAGCTTTCACTGAAGGTCGAGGGGCCTTTCGCCCGCGGGCTGGAAGGCGAGGGCGACAATCTGGTGCTGCGCGCCGCGCGTTCCTTGGGGGTGCAGGGTGCAACGCTAACTTTGACCAAGAACCTGCCGGTGGCGTCGGGCATTGGCGGCGGCTCGGCCGATGCGGCCGCGGCGCTGCGCGGCCTCAATCAGATATGGAATGCCGGAAAGGACACGGACGCGCTGTGCGCAATCGCGGCCACCTTGGGTTCGGATATTCCCGTCTGCGTTCCTTCAGCGGCGTCCTTCATGGAAGGCCGCGGCGAGATTTTACGTCAGCCCCAATCCATGCCGCGCATCCCCATGCTGCTGGTCAATCCTGGTGTGGCGGTGCCGACCAAAGACGTTTTTGCCGGCTTGAAAGAGCGCCGCGGCGTGGAGATGGCGCTGCCGGATGGACGTTTTGGCGATACCGCCGATCTGCTGCGGTTTCTGGACACCACCCGCAACGATCTGGAAGCGCCGGCGGTGGAGCTCCAGCCCGTGATTGCGGAGGTGTTGGCTGCCATTCGCGCCCTGCCGGGAGCGTTGCTGGCGCGCATGTCGGGCAGCGGCGCGACCTGTTTCGGCATCTTTGCCGACGACGATGCCTGTGCCCGCGCCGCTGACGTTCTGCGCAAGTCCGCGCCCGGCTGGTGGGTGGCGCCGACCTTCGTGCCCGAGACCGGCATCATCCATGAAGAGATAGGCCAGGATATCGGCCCAACCGACCGCGGTCTCTGACTTTTTCACCCTTCGAGGGGCTCAGGGTGAGGAATAAAGAAAATCCTCATGCTGAGCTTGTCGAAGCGTGAGGATTCAGTAAGCCCGTTCGACGCAAAAGTCCGCGATATCCGCTAGGGCGCGCTTGATCTCGCTGTCCGGCATCACTTTCAGCGCCGCCTTGGCCTTGTCGGCATAGGCCCGGGCCCGCGTCATGGTTTCCTGCATGGCGCCGGTCTGCTCGATCAGGGTGATGGCGCGGTCCAGATCGCTCTCGGTCTGGTTGCCGGTCTCGATCACGCGTTTCCAGAAAGGCTTGTCGGCGTCCGCCGCCCGCGCATGCGCCAGGATGATCGGCAGGGTCATCTTGGCTTCGCGGAAATCATCGCCCACTGTCTTGCCCATCAACGCCTGGCGGCCGGAATAATCCAGCGCATCGTCCACCAGCTGGAAGGCGATGCCGAGATTGTCACCATAGGCGCGCATGCCGGCGACAAAGTCATGGCCTTGCCCCGACAGCAACGCGCCGGACTCGGCCGCCGCCGCAAACAGTGCGGCCGTCTTGGCGGACACCACGTCCAGATAATGCGCTTCGGTCACCGACAGGTTGTTGGTGGATTTGAGCTGCATCACTTCGCCTTCGGCAATGATCGCCGAGGCGCCTGCCAGAATGTCCAGCACGGCCATGTTCTCGGTCTCGACCATCAGCTGGAAGGCTCTGGAAAACAGGAAGTCGCCGACCAGCACCGAAGGCTTGTTGCCCCACATCAGGTTGGCCGAAACCTTGCCCCGGCGCAGCGCGCTCTCGTCCACCACATCGTCATGCAGCAGGGTGGCGGTATGGATGAACTCCACCGCCGCGGCCAGGCGTACATGATGGTCGCCGGCATAGCCGCCGGCCTGGGCGGCGGCCAGGGTGAGCATGGGCCGAAGGCGCTTGCCGCCGGAATCGATCAGGTGACGGGCAAGGTCCGGGATCAGCGCCACGCCGGATGTCATGCGGGTATGGATCAGCTTGTCGGTCGCGGCCATGTCCGCCTCGACCAAGGCGTGCAAGCGCTCGACCGGCGAGATCGTCGCGTCGGCTGTCCGGACCGGGCTGCGGTCCTGTGTCGTCTGCCCACCCATGATGGGTGAGAGAATACCGGACCGGTTCGGGCATGGGCAAGCGGCGGAAAGACCCCGGGGAGGGCGTGGAATGGCGACAGAAAGGCGCGGGCTCATTATAAAGAGGCCATGCGCGTTGTTCTCAAAACCGTCGATCCGGTGGTGCTGAACTATGCCGCCAACGTCCTGGAGCAGGAGGGCATCGAGGCGGTGGTGTTCGATACCCATGCCAGTGTCATGGACGGCAGCATGGGCTTTCTGCCCCGTCGGCTGATGGTGCTGGATGAGGATTTCGACCGCGCCCACAAGCTGCTGCTTCAAGCCGTGCCGGACCAGTTGTGAGCGAGACATTTCTGGACGGCAAGGTGAGGGTGGATCAGCCCGAGAGCGGCTTCCGTTCCGGCCTGGACGCGGTGATGCTGGCCGCTGCCGTTCCGGCACAGGCAGGGGAGGCAGCGCTGGAGTTGGGTGCAGGCGCTGGCACCGCCAGCCTGTGTCTTCTGGCGCGCGTGGCGGATCTCGCTTTGACGGGTGTCGAGATTGACAAAAATTTGACGGCGTTGGCGAACGGCAATGCCGCCACCAATGGCATGAAAGCGAATTTTGTCTGCGCCGATATTTTCGCGCTGCCGCCGGAGCTGAAACGCGATTTCGATCAGGTCTTCTGCAATCCACCTTTCCATGGCGAAGGCCAGATCTCGCCGAATGAGATGCGCGCCGCCGCCCTGATGGATCAGGGCCGGCTGGAAGAGTGGCTGCGCATCGGTCTTCAGCGCACCATCTCGGGCGGTTTCTTCACCACCATTCTGCGCGCGGACCGGCTGAATGAGGCGCTGGCCGCTCTGCCGGAAAAAGGTGTCACCGTCCTGCCGCTTTGGCCCAAAGCGGGCGAGTCGGCCAAGCGCGTGATCGTGCAGGTGCGCAAGGGTTCCAACGCTCCGTTTACCCTGCTGCCCGGCCTGGTCTTGCACCAGGCGAATGGCGCTTGGACTTCGGAGGCCGACGACGTGTTGCGGCGCGGCAATGTGCTTGCCCTCACAGGGGGCCGTCTATAGGTTCCGGCAACCCCCGGATGCGAGAATCGTGGCCAAAGCCGCTACCTTTCAGGACCTTATCCTCACCCTGCAGAATTACTGGGCCGCGCAGGGCTGTCTGATCCTCCAGCCTTATGACGACCAGATGGGGGCGGGTACGTTCCATCCCGCCACCACTTTGCGGGCGCTGGGGCCCAGGCCCTGGAACGCCGCCTTCGTGCAGCCGAGCCGCCGCCCGTCCGACGGCCGCTATGGCGAGAATCCGAACCGGCTGCAGCATTATTATCAGTATCAGGTGATCCTGAAGCCGGCGCCGGAGAATGTGCAGGAGCTTTATCTCGGCTCCATCCGTGCCATCGGGCTCGATCCGGACCTTCACGACATCCGCTTTGTCGAGGATGATTGGGAGAGCCCTACGCTCGGCGCCGCGGGTCTGGGCTGGGAAGTGTGGTGTGACGGGATGGAGATCACCCAGTTCACTTACTTCCAGCAGGTGGGGGGCTTTGACTGCGATCCGGTCTGCGCCGAGATCACTTACGGCCTCGAGCGTCTGGCTATGTATGTCCAGAATGTCGAATTCGTCTATGACCTGAAATTCAACGAACAGTTCCGCTACGGCGAGGTGTTCCACCAGGCCGAAAAGGAATTCTCCGCCTACAATTTCGAACGCGCCGATACCGAGATCCTGTTCCAGCATTTCAAGGATGCCGAGAAACAGTGCCGCGAATTGCTGACGGGCAAGAAGCTGGTGCTGCCCGCTTATGACCAGTGCATCAAGGCCAGCCACAGCTTCAATCTTCTGGATGCGCGCGGTGTGATTTCCGTCACCGAACGCGCCGCCTATATCGGCCGCGTGCGCGCTTTGGCCCAGGCCTGCTGCCAGGCCTGGCTGGAGAGCGAGCAGGGCGCCTACAAGCCCCGCTTCGCAGACAAAGAGGCCGGGTAATGCCGGACCTGCTGCTTGAACTGTTCAGCGAGGAAATTCCGGCCCGCATGCAGGCGGGCGCGGCGCGTGATCTGGAGCGCCTGATGGTCGGGGCGCTGACCGACCGGGGCTATCTGTTCGAGGGCATCAAGGCGTTGGCGGGGCCGCGGCGGCTGACCCTGGCGATCACGGGCTTGCCCGCCAAGCAGAAGGATGTGCGCGAGGAGCTGAAAGGCCCCAAGACCGACGCCCCGCAGGCGGCATTGGACGGCTTTCTGAAAAAGACCGGCCTGAGCAAGGACCAGCTCAGGGTCGAGAAGACGCCCAAGGGCGATGTCTATATCGCGGTGATCGAGCGGGCCGGGCGCGAGACGCCGCATGTCCTGGCCGAAATCATTCCCGAAGTGATGGCCAAGCTGCCCTGGCCCAAATCCATGCGCTGGAAGCCGGGATTGAGCGTGCGCTGGGTGCGGCCCCTGCATTCCATTCTCTGCACCTTCGATGGCGAACTGGTGCCGTTCAGCTTTGCCGGCATTTCGAGCGGGCTGCATACACGCGGCCATCGCTTCCTGTCGCAAGGCAAGATCGAAGCCAAACGTTTCGACGATTACGCCCAGAAGCTGAAGGCCGCCCATGTGGTGCTGGAGGCCGAGGAGCGCGCCGCCATCATCTTCGAAGGCGTCAAGCAGGCGGCCTTTGTGCACCAGCTTGAGATGATCCCGGACGAGGGGCTTTTGGCGGAAGTGTCGGGCCTGGCGGAATGGCCGGTGGTCTATATCGGCACCATCCAGAACGAGTTCATGGATGTGCCGGCCGAGATACTGCAGACCTCCATGCGCACGCATCAGAAGTATTTTTCGCTGCGTGACCCGAAAACCGGAAAGATGGCCAACCGTTTCGCCCTGGTTGCCAATATGATTGCCAAGGACGGCGGCAAGGAGATCGTGGCCGGTAACGATCGCGTGCTGCGCGCCCGCCTGTCGGACGCCAAGTTCTTCTGGGACGAGGACCGCAAGCATCCGCTGGAAAGCCGGGTCGAGAAGCTCAAGGGCATTGTCTTCCACGCCAAGCTGGGTACCCAGTTTGAGCGCGTCGAGCGCATCGAGAAGCTGGCGGGTGAGATCGCGGCCAAGATCGGCGCGGATGTGAAGAAGGCCGAACGTGCTGCGCGTCTGGCCAAGGCCGATCTGACCTCGGGCGTCGTTGGCGAATTCCCAGAGCTGCAAGGCGTGATGGGCCGCTATTACGCCCTGCATGACAAGGAAGATGCAGCCGTCGCTGATGCCGTCCGTGATCATTACAAGCCGGTGGGTCCGTCCGATGCCGTGCCGACCGACAAGGTCGCCATCGCGGTCGCCCTGGCGGACAAGCTGGATGCGCTGACGGGTTTCTTCGCCGCCGGCGAGAAGCCGACCGGCTCTGGCGATCCTTTTGCTTTGCGCCGTGCTGCGCTTGGTATGATCCGAATTATTTTGGAAAACGATCTACGTTTGCCGCTGACAGTCCTTATTCCAATGTCGAGAACGGCCTCAGGGGCGACCGCCCCGGATGCGAGTAGGTTAGACGAGCTGGTGGTTGGGCTTGCAGCATTTTTTGAGGATAGGTTGCGCGTAGCGCTTCGGGACAAGGGGGCCAGGGCCGATCTAGTAGCTGCGGTGTTTGCGTTCGATGCGGGGGATTTACGACTTTCTGTGTCTCGCTTGACCGCGTTGCAGTCGTTCCTCAAGGCCGACGACGGCGCCAACCTGCTGGCCGGTTACAAGCGCGCCGCCAATATCCTGAAGGTGGAAGAGAAGAAAGACGGCAAGACCTATATCAGCGAGGTCAGCGAAACGCTGCTCTCCGAGCCGGCCGAGAAGGCGCTGTCCGCCGCGCTGGCATCCGCGCGCGCCGCCATCACGCCCGCGCTGGAAAAGGAGGATTTCGCCGCCGCCATGGGGCAGATGGCGGCCTTGCGCGGCCCGGTCGACGCCTTCTTCGAGGCGGTGAAGGTCAATGTCGACGACAAACAGGTGCGTGAGAACCGGCTGAACCTGCTCGCATCACTCCGCGCAACGCTCCATCAGGTAGCTGATTTCTCCAAAATCGAGGGCTGATAGTGACCAAATGGGTTTACACGTTCGGTGACGGCAAGGCCGAGGGCAAAGCCGACATGCGCAACCTCTTGGGTGGCAAAGGCGCCAACCTGGCCGAGATGAGCAATTTGGGCCTTCCCGTGCCGCCCGGCCTGACCATCACCACCGAGGTCTGCACCTATTACTACGCCAACAAGGAAAGCTATCCGCTGGACCTGAAGGAACAGGTCTCCACCGCGCTGCGCGAGGTCGGGTATCAGGCCAAGGGCAATTTCGGCGATCCCGACAAGCCGCTGCTGCTCTCGGTACGCTCAGGCGCGCGGGTCTCCATGCCCGGCATGATGGACACGGTGCTGAATCTGGGCCTCAACGCCGCCACCACCGAGGGCATGGCCAGGCTCACCGGCGACGAACGCTTCGCCTATGACAGCTATCGCCGTTTCATCCAGATGTATTCCGATGTGGTGCTGGGCGTGGATCACGCCGCCTTCGAGGAAATCCTGGACGACGAAAAAGACCAGAAGGGCGTCGAACTGGACACCGATCTGGATGCCGCTGATCTCAAGCGCGTCGCCAGCCTTTACAAGGCGCGGGTGGAAAAGGAGCTGGGCAAACCTTTTCCGGAAGATGTGCAGGAACAGCTCTGGGGCGCGATCGGGGCGGTGTTCGGCAGCTGGCATTCGCCCCGCGCCAACACCTATCGCAAGCTCAACAACATTCCGGAAGATTGGGGCACCGCCGTGACCGTGCAGGCCATGGTGTTCGGCAATCGCGGCGAAAGCTCGGCCACGGGCGTGGCCTTCACCCGCGATCCCGCCACTGGCGAGAAGCTGCTGTACGGGGAATTCCTGATCAACGCTCAGGGCGAGGACGTGGTGGCCGGCATCCGCACGCCTCAGCCGATCTCGAAAATCGTGCGCGAGCGCCAGGGTGGCCGCAAAGCCTCGATGGAAGAGGCCATGCCCAAGGCGTTCGAGGAGCTCAAGGCCATCGGCGATCGGCTAGAGCAGCATTACCGCGACATGCAGGACGTGGAATTCACGGTGCAGGAAGGCAAGCTCTTCATGCTCCAGACCCGCGCCGGCAAGCGCACGGCCGACGCCGCGCTGAAGGCGGCGGTGGACATGGTCGGCGAAAAGCTGATCGACAAGAAAATCGCCGTCACCCGTGTGGAGCCGGAAGCACTGAACCAGCTTCTGCATCCCACGCTCGATCCTGACGCCCCCAGGGAGCAGATCGCCGTTGGCCTGGGCGCATCACCGGGCGCCGCCACGGGCGAAGTCGCTTTCACCGCCGAAGAGGCCGAAAAACTCGCCGCCGATCATCGCGACGTCATCCTGGTGCGCACCGAGACCAGCCCGGAAGACATTCACGGCATGCATGCGGCGCGCGGCATTCTTACCGCCCGCGGCGGCATGACCAGCCACGCCGCCGTGGTCGCGCGCGGCATGGGACGGCCCTGCGTTTCGGGCGCCGGCACATTGAAGATCGATCCGGTGCGCGGCGAGATGGTGGCGGGCAATGTCACCATCGCCCGCGGCGACATCATCACCATCGACGGCACATCCGGTCAGGTTTTTAAGGGCAAGGTGGGCTTGCGCCAGCCCGAGCTGACCGGTGATTTCGGTGTCCTGATGGGCTGGGCCGATGAAGTGCGCCGCCTGAAGGTGCGCACCAATGCCGACACGCCGGCCGACGCCGCCACCGCGCGCCGCTTCGGCGCCGAAGGCATCGGCCTCTGCCGCACCGAGCACATGTTCTTCGAAGCCGACCGCATCGTCGCGGTGCGCCAGATGATCCTGGCCGACGCGGAGGACGAACGGAAAGCCGCGCTCGCCAAATTGCTGCCGATGCAGCGCAGCGACTTCGAAGCCATCTTCAAGGAGATGGCGGGGCTGCCCGTCACCATCCGGCTGCTCGATCCACCGTTGCATGAGTTCCTTCCCCAGAAGGAGGAAGAGTTCGAGGAAGTCGCCGCCGCCGCCGGCACCAACGCAAGAAAGTTGCGCGCTCGCGCCATCGCCCTGCATGAATCCAACCCCATGCTGGGCCACCGCGGCTGCCGGCTGGGGATCACCTATCCTGAGATCTACGAGATGCAGGCCCGGGCCATCCTGGAAGCCGCCCTGGCGGTGGAAGAGGGGGGCGGGGCGCCGGTCCAGCTGGAGATCATGATCCCCTTGGTGGCCTTCAAGGCCGAGCTGGACATGCTGGCGGGCCGGATCGCCGGGGTGGCCGAGGCCATCAAGACGGAGCGCGGCAAGGTGCCTGCCTATCATGTCGGCACCATGATCGAGCTGCCGCGCGCGGCGTTGCGTGCTGGCGAAATTGCTCAGACTGCGGAATTCTTTTCCTTCGGCACGAACGATCTCACGCAAACCACACTCGGTCTGTCGCGCGACGATGCCGGCATGTTCATCAACGAGTATCTGTCGAAGGGTGTGATCGCGCGCGATCCATTCGTCTCGCTCGATACGGATGGCGTCGGTGAGTTGATCAAGATCGCGGCGGAGCGAGGACGCAAGACGCGCGCAAAACTCAAACTCGGCATCTGCGGCGAGCATGGCGGCGACCCGGATTCGGTCCGTTTTTGCCACGACTCGGAACTCGATTATGTCTCCTGTTCACCATTCCGTGTGCCCGTTGCGCGGCTGGCGGCGGCGCAAGCGGCCTTGAAAAAGAGTCGCAGCGACGTGTGACACGTATACGGACGATGCAGGAAAACCCTGGGTTTTTTCGACATCGGTGACGGTCAGTCACTCTCACGAAATAATTTATTTGACGATTCGTTTTGGAGGCGGGCATAAGCCAGCGTCCAGGTGCTGGGAACCATTCGGAACTTTTTGAGGGAACACGCGGGAATCGAGACAGCCTGTTTTGAAGTAGCAACTGCGATACGTGACGCTGAAGGGGCGGAACAAAACGCAAGGGGCGAAATAGACAAAGCCACATTGACCAAGCGAAACCTTTTTACCGAACGAGTTACACGCAATGCCAACCAAGACCAACGACGCGATTTCGCGTTCCGACCGCGTGCTTGTCGCCGCGCTCGGCATCATTCTCGCGACCGCCAGCGCCGCGATCGGCGCCTCGCTGACCTATCATCCGTCTACGGACAAAATCGTGCTGCCCAAGCCGGCCGTCCAGATGGTGGAGGCTGCCCCCGCTCCCACCCCCATCACCGACGGGGTGATGACCCAGCTTCTGGCCGAGCATAAATGCCTCTCGGAGGTCCTCTATTACGAGGCCCGGGGCGAGGGCCTCAGCGGCCAGAAGGCCATTGCCGAGGTGGTGTTCCACCGCATGAACCGTGGGGATTACGGCCATTCGATCTGCGCCGTGGTCTATGAGGGCAAGGACAAGCCCGGCTGCCAGTTCTCCTTCGCCTGCAACGGGGATATCCGCCGTCCCAAGCAGATGTCCGCCTGGCACCAGTCCGAGAAGCTGGCGGCGGCGATCCTCACCGGCCAGGTGGCGCTGAAGAACGCCACGGGCGGGGCGCTGAACTTCCACGCCATTTCGGTGCAGCCGGACTGGGCGGACACGCTGGAAAAGACCACCCAGATCGGCAACCACATCTTCTACCGCAACGGCTCACACAGCCGGGATAGCTAGAAGTCCAGGCCAATATCCAGGTTGGGCGCCGAGTGCGTAATCGCGCCTGAGCTGATGTAATCCACGCCTGTCTCGGCAATGGCGCGCACGCTTGCAATCGTGACATTGCCGGATGCTTCCAGCACGGCTTTGTCTTTCGCCATCGCGACCGCGCGGCGAAGATCATCCAGACTCATATTGTCGAGAAGGATGGTGTCCACGCCTTCGCGCAACGCTTCTTCGAGCTGCGCGATGCTGTCCACTTCCATTTCCACCTTGACCATGTGGCCCAGGCCCGCGCGCAGTCGCTTCACCGCCGCACCGATGCCGCCGGCGGCCTGGATGTGGTTGTCCTTGATCATCACCGCGTCATCCAGCCCGAAGCGGTGATTGAAGCCGCCGCCGCAGCGGACAGCGTATTTCTGGAGTAACCGTAGACCCGGCAGGGTCTTGCGGGTACAGGCGATGCGGGCCCGGGTGCCCTCCACAACCTTGACCAGCGCCGCCGTGGCCGTGGCAGTGCCGGAAAGGGGCCCCAGGAAGTTCAGGGCGACCCGTTCGGCCGTCAGCAGGCTCCGGGCGGGCCCTGAGACGGTGGCCAGGACAGCCCCCGCGGCAGCCTCGGAGCCGTCCGGCAGGGCGGCCTGGAAGGCCACCTGGGGGTCGATCAGCCGGAAGGCGGCCTCGGCACAGATCAGGCCGGCAATGCGGCCGGGTTTGCGGGCCACAAAACGGGCGGTGGCGGCCTTGTCGGCCGGGATGGTCAGTTCGCTGGTGACGTCGCCGGCCCGGCCCAGATCCTCCTCCAAGGCGGCGCGCACGATCGGCTCGACCAGCAAGGCGGCGGGCGGCCTGGTGAACGGCAAGGCAAGCATCATTTGTTGGCGCGATGTGGCAAAGCTTCGACATCGGCCGTGATGCGGTCAGCATCGGCCAGGGTCATGAAGGTGCGCGTGCCGGTTTTTTCCGTCTGCGGATAATCGCTGCGCCAGTGGCCGCCGCGGGATTCATGCCGCGCCAGCGCCGCCGCCGTCACCAGCTTGGCCGCCGCCGTCATGTTGAGCAGTGCCGGCTCCGAACTGGTGGTCTGCAGCCGCGCAATCACATCCAGCGCCGAACGCAGGCCGTCTTCATTGCGCTCCAGGGCGACGTCGTGGCTCATGGCGCTGCGCAGCACATGCGGCGGCGCCGGAGAGGCAAAGCGCGGCGGCGCGGGCGGGGCGCCGCGCAACGCGCCTTGCGCCAGCCGGCCGCGCACATCGTTGGCAACACGCTCGCCGAACACCAGGCCTTCGAGCAGGGAGTTGGAGGCAAGTCGATTGGCGCCATGCAGCCCCGTGGCGGCGCATTCTCCCACCACCCAGAGCCCGGGCAGGGAGGAGCGGCCATGTTGATCGGAGGCGATGCCGCCCATGTGGTAGTGCGCCGCTGGCGCCACCGGGATCATTTGTGTTGCCGGATCGATCCCGGCGGCGTGGCAGGCCGCGAACACAGTGGGGAAATGACTGGCGAAACTGGCCCCGATCGCTTCGCGGCAATCCAGAAAAACGGGCTGACCGGAGACGATCTGGCGATGGATGGCGCGCGCCACGATATCGCGAGGCGCCAGTTCGGCATCCTTGTGGATCGCGGTCATGAAGCGCTCGCCGCGCCGGTTCACCAGCACTGCGCCTTCGCCGCGCAGCGCTTCGGTGGCCAGCGGTGCCGGATCGCGCCCGACCGCGATGGCAGTGGGATGGAATTGCACGAATTCCGGATCGGCGATCATGGCGCCGGCGCGGGCCGCCATGCCGAGACCTTCGCCGCGGGCCTCCAGTGGATTTGTGGTCACCGCATAGAGCGCGCCAAGCCCGCCGGTCGCCAGCACCACGGCGCGGGCGCGGAACAGGATCAAGCGCGCATCCGGCCCTAGTCCTGCGCGCGCAAAGATGCCGGTGACGCGGCCACCTTCCATTGCCAGCTCCACGGCGTGGAAGCCTTCCAGCAGGGTGATGGCGTTGCTTTCATGGGCGCGCGCGGCAAGCGTGGCGGAAATGGCCGCGCCCGCGCCGTCGCCCTTCACATGCACGATGCGGGGCAGGGAATGGGCGGCTTCGCGCCCCAGGGCCAGCGAGCCGTCGGACTTTCGGTCGAAAGGCGCGCCGAACGTGATCAGGTCCTGGATGCGCTCGGGCGCCTCACGCGCCACCAGCTCGACAATGTCCGGATCGCACAGCCCCGCGCCCGCCGCGATGGTGTCGGCGGCATGGCTTTGCCAGCTGTCATCTTCACCGACCGCGGCGGCAATGCCGCCTTGCGCCCAGGCGCTGGAGCCCGACATTCCGGGCCGCGTTCCCGCCAGCACGATGCTGGACATGGGGGCGAGCTTCAGGGCCGTGAAAAGCCCCGCGATGCCGGCACCCAGAATAAGCGCGCCGTCAGTTTCGACGATGCTGTCAATGCGGGTCATTTGATCGCCAGCATCCGGTCAATGGGCTTTTTGGCGCGGGCCGCGACATCGGCTGGTACCGTGACCTCGAATGTCATGGTCTGAAGGCTGTGCAGGATGCCGTCCAGGGTGATGCGTTTCATGTGCGGGCAGAGATTGCAGGGCCGCACGAAGTCCACCTCCGGATGCTCCACCGCGACATTGTCGCTCATCGAGCATTCGGTGATCATCACCACGCGTTGCGGCTTGTGATCGCCGACATAGTTGATCATGGCGGCGGTCGAGCCAGCGAAATCGGCTTCCGCGACCACTTCCGGCGGGCATTCAGGATGGGCCAGCACGACGATACCGGGATGGGCGGCGCGATAGTCGCGGATCTCTTCTGCGGTGAAGCGCTCATGCACTTCGCAGGCGCCTTCCCAGGTAATGACTTTCACGCCGGTCTTGGCCGCGACATTGCGGGCCAGATACTTGTCCGGGATCATGATCACCGTGTCGGTGCCGAAGTCGCGCGCGATGGTCTCCACCACCTTCACGGCATTGCCGCTGGTGCAGCAGATGTCGCTTTCCGCCTTCACCTCGGCGGAGGTGTTCACATAGGTCACCACTGGCAGGCCCGGATATTTCTGCCGGAGCAGCCGCACATCGGCACCCGTGATGGAGGAGGCGAGCGAACAGCCTGCTTCGGTTGACGGGATCAGAACCGTCTTGTCCGGTGACAGGATTTTCGAGGTCTCGGCCATGAAATGTACGCCGGCCTGCACGATCACTTTGGCATCGGTGCGCGCCGCCTCGCGGGCGAGGGCGAGGGAATCGCCCATGAAGTCGCCGACGCAATGGAAGATTTCCGGCGTCATGTAGTTGTGCGCCAGGATCACCGCATCCTTCTCCCGCTTCAGGCGGTTGATCTCGGCGATCACCGGGGCATAGGCAATCCATTCGGCGCGCGGGATGAAATTGGAAACCTTGGCGTAAAGCGGGTCGGTCGCAGCTGCGACCGCGTCGGTATAGGCCAACTCGACACCCATCTTGTCCTCCTGCCCGGGTTAATACTCACTTGGAGTATATATCTGGGGCAAAAAACCCGGCCTTCAAGGAGCCGGTTCGAGGTTTATGCTACACAAGAGCATTAAACGGTCAAGAGTCGGATACGCGCGGAGCAGAGTTGCGTTGCGGGCGTATGACAGTTTGCCACACTACTCCAAGACGTTAGCCAAATCGGATTTATGACAGCCGGGCCCGCCGGACCCCCAGCCGCACTCCCGGCGCCGGGCGCTCGCGCAGCACTTCCCGCCGGAAGCGGAACAGCTCCGCCGGCCGGCCGCGGGCAGGGGTAGAGAACTTGCCGGTGCCTTCCACCAGGCCCTGTTCGGCCACCAGGCGTCGAAAATTCTGCTTGTGCAGGCGCAAACCCGCCAGCGCCTCTACCGCCCGCTGAAGTTCAAGGAGGGTGAAAGCGGGCGCCATCAACTCGAACACCACCGGACGGTATTTCAGCTTGCCGCGCAGCCGGGCGATGGCGGTGGCGAGAATCCGGCGATGATCGAACAGCATCGGGATGCCCAGGCCCGACGCTTTCGCCGAGCCTTGTTTATCGAATTTGCCGCTGTCGCGATAAAATTCCTCGATCAGCCCAGCTTCATAGAGCAGCTCATAACGCTCCAGCACCCGTTCCTCGTCCCAGCCTTCACCGAAACAGAGATTGACCCGTTCGCGGCGCAGTTCGCCAAGTCCGGCGGGCGCGTCCTTCACGAACTTCTTCAGCGCCGGCAGGATCACGCTGTCGATCATCGCCGGTTTCTGGTCGCGCCAGTCTTCCCAGGGAAAATATTGGTACCAGCCATGCCATTGCGTGCCTTGGGTCTCGCGCGCCGTGCTGGTCTGACGCGTCAGGGCCACGTAACCGACCGAGACGACGCGCCCGCCACCGGGCGCGGAAAGATGACGGCCCTTGTCTCCAAAAGTGTAGAGCTGCTCGGCATAGCCGAGTTCGAAGCCCGTCTGCTCGCCCACCCATTGGCGCAAGCCCGATTCCAAAGTCCGGTGCTGCACCGGATCGAAAGGACCGAAGGGCAAGGCATCCAGCGAACCGCCATGCGCCACCACCAGCACCGATGGGCGCTCGCCTTCCACCGCCAGAATGGCGGCGGAAAGGCCGATGGAGACATTCTCCTTTTGCGTACTCACAGGTTCACCAACGGAAAAAACGTGGTGACGCCTTCTTCCACGATCAGCGGCGGCCCCATCGCTTCCACGGCCGCGAGCATGGCGCCGCCCCGGCCCAGCGCCTCATCGGCATGGCGCACCAGGAGGCGGTTGGGCTGGGCATGCGGTGCGCGCCGGCGCATGGCTTTGGCGATCTCCGCCTCGCATCCCGGTCCAAGCCGGTCGCACAGGATGGTGTAAGCCGACGCCATGGAGCGCGAAATGCCGGCCCAGCAATGGATCAGCAAGGGCCGTTTGCCGTCCCAGGTCCGCGAGAATTGCAGCAGCGAATCCACATGACGGCGTGCGGGCGGCGCAGGGCCGGCAGCGGGATCGGCAATATCGTTGATGCCGAGCTTCAGATGCGCGCTCGCGGGAAAACCCGCCGGCGTCTCGATCATATGCTCTGGCGACAAAAGACTGACCAGATGAGAGGGCGCGTGCTCGGCCATGGCATCGGGCAAGGCGGAAAGCGGAGTGACCAGAAGCGGCGACATGAACGGCTTTGTAGCAGGGATTAATGGCCGCTGTCGTAAAGGCGCCGGAAGCGGCCCAGGAACTGGTTCTGTGCCTCCGCCGTACTGAGCGGAATGAGGCGGGGGGCCTTGGCGGTCTTGGACGGCGCGCCGAATAGCCGGCGCGCTTCCTTTTCCTCAAAACCAGCCAGTTGGGTGGCCTCGTGATAGGCCGACAGGTGGTCGGCCCGTTTGAACAAGGTCTTGAGGTCGGCTGGAATGTCGGCGGGCAGGCCGAACCGTAGATGAATTGCCATCTGAAGTCTTTCTTCCAAGGCCTTGTAATTAATGCCGACTGCCGCCTTGAAGGGGCTGATCAGGTCACCCACCACATATTCAGGCGCATCGTGCAGCAGCGCCATCAACCGGGCCGGCCGCGACAGCCGCGGCTCCAGTTCGGCCACCAGCCGCTCCACTAGCACACAGTGCTGGGCGACTGAGAAAGCGTGCGCCCCCTTGGTCTGGCCGTTCCAGCGCGCCAC
>Ga0070665_100000658_pt1 | contig 46603 bp, 34 predicted proteins | sample KBSS13metaG_FD_65862 | JGI IMG/M metagenome (GOLD analysis project Ga0070665, IMG submission 65862) | Switchgrass rhizosphere microbial communities from Kellogg Biological Station, Michigan, USA - KBS S1-3 metaG | ecosystem: Host-associated > Plants > Roots > Rhizosphere > Soil ...
GGAGCCGAGGGTCTCTGGACGGGCTTGGGCGCGGGCTCGCCGGCCGGACGCGTGGGATCGCGCAAGGCCAGCAGGTCGCCGGCGGTGAGGCCGGACTCGACGATGATCCGGCCCATGGTGGAGGCGCCGAGCTTGACCTCGACCGGCTCGAAGCCGTGCCGCCCCTTGCGGTAGACGACCGAGCGCCCCTCGCGGTCGAAGACCGCCTGCCGCGGCACCAGGAGGGTATCCTTGCGCTCGTCGAGCAGCAGCGTCGCCTGCACGCGCTGCCCCGGCTTCATCACCCGCGGATCGGTTTTGGAGAGCTCCAGGGTGACGCCGAAATACTGCACCGGGGAGCCGGGGATGCGCGGCTTGGCCAGCGCGTCCACGCGCTGGATGCGGGCCGGATAGGTGACCCCGGGCGCCGACTCGACGGCCACGGTCGCGGTCTTGCCGGCCTTGAGCCCGCCGGCGTCCGCCTCCAGCACGTAGACCTCGGCCTGCATCGCCGACAGGTCGGGGATCTCGGCCAGCGGCTGGCCGTTCCAGACGTCGTCCCCCACCCGGGTGGTGTCGCCGCGCCAGTTGCGCTTGAGGATCAGCACGCCGTCGTGCGGCGCGGTGACGGCGAGCGCCTGCAGGCCGGCCCGCGCCTGCTGGATCTTGGCGTCGGCCTGGCGGACCTTGATCCGCAGCAGGTCCAGCTCGGTGCCGGTGAGCCGCCGATGGGTGCTCTGCGATCCTTCGGCGTGCTTCTCGCGCTCGATCGCGAGCTGCTGGTCGATGTCCGATTCGATGATCTCGCTGCGCGAGAAGATCCCCGCGTCCTTCTTCTGGAACTGGCGCGAGTTCTCCAGCTCCACCCGGGCCATGGCGGCGTCCTTCTCCAGCTTGCGCACCTCGGAGAGGCCGGAGAGCTGCTCCTTGTCCATCTGCAGCCGGGCCCCGCGGAGATCGTCCTCGGCGTCGACCAGCCGCTTCTCGAGAGCGCTGGAATCGAAGCGGATGACGACGTCCCCCTTCTTCACCAGCGAGCCGTCGGGCGCCAGCCAGCCGATACGGAAGGGGCCGGGAACGCCGGCCGGGACGGAGATCGGAGTCGCCCGCACCGCTTTCAGCTCCCCCTGGGCCGGCACGCGGCGCACGAACTCGGTCTTCTCGATCCGCAGCGTGGGCACGTCCACGCCGCCAGGGTGGGACAGCGGCAGGAACGCCCCCAGGGCGACCAGCGCGGCGATCGCCACGGCGGCGAGACCCAGCCGGCGAGAAGCCCGGCCCGCTGTCTTCCTCTTCTTCACTTTCATCGGGTCTTTCATCGGCTCTCCGCCAGCTCGCGGCGCGAGACCTTGTCGCCCAGCTTGAGCCCGCTCCGGATCTCCACTTCCCGGTCGTTGCGCCGCCCGAGAGCCGGGTGGACTTCCTCGCTCCCCCAGCCGGCTTTGCGGTAGACCACCGGCCCGGAGCCGCGGTTGAACACCGCCTCGACCGGCACCACCAGCGCCTTGGGAGCCCGCTCGATCTCGACCGTGCCGAGGAAGCGCATGCCGGGACGCATGCGCTGGGGGTCGGTGCTGTCGAGGTCAATCTCCAGCTTGACCACCTTGAGGGCGTCGGAGTCCGACCGGCTCTGCACGGAGCCGCCGACCAAGCGCACGCGGCCCGTGAAGACGTCGTCCGGATGGGCGTCGAGGCGGAAGGTCACCCGCTGGCCGGCGGCTACGCGGCCGGCGTCGGCCTCGTCGATCTCCCCCTCGGCCTCCATGCGGCGCAGATCGGGGATCTCGAGCACGGACTCGCCGCGCCAGCAGGAGTCCCCCACCTTCTTCTTCTCCCCGTCCTCGGAGGCGACGTAGACCACCGTGCCGGCGCGCGGCGCGGTGACAGTCATGCGGCCGATGGCGTCCTCCATCTCCTGGACGCGGGCGGCGGCGCGGTCGCGCTTGCGCGCCAGGGCGTCGACCTCGGTGGCGCCCTCGACGGCCTCCAGGTGGAGGCGGTTCTTGAGATACGCCACCTCGCGGCGGGCCAGAGCGAGATCCTCGCGCGACTTGGCGAGCTCCCTGGACGCCACCAGCTCGGGCGGCACGTCCACCTTGAGCTGCGCCTTACGCAGCCGCGCCTCGGCCTCGGCGAGCGCGAGCTCGCGGTCCCGGCGGCCGATCTCGAGGTCGGTCTGCTTCTTCTCCAGCTCCTTCTGCGCCGAGTCCCGCTCGGCCCGCTTGTCGAGGAGCTGGCGCTCGAGCTCGGAGGTGTCGAAGCCGAGCACCGGCTCGCCCGGCCGCACCGGAACGCCCTCGGGCGCCATGAAGGAGATCTTGTAATTCCACATCTGGGAGATCTGCGGCGGTCCGATCCGCACCGCCTGCACCGAGGAGAGCGTGCCCGCCACCGGCACGCCGACCACCAGATCGTCGCGCCGCACCTCGGCCCAGTCGCCGGTCCCCGAGGCCGCGGCCCGCCCCGCCATCAGCCAGAGGCCGAGAGCGGCGGCGAGCAGCACCGCACCGCTCACCGCGAAACGGGTGACCTTGCGCTGGCGGGGGCTCATCCGGCGCTCCCGTCCTGTCCTTCCTGAGGACGCCGCAGCCGGGTGCCCTCGGCGGGGCCGGACTCGACCACGCACGCCTCCGCCGAGCAGGGCCCGAGCCGTACCGGGGCCGTGCCGCCGGCCGCCAGGAGGGCCCGCGGTCCGCCGTTCGCGAAGTCGAGGGCCGCCCGCGGCACCAGCAGGGCGTTGCGGATCTCCGGCCCCATCACCTCGACGCGCACCGACATGCCGGGGCGCATGCGCCGGGAGTCCGACCTCTCGAGCGCGATCCGCACCGGGAAGTAGCGCAGCAGGGGGCTGCGCCGCGACTCCCGGGCGACCGGCGAGATCTCGACCACGCGGCCGCGGTAGGTCACGGTGGGATAGGCGTCGAGCGTGCAGAGGACCGCCATTCCCGGCGTGATCCGGCCGTCGTCGACGTCGGAAAGGTTGGCCTGGACGACCATCGACGCCAGCTCCGGCAGGGTGGCCACGGTCATGCCCGCCCAGACCGAGTCGCCGACCTGGAGCTTGCGCCCCTCGAAGGGGTGCTTGCCGATGAGCACCATGCCGTCGCGGGGGGCCTTGAGGTCGAGGGCCTCGATGGCCTCCTCCGCGGTGCGGATCTCGCGCCGCGACTTGTCGAGCGTGATCTTCTGGATCTGCACGCCGGTCGAGCTCACCTTCGCCTCGGTGGCGAGCACCTCCTCGGCCTTAGCGAGCTCGCTCTCGGCGCGCTGGAGGGCGAGCTGGCGCTCCTGGTATTCGCGCAGGGGGAGGAGATCCTTCGGCACCGCGGCGGCGAGCTTCGCCTTCTCCAGCTCGGAGCGAGCCTTCGCCACGTTGAACCGCCGCTCGGAGTCGGAGGTCTTGAGTTGGGCCTCGGCGGTAGCGAGATCGCTGCCGGCCTGGGAGGCGGAGAGCCGCTTCTCCTCCAGGTCCGAGGCGAACGAGGAGTTGTCGAAGGAGATCACCGGGTCGCCGGCCTTGACCATCGTCCCGTCCTCCGCCATCCAGCGGACGGTGAGCTGGAAGGCGTTGGTGCGCGGCACCACCAGGTTATCGCCGCGTTCGGCCGCCAGCTCGCCGGAGAGGATCTGCCGCTGGCGGAAGGAGCCGCGATGGACGCTCAGCCCGGCCTCCCCCTCCCGGCCCGACTCGGCGCGCGCCCCCGGCCCGGAGCAGCCGGCCAGGGCAGGCAGGCAGGCCAGGAGGAGGCAGGCGGCGGCGAAGGGGCGAGATCTCATCATTCCCTTAAACGTATACGGCACCCGGAGATTCCTGTCTAGGGGGGTGGTCCCCCACGGGGTATACGGATGAACCCTGGTTGGAGTTTGAGAGGGGTGGGTGTGGAAAAGTTCCCGGTGGCCGCCAAAGGAACGTCCGCGGCCTGTGCGGATGATTCTCGGCGCCGGGATTTTTTCCTCCACCCGGAACGGGGGGAGGTCAGGAGGGGGGCCTTGCGGAGTCCGGGACCGCTCCTTGTCTGGGGCGCCCCCTCCTGACCTCCCCCTGAAGGGGGAGGAAAAAGGCCCCCCTACCCCAACCCCAGATCCACATCCCGGTCGATCTGCGCCAGCAGCGCCTGGTCCTCGCGCCAGTCGGGCTCCAGGCGGACGTTGAGCTCCAGATAGATGCGGCGCTCGAGGTACTCCTCCAGATCGAGGCGGGCGGCGGTGCCGATCGCCTTGATCATCGAGCCCTGCTTGCCGACCACGATCCCCTTCTGTCCCGGCCGGTCGACCAGGATCGAGGCGTAGATGCGGAGGATGTCCTTCTCCGGGTCCTCCTCCCAGCGCTCGAGGACGACCGCGGTCGAGAACGGCAGCTCGTCGGTGGTCAGCTCCAGCACCTTCTCGCGGATCCGCTCGGTAACCAGGAAGCGCTCGGGGTGGATGGTCAGCAGCTCGGGATCGAACATCGGCGGCCCCTCCGGCAGCAGGTCCCAGAGCACGTCGAGCAGCCGGTCGCAGTTCTCCCCCGTCTGGGCGCTGATCGGCACGATCTCCTGGAACAGCCCGGTCTTCGCGTACTGCTCGATCCGCGGCAGCAGGTTCGGTTTCTTCATCCGGTCGGCCTTGTTGAGCACCAGCACCCGCGGCTCCTTGGCCTTGCCCGCCAGATCGAGCACGTAGGCGTCCCCCTTGCCGAACTTCTCGGCGGCGTCGACCAGCAGGCAGCTCACGTCGGCGTCGTTCATCGCGTCGAGGGCGTAGCGCACCATCTGCCGGTTGAGCCGGTGCAGCGGCTTGTGGATGCCGGGGGTGTCGTAGAAGACCATCTGCCCGCGCTCGCCCGAGAGGATGCCGACGATCCGGTGGCGGGTCGTCTGCGGCTTGTCGGAGACGATGGCGAGCTTCTCCTCCAGCAGGCGGTTCATGAGGGTCGACTTGCCGGCGTTGGGCCGGCCCACCAGCGCGACAGTTCCGGACTTCGGCATCAGGCTTCCGCCTCCCTGGCCTCCTCCGCCGCGTCGATCTGCTCGACGCGCACGGTCTGGATACGGCGGTCGGCGACCGCCTCGACGATGAAGCGGAGGCCGTGGCTCTCCACCGTCTCTCCCACTTGCGGGACATAGCCGAGGACGCTGAAGATCAGGCCGGCCACGGTCTCGTACTCCGGGTCCTCGATCTCGACGTCGAACAGCTCGTCGAGCAGCTCGATGTGGGCGCGGCCGTCGAGCCGGTAGGCGCCGTTCTCCAGCGGCTCCAGCTCGGCCACCAGCGCCTCGTGCTCGTCCATGATCTCGCCGACGATCTCCTCCAGCAGATCTTCCACCGTCACCAGGCCGGCGGTGCCGCCGTACTCGTCGACCACGATCGCGACCTGCTGGAAGCGCGCCTGGAGCTCCTTGAGCAGCTCGCCGAGCGGCTTGGTCTCGGGGATGAACAGCGGCGCCTTCAGCAGCTCGCGGATCGCCGGCGGCTCCGGCGCACGCAGGGCGCGCAGCACGTCGCGGATGTGGATGATGCCGATGATGTGATCGATCGAATCCTCGTAGATCGGCAGGCGCGAGTGGCCGGACTCGACGAAGCGGTCGGCCAGGGTGTCGAGAGTGGCCTCGACCGGAGCGCAGACCATGTCGATGCGCGGCGTCATCACGCTGCGCGCCTGGGTCTCGCCGAAGCCGACGATCCCCCACAGCCACTCCCCCTCCTGCGGCTCGAGGATCCCCTCGCGGGTGCCGACGTCGATGAACGCCTCGATCTCCTCGTCGGAGGCGGAGCCGTCCTCCCCCTCCTCGTGACGCTCGAAGGCCTCGGCGGGGATCAGCGGCGACAGCACCCGGACCAGCGGCGACAGCAGCCAGAGCGCGACGCGGTAGAGGCGGGTCAGCGCCCGCAGCGCCCGCTCCGGGTCCTGGCCGACGAGCGTCCGGTTGACCACCTCGGCGACCGCCACGATGAAGAGGACGATGGCGAACCCCCAGAGCATCGGGTGGGCCCGACCGAAATGCTCGAGGCTCAGCGTGAGCAGTGCGGCGAGCACGATCGGCAGCGCCCGCGAGAGCAGCGACAGCAGATAGCGGAAGACGCCGAAGCGGACCGGCATCTCGAACATCTTGCGCAGCGAGCCCCCGGCCTCCTCCGCCCAGTGGCGCAGGCGGATCGGACCGCTGCGCTCGAGCAGGGCGGAGAGCGTCGCCGCCCCCATGGCGATGGGCACCAGCAGGAGGAAGGCCCAGAGCAGCAGGCCGGGCGAGATCGTCGAATGGGCTTCAGGCATGCGTTTCCTCTTGGATCCATCGCTTCCGCAGCCGCCGCTCCAGCCGCTCCATTTCCCCGTGATCGGTCTCGTGATCGTGCCCCAGACAGTGGAGGATGCCGTGCAGCAGCAGGGTCTTCACCTCGCGGTCCACGCTGTGGCCGGCTTCCAAGGCCTGGCGGCGGGCGGTGGGGATGGAGATCAGGATGTCCCCCAGGTAGCCCTCGATGCCGGCTTCCTCGCCGGGAAAGGAGAGGACGTCGGTGGTCTTGTCCTTGTCCCGGAACCGGCGGTTGGCGAGCCGCATCGCGCGGTCGCCGGCGAAGCGCACGCTCAGGGCCTCGGCCTCCGGGGCGAGCGCGGCCACCAGGGGGGTGAGCCACGGCAGCAGCCGGCGCGCGCCGGCTTCCGGGTAGCGATTGGGATTGAGGAGGACGATCTCGCAGCCGCCACCCGCGCTCGGGCTCGAACGTTTCGCTGGATCGCTCATGAGGCCTGACGGATGGCCTTTTTCTCCCGTTTGGGGCCGGCGGCGTTGAAGTCGAAGCCCGGGTAGTCGATCCGCTGGTGGAAGATGTTCGAGAGCACCCGCAGGAAGGACTCCGAGACCATGCGCAGGTCGGAGAGCGTGAGATCGGTGTGATCGAGCTGGCCGTCCTGCAGGCAGTCGTCGACGATGGCGCGGATCAGGCCGCGGATCTTGGCCGGCGACGACTCCACCAGCGTCCGGCTCGCCGCCTCGACGGCGTCGGCGATCATCAGCACGCCCATCGCCTTGCTCTGCGGCTCGGGTCCCGGATAGCGGTACTTCTCCTCGGTGACGTCGGTGGCATCGGGGTCCTTCTGCTCCAGGGCCTTGCTGTAGAAGAACTTGATCAGCCGCGTGCCGTGGTGCTGCAGGATGGCGTCCTCGATCACCCGCGGCAGGTTGTGCTGGCGCGCCAGCTCCACCCCGTCCTTGACGTGGTTGATCAGGATCAGCGCGCTCATCGACGGCAGCAGCTTGTCGTGCCGGTTGTGGCCGGGGCGCTGGTTCTCGACGAAGTAGTCGGGGCGCAGCACCTTGCCGACGTCGTGGTAGAGCCCCGCCGTGTAGGCGAGCACCGGATCGGCGCCGATCGCCTCGCAACCCTCCTTGGCGAGGTTGGCCACCATCAGCGAGTGCTGGAAGGTGCCGGGCGCCTCGAAGGCGAGCCGCCGCAGCAGCGGCAGATTGGTGTTCGACAGCTCGACCAGCTTGATGTCGGTGGTGATCCCCAGCGCCCATTCCAGGATCGGGATGGCGAAACTGGCGGCGGCGGTAACCAGCAGCCCGCCGGCGAAGGCGCAGACGAGGTCGAAGCCCACCTGCATCGGACCGCGGGCGGCGGTGGCGAAGGCGGTCAGGATCAGCACCATCATCAGGTTGATGCCGCCGACCACCAGCCCCACCCGCACCATCACCAGCCGGTGGCGGAACTGGTAGCACTCCAGGGTGTAGATCGCCCCCAGCGAGCCGGCGAGGCTGTAGAAGACGATCCAGAGCGCCTCGCCGTCGCCGGTCAGGCGGGCGGCGAGGAGCGAGAAGAGCACCGACAGCGTCAGCGCGATGTTGCGCCCGAACAGCAGCATCGCCACCAGCGCCGCGGAGGCGAACGGAATCGCGTAGGAGTAGCTGTGCGCCGAGTTGAGCGGCGCCGACTCAAAGGCGACCGAAAGGGCGTTGGCGACCACGAAGCAGAACTTCGCCCCCAGCAGCGAGACCAGCAGCAGCAGCAGGCTCTCCGCGAACAGCCGGCCGCGGTCGTGGTTGGCCACCCGGTCGTGGCGCTCGGCGAACCAGATCACCGCGGCGATCAGCGCCAGCATCGCCAGGGTGGCGGCGAGCGGCGGGATCTGGCGGCGGAACTGCCGCTCCCCCTTCATCTGGGCGATGATGCGGGCGTTGGCCGGATCGATCGGATCCCCCTTGCGGACGATCACCTGCCCCTGCCGGATCTGGTTGAAGACCTGGCCGACGGCGGCCGCCGCGGCTTCCTGGCGCATCAGCGTCTCGCTGCGGTTGTGCAGCAGGTTCGGCGGCGCGTTCTCCAGCAGCAGGTCGACCAGCAGCCGGCGCTCCTGGGCGTTGAAGCCCCCCCAGCTCCGCACCTCGGTCTCGAACAGGTCGCGCTCCTCGCCGGGATTGCCGACGTGGTCGAAGAGGTCGAAATGCACCCGCTCGGTGCCGGTGGCGAGGTTGCGCAGGGTGATCCCCTGGATGCGGTTTTCGAGCAGCAGGTCCTTGTTGGCCACCACGCCGCGGCGCAGCACCTGGACCAGGCTGCCGCGCAGGCGGTCCTCGAGCTCGGAGGAGAACCCCTTGCGCGCCAGCAGCTCGGCCTGCTCCGGGGTGAGCTTGACGGCGTTGGGCGGCTGCGGCGGCGCGGTCAGCGCGCGGACCACCGCCTCGCGCGCCTCGCGGGACCCCGCATCCCCCTGCTTCCCGAGCAGGCGCCGCCCGCGGTCGAAGAGCTGGGCCATCCGCCCCTCGTACTCCGACGCCGCCCCCTGGTCGAGGTCGTAGACCGGCAGCACGGCGTTGCGGGCCTCGCCCTGCTTGTGGCGCGTCGCCTCGTCGTCGTTGAGCAGCAGGTCGCGCGAGGCCACGTAGTCGTGGTCGGCGATGGTACCGGGCTGAGCCCGCTTGGTGAACAGGAAGGCGCCCGGCACCAGGCACCAGGTGCCGACGATCAGGAACACCCCCAGCCAGAGCAGGGGCATCTCGATCGCGCGCTCCCAGAGGTCGCGCGGGCGCGGCCGTTTGCGCAGACGGATCGATCCGGTCCCGCTGGTGGCGGGCCGGATCTCGGTAACGGTCGAAGGGTCGTTGTCGCGAGCCATGGCCCGGGTCAGTTACCCCCTGCGGTACCCCCTCTGGAATCTCCTCCGGACAGAACGGCGGCGGACTGCGCGGCGATCTTCCGGGCGGCGCGCTCCTCCGCCTCGCGATCGCTCTTGCGCTTCTCGAAGGCGTCGTAGGCGGTGACGATCTTCTGCACCAGCACGTGGCGGACGACGTCCTTCTGGTCGAAGTAGAAGAACTTGATCCCCTCGACCCCGGAGAGCACCTCCTGCGCCTCGCGCAGGCCCGACATCCGCCCCTGCGGCAGGTCGACCTGGGTGACGTCGCCGTTGATCACCGCCTTGGAGTTGAAGCCGATGCGGGTCAGGAACATCTTCATCTGCTCGGGCGTGGTGTTCTGCGCCTCGTCGAGGATGATGAAGCTGTCGTTGAGCGTGCGCCCGCGCATGAAGGCGATCGGCGCGATCTCGATGATCCCGCGCTCCATCATCCGGCTCACCTTCTCGAAGCCGATGATGTCGTGCAGCGCATCGTGGAGCGGGCGCAGATAGGGGTTGACCTTCTCGACCAGGTCGCCGGGGAGGAAGCCGAGCTTCTCCCCTGCCTCGACCGCCGGCCGGGCCAGGATGATCCGCCGCACCCTCTTCTCGAGCAGGGCGGCGGCGGCCATCGCCACCGCGAGGTAGGTCTTGCCGGTGCCGGCCGGGCCGATCGAGATGACGATGTCGTGGTCGATCATCGACTGGATGTAGAGCTGCTGCCGGTAGCTCCGGGGAGCCACCAGCCGCTTCACCGAGGCCATGAACCCCTCGGGCATGAAGAACTCGACCAGCGAGGTCTCCGGCGCCTCGGCGGCGATGCGGATCGCCGCCTGGACGTCGCCGGGCTTGAAACGGTACCCCCGTTCGGTGACGGCGGAGAGCTCGGCGAGCAGCCGCTCCACGACCTGCACCGGCCCGGGGTCGCCGTTGATGTGCAGCTCGTTGCCGCGGGCCGTCAGGGCAACCCCGAAGGTCCGCTCGATCCGCCGCAGGTTCTCGTCCTGCGTGCCGAACAGGGTGTCTAGACCCTCTTCGGCGAGAGTGACTTGAGTCATCGTGCCTGTTTTCTCGAAGAAACCGGTTGTCGCGGAGGAACCGACGCGGCGAGCGCGAGCATGGTGAGCGGCCCCTCCAGTTCGCCTAAGGTGATGTCCCGGACGGCGGCCCCCACGGGCCGGGTCCGTCCGGAAAGGCACCAAGTGTAACAGAGACCGGGGCTTGCCTAATCCCGCCCTACTTCTTGCTGTAATCGTAGAACCCGCGGCCGCTCTTCTTGCCCAGCCGGCCGGCGGTCACCATCTGCTTGAGCAGCGGCGGCGCGGCGAAGCGCTTCTCCTTGTACTCGTCGAACATGATGCCGGCGATGTAGTACGTGGTGTCCAGCCCCACGAAGTCGAGCAGGGTGAACGGCCCCATGGGGTAGCCGCAGCCGAGCTGCATCCCCTTGTCGATGTCCTCGACGCTCCCCACCCCCTCCTCGAGGGCGCGGATGGCGTCCAGAAGATAAGGGACGAGCAGGCGGTTGACGATGAAGCCCGAGTTGTCACGGGCGGCCACCGGCTCCTTGCCGAGCGAGCGGGCGAACTCGAAGGCGCGGTCGAAGCTCTCGTTGGAGGTGAGCAGCGTGCGCACCACCTCGACCAGCTTCATCACCGGCACCGGATTGAAGAAGTGCAGCCCCACGAACTGGTCCGGCCGCTTGGTGAACATCGCCATCTGGGTGATGGTCAGCGAGGAGGTGTTGCTGGCGAAGATGGCGTCCTTCTTCACCGCCTCGTCGAGGGCGCCGAAGGTCTTCCGCTTCTCTTCCAGGTTCTCGACGATCGCCTCGACCACGATGTCGCAGTCGGCGAACGCTCCCAGGTCCACCGTGCCCGAGAGGCGGCCGACCGCCTCGTCGCGGGCCGACGCCTCCAGCTTCCCCCGCTCGACCGCCTTGTCGAGCGAGCCGCGGATCTTGCCGAGCCCCTTCTCCACCAGCTCGCTGGTGACCTCGCGCACCACGGTCTCATACCCCGAACGGGCCGCCACCTCGGCGATCCCCGAGCCCATGAGCCCTGAGCCCAGGACTCCCACCTTCTTGATCTTGCTCATGCGATCCCTCCTATCCGGCAATCGAGTTGTTTTCAGTTTCTTCCACGACTTCCCGTCCTTCGCCATCCGCCGTGCGGGCGAGCCGCAGGGCGCGCGCTCCCGGCACCGCGAACGGCAGCCTCTCGGCCCATTCGACGACCTTGACCCCGGGCCCGGCCAGCAGCTCCTCCAGGCCGAGCGCCGCCGTCTCCTCGGGAGCCAGCCGATACAGATCGATGTGGACCAGCCGCCCGCCGCTCCCCTGATGCTCGCGGATCAGCGTGAACGTGGGCGACTGCACCTCGCGAGGCGCGATCCCCAGCGCCTCGCCGATCCCCCGCGCCAGCACGGTCTTGCCCGCCCCCAGGTCCCCCGAGAGGAGGAGGACGCCGTCCGGCGCCAGCTCCCGGCCCAGCTCGCGGCCGAGCGCACGGGTCTCCTCCTCGCTGTGAGTGATCCAGCGATTCATCGGCGATGAGGGTGCCTGCCGTGGCCGCGCTCCGGTTCCTGCTCGTGATCGTGGTCGTCGTCCTCCCCCTCCCCGCGGAGGGCGGCGAGGGCGGCGGGGAGGATCTCGATCAGGTCGCTGGCGGCGAGCGCGATCTCCCCCAGCCGGGCGGCGGCGAGGTCCCCCGCCAGGCCGTGCAGATAGACCGCGAGCACGGCGGCGTCGAGCGCGTCGAGCCCCTGGGCGAGGAAGCCGGCGATCAGGCCGGTCAGCACGTCGCCGGTGCCGCCGGTCGCCATGCCGGGGTTCCCCGTCGGATTGACGAACACCGCCGTGCCGGAGGCGATCAGCGTCATGTGCCCCTTGAGGACCACGATCGCGCCCGTCTCCTCGGCCGCGCCGCGGGCCGCCGCGATGCGGTCCTCCTGGATCTGGGCGGTCGAGATGCCCAGCAGGCGGCCGAGCTCCCCCGGGTGCGGGGTCAGGATCGTCTCCGCCCGGCGGGCGGCGAGGTCGGCGGCCTTCCCCTCGAAGGCGTTGATGCCGTCGGCGTCGAGCACCAGCGGCAGCGGGCACTCCAGGGCGATGCGGCGGATCGCCGCCACCGTGAACGGCTCCGTCCCCAGCCCCGGCCCCAGCGCCAGCACCGCCTTCCCCTCCGCCGCCTCCAGCACGACGTCGGCGGCGCGCTCGCCGAGGTGGCCGGAGACGCCGGCGGGCAGGGAGAGCGTCATCGATTCGATCGAGCCGAGGTCGACGGTCTGCAGGATCGGCTCCGGCACCGCCGCCGTCACCAGCCCCGCCCCGGCGCGCACGGCGGCGCGGGCGGCGAGGATGCAAGCGCCGGCCTTGCCGGGCGAGCCGGCGACGATCAGGGCGTGCCCGAAGTCCCCCTTGTGGGCGCCGGCTTCGCGCGCCGGCAGCAGGTCCGCCAGCTCCTCGCCCATCAGCAGGTGGAGATCCCCCGCCTCTTCCTCGACGTCGTCGACCAGACGCGCCGGGATGCCGAGGTCGGTCACCACCATCTCCCCCACCGCGTCCGCCGCCGGCGGGAAGACGTGGGCCACCTTGGGCGCCGCGAAGGTGACCGTCAGGTCCGCCTTCACGTGCAGGCCGATCGGCCGCGGCTCGCTCCCCGCCAGACCGCTCGGCAGGTCGACCGCGACACAGGGGACGGGCAGCCCGTTGATCCCCTCCACCACGCGGGCGAAGAGCCCCTCGAGAGGCCGGGCGAGACCAGTGCCGAACAGCGCGTCGACCACGACGTCGCAATCCGCCGCCGCCTCCATGGCCACGCGTAGCTCCTTCTCGGCGGCGATCGCGAGGATCGGCAGCTCGATCTTGCGGCAGATCGCGAGCTGCGCGGCCGCGTCGCCGGTGAGCTCGTGGCTGTTGGTGACCAGGAAGATCCGCACCTCCCAGCCGCGCACCGAGAGATGGCGGGCGACCGCCAGGCCGTCGCCGCCGTTGTTGCCCGGGCCGCAGAAGATCGCCGCCGACTCGGCGTCGCCGTAAGCCTCGGCGATCGCCTCGACGACGCCGATCGCGGCGTTCTCCATCAGCACCATGCTGGGGATCCCCAGCTCCTCGATGGCGGCGCGGTCGACCTCGCGCATCGCTTCGGCGGTCAGGATTCTCATGCCACACCCTCTTCCATTTTGGATTTTGGATTTTGGATTTGCGATTGGAGGAAGCCCAGGGAACCCAGGAGGGCTCGGGTGCGGGGGCAGCCTAAGTCGTCTTTCGCCATGCGCTCCGCCAGCCGGCGGAGGTCCTCGGGGGTGTCGACGTCCGACGCCGCGGGCAGCAATTCTACGGTGAGCCCCAGCTCGCGGCCGCGGTCGAGGGTCGCGGCGAGGACCTGATCGGTGCTCCAGGCGATCTCCGCGAACAGCCGCGGCGTCACCGCCGCGGCGCGCAGGGCGATCAGGTAGTAGCCGCCGTCCTCGGCGGGGCCCAGCACCACGTCGGCGCCGGACTCGATCGCCTCGAAGGCGCGGTGCACGATCTCCAGGGGAAGCGTGGGGTGATCGCTCCCCAGCGCCGCCACCGCGCCGGCCCCGGTATCGTGGAGCGCCCGGTACAAACGCTCTCCCAGATCGCTCCCCTCCTGGCGCAGCCCGGGCCACTCCCCTGCCGGGATCTCCTCCCCCGGTTCGAGAGCCCAGGCGATCCGCAGCTCGAATTCCCCCTCCCGCAGCCGGTCGAGCAGATCCTCCAGGAACGCCGCATGCAGCGCCGCCGCTTGCGCGGCGGTAAGATCGCCGATCAGCCGGGTCTTCACCCGGCCTTCCCGGGCCGGCTTGGTGAACAGGAGGAGGCGGCGGGAATGGGGGGAGGGGGGCACGGGGCGGGATTGTATCTGAGGAACGATTTTGGATTTCCGATTTTGGATTTTGGATTGAACCCTGAACGCCCCCTCCGAATCCCCCATGCCGCTGCCCCAATCCAAAATCCAAAATCCAAAATCTAAAATGCTCCTCACCTTCCTCACCGACTTCGGAACCACCGACTACTACGTCGCCGCCGTCAAGGGCACCCTCCTCCGCCTGGCGCCCGGGACCACCCTCGTCGACGTCTCGCACGAGGTGCCGCCGGGGGACGTCGAGACGGCCGCCTTCCTGCTCGCGGCGGCGGCGTCCTCTTTTCCGGACGGAACGGTCCATCTGGCGGTCGTGGATCCGGGGGTGGGGAGCGGCCGGCGGATGCTCGCGGTCCGCACCGCCGGGGCCTTTTTCGTGGCGCCGGACAACGGCCTGCTGACGCCTTTCCTCGACGATGCGACCGGGGTCCGCGCGATCGAGCGGGCGGATCTGTTCCTGCCCAGCCCCGGACAGACCTTCCATGGACGGGACCGCTTCGCGCCGGCCGCGGCCTTCCTGTTGCGAGGAGAGCGGTTCGAGGAACTCGGCTCCGAGGTGGGCGATCCCGTGCGGCTGTCGGCTCCTCCTCCCCAGCGGCATGCGGCCCGGATCACCGGCCGGGTGATCCACGTCGACCGCTACGGCAACCTGATCACCGACATCCCGGCCGGCTGGCTCCCCCACGGCCCCTGTCGCGCCGAGGTCCGCGGTCACGCCACCGGGCTACGGGTCACCCACTACGCCGAGATCCCGCCGGGCGAGGCGGCGATGCTCCCGGGGTCCCTCGGCACGGTCGAGCTGTCGATGAACGGCGAGGATCTGGCCCGGCGCTGGAGCGCGGCCCGGGGCGCGACGGTTGACGTGCGCTGGAATGGATCTTGAACAGTCGCTCGGTGGGTTCCCGGCCGGTGACGGCGGGGTGACAAAATTCCATCTGGCCGGGATACAATAGCTCGCCTTGTGCCCATCGAACTCTGGAAGGAGTGTGTGGAAATGAGCAAATGGGAGTACAAGATCATCAACATTCGCAGCGAGAACTATCGCCTCGATCCGAATGCCGCGCCCCAGTTGAACCTGCTGGGAGAAGAGGGGTGGGAGCTCGTTTCCATCACGTCCGTCAACTTCAAGACCGGGGCGACGGACAACATCGCCATGGTCTTCAAGCGGCCGGTCACGGGCTGAGCCTGAGGGTACGGCGAGGCGGCCTCGCGAGGGGCCGCCCAGTGCCTTACTTCCTGAGCTTCTTCTGCTTGCGGCGCCGGCCACCCTTGAGGGCGACCGCGAATCCCGCCGCTCCCGCCGCCAGGGCCATCAGCAGGTACTTCTTCCTGGGCAGGATCCCTACCTCGGTCTTCACCGCGGTCCGCACCTCGGCGAGCCGCAGCTCGGCCTGACGGCGGCTCTCTTCCAGGCGCTGCTCGGCCACGCGCCGCGCCTCTTCCAGACGGTCACTCATGGCAGCTCCCTCCCCAGGGCATCGCCGTCGACGGCCATGGCCGGCTCGACGTCCAGCGTCTTCGGACGGGCGAGCAGGCCGTGCTGCCACCAGTCGAAGTGGCTGTCCGCCCGCCGCCGCACGGTCTCGAGCGGATTCTCCACCCGGCGCATGTATTTGAGGCCGTACCGCGCCAGGATCGCCGCCGTGATGACGAACAGCGCCAGCACGATCAGCGACGCCGCCCACCACGGCATCCAGACGTGAAGGAGCGAGACCAGGACGAAGAGCAGCAGGCCGACGATCCAGAACAGCAGCACGGCGGCGGCGCCGAAGATCCCCAGCGCCACCCCGAGATTGCGCCCCGACCGCGTGAGATCGTCCTGCAGAGTGGCGAGCTCGGCCCGCCAGACCTCCAGCAAGGAATCCCCCAGCGAGCGAAACAGTTCGATCCATGGTTGCATCCCGCCCCCTCTTTCTTTAGGTTACGAACCGCCGACCCTCAGACTGCGGCTCATGAAAGAGGCTTGAGCGCCGATGTCGTCCCGCACACCGATGGCCACCCGTTGCTCTCCCGCGCGCATCAGCAGGGTCACGGAATAGACGTACTTCTTGCTCTGCGCCGCCGCCACGTCGGCCTTCGGGATGCTGATCGGCACCGGCGCCTGCTGGACGTCCGAGGAGCCGCCCGCCGAGTCGAGCGCGGCGATGAACAGGCGCACCCTGCCGTCCTCGGTCTGCTCGTGGGGGACCAGCACCAGCTTGCCGAGCGGGATCCGCACCAGCACCGGCACCAGGTAGAAGCCGTCCTCCCGCTGCCGCGGCTGGCCGAACTCCAGGGTGACGCCGAGCGGATTCTCCTCGAACGGGAAGTTGAGGGCGGCCAGCGTGCCGTCGCTCATCCGCGCCTCGGTGCTCTTGTCGCGGTACCCCTCGCGGTGGCGCACCTGGAGGTCCTTACGGTTCTTCACCTTGACGTCGAGCTTGTAATACCGGCCGTCGCCGAAGTGGGGCGGCGTATAGCCGAGCGAGTAGTAGGTGTTGAAGTCGCGCGCGACCCTCTCGAGACGGGGCGTAATCGTGTTGGTGTTGAGGATGGCGACGCCCCCTGTCTTCTCGGCCAGGGTCTGGAGCGTGCTCTGCAGGTTGGAGATCCGCACCGAATCGATGAGCTGAGAGAGGCCGGGGGCACTGGCGGCGGCCTGGTTCTCGGCCGAGTTGGAGTCGTAGGACCGCAGCCCCGCGGCGTCGATCGTGTAGAAGGTGATCCGGTTGGCGTTGGCCTGCGCGGTCAGCTCCTCGAGCCGGCGGGCGACGTTGTACTCCAGCGTCGACGTCATGCTCGAGCTCTGCTCGCCATACTTGTTCTGCACGGCGTAGAAGACATCCTGGCCGGCGATCATCTGCAGGCCGTCGCTGACGTAGACCACCGCCTTGCGCCCCGGCATGCCGGCCAGGGCGTCGATCATCTTCTTGATCGAGTCGATCGAGAACGACAGGTCGTTGTAGGTGGACTGGGCGTAGGTGTGGGCGGCGGCCTCCGCCTCGCCGACGCTCCTCGAATCCTCGATCTGCCTCAACACGTCGCGCCGGTCGGAGTCGGCGTGGACCCCCTGGGCCGAGATCTTCTCGAGCTCGAGCATGGCCGAGGCGATCAGGCTGGGATCGCTGGTGAACGTGCGGCGGATGTGCAGCTCGCGGTCATAGGTGACCAGCATGAGCTGGTCTTCCTTCCCGAGCTTGGTGCCGATGAAGGCCCGCAGCTCGCGCATGACGCGGTTGCGGTTGAACGGCCGCAGGTTGTAGTTGTCGATGTAGACGATCAGGCGCAGCCGCTGCTCCTCCGGCGTCCGCACCGTGTCGAGGTCCGCCGCCGCGGCGGGAGCCGCCCCCGGCACCGGCGGCGTCGCGGGCGCCGCCGCCGCCAGATCGGACGGCTGCGCCACCGCCTTGCCGGCGTTCACGGCGTAGAAGTTGGAGATCTCCACCTTCGAGCCGTTCTCGAAGAGCTGGAAGTCATCCTTCGTCAGGCCGGTGACGGGGTTGCCCTTCTTGTCGGTGACGTAGGCGTCGATGTTGACGACGCCGACGTTGACCGTATCGACGAATGCTCCCGGATCTTCCGCCTTGCCGGCGGCCGGCTTCTTCGCCTGCGCGTTCGCCAGGCTCGCCAGGGCCAGGAACAGCCCGCACGCTATGAAAAGACGTTGAGACTTCATAGACCTCTTCTTTCTGGACCTCGTCCGCCGGCCATTATACGGGAGGGGCCACGGCAGGCGGCCCCTCCTACTTCTGCGGCGGCACGACGTCCGCCTGGGCGGTGACGATCTTGCCGCTCAGCGGATCGAAGATCGCGATCGTCAGGTGGTGCGGCAGCTTCTTCAGCTTGAGCCGCGTGTCGTACCGGACGTACGCCCCGGCTTTGGGCGCCTCCTCCCCGGTGAGCGTCACCGGGATCACCGGCACCGGCGCCCGGTTCCCCCCGCTGTCCACGGCGGAGACCCGCAGCTCCAGCTCGGCCGTGTGCTTGCCGTTCAACGGCACGAAAGTGATCGCGTCCACCGGGATCGCCAGCGAGACCGGCACCTCCATCTCCCGGCGGCCCGAGGCAACCGGCGCGCCGAGCTTGATCGCCATCGGCACCGTGTCGGGCGAGTTGCCGAAGAGCATCGCGCTCTCGACCACCAGCGAGTTCTCGGCCTTGCGCGACAGGTCGAGGAAGCCGGTGCGCGTGCGCACCTTGAGCCCCTTGGTCAGCACCGTCAGCGACACCTTGTGGCGCTTGTCGTTCCCCTGCCAGCTCGGGGTGAACCCGAGCCAGTAGTAGGAGCGGGTGTCGCTCTCGGCGGTCTGCAGCACCTGGCTGTTCAGCCCGTTGAGCAGCGCCCGGCCGCCCGTCTGCTCGGCCGTATAGAGGAGGCTCGCCTCGTGGTCCTGCTCGCGGATGTTGAGCCCCGTCACCGACGGCGCCGCCAGCGCGGCGTCCGCCGCGGAGCCGCTCTCGACCCCCGGCACGTCCACCGGATAGATGGTGTAGCCCAGGCGGTTGGCGGTATCCACCAGCGGCTGCAGGATCTTCTCGCCGGGCGGCACCTCGCGCTCGAGGACGGGCCGGTTCGGGTTGTCGATCACATAGTCGAGGACCGAGAACGGCCAGCCGCCCGAGAGCAGCAGCATCACCTTGCGCCCCGGGGGGGAGGCGAAACCGCGCAGCGTGCTCGCCGCCGCGGTGACCGCGCGCTCGGTCTGCGACACCAGGCCCTGAGCGAACTCGAGCTCCTGGATGTCGACGCGCTGAGCGAACGACCGGCGCTGAGACGTGGCATCGAAGCCCACGTCGTCGGTGATGCGCCGCGAGCTCTGGAAGGTGCGCAGCTCGGCGAGCCGCGTGATCCCGTACGCCCGCTCGCCGATCGCCTTCTCGATGGCGGCCCCGAGCTGCCGCTCGGAGCTCGACCAGCTCGTCAGCATCTCCACCTGCCCGCCGTTGTACTGCACGATCGCCATGCGGTCCTCGGGACCCAGGCGCGAGAGCTGGCTCTTGAGCGAGCGCAGCACCTCGTCCCGGCGGGGAGCGAGCGAGAAGAAGTTGTCGATGAACACCAGATAGCTGGTGCCGACCGGACTGCCCGGCGCCAGGCTCGGCAGACCCTTGACCGGCGAGTTCTTGTCCTCCTCGCCGGGCGCGATCGCCTGGCCGCCGCGGACCTCGTTGAAATACTCGACCGGCACGGCCTTGCCGTCGACCTCGAGGCGGAAATCGCTGGGCTTCAGGCCGGTCACCCGGTTCCCCTGCCGGTCGGTGACCACCGCCTCGACGTTGACCACCCGCACCTCGATCTGCTCGCCGAAGACGCTCTGCGGAGGCTGGCTTTGAGGCTGCTGCTGGGCCGCGGCGGGCAGAAGAGACGCGAGGAACAGGGCCGGCAGCATCAACCAGCCGGAATGAGACCTTTGCATGAGATGTCTCCAAATATTGAAACGTGGAGCCGCCGGTCGGCCGCCCCGCGGGGTTCTGGAACTGCAGAACAATCGAAAGCGGCCATTTCTTTCTCCTGTGCCGGAGCCCCTCAGGGGCTGACCTCCACATCTCCCCAGAGCGTGGCGCCACCCACAGGGTCGCGCACGGTGAACACCAGCCGCTGTTTGGTGCGCCGGAGCTTCAGGGTCATCCGGTGGCGGGCGAGAGCTCCGGGGCCCGGCTGCTTCGACAGCGCCAGCCGCATAGGGATCTGGACGAGGTCCGAGAAGGAGCTTCCCGCATCCACGATTCCCATCGCCAGGGTCGCCTCGACCCGCCAGCTCCCCTCCTGCTCGAGGACGGTGAGATCCGCCAGCGGGATGGCGACCGTCACCGGCAGCTCGAGATGCCTCCCTTTGGACTTCGGCGTCCCGATCTCGACGATCAGACGCTTCTCCTTCGGGTCCCCCCCGAACAGTACGATGCCCTGCGTCGTCAACGACGTCTCGGTGGCGCGCGAGAAGTCCGAGAACCCCTTGCGGGAGCGGACCTCGAGCCCCTTGCGTGCCTTGACCTCGATGCGGTGGTGACGGTCGTCCCCCTTCCACTGCGGGGTGAAGCCGAGCCAATAGTAGGAATTCGTGTCCTCCACCACCCGCTCCAGCGCCGTGAGCCGCGTCGAGTTGAGGATCGCCCGGCCGCCGGTGATCCTGGCCAGGAGCTCCATGCCGTACTGTGTATCCCGCTTCCAGGACGAGGTGATGAAGCCGTCGCTTTGCGGTACGGGGAGGCTGGCGTCGTTGCCGGCAAACGCCGTATCGATCCCCGCCACATCCACGGGATAGATCGTATAGCCGAGCCGGTTGGCCGCGATCGCTAGCGGCATATGGGAGGGGATCGAAGGCCAGCCGCCGGAGAGCAGGAGCAGGGTCCGCCGGCCGGACGGCGGCGCCATGCCGTTCATCGTGGCCACGGCCGCCCGCGTGAGCTTGTCGAGCCAGGACGAGAGGCGCTGGTCGCCCGTATCCGACGCGACCAGCATCATGAGATCGAGCCGCTGCACCTCCGGGGAATCGTCGTCATAGGGGTCCTGGTTCGCCGCCGCCGCTTGCGCCATGAGATCCGCGTCGTTCGCCAGCGACCGCCGCGCCGCCAGGGCGTCATTCCCCGAGGCCGGCCGCTTGCGCGCCGCCTCCAGGGCCGCCGCAAGGGCTTTCCGATCGCCGGTCCAGCCGCTCAGGACGTTGAGCCGGCCGCCGATCGTCGTCCGCCCGAACGCCACGATGGCCATGCGGTCCTCCGGACCCAGCCGCTGCAAGTCCCTTTCGATCGCCTGCAGCACGGTGTCGCGCTGCTTGGCGACCGCGAAGGCCTCGTCGATGAAGACCAGAAAGCTCCTCCCCTGCGGAGCTGGAGATGCCGCCGGCGGCGGCGCTCCCTCGGCGGTCAGCGACGGAGACGAAGGCGCCGACGTGGGATGGCCGTCCTCGATCTCGGCGAAATACTCGATCGGCACCTCCCGGCCATCCACCTCCAGCTTCAGATCGGCGGCGGAGAGCCCCCGCACCCGCTCCCCCTTGGAATCCGTGACCACCACCTCGACGTTGACCACCCGCACGTCCACCGAGGCGCCGAACGTGCCCGCGGCAGGAGCCGGAGGCGGCTCCTGCGCCCCGAGGGCGAGCGCCACCAGCCCCAGCAACCCGAACATCCGCCACATCCCTGGGTTCATCCGACCCCCTTTGTCAAATGCTTCGCATTCCGATTTAGCAAATCAGGTGCCGGGGGCCTGCCGCCGGGGAGAGTTCTGGGGATTGTCCCCCTAAGGGGACGAGCAGCGTCTCACTGGGCGGCTTGATTGCCCCTAATCCCGCCGCAACGCCACCAGCGGGTCCACCCGGGTCGCCCTATGCGCCGGCAGATAACAGGCGGTGAAGCCCACCAGGGCGAGGACCACGAGGACGCCGGCGAAGATCCCCGGATCGTTGGGGGCCACGCCGAAGAGGACGCTCGCCAGGGCGCGGCGGAGGGCCAGGGCTCCCAGCACGCCGAGGACGAGCCCCGAGCCCACCAGCCAGGCGCCCTGGGAGAGGATCATCTGCAGCACCTGGGCCGCCTGGGCGCCGAGGGCCATGCGGACGCCGATCTCCCGGGTCCGCAGCTCCACCATGTAGGCCAGCACGCCGTAGATGCCGACCGCGGCGAGGGTCAGCGCCACGATGGCGAAGATCAGCACCAGGAAGGCGATGAAGCGCGGCTGCCCCACCGACTCGTAGACCGCCTTCGTCATCGTCTGCACGTTGGCCACCGGCAGCGTCGGGTCGAGGCGCCGGATCTCGCTCCGCGCGGCGCCAGCGAGGCTCATCGGGTCCCGCGCGGTGCGCAGCGCGAGGTACATCGTCCGCGGCACGCCGCCGACGCTCTCCTGCGCCTGGTCATGCAGGAAGTAGACCTCGGTGCCGGTCTTGTGGTCGAGCCCCCCCTGCTTGACGTCCGCGGCGACGCCCACGATCGTCATCCAGGGATCGGTGTCACCCGGCGACTTGATGCGCTCGCCGAGCGGGCTGCGGTTCGGCCAGAAGAGCTTCGCCATCGTCTGGTTGATCACCACCACCCCGGGCGAACCCTTGGCGTCGGTGGGCCCGAAGAAGCGCCCTTCGACCCGCCGGATGCCCATCGCCTGGAAGTAGTCGCGGTTGACGAACTGCCAGTAGTCGACGTTCTGCGGCGGCCCGGCATTCGGCCCGCTGTCCTTCCCCTCCTGCCGCGGAAAGCTCGCGAAGTCCATGTCGTTGGCGTTGACCGGCCGGTTCGGCGGCAGGCCCGACATGGCGGCGACGCCGGTGACGCCCGGCAGGTGCGCGAGGCGGTCGAGGAGCCGCTGGTAGAAGCCGGTCACCTGCTCGGGCTTTTCATAGACCGTCCGCGGTAGCGAGACCTGGAGCGCGAGGAGCCCCTTGGGATCGAAGCCGGGATCGACCTTCTGGAGCAGCCAGAAGCTGCGGATCAGCAGCCCGCCGCCGATCACCAGCATGGCGGCGAAGGCGACCTCGGCGACCACCAGCACCCGCCGGAGCCACTGCCGGCCGGAGCCGGCGGTCGTCCGCTGCCCCCCTTCCTTGAGCGAGGCGAAGAAGGAGCCCGCCCGCGAGTGGAGGGCCGGCGCCAGCCCGAAGAGGAGGCCGGTCAACAGCGAGATCCCGAGCGTGAAGAGGACGCTGCGGCCGTCGAGCCCGATCTCGTCCGCCCGCGGGATGCTCTCCAGGTTGGCCGCCACGATCGCCTTGACTCCGGCGAAGGCGAGGAGCAGCCCGAACACGCCGCCGAGCAGGGCGAGCACCACGCTCTCGGTAAGGAACTGGCGAATCAGCCGCCCCCGCGGGGCGCCGAGCGCGGTGCGGACGGCCACCTCTTTCTGCCGCGCCTCGGCCCGCGCCAGCAGCAGGTTGGCCACGTTGACGCAGGCGATCAGCAGCACCAGCCCGACGGCGCCCATCAGCAGCCGGATCTTCGGCCGGATCTCCCCCACCAGGTCGTCGAGCAGCGGCTTGACGATCAACTGGTGGTCCTTGGGGTCCGGCGTGTGAGTGTCCGGGAATTCGCGGTTCCAGCGGGCGATGAGGTCGCCGATCTCCCCCCGCGCCTGCGTCAGCGAGACGTCCGGCTTCAGGCGCCCCACCATGTAGAGGTAGTGGCTGCCGCGGTTGCCCGGCTTGGCGGGGTCGAGCGCCAGCGGCAGCCAGACCTCGACGCGCTCGTTGCCGATGGTGAAGCCCGGCGGCATCACCCCGACCACGGTGCGGTCGTCGCCGTCCACCTTGATCCGCCGGCCGACGATCTTCGGATCGCCCGCGAACGCCCGCCGCCAGAGGCCGTCGGAGAGCACCGCCACCTTCTCGGTGTTGGGCAGGTCGTCCGCTTCCGAGAAGTAATGGCCAAGCTCGGCGTCCACGCCCAGCGTGGTGAACAGCCCCGCCGAAACGCGCGCCGCATCCGCCCGCACCGGCTCTCCCTGCCCCGAGACGTTGACCTCCCCGGTGCTCCAGGCTCCCAGGCTCTGGAAGCTCCGGTTCCAGCGCTTGTACTCCGTGAACTCCATGGGATCGACCCAGAAGCGGTCGAAGCCCAGGCCGGGGAACTGGCTGTAGACGATCATCAGCCGCCCGGAGTCCCGGTACGGCAGCGGTTTGAGCAGCACCGAGTTGGCCACGCTGAAGATGGCCGCGTTGGCGCCGATCCCCAGGGCGAGCGTGAGCGCCGCCAGCAGGGTGAACCCCGGGCTGCGGAGCAGGAGACGGCAGGCGTAACGGAGATCCTGGAGCAGAGCTTTCATCACCAACATCCCTCCTTAGGTCTCCCTACTACGATGACCGGGGTAGTTGGTTTCAGCTCCGCATGATTTTTCTGCCCCGCAGCCGCGCCAGCACCGCCACGAAATCCTCCGGCGGCGGCTCCTCGAAGCGGACGCGCTTGCCGGTCCGGGGGTGGACGAAGCCCAGCACGGCGGCGTGGAGCATCGGCCGGGGGGCGGGGAGGAGCGGGCCGCGGTAGTCGCGGATGTAGACGGTCTCCCCGACCAGCGGATGGCCGGCCTCGGCGAGGTGGATGCGGATCTGATGCTGCCGCCCGGTCTCCAGCTCGCAGGCGATCTTGGTGGCCCCCTGCAGCCGCTCCTCCACTTTCACGCGGGTGATCGCCTCGCGGGCCTCGGGCGGCGATTCGCCGCGGGGAGCGCGGAAGATCCCCCAGGAGCCGCGCAGGCCGTCCCCCCGGTTGGGCACGAGCAGGGTTTCGTAGACGGCGTCCTCGGCGGCGCCGTGGACCAGCGCGAGATAGCACCGGAGCACGCTGTGCTCGCCGAGCTGCGCCTGGAGGTCGCGCTGGGCGGGGATGCTGCGGGCGAAGACGACCAGACCCGAGGTCTCCTTGTCCAGCCGCTGCACGGCGCGCAGGGTGGCGCTCCGCTCCTTCCCCTTGGCCGCGTCCATGCGGCGGACCGCCACGCGGACGTGGGAGAGGAGGGTGTCGCGGTCGTCGCGCTCGAAGGGGACGGTGAGGATGCCCGCCGGCTTGCGGACCACCACGACGTCGGCGTCGAGGTGGACGACGAGATGGCCGGGCGCCGCATCGGCCTGGGAGCCGATGCGGATCTCCACCCGCTCGCCGGCGCTCATCCGCCGGGCCGGATCGGTGGCGGGCACGCCGTCCACCTGCACGCGCCCCCCCGCGCAGAGCTCCTTGGCCTTGCTCCAGGAGGTGCCGGGAACCATCTCGCGGACGCAGGCCGCGAGAGTGATACCGGCGTGCCCGGGGGGGACAGTGAACGGAGAGGGGGGCGACAAAGCCTCCTACTCCTCCGCGAACCGGCGCACGAAAATGGCGCGGTCGTCCTGGCCCGTCGCGCCGGCCAGCCAGGTGACGAGCCACGAGTCCCCGGCCCAGGCGACGCTCCCCTGGCGAGGCGTGTCGAATTCGCCGCTGGCCGCGCTCCTCACCTCCCGAGCCGCCCCCAGGGGAGCTCCGCGCGGGTCGAAGAGCTGGATCAGCAGATCGGAGTCGTCGAGAAACCGGCTCCAGAGCAGCAGCAGGTTCCCCTGGTCGTCGAACGCCATCGACTCCGGGACAAAGGCGCCCTCGGCGGTGACGGCCGCGACCTCGGGTGCCGGCGCGTGGCCCGTGGCGTCGAAGAAGCGCAGGTAGATCGTCTGGCCGAGCTGCCAGGAAACGGCGAAGCCGCCGCCGGGAGAGGCGGCCACCTGGAATTGAGAATTCAGGGCGGGCACCGTCTCGCCGATGCCCGGAGGGATCGTGTTGACGTCGAAGTCCGGGCCCAGAGGCCGGCCGGCGGCCGAGAACACGCGCGCCCGCAGCACCTTGAGGTCGTTCTCCTCACCCTCCCCCAGCTCCACGTCCCCGACCCAGACGGCGACGAAACCGCCGCCGGCGAGGGGCACGACGACGGTGTCCAGCGCTTCGACGGCCCGCCTGTTCAGGCGCAGCACCGGTCCCGTCTGCCGGCCGGCGGAGTCGAGGCGCCGGGCCGCGATGCCGGGCTTGTTGGGCAGGATCCAGCCGGCCAGGTACTCTGTGCCGCCGATGTTCCAGACCCAGTCGAGGCCCCCCCGGCCCAGGAGGAGCGGCCGGCCCGGAGCGGGAACACCCTGCAGGTTCAGGTGGCGCCGATAAAAGGCCGCCGGCTCCCCAAGGTCGTTCAACGAGTGCCAGAGAACGTCGAAACCCTGCGGTGTCGCGGTGACGGCGTCCACCTCCGGATTCGGGCCGGTCCAGAGCAGAGCCGGCGCTTGATCGCCGGGCTCGGCGCCGGCGGCGACATACTGAGCGAAGACTCTGGACGGCAGGTCATCCCAGGCGATCACGTAAGAACCGGCAGGCTGGACAGCCAGGACAGGCCTTTCGGGAGAGCTGCCGGTGGCGAGCTGGACCTCGGGGCCGAGCGGCGCCAGCTGAGCGGCGAGCTCGCGAGGACCGGCCGCGGCGAGTCCCGCGGCGCAGGAGAGCAAAACGAGAGCACGAGAGATCCTGGACAAAATTCATCCTCCTGAAAAATTAGCGAGTGTTGCCTATAGTAGCCTAGGCACCCTCATGGACCGCACCGCCCTCCGTACCGAGCTCACCGCCGCGGCCCGCCTGGCGGCGCCGGTGGCGGCGTCCCAGCTCGGCATCATGCTGATGGGCGTGGTGGACACGATGATGCTCGGGCACCTCTCGGCCCAGGCACTCGCCGCCGGCGGCCTGGGGCACGTGGTCACCATCACCGTCCTGATCCTGGGCTACGGCATCCTCTCGGCCCTCGATCCCCTCGTCGCGCAGGCGCACGGCGCCGGCGACACGGCGGCCGTCGGCGGCCACCTCCAGCGCGGCCTGATCCTGGCGATGGCGCTGACGGTGCCGTTCGTTCTCGCCCTGCTCGACGTCGAGCCGCTGCTGCGCGCCCTCGGCCAGCCGGCGGGGGTGAGCCGGGACGCGGCGGACTACGTGCGGGGGATTCTCTGGGGGGAGCTCCCCTACTTCCTGTTCATCGTCCTGCGCCAGACGCTGCAGGCGATGAGCGACGTCCGGCCGGCGGTGGTGGCGATCGTGCTCGGCAACCTGTGCAACCTGGCCTTCAACTGGATTCTCATCTTCGGCCACCTGGGGGCGCCGGCGCTGGGGGTGCGGGGCTCGGCCTTCTCCACCTCGCTCGCCCGCTGGGTGATGTTCCTCTACCTGCTGATCGCGGCCCGCCGCCGGCTCGCCCCCTACTGGCGGGGGTTCACCGCCGAGGCGGCGGCCTGGCGCGGATACCTGCTGATGTTCAGGATCGGCGTGCCGATCGGCATCCACAACACCGTCGAGATCGGGATCTTCGCGCTGGGGGCGGTGCTGATCGGGCAGATCGGCGTCACCGACCTCGCCGGGCACCAGGTCGCCATCAACCTGGCGAGCCTGTCGTTCATGGTGCCGCTCGGCATCTCCGGAGCCGCGGCCACCCGGGTGGGCAACGCGATCGGCCGCGGCGACATGTCCGGGGCGCGGCGGGCGGCGGCGGCCTCCCTGATCCTCGGAGCCGGCACGATGTCCTGCTTCGCCGTCCTGTTCGCCACCCTCGCGGTGCCGCTCGGCCATCTCTATACCCAGGACCGGGCGGTGATCGCCATGGTGGCGGCTCTGCTCCCCATCGCCGCGGTGTTTCAGGTGTTCGACGGCATCCAGGTTGTGAGCGCTGGCGTGCTGCGCGGCGCGGCGGACACCACTTTCCCCGCCGTCATGGCGCTGATCGGCTACTGGGCGCTCGCCCTCCCCGTGGGCTGGGTCCTCGCCTTCCGCGCCGGCTTCGGGGCGCGCGGCCTCTGGTGGGGGTTCGTGGTGGGGCTGATGGCGGTGGCGATCCTGCTCCTCCTGCGGATCGCCGCCCGCTTCCGCGGCCCGCTCGTCCGGGTTCAGGATCTCGAAAGGAAAGGAACGCGATGAGCTTCAAGGACCATTTCTCCGGCCACGCGGCCGTCTATGCCTCCTTCCGCCCCAGCTATCCGGCGGCGCTGTTCGATTTCGCGGTCTCCCTGGTCAGTGGGCGCGCGCTCGCCTGGGACTGCGCCACCGGCAACGGCCAGGCGGCGGTGGACCTCGCCGCTTATTTCGAGCGGGTGATCGCGACCGACGCCTCCGCCGCGCAGCTCGAGCACGCGCCCCCTCACCCCAAAATCGAGTACCGGCAGGCGCCGGCCGAGGATTCGGGGATCGCGAGCGGCACGGTCGACCTGGTGACGGTCGCCACCGCCGTCCACTGGTTCGACTTCGACCGCTTCTACGCCGAGGTCGAGCGCGTGCTCGTCCCCGGCGGCGCGCTGGTCGTCTGGGGGTACAACCTCGCCCGGGTCAACCCCGAGGTCGATCGCCTGATCGACCGCCTCGCCCGGGAGCTCGTGGGCCCCTACTGGCCGCCGGAGCGCCGCTGGGTGGACGAGGACTACCGCACCCTCCCCTTCCCGTTCGACGAGGTGGAGCCCCCCCAACTCTGGATCGAGGAGCGCTGGGATCTCCCGCGCCTGATGGACTACTTCCGCACCTGGTCGGCCACCGCCCGCTATCAGCAGGCCACCGGCCAGAATCCCCTGGAGATCCTGTGGGACGATTTCGAGCGCGCCTGGGGGGATGCGGCGGAGGTGCGGCAGGTGCGCTGGCCGGTGATGATGCGGGCGGGCCGGGTGCGCGGGTGAAAACACGGAACACGGACAAACAAGGACAGACAAGGACAAACAAGGACAGGAAAACCACTGCATAGCAGTCCGTGGTCGTCCGTATCTGTCCGTGTTCGTCCGTGCTCTCCTGTCAGCCCCAGGATGTTATAGATTCCCCTGTATCTAATGATTACAGCGTTGATCAGTCGCAAAGGTGGGGTCGGCAAAACCACCACCGCCGTCAACCTTGCCGCCGCCTTGGCGGCCCAGGGGCTGCGCGTGCTCCTCGTGGATCTCGACAGCCAGGCCTCGGCCTCGCTCTCGCTGGGGGTGGACCGGTCGAACCTCGCGCCGTCGTCCGCGGACGTGCTGTTCGGCGGCTTGCCGGCAGAGCAGGCGGTGCGGGAGACGGCGGTCCCCGGCCTCCACCTGATCACCGCCTCGGTCGATCTGATCCGGGCGGAGGGGGAGTTCGGCGTCTTTCGCGGCAAGGAGACGCGGCTCAAGACGGCGCTCGCCGGGGTCGTCAAGAACTACGATTTCGTCTTTCTCGACTGCCCCTCGTCGCTCTCGCTGCTGCCGGTCAACGCGGTGGTGGCAGCGGACGCCTTCCTGGTGCCGGTGGTGCCGCAGTTCCTGGCGGTGACCGGGGTGAAGAACCTGATCGGCGCCGCCGAGCGCACCGCCTGGGACCACGGCTCGCGCGTCCGCCCGCTGGGGCTCCTGCTCACCGTGGTCGACTACCGCACCAAGAGCACCCGCCGCACCGTGGACGAGCTGCGGGCCGAGCACGGCAGCCTGATCTTCGCGATCGAGATCCGCGTCAACACCCGCCTCGCCGAAGCCCCCGCCGCCGGCCAGACCATCTTCCAGTACGACCGCCACGCCAAGGGGGCGGCGGCGTACAAGCTGCTCGCGGGGGAGTTTTTGCTGAGGGCGCGGGCATAGAGGCGGCTTTACCGCCCCACCTCGCGCGTCAACCACTTCTCACGATACTCCCGCATCTCCGGCGTATCCGGGAACGGATCGCCGTACTTCTCCATCGCCCGGAACGGCAGCGGCTCCATCTGCCGGGCTTCGAAGGTATTGCGGTCGGCGTCCTTGTCCCAGCCGTTGCTCTCGAGGAACAGGGTGCGCTGCCAGCCCGGCGCGACGGGCGGCAGGCCGGCGGCGTCGAACTCCAGGGCGATCTCGTCGCCTGGGGCAAGAATCACGGAGCGGTCGTCCACGGCTCCCAGCAGCTCGCGGACGTCGCCGTAGCGGGTGTAGCGGCCGGGGAACGGGATCCAGGGGGACGCTTTCGCGGTGTCCTCGTAGAGGTAGCCGTGCGGGCCGTTGGGGGAGCGGCGGATCAGCCTTGAGAAGCCGCGATAGCGCAGATCGGACGCGCGCGGCTCCAGGCGGGCGCGGACGACCGGGACATCGTCGGCCGTGGCGCGGGTCCAGGCGATGCGGTCCCAGCCGAGCCAGAGGGAGGTGACGATGCGCAGGCGGCGGGCGCCGGTGGGCAACGGCGGGGTGTCCACCACCATCGTCTTGGTCTTTCCCGCCGGGAAGCCCATCGAAGGGATCAGCGTCTCCCAGCCTTTCGCCGTCTCCACTTCCAGGCGCGGAGGGAGATAGGGGAAGTCCGGGCGCTGGGCTGCGGCGAGGTTCAGGCTGGCGTCCGCCGGGAAGATCCAGCCGTCGAGGAGCAGGCGCACCGGAGTGCCAGGCGATTCGCCGAGATCGAGAGTGAAGGTCCACGGCTTCGACACACCCTGGTACGGGCCGGGCTCGTAGCCGGCGGCATAGATCTCGTCGCGAGCGCGGACGCTTGCCGTGACATCGTCGCCGTGACCATCCCAGGCAGCGGCCACTGGCTGGACGTCGCGCGCGGCGAGCACGGCCACCCGCTGCCGCTCCCCCGGCACCACCCGCAGGCTGCTCGCCACCTCGACTCCTGCCGGGTGATCGACCACCCAGAGCCTGACGGCGTCGAAATACGCGGCTTCCCAGAGCTCCTCGGTGACCCGCAGCCGGTAGAGGCCGTCCGTGGCGCGAGCGCCGTCCACCCGCACCAGTTCGTGGGGGTCCGCTCCCGCCCAGACGCCGGGCGCCACCGGCAGGCCGACCGGCGAATTCCAGAGCAGGTCGGTGACGAAGGCGAAGCGCTCGCCGTTCCAGGCGTAGAGGAAGGGGCAGCTCCCCTTGAGCACCTGCTCTTCCACGATCCGCTGGTCGATTTGTGGCTGCAGCCGGTCCTGCGGCACGCCGTTGGTCCAGATCACCCGCAGCACGTCCGCCTGGCGCAGGCGGCCGAGGCCGAAGTGGACGGGCGGCCCGGCGGCCTCGCGGAACTGGTAGGCGGTGCCGACGCGCACCTCCGCGACGGAGCCGATCCCCTGCAGATTGTTCTTGCCGTTCCCCGTGGTCAGGGCGCGCAGCCTCACGTCGAGCCAGTGGTTCTGGTTCCCCCCCGCGTTCTCCAGGCGGTGCAGCCCGGAGGGTCCCACAGCCGCGAGATCGAGATCGCCGTCGCCGTCGAGGTCGGCGGCGATCAGCGCCGCGGCGGACGCGGGGGCGCCCTCGACCGGCAGCGGCTCGAATTTGGGGCTGGCGATCGTCCCCCGCTGCCCCAGAACCGCGATGCCGTCCGGACCGGCGATGGCGAGGTCGAGGCGGCCGTCGTTGTCGGCGTCGAAGGCGATCACGGCGGTGAAGCGTCTCCGCGCCGGCAGCCCTGGGAGGTTCCAGGCGGCGAATTTCCCGCCCCCCTGATTGTGCCAGAGGGTAAGCCCGCTCCCCGCGGCGATCACGTCCGGCAAGCCGTCATTGTCCAGATCGGCGCTGGCGACAGCCTCGATGGGACCGGCCGCGGAGAGGCCGGAAGCGGCGGTGCGGTCCGCGAAGCGACCCTGGCGCAGGTTGTCCAGCCAGGCGATCCCCTTGGCGTGAGCGATCAGGAGATCGAGGTCGCCGTCGCGGTCGAGATCGCTCGCTACCAGCCCCTGGATAGCGGAGAGAGCGAGCGGCGGGAACGCCGACTTCCCCACCGGTTCCAGCGCTCCCTGAAGGGCGTTGCGGAAGAGCTCGATTCCCGGTTCGCCAAAGGCGAGATCGAGATCCCCCTCGGCGTCGTAATCGAGCACGGCAGAGGCTTCCCCTGTGGCCTTGGCGAGACCCGCGCCGGCAGTCGCGTCGTCGAAGCCGCCGTCCCCACGGCCGCGCCAGAAAACGACCCGCTTCGGCCCGAAGCCGATCAGGTCGAGCTTCCCGTCGTTGTCGAGATCGGCGGCGAGCAGACCGGCGAGCCCCGCGGCCTCTGGACCCTGAACGGGATCGCCGCCGGCGCCGCGCTGGACCAGGAGGCGCGAGGCCTCCCCTGCCCGCACCCAGGCGAGATCGGGCTTGTCGTCGCCGTCGAAATCGCCAGCGGCGAGCGCCCGGCCGGCCACCGGCTCCTTGGCCAGGGGCGCTGCCCGGAAGCGCACCGCCAGCGGATCGCCGAAACTCGCGGGGGACGGCTCCGCCACGAACCGCTCGACCGGAACGCCGAGGATGCCCGGCGCCAGCTCCCGCAGGCTCTGCTGGTAGGCGGGCGTGGGTTTGAGCACGTTCTCCAGACGGATTCCCGGCACCTGCGCGGCGGCCATGTCGCCCGATTCGAGCGCCGCGAGCACCGGCGCCAGCGCGGAAGCGGCGGCCGGCGACGGCGTCGGTCCGAGCAGCTCGCGCACCCGCAGGAACGCCTGGGTGGCTCCGGCGCGGTCCCCCGCCGCGATCGCCCGCTGCCCCTGCTGGACCAGGACGACCAGGTTCTCCGGCCGCAGCCGCGCCAGCGCCTGGAGGACCTCCCCGCGCGCGGCCTCCGCCTCGGGACTGGAGACCTGGGCGGCCTGACGGTAGAGCGCGTACTGGATCGTCACCCCGTCCGGCGCCGCCGCGGCGGCCTTGCGGTAGGCGGCGAGCGCCTCCTCGTCCTTACCGCTCCATTGCAGGATGTCCCCCTGGATCGCCAGCAGGTCGGCTCGCCCCGGAGCCTTGGCGAGGCCCTGGGCGATGGCGCTGGCCGCCTCCTCGCTCTTCTGCTGGCGCAGGGCCGCGATGGCGAGATTGGCCCACGGGAGCGGATCGTCCGGCGTCAGCCTGGAAAGCTGGCGGAAGATCTCGCCGGCCTCGCCCGGCCGCTCGTTCTCGAGCAGGGCGAGGCCGCGGGTGCGCAGCGTCGCCGCTTGTTCGGCTACAGGCGCGGCGACGGGCGCCGGGGCCGCCCCGAGCGCGAGGAGAGGCAGCAGGAGGAGGAAGCCGCGGCGGAGCATCGCCCGCGCATTGTACCTGTACACTAGATGGACCCATGAACAAGAAGCACTCCCTGCCATTCCTCCTGCTCCTCGCGCTCGCGTTCGCTGGTCCGATACCGCCGGCCGCCGCTCAAGGCCCGAAGCCGGGCCCCCCCTCCCCCGCGTTGGAAAAGACGATGAAGAGCGCTCTCCAGAAATATCAGGAGGGTGACCTCCAGAGCGCGATCGCCCTGCTGGAACCGCTCAAGGACAAGCCGGGGACGCACCCCGCCGCCCTGTCGCTGCTGGGGACCCTCTACCTCGAGGCCGGCCGTCCGAAGGACTCCCTCGCCCTCCTCGGTCCGCTCGCCGACACCCCCGCGGCCGGACCGCTGATCCTCGCCAACGCGGCCCGGGCGGCGCTCGCCCTGGGACAGACGGCGAGGGCCGAGAAGTACCTGAAGAGCGCCGTGGAAAAGGACCCGGACTCCCCCGCCGCCCGCGACCTCGGTCTGCTGCTCGGCAGCCAGGGGGAGCTCGACCAGAGCTACGCGCTGCTGCGCCCCTGGACGCTCGCCCATCCGGAAGACGCCGAGGCCCGCCTCGCCGCCGCCTACGGCGCCGTCGAGCTCGACCGTCTCCCCGAGGGCGCCGAGCTCCTGAAGGATCTGCCGGCGGACAACCCGCGCGTCCGCCTGCTCCAGGGGCGCATCCTGCTCAACCAGCAGAAGCCCCGGGAGGGGCTGGCCCTGCTCGAGCCGCTGCTCAAGGACGGCCCGCCGGAGCTCGACCTCAGCGTCCGGCGGTACCTCGCCACGGGGCGCCTCGCGGTCGGGGAGTCGGGCGCGGCTGTCGAGCTGCTCAAGGGGAAGGTGGGGGACGATCCCTCGCTGGCGGTCCTGCTCGGCCGGGCCTATTACCAGGACGGCAAACCGGCGGAGGCGATCACGGTGCTGGAGCCGTTCGCGCGCAACCTGCTCACCGGCGCGCCCTCCTCCCCTTCCGAGCGCGCGCTGATGGCGGAGCTCGCGCTCACCTACGGGCAGGCGCTGGTGGGCGTGTCGAAGTGGCCCGAGGCGACCGCGGCGCTCACCCGGGCGACGCAGCTCGACGAGCAGAGCATCCAGGCGTGGCAGCTCCTCGGCCGGGCGCAGCTCGCCGGCGGCCAGCGGGAGGACGCCAACCGGTCAATGGAGAAGTTCCGCCAGCTCGAGGCCGCCCAGAAGTCGAACACGGCACGGATCAACGAAGCCCAGAGGAACGTCGACGATCCGACCGGGCGCAATCTGAAGCGCGCGATGGCCGCCGCCCTGGAGGGGCACACGGCAGAAGCGCTCGTCCAGATCCGCCAAGAGATCACCCTCCAGCCCAAGGACCCGCGGCCGCGGACGGCGCAGATCATGACCCTGCTCAGCGCCAAGCGCCCCAAGGACGCCCTGGCCGCCGCCGAGGAGGCCGTCACCGCCCTCCCCGGCGATCCCGACCTCCTCTACCTGCGCGGAGCGGCCCGGATGGCGGTCCGCGATCTCCCCGGCGCCGAGAAGGACCTCCGCCAGACCCTGCAGGTCCGGCCCAACCACCTGGGCGCGATGAGCGACCTCGCCGTCCTGCTAACCACCACCGGCAAGAAGGAAGAGGCCCGGCAGCTCCTGCTCAAGGTGCTGGAGCTCAAGCCCGGCGATCCGACGGCGACGGCGAATTTGAAGAGTCTGGGTGGGGTGTAGGAGGCCCAGGGTCGCATTGCACTCCGGGGCGTCCTGCCCTTCGAGGCCTCACTCCTCGGCTCTCTCTCCCGGGGAGAGAGGGAAACAAGCCCCCGATTCGGAAACATTCCGCGGATCGCCCTCCCTCTCCCCCCGGGAGAGGGACCGAGGGTGAGGCCTCGAAGGGCGGGGTGTCCCGCCTGGCAAGGGCCCACTATACCTATTCGACCATCAATTTCCGGTCCACCGGCAGCCCCTCGAACACCTGCACCCTCCCCGGGCGGCGCACGGTGAGGCGGTCCACCTTCCCGGCCTTGCCCATTCCGAAGTGGACCGCCAGGGCGTTCTGCGAGGCGTAGGAGGAGCCGGTCTTGACGTCGCGGATCTGCTTCTTCAAACCGCCGGCCTCCAGCTCCAGCCGGGCGCCGATGGCGAAGCGGTTGCCGGCCGGCGCGGCGAAATCCACCTGCAGCCAGTGCCCCGCGGCGGCGCTGGTGTTTTCGTAGACCTCGCAGGGCTGGTTCGAATTGTTGCCCACCACGTCGAGATCGCCGTCGCCGTCGAGGTCGCCGGCGGCGAGCCCGCGGCCGACGACGAGCGCCTCCATGCCGACTTCCTTGTTCTCGCGAAACTTGCCGTTGCCCAGGTTCTCGAACACCTGCTTGCGCTGGGCATAGGTGCTCCCCTCGAGAAACTCGGCGGCGTTGGGGTTGATGTTCCCGTTGGTGGTCACCAGATCGATGTCGCCGTCCTGGTCGAAGTCGGCCCAGGCGATACCGAAGGCGAGAAACATCAGCGAGGGCTCGGCGATGCGCGCCACCGAGCGGCTGTCGACGAAGGCGCCGCCCCCCAGGTTCCTGTAGAGGGCGTTGGTCTCCAACTCGTAGTTGGTGACCACGATGTCGAGCAGGCCGTCGCCGTCGTAGTCCCCCATGTCGACCCCCATCCCCGCCTCCGGACGGCCGGTGTCGCCGAGCGCGGTGCCGGAGAGCACCGAGATGTCCTCGAAAGTGCCGTTCCCCTTGTTGCGGAAGAGAAAGTTGGGCTTGTTGTCGTTGGCGACGTAGAAGTCCTGCCAGCCGTCGTTGTCGATGTCGCCGAAGGCGACCGCCAGCCCGGGGCCGATCGCGGCGGCCAGGCCGGCGGCTTGCGTGGCGTCCTCGAACGTGCCGTTCCCCCGGTTGCGGAAGAAGCGGACGGGCTGGGGATTGAAGACGTCCGGATGGCAATAGCCCCGCAGGTTGCGCTTCGGGTCGCCGCACACCTTGTTGTCGGTCAGCTTGTAATCCACGTAGTCGACCACCAGCAGGTCGAGATCGCCGTCGTTGTCGGCGTCCGCGAAGGCCGCCGCGGCGCTCCAGAGAGGATTGACGACGCCGGCCTGGACGGTGACGTCGGTGAACGTCCCGTCGCCATTGTTGCGGAAGAGCTGTTCTGCGCCGAAGCCGGTCACGAAGAGGTCGAGGTCGCCATCGCCGTCGATGTCGCCGGCCGTGCCACCATTGCCGTAGGTGGTCACCCGGATGCCCGACCGCTCCGTCCAGTCGATGAAACGGCCGTTGCCGTCATTGCGGAAGAGGCGCGAGCGCGCGGGCTCGCCGGTATAGCCGGGAAGGCTGCCGCCGTCGACGAAGAAGAGATCCTCGTCGCCGTCGCCGTCGAAGTCGAACATCACGACCCCGCTCGCCACCGTTTCGGGCATGTAGAGCCGGCCCGAGCCGCCATGATGGTGGCGGAAATCGATCCCCCAGAGCTTGGAGACCTCGCGGAATTTGATGCCTTCGGCCGCCAGGGGAGCGGCGAGGCAGAGGAGCAGGAGGGCCAGGAATTTCGTGGGTTTCACGGCCCGAAAAGCCTAGCACCTCGCCTCATCGGCTACCATCCGCCCATGCGATCCAGGCATCTCCCCTGTCTTCTCCTCCTTCTCGTTCCGCTCCTCGGCGCGGCCGGGGCCGAGACGGCGAAGCCCGCGCTCTCGATCGAATCGGTGAAGGTCGAGCCCGCCTCGCCGCGGCCGGACACCCTCTGCCGTCTGTCGATCACGCTGAAGAATGCCGGCGAGCAGCGGGCCTCCGCCCTGGAGATGACGGTGAAGATCAACGGCAGGGAGCTACCCGTCTACAAAAAGCGGCTCTATCTCACCGCCGTCGAGCCGGGCGCCACCCGCGAGGTCCGCCTGCTCAACTTCTGGAGCACCGAGACCGGCCGGCCGGCCCCCGCGGACGGCAAGCTCGAGGTCGAGGTCACGCTCTCCCGCGCCTCCTGGATGCAGAAGACGACGCGGGACGGCGCCGAGGTCTGGACCCTCAAGGGGGACGCCCCCGGCCTTCCTGTCACCAGGAGCGTCACCCTGACGATGACGAAGTGACGGTCGCGATGAAACGCCTCCCGCCGCTCACCGCACCTCCAGCACGCCGCGCATCATCCGCGAGTGGAGATTGCAAAGGTATTCATACCGCCCCGGCTCATCGGGGGCGCGCAGAGTCAGATCCGCCGACTCCCCGGCCCGGCGGAGAACGGGCGTCGATTTCCACGCTCCGGCGCGGCTCGGGATCGCCAGGTCGTGGGCTCTCCCCCGGTCCTCGTTGCGCAGCGTGATCCGCAGCGTTTCGCCGCGCCCGGCGGTCAGCCGCGGGTTGGGAGTGGGATCGCCAGGCCGGTAGAACGCCATGTCCCGCGCGATCAGCGTCAGCTTCCGCGGCTCCGGACGCACCGCGGCGCGCACCGCCAGGGCCAGCGCGCCACTCACCAGGAAACAGACGAGAAGAATCTTGAGATATCTCATTGGATCAGCATCCCCGTGCCGTACATCACGGCGAAACCGGTGAAGAATCCGGCCACGGCCGGCGCGCTCTGGAGATAGGCGGCGAAGGGCCGGGCACCGGCTACTCCGCGCGAGATCTGGAGAATCACCTGGGCGATGGCGCCGGCGCCGAAACCGAGGAAGAGCACCGACCAGACCGGGGAGTAGACGAAGCCTCCCAGCCAGGCGCCGGCGATCGTGGGCAGGCCGCCGATCAGGCCGAGCAGGACCACCCGGCGGGCCGGCACGCGGCTCCTGGCGATCGGGGCGATGATGGCCAGCCCCTCGGTCGTATTGTGCAGGGTGAAGCCGAGGATCAGCAGCGTCCCCAGCGCCACCTCGCCCAGACCGAGCGCGGCGCCGATCGCCAACCCCTCCCCGAAGTTGTGCAGGCCGATGCCGGTGGCGAGCAGGAGCGCCGTCACCCAGGCGCCGCCCAGCGCGCTCCCCCGCCGGTGCAGCCAGCCGCCCAGCACCTCCAGGGCCACGAAGGCGGCGCCGGCGCCGAAAGTGATCAGGGCGACGCCCTGGAAGGACTGCGCCAGGCCGGCGGCGGCGTCGAACCCCTCGTGCAGGGCGTCCACCAGCAGGAACAGGAGGAGCCCGAGGGTGAGCGCGAGCAGGAAATCCATCGCGCGGGGCCCGAGGCGGCTGGCGAGCGGATACCAGAGCAGGCCGAGCGCCACCGGAATGACGCCGACGTAGATCCCGATCAGGGCGAAAATCCAGAGCGAATTCCAGCCCGCACGGGGGGTGGCGATCGCCACCGGGATCTCGCGTTCGAAGGTGACTCCGGTGGCGGTGATCAGACGGATGACGTGCGCCTCCCCGTGCACCCACGGATACGGGATTCGCAGTTGCGTCCGCCCGAGGTGGCGAAGCTCTCCGGCCGGCTCCTGGGTGAAGCTCCAGTAGGCGTCGTCCACCTGCACCTGGGCGATCTTCGCCGGGTCCGGCCCGTCGTTGAGGACCGAGACGGCGATCCCCCCCGGCGTCAGCTCCACCCGCTGGAAACGGAGCGTTTCGACCGGCGGCGCCTCCCCGCGGACCGCCTCCGCCGGGCCCGACCGGACGATCCAGGCCAGCAGCCCGGCCAGCAGGACGAGCGGCAGCAGCGCCAGCCCGGCGAGACGCGCGGCATCACGCTTCACGGGCGGCCTCCCCAGCCTGGAAAAAGCCCATCCAGCCCAGCTCCGCGAACTCGCTCTGGTGAGCGTGGAACATGAACTGTCCCGGGTAGCGGAACGTGGTCTCCAGGATCGCCCGCTCCCCCTGGCAGAGCATCAGGGTGTCGGCAACCTCGGACGTTTCCAGCGAGGTGCCGGTGCGGTAGACTTTGAAGAACATCGCGTGCAGGTGGAAGCTGTTGAGCAGATCGAACTCGGTGACGTTGACGAGGTAGATCCGCACCGGCCTGCCGACCTCGACCGCGATCGGGTCCATCATGTGGAAGTGCGCCACGCTGTTGACCGCGTACACCTCGTTCTCGCCGTCGAAATTGGTGTCGAAGGCGTTCATCACCATCACCATCTCGTCGGCCGGCGGCCGCGGCGTCTTCGGATCGACGATGAACGCTCCGTAGAGCCCCTTGTGGATGTGGCGCTTCAGCGGCGCGGCGTGGCAGTGATAGAGGTGCAGCCCGAACGGCTCGGCATCGAACTCGTAGACGAAGCGCCCCCCCGGCGCGACCTCCTGCCCGGGCAGCGAGCCGTCCATCGCCGGCGGGTGCCAGCCGTGGAAGTGAAGGCTGTGGGGGTGCGATCCCTGGTTCAGGAAGTGGATCCGGACGCGGTCCCCCTCGGTGGCGCGGATGGTGGGCCCCGGCACCTGGCCGTTGAACGTCCAGGCGGGGAAATAGAGGCCGGGGGCGATCTCGATCTCGCGGTCCACGGCATAGATCTCGTACTCGCGCAGCAGCGATCCGTCGGGCCGCGGCGTCTCCCGGTAGAACCGCGAACGCTCGGGCTCCGGCAGGTCGGAGAAGTTCCACGAACGGAGGAACCGCCCCGGATCGTAATCCGCCGTGGAGACCCTCCCCACCACCCCCATGGCATGGCCGGCGGGGTGATGCCCCCCGTGGTTCATCGGTACCAGTGGCGGCGCCGGCGGCGTTTCGGCGTCCATCCGGCGGCCCGGCAGGGCCGCGGCCAGACCGGCGCCCAGCGAGCCGAGGCCCACGAGGCGAAGAAGAGAGCGGCGGGAGAGAGATTTTTTCATGGTTCGGACTTTCAATTTCGAGCCATCGAAATCGTAGTCGCGTGACTCCAAACTGTCAACTCCCCTCGCCGCAGCCTGCGGTAGACTGCCGCCATGCCGACCAGCACCGTCGAGGACTACGTCAAGCACATCCTCCTGGAGGAGCAGCGCCAGCCCGAGGCCCTGGTCCCTATGGGCAGGATCGCGGCCGCCCTCGACGTGACTCCGAGCACCGTCACCGCCATGGTCAAGACCCTGGCCGACAGCGGCCTGGTGACCTACGCGCCCTACGGCGGCGTGCGCCTCACCCCTGCCGGGCGGAAGCTGGCGGCCCACGTCCAGCGCCGGCATCGGCTGCTGGAGCTCTTCCTCGTGCAGGTCGTCGGGCTCGACTGGAGCGAGGTTCACCCCGAGGCGGAGCAGCTCGAGCACGCCGTCTCCGAACGGCTGATCGACCGCATCGACGAGCTGCTCGGCTTCCCTTCCGTGGATCCCCACGGCGACCCGATCCCCAGCGCCGCGGGCGTCGTCCGCCAGCCGGACTTCCCCAGCCTGCTGCTCTGCCCGCTCGGCGCTCCCGCGCGGGTGGAGCGGGTGAGCGATCAGAGCGCGGAGTTCCTGCGCCTCGTCGAGCGCAGCGGCCTGGTGCCCGGGAGCGTACTCAGCGTGGAATCGCGCAACGAGATGGCGGAGACGGTGGGGCTCCGGCTCGAAAGCGGCGAAGAGGTGAGCCTGGGCTGGCGCGCCGCCGCGAAGATCATGGTTCAGCCGCTGGTGACGGCCGGGAAGAAGAAGTAGGCATGCAACCCGGACGCGAACGGCAACTGGTCACCGGCGCCATCCTGCTCGGGATGTTCCTCGCCGCCCTCGAGGCGACGGCGGTAGCCACGGCGGTGCCGACCGCGGTGGGCGAGCTGGGGGGCGTCGCCCACTACAGTTGGGTCTTCTCCGCCTACCTGCTCACCTCCACCACCACCGTCCCGATGTTCGGCAAGCTCGCCGACCTCTTCGGCCGCAAGCGCACCTATCTCTGGTCGGTGGCGATCTTCCTGATCGGCTCGGCGCTCTGCGGGGTCGCCCGCACCTTCCCGCAGCTCATCCTCTTCCGCGCCATCCAGGGGCTCGGCGCCGGCGGGGTGTCGCCGGTCGCCACCACCATCATCGGCGACATCTACACCCTGGAAGAGCGCGGGAAGATCCAGGGGATCTTCTCCGGGATCTGGGGGGCGGCCAGCCTGATCGGCCCGCTGCTCGGCGGCGTGATCACCGACACCCTTTCCTGGCGGTGGATCTTCTATCTCAACATCCCCTTCGGCATTCTCTCCGCCGTGATGCTGCAGCGCTTCATGCGCGAGAAGAAGCCGCGCACCGCGCACCGGCTGGACATCCTCGGCACGGTCAGCCTCACCGCCGCCGTGAGCCTGCTGCTCCTCGCTCTGCTCGAGGGGCCCGGTACCTGGGGTTGGGGGGATCTCCGCACCCTCGGGCTCCTCGCCGGCGCCGGCATCGGGCTCGCCGTCTTTCTCTGGCAGGAGCGTCGCGCGCCCGAGCCGATGCTGCCGCTCGATCTCTTCCAGAACCGGCTGATCTCTGTCGCGAGCGTCGGCAACTTCGTGATCGGGGCGCTGCTCTACTCGCTCACCGCCTACGTCCCGATGTTCGGCCAGGGGGTGCTCGGCGGCTCGGCGATGGTGGCGGGATCGATCCTCGCCCCGGTCCTGCTCGGCTGGCCGATCGCCTCCACCATCGCCGGCCGGCTCATGCTGCGGATCGACTACCGGCCGATGACCATCGCCGGCAGCCTGATGGTGCTCACCGGCACCACGATGCTCGCCTTCACCCACGCGGGGACCACCGCCACCTGGATCATGGTCTCGATGATGGTCACCGGCTTCGGCCTCGGCTTCCTCTCCATGCCCTACCTGCTGGGCGTGCAGAACGCCGTCCCCTGGGGGCGCCGGGGGGTGGCGACGAGCTCGGTGCAATTCTTCCGCAACATCGGCGGCGCGATCTCCGTCGCCGCCCTCGGAGCGCTGCTGAACGCCCGCCTGCAATCCGTCGCCGGCCCCGGCGTCGACGCCAACGCGACTCTCGATCCCGCCCTGCGCGCCCGGCTCGACCCGGCGGCCCTCCACAAGCTCACCAGCGCACTGAGCCATGGGCTCCAGGGGACCTTCGTGGCCATCGCGGCCTTGAGCGCCGTGTTCCTCGCCACCGCCCTGCTCTTCCCGCGCGGCTCGGCGCGGTCGCTGGTGGTCCGGGAGCCGGAACCGCTGGTCGAAGGGTAGACCGTAGGGGACAAGCCGCAGCGCGCCAGGACAGTGGCCTCTACTCTTTCGTGCGCTCGGATTTCTGCTCGCCGGCCTTCAGCTCGTCGAGCAGAGCGTCGAGGCGCTGGAAGCTCCCCTCCCAGAGCCGGCGGTAGCCTTCCAGCCATTCGTTGGCCTCCCCGAGCGCCGCGGCCTCCAGCCGGCAGGGCCTTCGCTGCGCGTCACGGCCGCGCGAAATCAGGCCGGCGCGCTCCAGGACCTTGAGGTGCTTGGAAATCGCGGGCTGGGTCATCGCGAACGGCTCCGCCAGCTCCATGACCGAGGCCTCACCCAGCGCGAGCCGGGCGAGGATTGCTCGCCGCGTGGGATCGGCAAGCGCCGCGAACGTGGCATCGAGGTGATCGGGGGTCATCTTCAATTACTCCTCAGTTGTATAACCGATGAGTAATTTATAGCCGTGCGAGCCGGCCGTCAAGATCGGCTCGCGGCGGGGCTCGAGAGCCTCGCCGCGAGTGGGAAGGCGTCAGTTGCCGTTCACGCCCGCCAGGTAGTTCTGCTGCACTTCGGTGCCGGTGAGGGCCCGGCCGTAGACCGCCATCAGGAAGTAGGTCCCCTGCCAGTCGTCGGCCAGCGACAGTTTCTGGTCCGGGCTCCAGGTGGAAAGGTCGCCGCCCGTCGCCTGGCTCGATACCAGGATGCCGTTGACGTAATAAACCGCCTCGCCCGAGTTGGAGCGCGTGTAGACCACGTGCGTGAGCTCGAGGCTCAGGCTCCCCGCCGGGCTCTGCAGCGAGGGTCTGCCCGAGGAGGTTTTGATCTCGGTCTCGTACCGGCTTCCCGACTGCCCGAAGACCAGGTTCCGCTGGGAGGGGTTCTTCGCCAGCCGCAGGATGCCGGCCGGGCCGTTGAGCGTCAGGCTCGACGGCAGGAGCCAGGCCTCGACGGTGATCGCGCTGCTGGACTGGGCCGCGTCGATGATCTTGGTGGCCGGGTCGGCGCTGGCGATCGTAGTCTTCGAATTGACCGCGAGCCCGCCCGAGAGCCAGTGGACCGCCGAGGTGCTCTTGACCGTCAGGTTGAGCGGAGCGCCGGCGCCCGAGGTGTCCTGAATGGTGTCGCCGCCCCCCTCGTTGAAGTCGTACCGGACCTGGAGGCCCGTGGCCACGCGCGCCGGCGTCGTCACGTCGACGGTCACTGTCGCCGTGGCGGTGCCGCCGGCGCCGTCGGACACCGTATAGGTGAAGCTGTCGGCGCCGATGTAGAAGCCGGCGGTGTAGGTCACCGTCTGTCCGCCGGCGATCGCCACCGTGCCGTGCGCCCCTTGCGTGACGCTGGCAACCGACAGGCTCGGACCGTCGATGTCGGTGTCGTTGGCGAGGACGGAGATCGTCACCGCCCCGCCCGCCGTCACCGCCGCCGAGTCGTTCACCGCCACCGGCGCATCGTCGACCGCGGCGACCGCGACCGCCACCGTGGCCGTGGCCGTGCCTCCGTTACCGTCAGCGATCACGTAGGTGAAGGCGTCGGCGCCGTTGTAGTTCGTGACAGGCGTGTACTTCACCGTCTTGTCCGGATTGATCACGACCGTTCCGTGTGTGCCTTGAGTGACCACCGTCACCGTCAGCGTGTCGCCGTCCACGTCCGTATCGTTCGCCAGGACGTTGACGGAGATCGAGCCGTCCTCCGCCACCGTCGCCGTGTCCGAGTTCGCTACCGGTGCATCATTGACCGGCGCGATGGTCACGCTGACCGCCGCCGTCGCCGTACCGCCATGGCCGTCCGAAATCGTGCAGGTGAACGAGTCGGAACCGTTGTAGTCGGCGAACGACCGGTATCTCACGGTCTGGTTTGGATTGATTGCCACGGTGCCGTGCGCGCCCTGGGAGACCGCCGTCACCGTCAGCGAATCGCCGTCCGGATCGCTGTCGTTCCCCAGCACTGCGACGTCGACGTAGGTGTCCTCGTCCAGCGTCGCGGCGTCGGCGCCCGCCACCGGCGGATCGTTCACTAGCGTCACCGTCACCGTCACGGCCGCCGTTGCCGTCCCGCCATTGCCGTCCGAGATCGTGTAGCTGAACGAATCGGAACCGTTGTAATCAGCGGCCGGCGTGTATTTCACCGTCTGGTCCGGATTGATCGCCACCGTTCCGTGCACGCCTTGCGTGACCGACGTCGCCGTCAGGGTGTCGCCGTCCGGATCGCTGTCGTTGCCGAGCACCGCGACGTCGACAGAACCGTCTTCCGCCACCGCCGCCGTGTCCGCGCCCGCCACCGGCGCATCGTTGCCCGCGGTGACCGTTACCGTTACGGTCCCGGTCGCCGTGCCGCCGTTGCCGTCCGACACCGCGTAGGTAAAGGTATCGGAACCGTTGTAGTTCGCGGCCGGCGTGTACGTCACGGTCCTATCCGGATGGATCACGACCGCACCGTGCGCCCCTTGCGTGACCGCCGTCACCGTCAGCGCGTCGCCGTCCGCGTCGGTGTCATTGGAGAGGACCGCAACATTGACGCTGCCATCCTCCGCCAGTGCCTCGGTATCCGCGACCGCCACCGGCGCGTCGTTGACCGGCGTCACGGTGACCGCTACCGTGGCCGTGGATGTCAAGTTGTAGCCATCAGTGACCGTGTAGGTGAACGAGTCTGTGCCGTTGTAATTCAAGACCGGCGTGTAGCTCACCGTCTTGTCCGCGTTGATCGCCACCGCTCCGTGCGCCCCTTGCGTCACGCCCGTCACCCGCAGGAAGCCGAGGCTCTGATCGTCGGTGTCGTTGGCCAGGACGTCGATCCGCACCACCTGGTCCTCGGCCACCGTCGCCGTATCGGCGTTGGCGGTCGGCGGGCCGTTGACGATGATGTGAACGTGTCCGGTCACGGGCGCGCCGCCGCCGTCCGAGACCACGTAGTCGAAGGAGTCCAGCCCGGTGAACGTCGGACGGGGCGTGTAGGTCACTGTCTGATCCGGATTGATCACCACCGGCCCGGAGACCTGCGCGACCCGCAAGGTATCGCCGTCCGGGTCGGTGTCGTTGGCGAGCACGTCGAGGGTCAGCGAGCCGCCCCGGTTCATGCTGCCGTAGTCGTCGTTGGCCACCGGCGGGCGTTTATTGGTCACGAAGACGTTGACCGTGCCGAACGCCTCGCCCCCCTCCGGATCGACGACGATATAGCCGAAGCCGACGATGCCGGTGAACCCCGCTTCAGGCGTATAGGTCAGGGTGCCGTCGGGATTGAGCACCGCCGTGCCGAAGGAATTCTGGGCCAAGGCGGCGATGACGAGCGGCTCGCCTTCGGGATCGCTGTCGTTCGCCAGCGCGTCGAACGTGACCGGCTGCCCCGGAGACGTGAAAACCCGGTCCAGCACCGCCACCGGCACCTGATTGGAAAGGAACGTCGCGCGCGCGGTGAACGCGCCGGAGGTGGCCTCGATCTCCCCTCCGACTCCGACGTTGAGCTTGTGATCGCCGGGCACGCCGGCGGCGTCGGTGCTCGGGAGCGTGACCTCGTAGACGCCGCGATCGATGGCCTGGGCGTCGAACGTCTCGACGTCGCCATTGGCGAGCGACCGGAGGGTCACCGGCACGGTAAAGGCGATGCGGCTCGGATCGACGACCCGCACGTAGATCGTGGACCGCAGCGAGTAGGTGGTGACGGACTGCCCCCTGAGATTGAGCAGCTCCAGCCCGGGAGGCCTCCCGGCCTCGACGATGCTGGCGCGAACCGGCGCGGGGGACTGGGACCCCTGGCGGTCGGCGGTGATCTCGTCCCCCTGGCGGGCCTGGAGGCGCCCGTCGTCCGCGGCCGCGGCGCCGTTGTCCAGCGGGATCGAGCCTTCATAGATCCCGGTCGCGGGGCCGGTCTCGTCCACTGCCAGGAGCTCCTGATCACCCGAGGTGGAGTCCAGTTGCACGTTCAGGCGGTCGATCGCATTCGGATCGTTCCCCCTGGGATCCTCCAGGCGTACGTAGACGCGCGAGCCCTCGCCGAAGGAATGCGTTACCGCTCCCGAGGCGTCGAGGAACGAGACGCGGTACCCCCCGGTCGAGCCGTCGGTGAACACCGCCCGCGCCTGGATATACCGATCCGTATTGAAGACCGGCAGCAGCACGGTGACCGTCTGCCCCACCGCCCCCTCCAGACGCTGGTTGTTGGGGATCGGGGCCGCGCCGAAACTGTCGATCGAGCCTTCGAAGATCCCGGTGTCGAGGCCCGTCTCCTCCAGGACGATCCCCTCGTCATCGCCCGCCAGTTGCAACTGGAGGAACATCCCGTCCGGATACTGCGGATTGTTCGCGGCGGGGAACACCGCCCGCAGCCGCACCGGGCCGCCGAGCGGAACCGTCGTGGTCTCCCGGCCGAACTCGTCGACGAACGCGATCCGGCCGCCCACCGTGTGCGCCACCACCATGGCCGGCGGCAGCGTGGCCGTCACCTCCTCCGCAGCGTACGCCGGCGGCCCGCCGTTGATCTCCTCCAGCCTGCCGTTGCCCGGCGCCCCCGGCTCGAGAGTCGCGGGGATCGACCCCTCGAACACACCCGTATCCGGACCCGTCTCGGTCAGTTGCACCGTCTCCTGGTCCCCCGAGAAGCGCGTCCGAAGATCGGCCTGCAGCGTCTCCGCCTGGGAGGGGCTCTGGTTGCTGCTCGCGCTCACCACCCGCACCCGCACCAGGCCCGCGTCCAGCAGCTCGGTGGTCGGCCGGCCCGACTCGTCGAGGAAAGTGATCGCCAGCGAATCGATCCGTGCCCGCGCCGGCTCCGCCGTGAAGCCGGAGTCGCGCTCGGCCGTGATCTCGTAGCCCGGACCGGCCTGCAGCTTGCCGTCCGGAGCCGGCGCGCCCGTGCTGTCCAGCACCAGCGAGCCCTCGAAGATCCCCGTCGACCGCCCCGTCTCCACCAGCTCCAAGAGCTCCTGGTCGCCCGTGAGGGATCTCACGATCGCGCTCGCCCGGTCGGAGCGGGAGGGATCGTCGAACCGGTGATCCTCCACCCGCACGTAGACCCGCGTCCGCTCCGCGTAATGGCTGGTCACCGTGCCGTAGGCGTCGATGAACCAGATCCGGGTGTTCAGCGTTCCCGCCGCGGCCGTCGAGACACTGTTGGACGAAGCCGTGTAGCTCGCGCGGATCGTGTCGAACTGATGCGGCGTACCCACTTCCTCGCCCGGCTCGATCGCTCCGCTGTGCGCCAACACCGGCCCGTGGCGAACGTCGATGTCCCCCTCGAAGATCCCGGTCTGCTGTCCCGTCTCGGTCAGCGTCAGGCTCTCGGCGTCCCCCGAGATCTCCGTCGTCAGCCCCACCGTCACCGCATCCGCCTGTAGCGGCTGGACGTC
>Ga0070665_100000666_pt1 | contig 46257 bp, 39 predicted proteins | sample KBSS13metaG_FD_65862 | JGI IMG/M metagenome (GOLD analysis project Ga0070665, IMG submission 65862) | Switchgrass rhizosphere microbial communities from Kellogg Biological Station, Michigan, USA - KBS S1-3 metaG | ecosystem: Host-associated > Plants > Roots > Rhizosphere > Soil ...
GTTACCTGATCAACGCCAAGAGCCGCCAGCAGGTCCAGTTGCTGCCTGATGCTCCGCAAGATGTTCGTTGATTTACTTCGCTAGTCCACGGCATGAATCAGCGCCCCCTCAGCCGCACCTGCCTTGCTTCGCGAGTTATAATGAAAGTTTGCTTTCCTCTTCCTGAAGCTACAGGAGCGTCCTGCTATGGAATTCAAGCTGAAAAGCGCCTATCAGCCGCGCGGGGACCAGCCCGCCGCGGTCGACCAACTCCTCCGCGGCGTGGAAGCTGGCGACAAGCATCAGGTTCTCCTCGGCGTAACCGGATCCGGCAAAACCTTCACCATGGCCAAGGTAATTGCAGCGTCGAACCGTCCCGCGTTGGTCCTCGCGCATAACAAGACCCTTGCCGCGCAGCTCTACCACGAATTCAAAAGCTTCTTCCCTGAGAACGCTGTCGAATATTTCGTCAGCTATTACGACTTTTACCAGCCCGAGGCGTACGTTCCAGCCGCCGACGTCTACATCGAAAAAGAAGCTACGATCAACGACGAGCTCGACAAACTGCGCATGAGCGCGACGCGCTCGCTCTTCGAGCGCCGTGACGTTGTGATCGTCGCATCTGTCAGCTGCATCTATGGCATCGGCTCGCCCGAAGCCTACTACGGGATGCTGGTCATGCTCGAAAAAGGCCTGCAGACCAGCCGCGAAGCTCTGTTGCGACGCTTTGTGGATGTTCAGTACGAACGCAGCGAAGATTTACGCCGCGGCACGTTTCGAGTTCGCGGCGACATTATCGAAATCTATCCGACCTATGAGGACAACGCCTATCGCGCAGAGATGTGGGGCGATCAGGTTGACAAGCTGCGCCAAATCGACCCGCTTACTGGCGAAGTCCGGCCGGGCCAACAAGACTTGACGCGGGTTCCAATCTATCCTCGAACGCACTACGTCATGCCTCAGGATCAGCGCGAACGAGCGATTGTCACCATTCAGGAAGAGCTGGAGTGGTGGAAAAAGGAGCTGGAAAAACAGGGCAAGTTTGTCGAAGCGCAGCGTGTCACACAGCGAACGCTATTCGACGTGGAAATGATGCGAACGATCGGCTACTGCCACGGAATTGAGAACTACTCCCGCCATCTCAGCGGGCGCTTGCCGGGCGAAGCGCCGCCCACGCTGCTCGATTACGTTCCGCAGGACTATTTGCTGTTCATCGACGAATCGCACCAGACCGTGCCTCAGGTGCGCGGTATGTATCACGGCGACCGTGCGCGAAAACAAACACTCGTCGATTATGGTTTCCGCATGCCTTCGGCGCTCGATAATCGCCCGCTCAATTTCGAAGAGTTTGAGAACCGTACGAACCAGATTGTCTACGTTTCGGCGACGCCTGGGCCGTATGAGCTGACGAAATCCGGCGGAATCTTTGTTGAACAGGTGATTCGCCCCACGGGCTTAGTGGACCCCGAAGTCGAAATTCGTCCTGTGAAGGGCCAGGTCGATGACCTGCTCGAAGAAATTCGCATTCGTGCGGACAAGAATGAGCGCGTCTTGGTCACGACGCTGACCAAACGGATGGCCGAGGATCTGAGTGAATACTTCACCGAGATTGGAGTTCGCTGCCGCTATCTGCACTCCGAAGTTGAAACACTGGATCGCATCAAGATTCTCCGAGACTTACGGCGGGGAGAATTTGACGTCCTCATCGGCATCAACCTTTTGCGCGAGGGTCTCGATCTTCCCGAAGTGTCACTGGTCGCGATCCTCGACGCAGACAAGGAAGGCTATCTGCGAAGCGCCACCTCGTTGATTCAGACAATCGGCCGTTGCGCGCGCCATGTCGAAGGCCGCGCCATACTCTATGCGGATACTCGGACACGCTCCATGAACGAAGCCATCGCCGAGACGAACCGCCGGCGCGAAAAGCAGATGGTTTACAACACGGAAAACAACATCACGCCGCAGTCCATCGTGAAGGGCGTGGATATGGAACTCGCGCATATCGTCGAGGCGGACTACGTCACGATTCCGCTGGACGCTGGCGAACTCGACGCGGCGGTCGCTGGAGCAAAATCCGAAGAGCAAGTGGCGCAACTTCTGCAAAAGCTTGAAGCACAAATGCGCGAAGCGGCAAAGAAGTTCGAATTTGAAAAGGCGGCGCAGCTGCGCGATCGCATTCGTTCGATCAAAAATCAGGATCTGTCTGGGAACTTCGGGCGCGAAACGGCCGAGCAGGGACAACCGGGTTAGCGTACGTTCCTGCGGTCATACCAACCCACGGCGCAACTCTTCTAGCGGATAAAACGTGTTGCGCCAAACAACGCCGCCCTGCCGCAACGTTACGACCGTCGAACGCAGCAGCATATAGCCGAAAATCACTGCCCCTAGCGGTTGCGTCAAAGCGTATAAGCTTGCCGCCTTCATGACTCGGGCCGTTCCGGCATGGGCAGCGAGCGCGATGGTCACGCTTGCGGCGGCCAGCAGCTGTGTCCATCCGGACAAGAATGGCAACACTACAAACGGCAGCACGTTGGTACAGAAGATTCCCGCGAGCTGGAAAGCAACCGTTCCCGTGCTGTATCCGGCCACTGCGAAGAAATTCTTTGTCACTCCCTGCACGATGTTTTGTATTCCCGAGTGCCATCGCACGCTTACATAATCGCCAGCCAGCCCCACCGCAGAACGGAATCCGGCACGCTTCACGATTTTGCCGAGCTTTAAATCGTCCACTACCTCCATCGCGAGCCGGCGGTGTGTACCACTCGCCTCATATGCGGATCTCTTCACTAGTTGAAAGGCTCCTACGCCCAGATATGCCCTTGAATTCGGGTCGGAGACGGCGGCTGGGTTCGTCCCGATGTAAAAGCCCAAGGCGAAAAATGTCAGCACGGTCTTCTCCCAGAAGCCGTGCATTTCTATATCGCCCATTAGCGTCAGGTGATCCAGGCCCAGTCCCTGAGCCATTCCCATTGCCCTTCGCAGAGAGGCTGGTTTGAAACAAACGTCCGCGTCAGTAAAGAGTAGCCATTCACCTTTCGAGCCTTCGTATCCTTTCTGCAGCGCGTGAGGCTTACCCAGCCAGCCTTCGGGGAGGTTTTCAACATGCACGATCTTCAGTCGGCTATCCCGCCGCGCAGCCTCACGGAGAATCGTTGGAGTAGTATCGGAAGACCGGTCGTTCACCGCGATGATCTCCAATGCAGGGTAGTCAACTTCCGCGAGTGTGGACAAAGCGCGTGGAAGCTTCTCCTCCTCGTCTCGTGCGCCGAAGATTAGCGTGATACTCGGGCAAGACGTTTCACATGGAGCTTGGTTTTCCAGGTGCGGTAAACGTAGGGCGCCGCGACTAATTCGAAGACCCTGCACGATCCAGAACAAGAAGATGAGAGAGAAAAGGAACAGCCCGATCAGGTGCATGAATTGGTGTTAGATGCCGCCATCACGGTATCCTAACATGGTGACTCGCTACGGTATTTCCATCGTTGGCGCAGGTCGTCTGGGGCGGTCATTAGCGAGGAGCCTTCGCGAGCGAGGCTGGAAGATCCATTCGGTCGTCACGCGAAGCGAAGCTACTGCCCGCCGCGCGGTGCGAGCCATCGGAGAAGGGCGTCCTCGTTGTTCCGTTTCCAGCGAAGTATTTCTCGCGCCCATCATCTTGATTGCGGTTCCCGATTCCGCAATAAATTCCGTAGCGAACCATCTCGCGGCTGTCGGCTGTCAAGAAGCGGCTGGACACATCGTCTTGCACACCAGCGGTGCCCTTTCTTCGGAAGCTCTTGCGCCTTTGCGGAAGCTTGGTGCGGCCGTCGGTTCCGTTCACCCTCTCCAATCATTTAGCGGTGTCGGCGCTCCTAGCCTCGATGGGTGCTTTTTTGCGATTGAGGGCGACTCAAGGGCGGTGCGGATCGCGCGTTCTCTCACTCGCGCGCTGGGCGGACAGAGCCTGGTGCTGGATCCCGCGGCCAAGCCGCTCTACCACGCTGCGGCTACCATGGCCGCGGGGCAAATCCTGGCAGAACTCGAGGCGGCAATTCAGATTCTTGCCGCGATAGGCATTAAACGCCGCGACGCGGCTCGCGCACTTCTGCCGCTGACGCGTCAGGTTCTTGAGAATGAGGAGTGTTTGGGGCCGCGCGCGGCCTGGACCGGACCCTTGGCTCGTGGCGACTACAAGATCGTGCAGGCGCATGAGAAAGCGTTGTCGTCTTGCGAACCGGAGTTTCTTGCCGCGTATCGCGCATTGAATCGGCTCGCTGCTCGTGTGCTCTCACGCGAGCCCCAACAGATCTTGGCTGCTTTGGATCAGATTTCGCAAGAATCTCTCAATCCTTTGAAAGCAAAAGGAGTCACCGCTTGAAACCTCTGCAAATTCCGGTTGAGCATAAAACCTTAGGGAATGGCTTGCATGTTGTCGTCGCTCCCGACTCAACCGCTCCGGTTGTAACGGTTGGCGTGTACTACAAAATCGGCTTCCGGTTGGAGCCGCAGGGCCGCAGCGGTTTCGCCCATCTTTTTGAACACATGATGTTTCAGGGCTCTGAGAATGCCGCGAAGATGCAGCACATCAAACTCATTAATTCGAGTGGTGGCGTTCTTAATGGTTCGACGATGTACGACGTCACGAATTATTACGAAGCCGTGCCTTCCAACGCGCTGGAACGCGTTCTTTGGCTCGAAGCTGATCGCATGCGGGCCCTCAAGGTGGATGACGAAAACCTGCGCAATCAGCGCGACGTGGTTAAAGAAGAAGTCCGCGTAAACGTCATGAATCAACCGTACGGCGGATTTCCCTGGTTGGATATGCCCCCCGTCGCGTTTCGCAACTGGGCAAATGCGCATAATTTTTATGGAGATTTTGCCGATCTTGATGCGGCCAGCCTCGCGGACGTGCAAGCTTTTTTCCGGACCTACTATGTGCCCAACAACGCGGTTCTGCTGATTCTTGGCGATGTCAGCCCCGCAGACGCTTTTGCGCTTGGTGAAAAACACTTTGCGAATATTCCCGCCGGGCCGGCGCCGAAATTTGCCGATTCAGCAGAACCCAAGCAGTCCGAAGAACGCCGAGGCCACGTCGTCGAGAAATTCGGCACTCTTCCGGCTATGGCTATCGGCTACGTCATGCCGCAACGCCGCACGCCGGACTGGTGCGCAATGGCTTTGCTTGATCAGGCTCTACATGGCGGGCGTGCTGGACGCATTTACCGCGACCTCGTGCTCGAAAAACAGCTCGCCGTGGAGGCCGATGGTGGGATTGATGACATTTTTGGATACAACGGCCCCACGCAAATGACCACGCGGATTCTGCACAAGCCGGAAATCGCCAGTGATGAGACTCTCGCTGCTTTCAACGCAGTGATCCACGATGTTCAGGAGAAGGGAATTACCGACACGGAGCTCGAACAGCTCAAAGTGAAATGGCGTTCGGACTATTTCGCCACGCTGGAAGGCGGCCGAGGCGGCTACATGCCCAGGTACGGTCTGATGCACCTGCTTGCGTGCTTTACTTTGTTTGACGGCGAGCCCCAACTGGTCAATGCAATCCTGGATGGATTTCTGGCCGTGACCAAAGACCAGGTGCAGGGTGTCGCGCGCCGGTATCTCCAGCCCGAAAATCGCGCGATTGTCTTTCGAAAGCCGAATGCGGTTTCGCAGGAGGCAGCGTAATGGCCACGCAAGTCTCGCGCGCCGCATCTGCCGTTCCTGAGCTTGCTCCAGAACGTGAAGTTCGCTGGCCGCAGCGCACCAAGCACAAACTGGCGAATGGTCTGGAGGTCATTCTCGTCGAATCGCACACGATTCCGAAATTTCACGGGGAACTCTTCTTTCGGTCCGGGAATGCCGCAGCCTCAGCTCGCGCCGCTTCGCTTGCCGAGATGACCGCGACGATGGTTCGCACTGGCACGACTAAGAGCACCAGTCGCGAAATCGAAGAGCGCCTTCGCGGCCTCGGCGCCGATCTCTCAGTGAGCGCCGGCCAGGACACCAGCGCCATTTCGTTCGCTGGCCTCAGTGACTACGCCGAACAGCTTCTTCAACTGGTCAGCGAGCTTGCTCGCGAAGCATCCTTTCCGGCCGCTGAGTTCGAGCGCGAGCGTCGTCAAAAACTCGAAGAAGTGAAGCTTGAGCGCACACAGCCGGGATTTCTGGCTGGCGAGCGTCTTCGGAAGGTACTCTTTGACAGGCACCCCTACGCCCTCGTGTCGCCGACAGAAGACCAGGTCGCCGCTTACAGCCTCGACCAGTTGCAAAGCGTCTATCGTGATTTCTACACGCCGGAAAACGCGATCCTCTTGCTAGTTGGGGATTTTGATCCCGTGAAAATGCAGGCGGCTGTCGAGCAAGTGTTTGATTCCTGGTCCGGTAAGAAACCGGCTTCACCCGACTCGCCCACGCCACCAAAACCAACTGGTAGGAAAGTTTATCTCGTTCACGTTCCTGGAGCAGTTCAAGCCCAGATTCTCTGTGGATGCCACGCGATTACGCGCAAGCACCCGGACTGGATAAAAGTCGGCTTGACGAACAGCATTTACGGCGGCGCATTCAATTCGCGGTTGGTCATGAACATCCGCGAGGACAAGGGCTACACCTACAGCCCGCGCAGTGCCGTCAATCCGCTGCGCCAGTACGGGTTTTTCTCCGTTTCAGCCGCTGTCCGCAATGAAGTCGTCGCCGCTTCGCTCACCGAAATCTTCTACGAGATTGACAAGCTGCGCTCGCTCTCTGTTCCTGAGAGTGAGCTAACGGATGCGCAAAACTACCTGACCGGCGTCTTTTCCATGGGGCTGGCCACTCAGAGCGGGCTGCTATCTCAGGTCTCTACGCTGGCGCTCAACGAACTTCCCGGCGATTACCTCGAAACGTATCGCCAGAAGGTGCGCGCTCTCACGCCCGGCGATGTACTCGCTGCGTCGCGCACCTATTTGGAATCAGCGAACATGCAGATAGTGGTCGTAGGCGATCGTGAGCAGATCGAGCCCCAGGCGGCGCTTTTCGGGGAGCTAAAGGTCTTCGACGCACAGGGCGCGCAGCTTTCCTGACCCTGCGTAAGAGTACTCATGAGATTATCTTCGTCATGAGTGTCACGAAGCGGGCTGGCTGCGTTTTTTGCTGGCAGCGGCGTGCCTTTTTCTCTTTGCATTCGTCGCCTTCGCTGCAAAAAAGAAGCCCCCTCCATCCCATCAACCTGAACACCGCGACTCCCGCCGAACTTCAGCAGATCCCCGGCATTGGGCCGTCCACCGCTGACAAGATCCTGAAGATGCGCAAGTCCTATGATCCGTTTAAAAACGTGGACGATCTTCGGGTCGGCTTGCGATTCATGGAAATCTCTTCGGGCCATCAGGCATCGGCCCAAAACGCATCGAAAAAATGCGCAAGTATCTGACCGTAGGCAGGCCGCCCGTGCAAAAGAGGCCGTCGGGTCCGGCTGCAGAAAGGCGCGCGGCGCCTTCGCCGGTAATCCGCCGCCGCCGGAAGGCGCACACGAACCCGCGAGTCACTCAGGAAATGGAACAGGCCTACAGCAACTGATGCGTAGGTTTCGGCTGCTCAATTCGCAGCGGCACCTGGTCCGCGATGCGGATTCCGTACCCTTCCAGCGCGACGACTTTCTTAGGATGGTTCGTCAGCACTCGAATGTCTTTCAGTCCCAAGTCGATCAGGATCTGCGCGCCGATTCCGCTTTCATGCTGCACCATGCGCTGCCGCGCTGGCTCACGATCCAACTGTCCCCGCGCGTGAACGTGAATCTGCGGCAGGATGCCGGGTTGCTCCGATGCTTCGATACCAAATCCACGCCCGGTGTGATGCAAATAGAGGAACACGCCGCGGTCTTCCTGGGCGATCTGTTCCAGTGAACGCGCCACCAGTTGGTGGCAATCGCACGCCGACGAACCGAACACATCGCCAGTCAAGCAGTGCGAGTGCACTCTCACCAGAGCCGGCTCTGTTCCTTCCAAATCTCCCCGCACTAGCGCTACATGCTGATCGTGGTCCACGTCGCTCGCGTACGCGATCATCCGGAAGTTTCCGTATGCAGTAGGCAGCATTGTTTCTGCTACGCGGCGCACGTAGCGTTCATGCTGCATGCGATAGCGGATCAAATCCGCCACCGTCAGCATTTTCAGGCCGTGCTCCCGACAAAAATCTACCAGTTGCGGCACGCGTGACATCGTGCCGTCCTCACCCATGATTTCGCAGATGACTCCCGCCGGATTCAAACCCGCAATCCGCGCCAGATCCACCGACGCCTCGGTCTGACCAGCACGTACCAGGACGCCGCCATTCTTTGCCCGCAAGGGGAAAATGTGGCCAGGCCGCGCCAAATCCTGCGGTTTGGTCTTCGAATCTACAGCCGTCAGAATCGTGATGGCTCGGTCGGATGCGCTGATCCCGGTCGTTACCCCGACGCGCGCGTCGATTGCTTCGGTGAACGCGGTCCCGTGCACGGACGTATTGATCGGGGACATAAGCGGCAAATGCAGCTCGTCGCAGCGTTCCTCGGTCAGGGGCATGCAAATCAGTCCACGTCCGTACTTCGCCATGAAGTTGATCGCTTCCGGCGTAATTTTTTCCGCCGCCATGGTCAGGTCGCCTTCGTTTTCGCGGTCTTCGTCATCCACCAACACAACCATCCGCCCGTTGCGAATTTCTTCGACGGCTTCCTCAACGCTGCAAAACGGCGAGTTACCAGGAGTCGTCATAGGTAATCCATTTCTGTGGAATGTTTGGGATATCACCAATATAACGCCGCAAGGCCGCAGAAGAAAGCATTTACGTCTATTTCTTGGCGCGGGCGTTTTTGGCTCTCAGAAGACCTGACTTTGGCCGTCTAGCTCGCTCTGAAAACGAAGAGAGGGAAGCGGCGGTGTGCCGTTAGCTCCTTCGTATTTCCGAAGAGGCTCCCATCAGCTTAGGATTGAACAGGTTACTTATCAACCGGTAATTCTGGCCGACACACTAGCGGCTGACCGATTGGCTTGACGCCAGAGCCGCGCTTGGTTACGCTTCGCCCCATCTGGTACCCATCCTGGTTTGATTCGCGCCTCTGGTAACCCTGGCAGCTAGGCCACTTTTGGCCGGCTCGGCCCTGTTTTTTGTTCACGGGCTCCGGCCCTTCCACTCACGGTCTCGTTCGCAAACTGGGAGGTTTGCTGTCATGAAATCACGCAGTCGCACGCTTCTGAGCGTTTCGCTCGCATTGGCTTGTTGTTGCATCTCATCAGCCCAAGACCAGTCCAGCAGTTCCTTTCCCAAAGTTCTGCAGATCACCCGCGAATTCACCAAGCCCGGCAAGGCAGGCGCCGTGCATGACAAAGCCGAAAGCGCCTTCGTACAGGCCATGGCCCGTGCCAAGTGGCCTACCAACTACATTGGAATGACGTCACTCACCGGCAAGCAGCGTGCACTCTTTCTGACGCGCTTTGATTCCTTCGAAGCGTGGGAAAAAGACAACGCCGCTGTCGCCAAGAACGCTACGCTCGCTTCCAGCATCGATCGTGCGGGTTTCAACGACGGCGATCTCCTCGAGTCCATGGACCAAGCCGTCTTTTACTACCGCGAATCCATGTCTCTACGCCCGATAGCCGATATTTCCAAAATGCGCTATCTCGACGTTATGGTCTTCAAAATCAAAGGCGGCAAGAACAGGGAATGGCAGGAACTCGTTAAGCTGGCCAAGGAAGGTTATGGCAAGGGCGACCCTGAAGCGCACTGGGGCACATTCGAAATGGTCTACGGAGGTGACGCGGGCACTTATCTCGTGCTCACTGCCCGCAAGTCCCTCGCCGAGGTCGATCGCGGCTTTTCTATCGAAAAAGACGTCATGTCCGCCATCGGCGAGGCGAACGGCAAAAAAATGGACGAACTTTTCGCGTCGTGTGTTGAATCTTTGCAGACCCAGTTGTTCGCGTTCAATCCATCGATGAGCTATCCCTCAGAGGAATGGGTCAAGTCCGATCCAGACTTTTGGAAGCCCAAAACCCAGACGGCAATGGCTGTGCCCAAGAAACCCGTGGTCGAAGACGTTAAGGCCAAGCCATAGCGTCGACCAAATTCCGTTCAGTTTCTCCGTACCATGAAAAAAGCGGCTTCGCATTTCGCGAAGCCGCTTTTCTTTTCTGGATCTTGTGCTCGGTTCTAACCGAACACTGCTTGCACGATATGATATACGCCCGCTCCGATCAGAGCTGCTCCTGGAATGGTCAGCACCCACGCCCAGACGATCCGCCGCGTTACGCCCCAACGCACCGCAGTCAGTCGCTTCGAAGCTCCCACTCCTACAATTGCGCCCGTAATCGTGTGCGTCGTGCTCACGGGTATTCCAAACACCGCGTTCATTACCAGCGTCAATCCACCTGCGGTTTCCGCGCAGAATCCACCAAATGGCGTCAGCTTCGTAATGCGCTGGCCCATCGTCTTGATAATTCGCCATCCGCCGGCCATGGTTCCGCCGCCCATTGCCAAGTGGCAGCAGATAATCACCCAGTACGGCACTTTGAACGAACTCAGAACTCCGCCCAACACTAGGGCCGTCGTAATGATTCCCATGCCCTTCTGCGAGTCATTCGTTCCGTGTCCCAGGCTGAACAGCGCCGCCGACAGTAATTGCAACCGCCTGAACCATTTGTCCACCTTCTGCGGCCGTTGCCGGTGAACAATCCAGCTCGCCGCCGTAGTCAAGACCATCGACAGCAGAAAACCTACAACGGGCGAAAGAAAAAGAAACAAGACCGGCTTTACCCAGCCGCCAAGGATTAGAGCCTTGTGTCCGGCGTGCGCCACTGCGGCTCCACCGTATCCGCCTATCAGAGCATGCGAGGAACTCGTCGGAAGCCCCAGCACCAGCGTAATCAAGTTCCACGTAATGGCGCCAAGAAGCCCCGCCAACACCACTTGCTGCGTCACCATCTCGATGTGGATCATGCCCTTGCCGATGGTGCTTGCCACGGCCGTTCCGAACACAAAGGCCGCGATGAAATTCCAAAACGCCGCCCATGCGACTGCCCGAAATGGGGTCAGCACGCGCGTCGAAACCACCGTAGCGATGGAGTTCGCCGCGTCGTGCCAGCCGTTCGAAAATTCGAACACCAATGTCAGCGCAATTACGATTAGTAGGAGCGAAAAACTAGGCATGAAACCCAGCCAGGCAGGGAATTGCAATGTGCAGGCAAACGCGGCGCGGCATCAGCGGAATCATGCGGACTTAACAATCACGCCTTCGATGACATTCGCCACGTCTTCGCAGCGGTCCACGGCCGTTTCGATCACTTCAAAAATCTCTTTCCACTTGATGATCTGCACCGAATCCTTTTCCTCATCGAAGAGCTGCGCAATCAGCGTCCGGCAAATCCGGTCGCTCTCATTCTCATAGCGGTTGATCTCGATGCAGTGTTTCAGAGCCTGGTCCGGCGTCTCCAGCGCATGCACCGCCGCCGAAACCTCGCTGGTCGCGGCCACCAGAACCTTCACCAGTTCGACGGTCCCTTCACGCACCGTTCCCACGCGATACAACACAAACCGGCTCGCCGCCGCGTCTATCAGGTCGATCACGTCGTCCAGTTGGCTTGAGAGCGCGTGAATATCCTCGCGATCAAACGGCGTGATGAACGTCTGATTCAGCTTGGTCATGATTTCGTGTGTGATTTCGTCGCCGTGGTGCTCCACCGCTTTGATCGTCTGCACCTGCTCCGGCACGCCCGTGTAGTGCGCCAGCATCTGCTGCAGCGCCTTCGCGCCCACTACGATGTTTTCGGCTTGCTTGCCGAAAAGCTCAAAAAATCCCTCTTCGCGCGGCAAAAACCGCTGCAAAAGTCCTGGCATGTTGGTTGACTCCCCCCTGAGGAGTCGTTCACTGAGGCCCAAGCAGTGTAAGCGAAGCTCCTCGCACGAGGCAAGAAACGGAGCAAGCCAATGGGCAGAAGCTCTGGGGGTTATTCCTGCGGCGCCAGCGAGCTTCCGGATTTAGCCTTACCGGCTAGTCTCCCATGCCCGATTCCGTTGACGAGGCAAGAAAATGTTCCACCGAGCAGAAACGAACTCTCCACAAACCCGAACACGCAAAGGTATAAAGCAGCGAATGTAAAAAGCTCATAGGAAGACATTCGAAGGGAATACGAACGCGCATATTCGATTCGACCGCGCACCAGGCCCGGCTGAGCCATGGCTCTGAACAGAAAAAGATTGCGAAAGTGCCTGGTGTGAATTGTCAACTCGAGCAGGACGAACGCGCCTATTAAGAATGGATAGAGGTTGAGTTCCAGCTTCGAGAGGGAATACCAGCTCCACGCCAGCGCCGAGTTCGAAACAACAAGCATCAGTATAAAACGAGGGCTAATCGACCTTAGCGCGTCGACATCTTTTTGAAACACCGGGTTCAACTCATAACTTCCCTCAAAAACGACTATTTCGTTGGCGCCGCGGGGGTATAGGCGCGCCCCCCACATGGTCAGAACGAAATCCGAGATGTACAGGAGGCTCCAAACGGCGAGACCCGGCCACAAGTTGGTCAAAAAGAAGTTGTCCATTGAGAAGAGTATATTGGGTCCGCCTGGGGGATTGTCTTGCGGTTTGAGGGTTGAATCCAAAAACGAAAGGGCGGCCCGGATCGGACCGCCCTTCGTCTTGATTGAGGTTTTGGGCCTGCTGGTAAACTCGCTTGCCCTCGCTCGAGTGAGCAACCGCGCCTTTTAGTACATTCCGCCCATGCCGCCCGGTCCGGGACCGCCGGCCGCAGCAGCCTTCTTGTCATCTTCCTTCAACTCGGCCACCAGAGCTTCGGTGGTCAGCATCAGGCCCGCAATCGACGCCGCGTTCTGCAGCGCCAAACGGGTCACCTTCGCAGGGTCAATGACGCCGGCCTTCACCAGGTCAACGTACTCGCCGGTGTCCGCGTTGAAGCCGTAGTTCTCGTCCTTCGATTCGCGAACCTTGCCGATCACCACTGCGCCTTCGAAACCGGCGTTGAGAGCGATCTGGCGAGCCGGTTCTTCCAGCGCGCGCTTCACGATGCCCACGCCGACGAGCTCATCACCGTCCGCTTTGATCTTGTCGATCGCCCCGATGGCGCGCAATAGCGCTGCGCCGCCGCCGGGAACGATGCCTTCCTCAACGGCCGCGCGGGTTGCGTGCATGGCGTCTTCAACGCGAGCCTTCTTTTCCTTCAGCTCGGTTTCGGTCGCCGCGCCCACCTTGATGACGGCAACGCCGCCAACCAACTTGGCAAGGCGCTCCTGCAGCTTCTCCCTGTCATAGTCGCTGGTCGTGGTTTCCACCTGGGCCCGAATCTGCTTCACTCGGCCTTCGATTTCCGACGCTTTGCCGGCGCCTTCCACGATGGTCGAGTTGTCCTTGTCGATCGTAACCTTCTTGGCCTTGCCGAGGTCTTCGATCTTCACGTTTTCGAGCTTGATGCCCAGGTCTTCCGTAATGGCCTTGCCGCCGGTCAGCGTAGCAATGTCTTCCAGCATGGCCTTGCGGCGATCGCCAAAGCCAGGAGCCTTCACGGCAGCGCACTGCAGCGTGCCGCGCAGCTTGTTCACCACGAGCGTCGCCAGGGCTTCCCCTTCGACGTCTTCCGCGATGATCAAGAGCGGCTTGCCGAGCTTGGCAATCTGCTCCAGCAAGGGCAGCAGGTCCTTCATCGAGCTGATCTTCTTCTCATGGATGAGGATCAGCGCATTCTCCAGGATGCACTCCATGCGATCCGGGTCGGTGATGAAGTAGGGCGAGAGGTAGCCGCGGTCGAACTGCATGCCTTCCACGACTTCCAGCGTGGTCTCCATGGTCTTCGACTCTTCCACGGTGATGACGCCGTCCTTGCCGACCTTCTTCATCGCTTCGGCAATGATTCCGCCAATCTGCTTGTCGTTGTTGGCGGAAATCGTGCCGACCTGGGCGATCATCTCGCCCTTTACGTCCTTGTGCAGCTTGGCGATTTCGCCGACCGCCACTTCAACGGCTTTGTCGATGCCGCGCTTCAGTGCCGTCGGGCTCGCGCCTGCTGCAACCGTCTTCACGCCTTCGCGGAAGATGGCCTGCGCCAGCACCGTCGCCGTCGTGGTGCCGTCGCCGGCCACGTCGGAAGTCTTCGAGGCGACTTCACGCACCATCTGCGCGCCCATGTTCTCCAGCGGATCACGCAACTCGATTTCCTTGGCCACCGTCACGCCGTCCTTGGTGATGATCGGCGCGCCGAACTTCTTTTCGATCACCGCATTGCGGCCCTTCGGGCCCAGCGTGATCTTCACCGCGTCGGCAAGAGCGTTCACGCCACGCAAAATTGCCTGGCGCGAATTTTCTCCCGTTACAATCTGCTTCGCCATTTCTGATTTCCTCCCTGATCTCTGCCTGCTTCTACAATTCCTGTTCTTCGTTCTGTACTGCCTTACTTCTCAATCGGCTGGGCGACGCGTTCGGCTGGCATTCACAAGTCAGCAATCACGAGTCACCGCTGACAAACCTACTTCTTCGCTGCCTTCGCAGCTCCGCTCAGCTTCGCCAGAATCTCTTCTTCGCGCAAAATGAGCAGCTCTTCGCCTTCGATCTTGATTTCGGTTCCGCTGTACTTTCCGAACAGCACGCGATCGCCGGGCTTCACGTCGAGCGGAATCAATTCGCCCTTCTCGCGCTTGCCGGCGCCGACCGCAACCACTTCTCCCTCTTGCGGCTTCTCTTTCGCCGAATCCGGGATGATGATGCCGCCCTTGACGGTTTCCTTCTCTTCAATGCGCTTCACGATGACACGGTCGTGCAGCGGTGTTAGATTGACTGCCATCTTTGAACAACCTCCGTAGTGAGTTGGCCGCCATACTCGCCAGCTTTGCTGGCACTCCCTCTGGCCGAGTGGGCGTCCGGTAAGGTTTAACTGGGTGGCTTGTACTTACATCTGCAGAACAGATTCGCTGTACTTACAAACCGTTGCAGCGAGGCGGCTAAAGAGAGGGCCTTAGCACTCCTCACTGCCGAGTGCTAATATAGCAAATCAGCCCTCCAAGTCAAGCCTTCTCCCGACATTTCACACCATTTTCAACAGACGTCTCAACGCCCAATGTTCCTGTTAAGTTTAGTGTTTTCAATGTGTTAGTACGTGTCGGAAAATTCTTGCACTTGGCGATTGCCCTGCTTTCCACGGCGCCGTAAGATTTCTCGCCAACCTTTTGGAGCGACATGGGCACGCTGGTCTACGTTCGACTTATCGGCTACACCGCCGGCACGTTGCTGATGCTCTTCTGGATGGTGGTCATCCTCGGCTACCGCCGCCAGCGCAACTTTGAACGCGTCTTTTTCTTCCTCTGCCTCGCCCTGTTTTTCTTCTATGGCGGATCTCTGCTGGCCCTCAACGCGCAGATTTATTACGCACAGCCGCCACCGCTCCTCACCACGTTCGCGTGGACGGTCCTCAGCGGCGGTCTCTGCTTCGTTCCAACGCTTCTCGTTCACCTGCACCTTGAATACGCCACAGCGCGCAACATCGCCCAGCCTTACTACAAGCGCCTTGTTCTGACGCTAGGCTACTCACTCGTTATTTTGTTCGCAATAAGGGCATATCCCAGACTCGCCGTCGCCCAAGGTTTCGATTTCCTTCTACCAGCAAATAATTTCGGCAAGTCATTTGCCGTCTACTTCGCGTTGGCGGCTGCAGCGGGTGCCATCTGGCAATTTCGCTTCTCCCGCATTGCGAACAACAAGAATGAAAAGATCTTTCACGTCCTCACGGGAACAGGCCTAAGTCTCTGCGCATTACTGCTGCTGTTCGTCCACCTTCTGGATTTTCCATTTCCGCCGGTCGGGACGGCATTTGCAACCGCTTTGCTCGAATTTCTTCCTATTCTCCTCTTCGCGGCGCTGATCTACGCCGTGCAGAAATACAACTTCCTGCAGATTGGCCGGCAAACCAATCTGATTTATGCCGTCACGGTCACTTTCCTGGCGCTCTTGTATCTAGCTTTGGTCCGTCGCGTTAGCGGGCTGCTTGAGCCAGTTCTGCCTCCAGAAGCAACCGCTTCCATTCTGCTTTTCGTTCTCGTGATCTTCGTGGAACCGATTCAGCGGATTCTGGCTAGGCGTCTTCGACAGACCGCCGAGGACCGCGTAGACGCTGTCTGGCGGCTGGTCCGCGAGATTCGCGAGAAAGCCCGCGAAGGAAACCTAGATGCCTTGATTCGGTTCGTTGAAGCTCGTGTCAAAGAGCAATTTGAATTCGAAGAGGCTTGGATTGAAATCCTTGAGCCTTCCTCCCATGTCTTTCGCCCGCGATCAAACTCAGACCGTGGCGGAACTGAGAGCTTTTCGATCTATCAGCAGGAGAGGCTGAACGCAATTCTCAATATTCGTCCCTATGGTGCGATGCTGTCCGGCGAAGTTGAAACTGCCATGAAGCTTCTTTGCGAGCAGCTGCCCGCCGCAATTGATGTTGCGCGATTGATCGAAGAAAAACTGCGACTGGAGCGCGAACTGGCAGAGCGCGAAAGGCTTGCGGCGCTCGGCCAGATGGCTGCCAGTATTTCTCACAACCTGAAGAATCCGCTGGGCTCCATTAAAACAATTCTGCAAGTCCAGCTGGAAAATCCCGAAATGCCGGACTCGCTAAAGTCCGAAACGCAGATGGTGCTCTCGGAAATTTCGCGACTCTCCAACAAGTTGGCGCAGCTCCTGCAATTCAGCCGTCCTGCCGTTTTGGGCGAAGCCAATTCCAGCTGCGATGCGGGCGAAGTGATGAAGGAAGTGACAGAAGTTCTTTGCCACGAAGCGGAGCGGAAAAGAATTCACTTGCAGGTTTCGTCAAACGGGAATCTGCCCGTTGCTGTGGGCAAAGAAGCTCTGAGCGATATCCTCTCGAATTTGATCGTAAATGGCCTCGAAGCCGCGCCACCCAGCGGAAAAGTGACCGTCGCTGCTGCAAAGGAAAATGAGCGGGTGCTGATTCGGGTCGACGACGACGGCAAAGGCATTCCATTAGAGTTGCGCGAAAAAATATTGCAGCCGTTTTTCACCACGAAAACACAGGGAACGGGACTCGGCCTCGCCATCGTTGCCAAGCGCGTCGCAGAAGCTAACGGAACTTTAGAGCTAGAAAGTCCAATCGGCGAAGGCCGCGGAACTCGGTTTTCCGTCTGGTTGCCGTTGCGAGAGGAAGGGAAATGAAAACGATTCTGATCGTGGATGACGAGCCGGCGGCGCGATACGGTTTGCGGCGGGCGCTTGAGTCGAAATACCGCATCGCGGAAGCAGACTCCGCCGAGGCCGCGCGCGAAGCAATTCCGACAGAAAAGCCCGACTTGATTTTGCTTGATGTGGTTTTGCCGGGAATGGATGGGCTGTCGTTTTTGAAGTTGATTCGCGATCAAGGTAACCAAGTTCCAGTGCTGATGGTCTCCGCTCTGGATGCAGCGAAGACAGCGGTTGAGGCGCTGCGGCTCGGTGCGGCGGACTATCTGGTGAAGGGGTTTGAGCTGGACGAGCTGCGGCAACGTGCCGCGAATTTGCTGAAACTGAGCTCGCTCGAGCAAGAGAACAATTCGCTGCGGAGGCAGCTGGCTACGGAAGGGCAGTTTGGCGGGATGATCGGCCGCTCGGAAGAAATGCGCCGAGCATTTGAGATCGCTGATCGCGTGGCGGGAACCGATTCGACGGTTTTGATTTTGGGAGAGAGCGGAACAGGCAAGGACCTGATGGCGCAGGAAATTCACGCGCGCTCGCAACGTGCTGGCAAATCCTTCGTAGCGGTGAACTGTGCTGCGCTGCCGGAAACTTTGATCGAGTCGGAACTGTTCGGCTACGAACGCGGAGCGTTCACAGGAGCGGCGCAACAGAAGAAAGGAAAATTCGAGCTGGCGAATGGCGGCACGTTGTTTCTTGACGAGATTGGCGACATGAACCCCATCACGCAGGCAAAAGTCTTGCGTGCACTCGAGAATCGCACGATCGAACGGCTCGGTGGAACGCAGTCTATTCCCGTGGATGTGCGCGTAATCAGCGCGACTCATCGGGACTTGCCGGCCGAAATTCGCAATGGAAAATTCCGTGAGGATCTGTTTTATCGCTTGCGCGTAGTCACGATTGATTTACCGGCGTTACGCGCGCACAAACAGGACATGGGAGTGCTCGCCGACGCAATTCTGAAATTGCACTCGACGCGGCTTGGGCGTTCCGCGAATCTGAGCAAGGAAGCTCTCGCGGCACTGGAAGCATACGATTGGCCCGGCAATGTACGCGAACTGAAGAACGCACTGGAGCGGAGTTTGGTAATGTGCCGCGGAGACGAAATTCAAATCAGCGATCTGCCCGCAGAAGTTGCCAGTGGACAACCTCTGACGCAGAGGGCGAACGGCGAAGACGCGGGAATGAGCGAGCGCGATTTCCGCGAAGCCAAACGGAAATTCGAAGTCGCGTGGATCACCAAGGAACTGTCGTCCCATCGTTGGAACGTTTCGCGTACTGCAGTGACCATCGGCCTGCACCGCCAGAGCTTGCAAGAGAAGCTCCGCGAACTAGGGATCCGCCGCCCCGGCCGCGAAGCGATGGAAGACGAGAGCGAAGCTTGACTCAGAGAAAGTCCTTCAACGCACGGACCGCCGGCTATGTGCTAGCCGGAGGCGCGAGTTCGCGCTTTGGAAGTGACAAGGCGCTGGCGCAAGTGGCCGGCGAAACGGTGCTGCAACGTATGGTCCGTTTGCTGGGTGAAGTTGCAGATTCCGTAGGCGTTGTTACGACCGGGGACCGTTATCCGGGCTTTCGCGAGAAAATTGTCGCAGATCGCTGGCCCGGCGAAGGGCCGCTGGGCGGAGTTATCACAGCGCTCTACGCGGCCAAGGAAGACGATTGTGCCTGGAACGTGATCGTCAGTTGCGATATGCCGTTTCTCACGCGCGAGTGGCTGAGCTATATGGTTAGCCGAGCGCTGAGCAGCAAAGTCGATATATTGTTTCCGCGTTCTGCCAGTGGCGATGAGCCGCTCTGCGGATGCTGGCGAACGGCGGCGCTGCCGCAATTGCAGACAGCGTTTGATGAAAGAATTCGTAAAGTGACGGACGCGATGAAACGCGTGCGCGTGGAAGTGCTTGACGAGACGCACTGGAAACGATTTGATACGGCTGGGCGGCTTTTCTGGAACATGAACACGCAGCAGGATTACGAGGAAGCCCTGCGAATCTGGCGAACGGAGAGCGAGTGAGTCCTTCGGACGAACGTTCAACTCCAGCTGTGCAAGGACAGAGCCCCGCCAACAGGGAGCCACTTTCCGAAAACTATTTTGAGTTTCGCGACGTGTGCAAGGCGTTCGATGAACGTCCCGTGCTGATCGACGTGTCCTTTTCCGTGAAGCGCGCGGAAACGTGCGTCATTATGGGGCGCAGCGGCGTAGGCAAGTCGGTTTCTCTGAAACATATCATGGGATTCTTACGTGCCGATTCCGGACAGGTGATCGTGGACGGCGAGGACGTAACGTACTTCAGCGAGCCGGAGTTCTACCCGGTTCGCAAAAAGGTAACCATGGTTTTTCAGTCCGGCGCACTTTTCGATTCGTTGACTGTGCGCGACAACATTGCCTTTCCTCTGGCGGACCAACCCGGATTGACGCAAGCGGATATGGATGCGTACACGGACAAGCTGGCCAAAGAATTGGAAGTGGAGGAAGTACTGGACAAAGTGCCGAGCGAACTCTCCACCGGAATGAAACGGGCCGTGGCGATTGCGCGGGCGCTGGCGCAGAATCCGCAGGCGATTCTTTATGATGAGCCGACGACAATGGTGGATCCCATCATGGCCGGTCACATGGGCGACTTAATTCAGCGGCTGAAAGATAAATTCCATCGCACTTCGATCGTAGTGACGCACGACACGCATCTGGCCCGGCGCATCGCCGACTCCATCGTGTTTTTGCAGGACGGAAAGTCCAGCGAGTTTCCTTCATGGAAAGAATTTGAAGATTCGCCGGATCCAATCGTTCAAAATTTTATCGCACAGGACAATCTGATCCCCGCCATGGACGTGACTCTGTGAGCCAACCGGCGAACGGTTCTTCCGATCCACGTAGTCAACTTTGTCGCGAGATGGGTTTCTGGGACGTTCTGCTTTTCAACATTGCAACGGTGCTGGGGCCGCGCTGGATTGCTGCTGCGGGGCACAACGGAACTTCTTCCATAAGTTTGTGGATTCTTGCCGCGCTGCTTTTCTTTGTGCCGATGGCCATGGTAATCAATGAATTGTCGTCGCGTTTTCCGGAAGAGGGCGGCTTGTACGTGTGGGCGAAGGAAGCGTTCGGTGACTTCCACGGATTTGTTGCGGGATGGACTTATTGGATCTACACGATTTTTTATTTTCCGGGGCTCCTGCTGGCGAGCTCTTCGATGAGCGCGTATGTGCTGGGCGGAAAGGGCGCGGCACTTTCGCAGGACCGGACGTTCTTGATTGTCGGGTCATTGGCGCTACTGGCGGTTGCCGTGGTGCTGAATCTGATTGGCTTGAACATAGGGAAGTGGCTGCAGAACGCCGGCGGAGCGGCCACGTATGCGCCGCTCAGCATTCTGGTAGTCATCGGCGCCGTGCTGTGGATTAAGCAAGGTTCGGTAACCCACTTCACTGTGGCGAACATGATGCCTTCCTGGAACTGGGACACGGTGAACTTCTGGTCGCAGATTGCATTTGCGTTCACAGGGCTGGAACTCGTTTCCGCGATGAGCGGAGAAATTCGTGAACCGCGAAAAACTTTGCCGCGTGCACTCATCGCGGCGGCGGTGTTGATTGCGGGCATGTACATCATCGGGACTTTTTCGCTGCTGGCAATTGTGCCGGCGAACGAGATTGATCCGAAGAGCGGCGTGTTCCATGCAATCACGGTTGGATCGAATGCGTTGAAGATTGGAATTGTTGGAGTGCTGGCGGCGATGCTCGTAACCGTTGGCAACGCCGGTGGCGTGGGCAGCACGGTGGCGGGAATTGCGCGTGTGCCGTTTGTGGTCGGTATTGACCGCTATTTGCCGAAGGCGTTTGGGAAAATTCACCCGAAGTGGCGCACACCGTATGTTTCGATTCTGGTCCAGGCGGCGCTGTCGGCGTGCGTGTTGCTGCTGAGCCAAATCAACGAGACAACGCGCGGTGCGTATCAGACGGTGATCGACATTACGATCATTTTGTATTTCATTCCGTTCCTTTACATGTTCGCGGCCGCGATCAAGCTGGCGGGGCGGCCGGATCGTAAGACGAACGAGCATGCGGTGCTTGTGCCGGGGGGAAAGGCCGGCGTGTGGATCGCGTGCACGCTGGCATTTTCAGTGACGCTGCTCTCCATTATTGTGTCAATGCTGCCACCTGGGGACGCAGCGGACCGGGAAATCTTCTTAGCGAAGGTCGTTGGGACAACGTTGTTCACGGTGGCCGTCGGGCTATTCCTTTATTGGCGCGGGGCACGCGCGAAGCGGGTCGGCAGCTAAGTTGGAAGGGGTACCGCGGGTACCCCGGTCGTCGCTGCAAACTATTGAAAATGCGGCGGTTACTGAAGGTGGACTTGGACAACCTCGGGGTCTGGCAAAGGCGCCGATCCGGTCTTAGCCTTCGCCCCCGGTCTTCCCCGTAAGTATTGAATCTAAGACCTTACATGGGCGAGTTTCTGTAAGTATTCATTGCAAAGAACTTGGTGAAGGTGTGCTCGGAGCCAGTCCAGGAGGGCGCGTAGTTCGATATCGGTAATGATACCGCAGAATGGACTGGGAGTCAAGGCTAGAAGCCTTGGCGCACTAGGTCTTCGACTTGGATGCTCGCGGGAGAAGCGGCCGGCTGGCGCTGAGCAAGGTAGCGCTCGATGTATTTGCCGAGGATATCGGCTTCAAGGTTGACCACGTCGCCTTGGACGCGGTCGGCGATGTTGGTGTGCTGGTGGGTGTAAGGGATGACGGCGATTTCGGCGATCGAGTTGTGCCAGCGAGCGACGGTCAGGCTGATGCCGTCGATGGTGACGGACCCTTTGCTGATGATGTAGGGCGCGAGTTCGGCGGGGATTTGGACGCCAAAATTCCAGGAGTCGCCGTTTTTGCTGAGGCGTGCGACGTGGCCAGTGCTGTCTACGTGGCCGAGGACGAAGTGGCCGCCGAATTCCTTGCCTGCGGTAAGCGGCTGTTCGAGATTTACACGCGCTCCTGGTTTCAGAAAAGCGAATGAGGTCTTTGCGAGGGTCTCCGTAGAGAGGTCGGCAGAGAAGTGGTCGTGGTCGCAGTGGACTACGGTGAGGCAGCAGCCGTTGACGGCGATGCTGGCGGAAACGACGAGCTTGTCGGCGAGCGTGGGGGTGTGAACCGTGAGTTTGCCGCCTGCGCTCGAGATGTCGAGGCGGGCGATGGTGCCGAGGTGTTCGATGATGCCGGTGAACATGAAGGTAGTTTAGCAGGGCGCGAGCGAGTGGCGATAAAAGACCCAGGAAATGTAGCTGTTTTGGATCAACTGCTCAACCTTACTAAAATTTAGTAAGATTGCCGGCGCTAGGCAGGAGTGCCGCGCCTCCGGCGCTGAGTTTTGCAGAGCCTGCGCGAATTTTGATGGTGTGGATTTTTCGTTCCTGAGGAGCCCCTCATGAGATGGAATTTATTGGGACGTTTTGCTGCATGTGGCGCGATGTTGATGATGTTGTGTGCGGGAGTGTGGGGGCAGTCGCAGCCGACGTTTGTTGGCGTGAGGACGTTTTTGGGTGCGCCGTATGTGACGAATCTGGACGAGTTGAAGGCGGATTTTGCCGTGCTGGGCGTGCCGTTTGACGAAGGGACGTGGGGACAGCCAGGCGAACGTTACGGGCCGAGGGACTTGCGGGAGAGTTCGCAAGAGTACAACCACGATTTGACGGAAGGCTTTTACTACATCGACGGCGACCGGACGGTGCTGAAAGGGAAACGTTGGGCCGATGTGGGCGATGTGCTGCTGTATCCGACGGTGCCCGCGCAGACGAACGATAAGATCACAGCTGCGGTAAAGAAGATCATCGAGAAGAAAGCGTTTCCGATTGTGCTGGGGGGAGATCACAGCATCACGTTCCCCGTGCTGCGCGCGGTGGACAGCGCATTGGGAAAGGATGTGACACTGGTGCATTTCGATGCGCATCTGGATACATGGAATGGAGAGCCGGGGAATCTGGATCACGCGTCGTGGGTGAACCGGGCAGCGCAACTGCCGCACGTGAAGAAGATTGTGCAAGTGGGAATGCGCGGGCTGGCGAACGATCCCGAAGCGATTGGGAATGCGCGGAAGATTCACAGTTCTATCGTGACTTCGGAGCAGATTCACTCCAAAGGAGTGGAATGGGCGCTGGCGCAAATTCCGGCGAGCGAGAACATTTACATTTCGCTGGACGTGGATGTGATGGATCCGTCGCTGGCTCCGGGAACGGGCACGCTGGAGCCGGATGGGCTGAATTTTCGTCAGCTGGATGAGTTGCTGAAGGGAGTGGCTGCGAAAGGGAAACTCGTGGGATTTGATGTGGTGGAAGTGAATCCGTATCGCGATCCGAGCGGGCGGACGGCGCAGACGGCAGTGCGGTTGATGATTGATTTGCTGGGGGCGGCGTTTCGATAGGATGAGATCCGGGGATTAGAGATCGGAAGACCAGTGCAGAGATGAGCGAGCAGCGCGATCGGGAATTGGGGATGGGGCGGAAGATCACGCGACGAGATTTTCTCGATGGCGTGGCTTTGACTATTGGGAGCGCTGCGGTGGCGGGACCGCTCGCGTTAGGTGGCGCGGTGCCAGGAGACGCGCGAGGGAAGAACGCCGGCGAGACGCCGGCACTACAAAATCAGTACCCACCGGCGTTGACGGGGCTGCGAGGGGATCAGGACAAGGTTTACGAGTTTGCGCACCGCTTGCGGGATGGGGAGTCGTGGGAGAGTTTTGGCACGGCGGAAGAGGAAAAGGATTCATACCACCTGGTTGTGGTCGGTGCTGGAATCAGTGGGCTGGCGGCGGCTTATTTCTATCGGAAGCTGCACGGCGAAAAATCGCGAATTTTGATTTTGGATGCGCATGATGATTTTGGCGGGCATGCTCGGCGGGATGAGTTTGAAGTTGGCGGACGATTGCTGCTGGCGAATGGTGGGACCCAAGCGATCGAGAGCCCGGGGGCGTACAGCAGAGTTGCGCAGGGTTTGCTGGCGGAATTGGGCATCGAACCGAAAAAGTTTTACGCGGCTTACGACGGGAAACTTTACGAGAACCTGGGAACGGCATGTTTTTTCGATAAAGAAACATTCCGAGCGGACAAGCTGGTTGTTGCGATGGGAAAAATCCCATGGGCGGAGTTTATGGCGAAGACGCCGCTAGCCGACGCAGTGAAAAAAGACATCGCGCGGCTCTATGACGAGAAAAAGGATTATCTGGCGGGGAAGACGCGAGCGCAGAAAGTGGCGCTGCTCAAGTCCATCAGCTATGCGGAGTTCTTGACAAAGTATTGTAAGGCGTTACCGGAGTCGCTGCCGTTTTTCCAGAAATATTCGCACGATCTGTTTGCGGTGGGGGTCGAGGCGATTTCGGCGTTTGCATGTTACGAAAATCCTGACGACTATGAATCGTATTTGTACGCTGGATTCGATGGGTTGGGGTTGCCGCCGCTCGAGAAAGAGGAGCCGTACATTTTTCATTTTCCTGACGGGAACGCAACGGTAGCGCGGCTGTTGGTGCGGAAGCTGATTCCAGCGAGCGTCCCGGGCAGCACGATGGAAGACGTGGTTACGGCGAAGGCGGACTATTCGAAGCTGGATACGGACGGGAATACCGTGCGGATACGACTCGGCAGCACAGTATTGAATGCGAAGCAGGCCGCTGGGACACAGGGGACCGGTGAGGTAAACGTCGCGTACGTGCGCGATAGGAAATTGCACCGCGTGAAGGCACGGCATTGCGTACTGGCCTGCTACAACGCGATGGTTCCGTATTTGGTTCCAGAGTTGCCGACGGCGCAGAAGAAGGCGCTGAAGTATTGCGTGAAGGCGCCGTTTTTGTACACCCGTGTGACCATACGAAATTGGGAAGCGTTTGCGAAATTGGAGATACATCAGATACAGGCGCCGGGGAGCTATCACTCGTATGTGGGGTTGGATTTCCCGGTGAGCATTGGCGATTACAAATTTCCGAGCAAGCCGGAGGAGCCGGCGGCGCTGTTTTTGTTGCGGACACCGTGCAGTCCGGGAGCGCCGCGGCGGGATCAGTATCGAGCGGGGCGGTATGAATTGCAGAGTACGAGCTTCGAAACGATTGAGCGCAACACGCGGGACCAGTTGCAGAGGATGTTGGGAGAAGTGGGCTTTGATGTGGCGCGGGATATTGCGGCGATTACCGTAAATCGCTGGGCGCACGGGTATGCGTATGAGTATGACTCGTATTCCGATCGCGATTTGCCGGCGGGGCCGCGGCCGAATGTGATTGGGCGCAAGCCGTTTGGGAATATCGCGATTGCGAATGCGGACTCGGCGGCGCGGGCATATACGGATGCGGCGATTGATGAAGCTTGGCGGGCGGTGGGCGAGTTGCCTGGAATAACGAAACCTTATTTGAGATGAGCGCTCAAGAGAAAAACTTTTGGCTGACGACGGTAGAGATGCCTCAGATGGCGGTGCGGCCACTGCCCGAACGTGTGGACGTCGCAGTGATCGGCGCTGGATTTACTGGACTATCGGCGGCTCGGACGCTGGCGAAGGGCGGAGCGCGTGTGACGGTACTGGAAGCGGAAAATGTCGGATGGGGAGCGAGCTGCCGGAATGGCGGGATGGTCCTGAGCGGGCTGAAGCTGGGAATTCCGACACTGATGAAGCGGTATGGGCGCGAAGCGACGAAAAGGATGTACGCGGCATCGCTGGAGTCGATTGATTGTGTGGAGGAGATTGTTCGCGAAGAGGGGATTGCCTGCGATTTCGCGCGGCTCGGGCATCTGGAGGTGGCGTGCAAAGCGAAGCATTTTGTGGAGTTCCGGCGCGGCGCGGAAACGGTTGAGCGGGAGTTTGGCCGGCGGCTGAAGATTGTCGAGAAAAAGGATTTGAGCAGTGAGATTGGATCGGCGATTTATCACGGCGGGCTGGTGGATGAGGTGAGCGCGGGGCTGAATCCGGCGCGGTATGTAGCTGGACTGGGGTGCGCGGCGGCGAAGGCGGGGGCGGAGATTCACGAGAGGACGCGCATGACGGGACTAGAACGTGCGACGAGCGGCGGCGAGACCGGATGGAACGTGGCGACTACGCGCGGAGGGGTGCACGCGAAGGAAGTGTTGGTTGGGACGAGTGGATACACGAGCGGCGTGACACCAGCTCTGCAGAAGAAAATTATTCCGATCGGGTCGTTCATCATTGTGACGGACGTATTGCGGAAAGATCTCGCGCGGGAGTTGAGTCCGCGCGGGCGGATGATCTACGACTCGAAAAACTATTTGTATTACTACCGGCTGACGCCAGACCGGCGGATGCTATTTGGTGGGCGTGCGGCGTTCTTTCCAGAGAATGAAAACACCGTGCGGGAAAGCGCGAGGATTTTGCGTGCGGGGATGATTTCGGTGTATCCGCAGCTGCGTGATGTGAGAGTGGAGTTTGTATGGGGCGGAACGCTGGATTTTGCGTTCGACATCATGCCGCACGCGGGGCGGATGGACGGGATGTATTTCTCCGTGGGATATGCGGGGCATGGCGTGGCGATGGCGACACTGCTTGGCAAGAAGATGGCGGAGGCGATCCTGAGTGGGCGGGACGAGAATCCGTTTGCGGAGATTGAGTTTCCCGGAGCGCCGCTCGGGATGTACAACGGGAAGCCGTGGTTTCTGCCATTCGCGGGGGCTTGGTACAAGTTTCTGGATTGGGTGAGTTGATCCCGACGGGTTGTCAGTCTTCGGTTGACAGTGATCCGTCAGAAAAGAAAAACTGCAAAGGTAACCTGCGGCAGGTTGTTGGTGCGTACGGCCGAAAAGCGGGAGCAGGGCTCCCGCACTCCAAACTAGAATTTGCGAGAGTGTTCTTTGGCCCAGCGTTCTACGACTACCTTTTTGTCGGTGTAGAACTCGATGGCGTCGCGGCCTTGGCCGTGCATGTCGCCGAAGAAACTGTCTTTCCATCCACTGAACGGGAAATAGGCCATCGGTGCGGCGACGCCGATGTTGATGCCGATGTTGCCGGCGGGCGCTTCGTAGCGGAAGCGGCGTGCGGCTGAGCCGCTGGATGTGAAGAGCGACGCCTGATTGCCGAAAGGATTTTTTGCGAGGAAGGACATGGCCTGGTCGAGATCGTTGGCGTGAACGAGGCTGAGGACCGGCCCGAAAATTTCAGTATGAGCGAGCTCGCTCTCGACGGAGACGCCGTCAAGGATGGTCGGCTTCACGAAGTTGCCGGACTCGTGGCCGGGAATTTTGGTGTTGCGGCCATCGACGAGAACTTTGGCGCCGGACTTTTCGCCTTCTCCGATTAAAGTTTCGATGCGGGATTTGCTTTGCGGCGTGATGACCGGGCCCATCTGCACTCCGTCTTCGAGGCCATTGCCGACGCGGAGTTTGGAGGCGGAGTCTGCGATGGCGTCGCGAAAAGTTCTTTGCGCGTCGCCAATCGCTACCGCTACGGAAACGGCAAGGCAACGCTGGCCGGCGCAGCCGAAGGCGCTGTCGCTGATGATATTCGTGGCCATGGACATGTCGGCGTCGGGAAGAACGATGACAGGATTTTTTGCGCCGCCCTGACATTGCGCGCGCTTGCCACTGGCTGCGGCGCGGGCGTAGATGTATTTCGCGACGGGAGTGGAACCGACGAAGCTGACGGCGCGTACTTTCGGGTGATCGAGAAGAGTGTCAACGGCAGTTTTGCCGCCATTAACGAGGTTGAGCACGCCTTTGGGCAAGCCGATTTGCTGGAGCAGTTCGAACGCGCGCTTCATGGTGAGAGGAACGCGTTCGCTGGGCTTGAGGACCATAGTATTGCCGGTAGCGACGGCGTAAGGAAGGAACCAGAAGGGAATCATCGCGGGGAAATTGAAGGCGGTGATTGCCGCTACGACCCCGAGCGGTTGGCGAATCATGATTTCGTCGATGCCGCGGGCGACGTCTTCGAGGTTGTAGCCCTGCATCATCATGGGAATGCCGCAGGCGACTTCGACGTTTTCGATGGCTCGGCGGAGTTCGGCTTTGGCTTCGGTGAGGGTCTTGCCGTTCTCGATGGTGATGAGACGACCGAGCTCGTCGAGATGTTCTTCCAGGAGCATTTTGAGTTTGAAGAGCGGCTGGATGCGGTCTTCCGGAGGAGTGCGGCGCCATTCGGGGAAAGCGCCGGAGGCGGCTTCGACGGCAGCGTTGACTTCGGCGGCGTCGGCGAGAGGAACTTTGCCGAGCGGGGCGTGCGTGGCGGGATTTACGAGGTCCTGCCATTCGGTGGACTTTGAGTTGACCCATTCGCCCGCGATGAAATGAGGAACGCGAATTTCAGAAACTGCGGTGGCACACATGATGAAATACCTCGGCGATCGCGAAGAGTTGGTGTGGTTCAGAATAGCACGCCGAGCAGGCCGCGGACTAAGGCCTGGCTGCAACCAGCAATCCCTCTATTACTGTCCAAAATGATTGTGAAGTAGGAGATTGGCGGCGAAGTCCGGGCCCAATTGTTTGAAAGAAGTGCTGAGCGGATGAAGAACAGGGCGGGTTTTCGCAAGGCTGAAAGGAACTTTGGAGTGGCCGGCGATTTTTGGGGCATAAAAGAGAACCAGGCGGTCGACGAGGTTGGCGGAGAGAACTGCGCCGTTAAGGCGAGGGCCGGCTTCGAGGAGGACGTTGAGAATTTCACGGCGGCCAAGTTCGTCGACAACCGACTTCAAATCGAGTTGGCCTTGCCACTGGGGAATGCGAAGGAGTTCGATGCCGGTCTTTTGTAGTTTGCGCGCTTTCGGTGATTTCAGAGGCGCTGCCGTGAGGACGAGAAGATCATCGTCGGCGGACGCAACGACTCTGGATTTGAGTGGAAGGCGGAGGCGGGAGTCGAGTACGACGCGGAAAAGACGGCGGCGACGAGGGAGGCCGCTGCGGTCAGTGAGGAACGGATCGTCGGCGAGAACCGTGCCGATGCCGGTGAGTAGCGCGTCGCTGGCGTGGCGCATGCGGTGAACTTCGGCGCGGGATTCTTCAGAGGTGATCCACTCGCGTCTCTGGTTTTTGCTGGAACCGGGCAGAGCGAGTTGGCCGTCGAGTGTTAGAGCGGACTTCAGAGTCAAAAAAGGGCGACCCGTGCGGATCCACTTGGCAAAGCCAAGGTTCAAACTTTGTGCTTCAGGTTCGCAAACTCCTAAATCAACCGTGATGTCGGCGGAACGAAGCGCTTCGAGTCCCGCGCCGGAGACTTTGGAATTGGGGTCACGAGTGGCGGCTACTACGCGGGCGACGCCGGCGTTGATTAGGGCTTGGGTACATGGGCCGGTGCGGCCGGTGTGATTGCAGGGTTCGAGCGTGACGTACGCGGCCGCGCCGCGCGCTTTTTCGCCGGCGGTCTTGAGTGCGACGACTTCGGCGTGGTCGCGCCAGTCGTACTGGTGGAAGCCCTCGCCGACTATTTGGCCGTTGTTGACGATGACGCATCCGACCGTGGGGTTCGGGCTGGCGAGGCCGATGCCTTTGCGCGCGAGCTCGAGCGCTCGCTGCATGAAACGAATGTCGTGATCGTTCATGCGCTAGTCGAAAAGAGAAGCGGCGTAAGTCTCGGCGTCGAACGGGACCATGTCGTTGATTTGTTCGCCAGTGCCTACGAAGCGGATGGGGAGGCCGAGTTCGCGAGAGATAGCCACGACGATGCCGCCTTTGGCGGTGCCGTCGAGTTTGGTGAGGACGATGCCGGTGACGCCAATCGCGCCGGTGAATTCGCGGGCTTGTGAGAGGCCGTTCTGGCCTGTGGTCGCGTCCATTACCAGAAGAACGTCGTGGGGAGCACCGGGAATGACTTTGGCGGCAGTGCGCTTCATTTTTTCGAGCTCGGCCATGAGGTTGGATTTGGTGTGGAGGCGGCCAGCGGTGTCGACAATAACGGCATCAGCATTACGTGATTTTGCGGCGGCCATCGCGTCGTAAACGACGGCGGCAGGGTCGGCGCCAGATTTCTGCTTGATAACTTCAACGCCGTTTCGTTTGGCCCAGATTTCTAACTGTTCGATGGCGGCGGCGCGGAAAGTGTCGGCGGCGCATAGGACAACGTTGAGATTTTGCTGGCGAAGTCTGTTGGCGAGTTTGCCGATGCTGGTGGTCTTGCCGACGCCGTTGACGCCGACCATGAAGATGACGCGAGGATCTTTGTTCGAATTGCCGTTCGCTGAGGCGAGTTCTTTTGAAGTTCCATTGGGCGACTGCAGGATGCGGCTGATGTGCGACTTGATTTCGGTTTTCAGCTGGGCGGTGTCGGAAAGCGCGTTGCGATCGAGCTTCTCTTTCACTGAATCCAGGATTTCGCGGGTAGTTTTTACGCCGAGGTCAGCGGAGAGGAGGGCGCTTTCGAGGTGCTTGAGGGCCGCCGGATCAATCTGCTTTTCACCGAGAAAAATGTTGTCGACGGTTTCGGAGAGCGCAGTCTTGGTCTTGGAGACTGAGGTTTTAAGGCGCTCCAGAAGAGTCGGTTCGGGTTTGCCGAAGAGGGAAATCATCGCTAAAAGTGTAGCAGATGGACCCAATGCGAGAAGCCGTCCCGGAGACAGGAGCGCAAAAGTAGGTTCCTCACTGCGTTCAGAAAGACAGTTTTTACGACACGGTGGCTCAGACTTGGACTTCGACGGCGGAGAGGCGGAGCTTGCCTGTGGTGACAGCGGATTCGAGAGCGGAGACAACCACGGCGTCAAACTTGGAGCCCGTGAGCGATTGGATCCGCTTTAGGGCAAAGTCCAGGTCCATGGCGTTCTGGTAAGGACGATTAGTTGTGATGGCATCTAATGTGTCGGCAACGCCGATAATGCGAGCCATTATGGGAATCTGTGGTGCTGTCAAGCCATAGGGATAGCCGCGGCCGTCCATGTGTTCGTGGTGAAGCTCGATGCCGGGAAGCATTTCTTTCAGCTGGGAAACCGGGCGCATGATGTTGGCGCCTTTGACGGTGTGCTGCTTCATCAATTCGAATTCCTCGTTGGTAAGGGCGCCCGGCTTTTTGAGGACGCGATCGTCGACACCGATTTTGCCCACGTCATGCAGCAGCGCGGCGATCCGCAGCTTGTCCAGTTCTTCTTCGGAGAGGCCGAGTTCACGGCCGATCAGCGTGGAGTATTTCGCGACACGGCCAGAGTGACCACGGGTGTAAGGATCCTTTTCGTCGATCGCGGCGGCGAGCATTCGAATTGAACCGAGAAAGAGCTCGCGGTTGGCTTCGGCGGCTTCCTTGAGTTTTTCGATGTACTCTTCGATGTCGCCGGCCATCTTGTTGAAGTTGCCGGCGAGCTCGGTGATTTCTTGTGAGCCGCGCACAGCGGTTCGCTGGTGAAATTCACCGCGGCTGATGGCGCGCGTGGAGCCAGCAAGTCCGCGAATGGGTTCGCTGATCCCCACGGCAAAGAGATAGCCGACCAGGATCGCGACCAGCACGACTAAGCTGACGAAAGTCAGTGCCTGGCGGTTCAGTTCGGTGACGCCAGCATCGGTGCGCGCCTGCGCGAGGCTACGCTGCGCGATGACGGCCCAGTTCACTTCTGGAAATGTCGTGTAAGTCCCAATCATTTCGACGGAGCGTTTATTTTCGGCTTCCGTGAAGCGCATCGTTTCCGTGTTCCGAAGTTCCTGGGGTAGCGCTTTGACGCGCGCGACGACCGTGGAATTCGCGCTGACATCCTCGCCCGGAGTGAAGCGTCCGGTGTCTGGATGGGCGACGATGTGGCCCTGGTGATCCACAACAAAAACGCTGCGACCGCGCACGCTGGAATCCTTCAAGCGATTGAGAATTGGGTCGAGTGACACGACGGCGGCGATCATGCCCGTGAACTGGTTATCGACGTTCAAAGGAATCGCAATTACAAAAGCCGGCTGGTTGTCAGGTTCAATGGCCAAAGGATCGCTGCGGAATTTTACCGAGCCTAGTTGCGGCGATTGCATGCAGGTCACGAACGCGCGCTGCAGCGCTTTGCTGACGAACGGGTCTTTTTCGGCGCGAAAGTTCCCTTGGGAGGCGCTGGTGCCCTTGCCGGATTTGCCGACCGCGGTCATGTATAGAAACGTGGTACGGTTACTCTCGACGAAATTTTCCAAAAGGCGCGTGACTTTGGGCTCAGCGCTGGGATCTTCAACGTCCTGAATCAGGCCCGTAAGAACGAGGATCTGGCGCTCGCTTATCAGCTGCTGCGTGACATTGGCGTCGAATTGCTGAAGCTCTTGGGCGAGGGAACGCGTCAGCTCGGATTGCTGCATGCGCTCGTTATCAGACAGCTTGTCCTGGCTGAGCTTGAGCACTTGCATGTGGTAGAGCAGCAGTGGAGGAGCGCTGACGAGCAGCATGGCTCCCAGTACCAGCCAAAGAATGCGCACGCGCCCGATGGGCACGCGGTCGAGTAGCGCATTGAGGTCGAGGGCCATGATCCAGCTTCTAATTTTAGGGAGGCCACGTCCGGGAAACCTGACCTTCACTAAGAAAGTGCCGAAGCAGCATTAATTGTTGCGTACCCGGCCATTCGTACAGGTAGGTCGTCAGAAATTTCTAATGGAAAGCCGGCTGTGTTACTCGCGTTTTGCGGGGCGCTCCATGACGTCGCGGATCGCGTCAGCGGGGGATTTGCCTTCGCTCAGGATCGCGTGCACTTGATCCGCGATGGGCAGCTCGATCTGCACTTCCGCTGCAAGGTCAATCAAGGCCGAAGTGGTTTCCACACCTTCCGCGACCATCTTCATTTCCGCGAGGACTTCCTTGAGCAAGCGGCCTTTGCCGAGCTCGATGCCTACATGGCGATTGCGGCTTAGCGCGCCGGTGCAGGTGAGAACGAGGTCGCCGAGGCCGGCAAGCCCACTCAGAGTTTCTGGTCTGGCGCCAAGCTTGCCGGCGAGGCGGGACATTTCTGCCAAGCCACGGGTAATGAGCGCCGCAAGCGAGTTGGAGCCGAGACCAAGCCCGCTGCAGACACCGGCGGCTATCGCAACGACGTTTTTCATCGCGCCTGCAAGCTCCACGCCTAGCACATCGGTGTTGGTGTACAGGCGAAAACTGGGGCCAGCGAATTCGGCTTGGGCCTCAGCCGCGGAATCCGAGTAGTGCCGGCCGGAGACGCGAGCGAGTTCCAGAATAGCGCGCCCCGCAACAACCACAGCAGTAGGTTCACCACGCGCCACTTCCGCCGCGAATGAAGGACCGGACAAGACCGCCGTACGCAAAGCGGCATCCTCGCCCAGCACGTCGAATATCACCTGACTCATTCGCGCGTGTGTCCGAGGTTCCAGGCCTTTTGTTGCGCTTACGATCGTTGTGTCCGCCTGCCAGAGCGGGCGCGCCTCCGTGTAGACCTTGCGCGCAAACGCGGAAGGCATCGCGCCGACGACGATGTGAGCGCCATCCAGTACTTCACCAAGCCGCGCGCTGATTTCAATGTGCTCGGCAAGCTTGTGGCCTGGGAGGTAGGTCGGATTCACGCGTTCGCGACGAAGAAATTCGGCAAGCTCCGGATCATGCGCCCACAGCGAAATGCGATGAGGCTGGCGGCTCCGCGTAAGAACAATGGCCAGCGCAGTGCCCCAACTGCCCGCGCCGAGGATGGCGATCTTTTTCAAGCCGGATCCTTCCTACTGAAAGAAAACTTTGGCTCTTCACCCCGAGTCAAACGCCCGATGTTGCCGCGGTGTTGATAGATCACGAGAACGGCGATGGCCAGCGAGATAAGCGTGACGCTTTGCGGCGGCGCAAAATGTGGAGCCCAAAGAAGATAGATCAGCAAGGGAAGGGCTGCCGCCGCAGCGATAGAGGCCAGCGAAACATATCGCCAAAACCCGACAACCAGCAGGAACAGGATGAACGCCGCGAGCATCGCTGCTGGACAAAGCGCGAGGAATGCGCCCGCAGCAGTGGCAACACCTTTGCCGCCTCGAAAGCGCAGCCATACGGGAAAGCAATGCCCCAACATCGCAAACAGGCCCGCAAGGACCATGGCTAGGGCTTCGCCGTGCATCCAGCGAGCGGCGAGCCAGACAGCAAAAAAACCTTTCGCCGCGTCAAGTAGCAGGGTCAAGACTCCCGCGAACGGACCCACGACCCGCGCAACGTTGGTAGCGCCTATATTGCCGCTGCCAGCTCGTCGAATGTCGCTTCCGCCAAAAAGCTTGGTCATGAATATCCCAAAGGGAATGGAGCCGAGAAGATAAGCCGCTACCAAAAGGAAGGTCAGAGTGAGCGGAAAATTCACCGGTGTTTTTCCTCGGCAGCGAATGGAAACGAGCGCAGCGTAGTGTACTCCGCTCCGGTTGGTTTCGTTTTGCTTTCCATCAAGTGAAATTCGTTGGCGACTTGTTCGCCGAAGACGCGGTCTTTCGAGCTCGCAATGAGTGTGCGCAACGGCTCCGACAATCGTGGTTCCTTCAAGCGCGCGAGCGTTAGATGCGGGGCAAATGGACGCGTCTCGCGCGCAACGCCGCAAGGGGTTACCGCTTCATCAACCTGTGTCGCGAGCGCGGCTAATTCCAGCGGGGCCTGGATGCCCGCCCAGATCACTGTAGGGCGGTGATCATTCGGAAAGAAACCGATTCCCCGAAACTCCAATGCTATCGCGGACGAAGCGGCAACTCTCTGCAGCGCGGCAATGATAGTCGGTAACTGTTCGTCGGCGACGTGGCCGATAAATTTCAAGGTGACGTGCAGATTATCTGGCTTGACCCAGCGCGCTTCGGAATCTGCGCGCCGGAGTTCGTTGAGAAAAGAAGCTAGACGTTCATGCACTTCGTCAGAGATCGAGAGCGCAACGAACAGCCGCATGTCATTTGCGAATGGAAGCCGGCTGGCCGTTGTAAAGGAAATGCAGGCGAACCATGTCGAGTGCGGCCTGCGAAGCCTGCATGCGCACCATGTCGCGATCGCCGATGAAGCGGACCGCGCGCTCCCGCACGCCGGCTGGTCCAGCGACGGCAATATGAACTGTGCCGACCGGCTTTTCTTCCGTGCCGCCGCCCGGGCCAGCGATTCCCGTGATGCCGACGCCGAGCGTGCTGCCTACTTTGCGGCGAATGCCTTGCGCCAGAGCGACGGCCACTTCGGGACTGACTGCGCCCTTTGCGGCAATCAATTCACCGGGAACATCGGCCCAGGCTATTTTCAGTTCGTTGCTATAGCAGACCACGCTGCCTAGAAAGTAAGCCGAACTGCCAGCGATGTTGGTGAGGCGTTCGGCGAGCAAACCGCCGGTGCAGCTCTCCGCTGCCGCGATGGTTGCGTGGTGCTGCAGTAGTTCATGAGCGACAACGACTTCGAGCGACGAGCCGTCACGCGAGAAAATCCGCTCCGCGAGTGCCAGGTCGAGAGCCTGTTGCAAGTCCGCCAGCGTTCTTGCGGCGTGTTCCGCATCCGCACTCCACATGCGGAGGTGAATCTGCACTTCGCCGGGCGAAGCGAGGACGGTCGTCTGCACTTCCGGATAGCGCGTATAGATGGGGCCGGCGAGCGAGTCCACGTGCGATTCGCCAAGGCCCGTGATGCGCAGTTCGCGGTGAAACATGCGGCCGGAAGGAGCGCGCCTTTGCAGACGCGGCAAAACCTGTTCCGCGAAGAGCGGTTTGAGTTCGCGCGGCGGGCCGGGCAGTAGCGCGACAACCTGATCGCCCTTTTCGAGCCATAGGCCCGGCGCCGTGCCTCGAGGATTTGTCAGCAGTTCGGCGCCTTCGGGAACCATCGCCTGACGCAAGTTGTTTTCCGTCATTGGTCGGCCGAAGGAACGGAATCGAGCTTCAATCCAACGGACAACCTCATCGTTGCGAATCAGTTTGCGCCCCAATAATTCAGCCACGGTTTCACGGGTAAGGTCGTCTTCAGTTGGTCCGAGACCGCCCGAAGAAATGATGACGGGCACGCGATTCAAGGCGTCGCGAAAGGCCTCCATCAGTAGAGCGCGTTCGTCGCCAACGATGGTTTTGCGCACTACGTCAAAGCCGAGTTTGTTCAGCTCCGCTGTAAGAAAAAGTGAGTTGGTATCCTGGCGATCGGGCGTAAGCAGTTCAGAACCGACGGCGATGATTTCTGCTTTCATCGAAATTAGTTTTACTTGACCCTTGCAGGTTGCGCAAGCTGTGACAAGTCGATCGAGGAGAAACCATCGGGACAAATTGTCCCAACAGGCTATCCCAATAGGACCAGCCAAACAGAGTTATCCGAAAAGAGGCGTGCCGCGCACATCCCAGTCGAGCGTAAAGATCGCGTTCGACGTGGCTACGATCGCCCGGCCAGAAGGAAGCAGAGCCATTCCGACGACGGCGCCGCCGCTGAGGACCAGCTCAGCGCGGCCCATCTGTGTGATGCGAACGATGCCGCGGCGACCGCCGAGCGATGCCGCGACATATAGATTACCCTCGCGGTCGAAGGCGATCCCCTGCGGACGACCGAGTCCACGGAAAAACGTGGTGACTTCGCCGCCCTGAGAGATGCGATAGACGCGGTCGAAGCTTGAAGTCGTCGGGCCGGTAGCATACAGCTCACCGGTGGGGTGAAACGCAAGGTGGTAGGCGGCGACGGAAGGTTCGAGCGTCGCGAAAACGAAAATTTCACGAGACGGACTGATCTTAAAGATCGTTCCGCTGCGGTCGCCGACGTAGAGATTTTGCTCGCGGTCAAAGGCCAGACCTGTCGCAACACCCATGCCTTCGATCCATTGTTCGGCGCGGCCGTCGGGCGTGACTTTGTGGATGGTGCCGTCATTCCTGCAGGAAACGAAAAGATTTCCCGCGTGATCGAGCGCCAGTCCGCTGGGGTTCGTCAGCGACGTGACGAACGGCTTCACGCTGAAGTTCGCGGTGATTTTGTAAAGGGAAACAGGGACACGCTGGCCGCGAGGTCCACTGAAAGTTACGTAGGTGTTGCCCTCGGCATCCACCGCAGGATTGGCGATAGGGTGCAGATTGTCGGCAATTTGCATGCCGACAAAGACTGGAAACGGCTGACTTTCCTGTGCGCCGGACGTCACGCGGACCGTACCGCCGCTTGCCGATTCGGGCACTCGCACGACAATGCGTTGTGGGCCGGAGAGCGCAACGCTGGCTTCCGCTTCGCCAAAACGCACGACGGGGCGGGCGAAACTGCGGCTGGCGAATCCGCTGCCGCGAATTTCAACTTCGCCGCCAGGAATGGCTGCAGCTGGCGAAACACCGTCAATGCGAGGTATACCGTTTTTTTCCGTAGAGCCCAGACCGAATTTCATGACGAGCCAATGTGGAACGAGAACAGACCAAAGTGTAACGCGACCTTCAGAAGAATGGCAGCGTAGACTCCAGCGAGCCAATCGTCGGCCATCACTCCCCAGCCGCCTGAGAGTTTTTCTAACCTGCGAATCGGAAAGGGCTTCCAGATGTCGAAGAGACGGAACAGGACGAAACCCGCGAGAAGGTATTTCCAGTTGAGCATGCTCAGAGCGGAAAAAATGGCGTACGCAGAGAAATCCATGCGCGCGGCGAGGTCCGGGACGGCGATCGGGATTAGGGGCAAGATCAGGGTGATGTGCTGGCCGGCGACTTCGTCGATGACGACGTGCTGTGGATCGTGGATACCTGCGTATGCCGCGGCCTTGCCGGCGCTCCACACACCCACCAGCGCCAAAAACAAGAGCAGCAGAATTGCGGAGACTATGGGGAGAATCAGCGCGGCGTTGTGGATTTCCGCTCCTGGCACCAGGAAGTTGTGATCCATCAGCGTGGCTTCCGTCAGGCGCCGCGTAGAGAGCAGATCGCGCAGGCTATGCGGACGAAGGAAGAACAGCGCCGTCGCCATGGCCGTCAGAATCCCCACGAGTGAGCCGAATGTTCCCGGCGCTTTGGGAAGATAGCCAACACCGCAGGCGGTTGCGATGGCCAGCGCGAACCGCGGTTTTGGCTGTACAAGGTCAGTGGATGGTTTCATTTTGCTTTTTGCGTGGGGCGAGTTGAGCGTTGCGCTCGGCGTCGGCTAGTACTTCTTCGTCGAAAACGGAGTCGCTGACTACGTACTTTTCGCTGGCCCAAGCTCCGAGGTCGAGCATGCGGCAGCGCTCACTGCAGAAAGGGAAGTCCGCATGGACATCAGAGTCGGTGGGACCCTTACAGATGGGGCAGCGATGCTTCATGGCGAAAGCTTAACCCAAAACGCGCAGCGGTGCTCCGGTTGTAATGCGGTGCAAGGTTTCGCGGTTTTGTTGCGGGGCTGGCGAGGGCCGTTTTGGCGGGCGGGGCAAGATTTCCACGACTTTGCCAATCAAATCGTAGGCGTCGGTCTTCGTGATTTCGACCCGGACCGCATCACCTGTGTCCGCGAGGCGGCCGTCAGGAAGCTCGATGTCGGTAAGATACAACTTTCCATCGATCTCAGGTGCCATGCCTTGGAGGCGGGCTTCCCAAACCATCGGGTTGTCCTGCGAAGGGCCTTCCAGGAGAGCCGTTTCTGTACGGCCCTTCCACGCACGCAGACGTGCGCGCGAAATTTTCTTTTGCACGGCCATCAGGCGGCTACGGCGGTCGGTGATCGCTTCTTGATCCACTTTTCCGTCGAGGGCAAAACTTCCGGCGTGGTCCACGTCGGAATACTCAAAAACGCCGAGCCAATCGAACTGGCCCGCTTTGACGAAGTCGCAGAGTTCGTTGAAATCGTCTTCGGTTTCGCCGGGGAACCCGACGATGAAAGAAGTGCGCAGCGTCACGCCTGGAATTGTGGCGCGAATGCGTTCCAGCAATTTAAGAAAAGCATCACCGTGCGAACCGCGCTTCATGCGGGCCAACACGTTGCGGCTGGCGTGTTGCAGCGGCATGTCCATGTATTTTGCGAGACGCGGATGTGCCGCCAGAGCGTCCAGCAATTTTTGCGTTATGCGATTGGGATACGCGTAGAGGAAGCGCACCCAAAGAAGTTCGTCGATACCGGCGAGGCCTTCTAACAATTGCGCGAGGCCATCACGAAGACCAAGGTCTTCCCCGTATGAAGTCGTGTCCTGGCCGATCAGCGTGATTTCGCGCGTTCCGCTGGCCGCAAGGTTTTCCGCTTCGCGAACCACGGATTCAAAGCGGCGACTCCGGAATTTGCCGCGGAGCTGCGGAATGATACAGAAAGTGCAGGGATGGTCGCAGCCTTCGGCGATCTTGATGTAAGCGGCGTGCTTTGGCGTGGTGAGAACGCGCGGCGTCAGGTCGTGGTAGAGAAACGCAGCCGGTTCCGAAGGCAAAACGCGCAGGTCGCCGTGCACGGCTTCAAGAATGCGTTCAACTTCGCCGGTACCGACTACGGCGTCCACTTCCGGGATCTGCTCGAGGATCTGATCGCGATAGCGTTCCACGAGGCAGCCGGCCACGATCAGTTTTTTTGCAGAGCCAAACTTCTTGTGTTCAGCCATCTCCAGAATGGCGTCCACGGACTCTTTTTGCGCCGGCTCAATGAAACTGCAGGTGTTTACAACGAGAATGTCTGCTTCGTCGGCGCGCGGAGTCAATTCGTAGCCGTCGCGCGCAAGAACACCCATCATGACTTCGCTATCGACGAGGTTCTTGGGGCAACCCAGACTGACAAAACCGACCTTAGGCATGCGGAAAATTGCGCCTTTTCGCAATTCTCCATTGTAGCATGCAGAGTTTGCGGTGGTTTTCGGCGTGTTTTTTCAAGCCGTCTACTGGGGACAGAACCGCTATTTGGCACGAAGTTCCGCCCGGATAGCTCCCAGCAATTGCTCTAATCGTGAGATGTCGTCTGTGGCGCCGCCAAAGCGTGCTTCCGCGTAGAGGTGCGTAAATTCCTGCACACTCGTTCGGAGGCTGGGCCTCGTTACGGTGTCGGCGAATTCAAATGCGGTCTGTGTCTCCGGCCGTGAATAGCCGTGCCGGCTCATCAATCGCGTCAATTCCGAATACAAACGAGAAGCAATCAGGACTCGTGCATCGCCCGGATTTTTCCTTTTCAGCCACCACGATAACCGAAGCTGCCCAAACAAGCGTCCAGGCAGTCCATACCGGAATATGACGAGCACCGTCACCAAGAGAATGGGTACCATCGATGAAAAGCCCAGATGAGTGGCTTGCCATGCACTCAAATCGTCTTTCATATGCTTTTGAATTCTTGCGAACCAAGCAATGCCAACTTCGCGCCAGTTGCGCGAACGCATCTGTACCGTCTGAGCGAGTGCTGTCTGGTGCGCTAAGTCGTAGCCGATTACCCAGTCGTTCCAGGTCAGCTCGGCCCAATCGGCAAAATGAGAAAGCCGCTTGAAGAACCCTGTGGACTCCACAGGCGCGGGCGGAGTTGGGTCGAACACGATCCAGCCACTGCCCGGAAAGTAGGCTTCCACCCAGCTGTGGGCGTCGCTGGCTCGCACGATGTAGTCGCCACCGAGGTCGTTGTACTCGCCTGGCAAAAATCCATTGACCTCGCGCGCGGGAATACCAAGCGTGCGAAGCATCACTGTCATAGCCGACGCGAAATATTCACAGTGCCCGGCTCGCGTTTCGAACAGAAAGTGCGCTATCGGATCTTTGCCCGGATTTCCTGTCAAATCCAGGGTGTAGGAATATTTCGTTTTTAGGAAATTCTCGAGAGTTACTGCTTTGTCGTAAGGAGTCGTTGAATTAACCGTCGAGGACTGGGCCAATGCCGCAACTCGCTGGTCCAAGCGATCCGGCAACTGTAAGTACCTTTCACGGATGTCCGCCGGATACTCGTTGCCCGATGCCTGCAAACGTGCGCGATCGAGAGGCGGCAATTGCGAAAGGCCCGTGTAGCGAATCGCGACGTAGTTGTGAAACGGGTTCGAAAGGGAGCCGCTCGCGTCGCGAAAGATGTATGTCCGGCGATGGCTGACGCCGCCCGCTTCGCCCGTGAAGTTTCCGCGCAATGCCAAGGCATTTCCCGGCACGAACAGCGCGTTGGACGCCATCGGTTCCTGCAACACTGTGAATTGCAAAATTTCCCCGCGCAGCTCGCCCGCCTTGGGCCGCTCACGCAGCGGGATCCACCCTTCCGCATTGGATTCCAACTTTTCCGGCTCATGCTGCGGCGAGCTCCAGCGCCGTCCGTCAAAGTTGGCCAGGGCGTTTCCGCGCCAGCGCAGTGCCGGATAGTCGATCGGCTTGCCCGTTTCGACGCGCATTACAATCGCTTCGCTTTTCTTGATCTCTCCGATTTGGCCCAGTTCCACTTGATCGGTAAAGCCACTCAGAAGCGAAGGATTGAAACTCGTTTTCCCCAGGTAGCCGGCGCTGATGCGCGGAAAGATGAAAAAGAGCACAGTTCCGCATAGAATCGCTCCCAGCGAAACGCCGAGCGCCGAATAGCCAAGCGCGCGCGCCAGCCGCTTTTCGCTTTCTACCTGAACGCCCGTCGCCGGAAGGGAAGCGCCGATCGCGCCACGCCGCAATTCGAGCCCCGTATACGTTGCGATGGCGAACAGCAAGAAGAAAAAGAACAGGAAAAGAAACGCGGTGTCCACGGTGAGCACCGCTGACGCGAGCAGCGCAGCAAACGCAAGCATCACCAGAAAATGCGCGTCGCGATCTGTCCGCGCGCTGTAGAGCCGGACCAGCAGAATGAATAGCAAAAAGTGCACGGAACTGATTAGCCCGGCGTACAGCGGCGGATTCGGCGAGTTCACAGCCAGGCTGCGCGACAGGAAAAACATGTCGACCGGAAAGAACAACAAATAGCCCAGTACCAGGATCGTTGCGGTTCTGGGCCGCAACTCTGGCTCGTGCCCGTACCACCAGCGCCGCACGCGATACAAAAGCGCCACCATCGCCACGACGGAAGTAAAAATATCGAGCTTACCCGTGCCGATCAGCGTCAGGATTGCCGTGAACAAAAGCAGGAACAGCGAGACGCGAGAGAAACGCTCAGCGGGAAGTCGCGGCGTAACCGGAAGGGCAGAACTGGAGGCCATGGCTGAACTTCAATCGTAGCATTCGCATCCGCCGTTTTCGCCGCTCCAGGTCCAATCAATAACCGCCGGCTAGTCTTTTCCGTCACCAAGATGCTTCAGGGCTACACGTGCTACTTTGCGTGTGAGATTCGAAATTGGCTGCTCCAGAACCTCGCTCAACTCGATTGTTTTCGCGCCTGGCGCTCGCGGCAGATTCTGCACGCGGACTACGAACGGCGTGACCTCAATCCTGCGGTAAGTCACCGTATGCCTCACCTTCGTTAGCGGCTCGCAAGCTGACGCCGCCAGAGCTTCTAGTCCCCATTGTTTCGTGAGCAACTCTCTTAGCGCTGTCACACCATTCCCACTGGCCGAAACAGTAGGGAAGTGCCACAGTTTTGCCACCAGCGATGGCACGTGATCGTGGGCTGCCGCTTTGTGCGAATCCAGCGGAGGCGGTAGCAGCAGGGAATTGCCATGCCGATCGAGCAACACCGCCGCGGCCAGCCGAACCGAAACCTCAGCGCGCTTCTTGCGTATCTCTGGCACCGAGTCCGCGATTCCAAGCCTCCGCGCCTCACAGAACTGCTGTGCCGGGCACAGCAAGCACTGCGGCGAGCGCGGAGTACACAACGTCGCGCCCAACTCCATCATCGCCTGATTCCAGTCGCCGGCCGCATCGCTAGCCAACAATTCGTCTGCGCGATTCTGTAATGAGCGCCAGCGTCCGTTACCTCGCAAGTCTCCGCGCACAGCATCGAGCCGCGCTATCACTCGGGCAACATTTCCATCCAGCACCGCCAGCTTTTCACCAAACGCAATGCTTAGGATCGCCGCCGCCGTGTACTCGCCGATCCCCGCCAGCTCCATCACTTCAGCTCTAGTTCGCGGAAACTCGCCGCCGTGCTTCGCCACAATCTGCTTCGCCGCTTGCTGCAGGTTGCGCGCCCGGCTGTAGTAGCCGAGCCCCGACCACATGCGCAGCACTTCCTCTTCCGCTGCGGCCGCCAGCGCGTGCACGCTGGGAAATCGCTCCAGAAATCTTTCGTAATAGGGAACCACGGCAGCCACCCGCGTCTGCTGCAGCATGATCTCGGAAATCCAGATGCGATAGGGATCCCGCGAACGACGCCACGGCAGGTCGCGCTGAAATTGCGCGAACCACGCCGGCAGCGCGGCCCTGAACTCCTTCAGTTGTCCCTCTTTCAATGCGCACCTAGCGGCGGCCGCTTCGTTCCTCGAGCGACTCCAGGAAGACCACGTACGAAGAGTGCCACAGATCGGCCGCAATCGTCCCGCGCGGACGGCTGGTCACAATCAGTTTGAACAAATCAGGCGAGGCTGCAAGCTCTTGCAGCAGCGGACTTTCTGCTCCCGCTTTTTCCACTTCGGTCACCGCCAAGTACCGCAAAATCGCAAAAATATTTTCTTCAGCGGGCGCTAGCCGCGTTTCGATTCCCGCTCCGCGAAACTCCAGCTGTGCATTGCGTTCGTAGAAGTGCCACGCAACTCCCGCGCAGAGATTCACCGCTCGTTCGAACCGTTCTTCCGCCTTCTCGCCACTCGCGTCGTCCGCCCCGCCGGAATATGGATCAAGGACCAGCAACACGCGCCGATCATCTTCACGCGCGAACTCGCGCACCATCAGCGAACCCATCCGCGCCGACGCCTTCCAGTGCACATGCCGCACGCTGTCCGTAGGCACATACTCGCGCAACGCGTACAAATCCTGTCCGCGGCCTTTGCTGTGGCTTTCGATGCTGCCTTCGATTCCCGGAAACATGTCTGTCAGTTCCGCACTTGCGTCCACCGACGGATACACCAGCGCTTCCGATTTCAGCGCCACGCGGCGAGTCTTCTGCAAAAATCCAAATGGGAACCGCGTCACGATTCGAAACGAATCCTGCACATGCAGCCCGCGGCGCAGAAACGTCACCGGGACGCTCTGCTTTATCCGCTCCTGCCGAGGCAAAAATGGAAAAAACACGGGTTTGTCCAACACTGTCGCGGCCGCTGCGCCTTTCGCTGCCGCCGCTTCCACGCGCAGCGCGAATGACGGAAACATCAGCTTTTCGTTGTGGAGTTCAATGTTCGCGCGCACCATTTGGCCCGCGAAAATGTGTTCTGGCAGCTCGATCCGCAACTCGACGCCAGCCAGTGAGATCGAAGAGAGAATTCCCGACATCAGAATCACAGAAATCAGGCAAGCCAGGATTAAGAACAACAAATTGTTGCCGGTGTTCAGCGCTGCGAGCGCGACCAGCAACGTCGCGCCGATATAGAGCCAACCCGCGCGGCTGATCCGGTATTCCATGCGGTAGCCGATCCACCGCAGCGGCGTCCGCCTAGCCAAAGTTGGCACCATCGTGACGGCGACCCAACCCGCAATTGCCAGCGCAAACAATGCCGAGCTTGCGGCTACTCCAATGTTTCCAAGTTCAGCCGCCGCACCCGAATACACGGCCAGCAAGAACGCCACACCCAAAGCCACGATAGAAAGGAAAAACGCACGCACTCCCGGCGTGTCGGCCTTCGCCCAAAGCTGTGTAAGAAGGGAACTAGACTGGCTCATGAAAAACAGTGGTTCAATGTAGCAGCGGCTTTACACCGCTGCTTCTCGTTCTAAACCGGCACCCGAACCGACTCCACAATTTCGCGCAGCGCTGCTTCCGTCGTCTCCGACTTTCTTTGCAGCGAAGCATGCCGCGCGCTCGCCACGACGCGGTGGGCAAACACAGCCACGGCCAGCTGCTTGAAATCATCCGGCACGCAGTAATCGCGCCCATCCAGAAACGCCCGCGCCTGCGCCGCGCGTTGCAGCATCAGTGTCCCGCGCGGACTCACGCCCAGTGCCAGCTGATCCGACGTTCGCGTGCGGTTCACAATATCCAGTGCGTAGTCGTGCAAGCTCGCATCCACCTTGACGTGCGTCACCGCTTCCTGCATCGCCAGTACTTCCGTCACGTCCGCCACCGGCTCGAGCTTTTCCATCGGATTGTCAAACGCGCGCCGACGCAAAATTTCGCGCTCCGTCTCTGGCGACGGATAGCCCATTTTGATGCGCATCAAGAATCGGTCCAGCTGCGACTCAGGCAGCGGATAGGTTCCGTGATGTTCGATCGGGTTCTGTGTCGCAATCACAAGAAATGGCTGTGGCAGGGGATAAGTCTTGCCGTCCACGGTGATCTGCGCTTCGTTCATCGCTTCGAGCAACGCCGATTGCGTGCGAGGCGTCGTGCGATTGATTTCGTCCGCCAGCACGACGTTTGCAAACAAAGGCCCGGGACGAAATTCAAACTCATTCGAATTGGGCTGGTACACGCTCACGCCCAGCACATCACTCGGCAGCAAATCCGACGTGAACTGCACGCGCTGAAAGCTGCAGTGAAAGGACCTAGCCAGCGCCTGCGCCAGCGTCGTTTTTCCAACGCCTGGCACATCCTCAATCAACAGGTGTCCGCGCGCCAGCAGCGTGATCAGCGCAAGCTGAATCGCTTCTTCTTTCCCATAAATCGCCTTCGCGATTGAGCGCTGCAGCTGCGAAACCACTTGAGAGGTCGCGGTTGGCATTGGTTGAAAACCCCGGGTTCTTGCTACAATAACTTCGCTGGTGCGATACGAGTTTTGCTATCGCACCGGGTTTTAGGGTTTGTGCTTACAAACCCTGAGCCAAAAAAGTCCACCCGTTTCGACGGGCGATTAGCTCAGCGGTTAGAGCGCTCGCCTCACACGCGAGAGGTCAAAGGTTCAAATCCTTTATCGCCCACCACTTCTTCCTATCTTGACACACCGATCTGCACGAAGCTGTTTGCGGTCTCTTTTCTTGTGCCCAAACGGTGGTTAGTGATTCGGCGCAGTACTACCGACGCGCACCCGCTCACTTGTTAGATTGCTTACGAAGTTAATTACTGACGGGTCGTCTTCCGTCACTTCGCAGCGCTACCAAGGGAGGCCCTATGTCCGCGCCAGCTCAGCTCAACACCACGAACGCGATCGGCCAGTGCCAGCTCTGTAAAAGCATGCGGCAAACCACTCGCGTCAAATACGAGCGCAACATCGGAATGTTGTTTCTTCGCCAGACGCGGCGGCTCGAAGCGAATCTTTGCAAGACATGCGTTACGTCGCAGTTCTGGGACTTTCAGGCCAAGAATTTGCTCCTTGGTCCGTGGGGCATGATTTCTCTCATCCTGACGCCCGTCTATCTCGTCGCGAACACCGTCGCCTACACTTCGGCAAAGCGTCAACTCGGCAGCGCGGTAGAATAAAGCAGGCATCGCGCCGCACTTTCCTGGC
>Ga0070665_100000677_pt1 | contig 45778 bp, 38 predicted proteins | sample KBSS13metaG_FD_65862 | JGI IMG/M metagenome (GOLD analysis project Ga0070665, IMG submission 65862) | Switchgrass rhizosphere microbial communities from Kellogg Biological Station, Michigan, USA - KBS S1-3 metaG | ecosystem: Host-associated > Plants > Roots > Rhizosphere > Soil ...
GAAGAAGGTGCCGCCGGCGCCGGAGCCGGCCCCCGCCGATGCGTCCGCGGACTGAGGACATCCTCGCACGGGCGCGCGCCGCGATCGGCGCGCGGTACCGGCCGCAAGGCAGGGCAATCGAGCAGGGGCTCGACTGTATCGGCCTGGTGGCGCTGGCACTCGATGTCAGGCCAGTGCCCGGCGACTATGCCCTTCGCGGCGGATCGGATCGGCGAGTAGCGGCGGAGCTCCGCGCGGTGGGCCTCACGCCCGCTGAAAGCATGACCGCGGGCGACGTATTGGTCTTCCGCACGGGCGCGGGCCAGCTGCATCTTGGCCTCTTCACCGGGACCGCGCTGGTCCATGCCGACGCCGGCCTCCGGCGCGTGGTCGAGCGGCCGCTGCCGCTCCCCTGGCCGCTCATCGGCATCTGGAGATATTGAACCATGGCGACATTGGTCCTGTCCGTGGCCGGCACCTATTTTGGCGGTCAGGTCGGCGGGATGATCGGGGCGATGGTCGGTCAGCAGATCGACCAGATCCTGTTCGCCCCCAAGCCGCGGCAAGGGCCGCGGCTGGGCGGCCTCAGCGTCCAGACCTCCTCTTATGGCAGCCAGATCCCGAAGCTGTTCGGGACGATGCGCGTTGCCGGAACGGTGATCTGGGCGACCGATCTGGTGGAGCACCGGTCGACGCGCGGCGGGAAGGGGCAGCCCAGGGTCACCAGCTATTCCTATTCGGCGAGCTTCGCCGTCGCCCTTTCGGCCCGGGCGATAGCCTCGGTCGGCAGGATCTGGGCGGACGGCAAACTGCTGCGCGGCTTGGCGGGAGATTTCAAGAGCGCGACGCGGTTCCGGCTTTATCGGGGACTGGAGGACGAATCCCCGGACCCGCTGATCGTGGCGTCGGAAGGCGCGGGCCAGGCGCCCGCCTATCGCGGTCTGGCCTACGCCCTGTTCGAGGACATGGCGCTGGAGGATTTCGGCAATCGTATCCCGTCCCTGACCTTCGAGATCGTGGCCGATCCCGGCACGGTGCCGATCGGGATGATCGCCGAGGACCTGGCCATTGGCGCGGTGAGCGCCGGTGAGACACCCGCTTTGCTCGGCTATGCGGCGATGGGCGACACTGTGCGGGAGGCGCTGGAGGGGCTGGCGGACGTCGTGCCTTTGTCACTGTCCGACGATGGCGATGGGCTTCGACTCAGCGCCGGGGCGGTGGGCGCCATCGCCCTGCCGATGGACGCGTTGAGCCAGCGCTTCGAAATGGTGAGGCGCGGGCAGGGCACCGTGCCGGGGGAAGCGACGATCGCTTATTATGATGCCGGCCGGGATTATCAGACCGGACTTCAGCGCGCCGTCCGCGGCGGCAACCGCGGCGTGGATCGCCGCGCACTGCCGGCAGCCCTGGACGCCGGCGCGGCCAAGGGGTTGGCCGAGTTTCGGCTCGCTTCATTGTGGGCTGGCCGAACCAGCGGCAAGGCAAGCGCCGGCTGGCGCCTTGCGACGATCCGGCCCGGCAGCCATGTCGAGGTGGAAGGCCAGGCCGGGCTGTGGAGGGTGGAGCGCCAGAGTCTTGGCGCGATGACAGTGACGCTCGAAATGATGCGCGTCCCCGCGGCGGCGCCTCCGGACGGCGCCGCAAGCTCAGGGCGACCGGTCGCCGAAATCGACCTTCCGCAGGGCCCGACGGTGATCGAACTGCTCGAACTGCCGATCGGCGATGGGTATGAGACCAAGCCCGTTCTCCACGTGGCCGCAGCCGGCGAAAGCGCCGGCTGGCGGCGGGCGGCGCTCTCGGCGAGCTTCGACGGCGGGGCGAGCTGGCAGGAGGCGGGCGTGACCGCTGCGCCGGCCGAGATGGGCATTGCCTTGTCGGCGCTGGCGCCGACCGGCTCCGCCCTGTTCGACCTGGAGTCTTCGCTCGAGGTCGAGCTGCTCAACGAGACGATGTGGCTGGAGGGGCGGAGCGATGACGCCCTTGTCGCGGGCGCCAATCTCGCGGCACTGGGCCCGGAGCTGATCCAGTTCGGCACCGTCGAGGCGCTTGGCGGGCGGCGGTTCCGGCTTTCGCGGCTCCTGCGAGGCCGTCGCGGGACGGAGTGGGCGGCCGCAAGCCATTGGGCCGGCGAGCCCTTTGTCATGATCAGGCGCGAGTCCCTGATTGCGCTCGACGCGCCGATGGGCGCTGAGGCCCGCCTGCTCGCCTCCGGAGTCGGCGACGATCCGGACGGCGCGCCGGCCACAAGGATCGTCCAGGGCGAGGGGCTGCGGCCGCCAAGCCCGGTCCATCTCAAGGTGCGGGAAATCGCGACGGGCGATCTCGCCATCAGCTGGGTGCGGCGGAGCCGGCAGGGCTGGGCGTGGACCGACGGCGCCGGGACGCCGCTGGGCGAGGAAACGGAACTCTACCGTTTGACGATCGCCGGGGCGGGCTTCGCGCGCACCGTCGAGACCACGAGTCCGGCCTATCTCTATCCTGCAGCCGCGCGCGCCGCCGACGGGCCGGGGCCGGTCACGCTGACCGTCGTCCAGGCGGGAAGCTTCGGCGCTTCGCGGCCCGCCGTGCTCATCATCGACTGACCGAAGGAGACCATCATGACCGACGCCAGTGCCAGGTTCGCCTTGCCCTTTCTGCTGCCGGGGCAGGCGCAGAAGGAGGCGTTTCACAACGAGGCGCTGGCGCAGATCGATGCCGCGCTGCACGCCTGCGTGGCCAACGACCCGACCGCCGACGTGCCGGTCGATCCGGCGCCCGGGGAGAGCTGGATCGTGGCGTCGGGCGCGGCGGACGTCTGGACAGGCAAGACCGACAATCTGGCAACCTGGACCCCCGGCGGCTGGCGGTTCACGGCGCCGCTGCCGGGCATGACGGCATGGAACATTGACGCAGGTTATTGGCTGCACTGGACGGGGTCCGCCTGGAGCGGCGGCGAATGGCCGGCCTCATCGTTAACAATTGGTGGCCAGCAGGTCGTCGGACCGCGGCTCGCAACCGTAGCAAGCCCTTCAGGTGGAACGATAATTGACGGAGAGGCAAGGGCCGCAGTCGACGCCATCATTGTTGCACTGAAGACACACGGTCTGATCGAATGAAAAACTTCTCTTTTCCAGTGAAACCGGGAGGGTTAGGGATCGTTTCGGTGCTGACTGGTCATCTGCTGTTCATCTCCTGGTGAGCTGCGGCTTTTCAGCAACAGGTTCAAGGCTAAGCGCGCTTGCGTGGACACCTTGCTTACCGTAAGAGATTTGGGTCGATCCCTGTTGGGACGCTGAAGAAAGGGGAAGATTATGCGGAAGCTCGCCATTGCAGTGGCGCTGTCATCTACCGTGCTCGCCACGCCGGCACTTGCGCGCAACGGCGCCTGGTACGTTGGAGGCGATTTCGGCGCGATGATCGTCGAAGATATGGGTTTTGAGTTTGGCCAGAGCCCCGTCATCCCGGGTGCTGGTGGTAATGCTCAGATCGCCACCAACCATGATTATGGCTATGACGGCGCTCTGTTCGTCGGCTATGATCTCGGTGCGTTCCGCATCGAGGCGGAAGTCTCCTACAAGCGGGCCCGCGTTGATGACATCGAAACGTCGGTCCGGGCTCCGGGCTTCTCCGGCGTCATCGGTGGTCCTGTCACGCCGACCATCTATCCGGCTGGCGGTGGCCGCACGAGCGCCCTGAGCTTCATGATCAACGGCATGCTCGACTTCGGTGACGACGATGGCATCAGCGGCTTCGTCGGCGGCGGTGTGGGTATCGCCCGCATCGACGTCAACAACGTCCGCGCCTTCTCGAACCAGGGTGCGATGATCGACGACAGCGACACGCGCTTCGCGTGGCAGGTCGTTGCCGGCGTCCGTCAGGCGATCAGCGACAATGTGGACATCACCGTCCGCTATCGCTTCTTCAATGCCGACAACATCCGGATCATCGATTTCCGCGGTCTCGAGGGTGAGTCGCGGTTCCGCTCGCACTCGCTGCTCGGCGGTATCACGTTCAACTTCGGCGCTCCGCCGGCGCCTCCGCCGCCGCCGCCGCCGTGCCCGGATGGCTGGAGCCGCGATGCGTCCGGTGTCTGCGTAGCCCCGCCGGCTCCGCCGCCGCCGCCGGAGACGAAGAACTGCCCGAACGGCTCGGTCATCCTGGCTACTGAAGAGTGCCCGGCTCCGCCGCCGATCGGTCCGTTCATCATCTTCTTCGATTGGGACAAGGACGAGATCACCCCGGCTGCCGCCGCGATCCTCGACAATGCTGCCGCTGCCTATGCGCAGACCGGCCGCGCTTCGGTGACGCTCGCTGGCCACGCCGACCGTTCCGGTTCGGACGCGTACAACGTTGGCCTGTCGCAGCGGCGCGCCAACAACACGCGTTCCTACCTGGCCGGCCGCGGTGTTCCCGACGGTTCGATCACGACCGAAGCGTTCGGCGAGAGCCGCCCGCTGGTCGACACGGCCGACGGCGTGCGCGAGCCGCAGAACCGGCGTGTGGAGATCACCTTCGGCCCCGGCTCCGGCTGGTAAGAAGGTCTCCTTACGGAGAAAATGGGGGTCGGCCTTTGGGCCGGCCCCTTTTTCTTTGCGCCGTTACCGCCTGCGCGGGAGGCGCCAAAGCGGTACGCCTGCCTTTCCCCCTGTTCCCCGCAAGCCGGCTTTGATACGGAGCCGCGAGCCAACACCTGCGGGATCCATTGAATGCGCATCGCAATTATCGGAACCGGCTATGTCGGCCTGGTCTCCGGCGCCTGCTTTTCCGATTTCGGGCATGACGTCATCTGCGTCGACAAGGACGCGACGAAGATCGGCGCGCTCGAGCAGGGTATCATGCCGATCTTCGAGCCCGGCCTCGATCAGCTCGTGGCGCGCAATGTCGCCGCGGGCCGCCTGGCTTTCACCACGGAGCTGGCGGAAGGCGTGCGCGGCGCGGAGGCGATCTTCATCGCCGTGGGCACGCCCTCGCGGCGCGGCGACGGCCATGCCGACCTTTCCTATGTCTATGGCGCTGCCCGAGAGATCGCCGGCTTGCTCGACGGGCCAACCGTCGTGGTCACCAAATCCACCGTTCCGGTCGGCACCGGCGACGAGGTCGAGCGCATCCTGAGGGAAGTGGCGCCGGGCGCCACGGTCTCGGTCGTCTCCAACCCGGAATTCCTGCGCGAGGGCGCGGCGATCGAGGACTTCAAGCATCCCGACCGGATCGTGGTGGGGGCGGAGGACGCGCGCGCGGTGGAGATGATGCGAGAAATCTACCGGCCCCTCTACCTCAACAAGGCGCCTTTGCTGTTCACCTCGCGCCGGACCGCCGAGCTGACCAAATATGCCGCCAATGCCTTCCTCGCCACCAAGATCACCTTCATCAACGAGATGGCGGACCTGTGCGAGATGGTGGGCGGAGACGTGCAGGACGTGGCGCGGGGCATCGGGCTGGACGGGCGGATCGGCGCCAAGTTCCTTCATGCGGGCCCGGGCTATGGCGGCTCCTGCTTCCCCAAGGACACGCTCGCTCTGCTGAAGACGGCGGAGGACGCGCAAAGCCCGCTGCGCATCGTCGAGGCGGTGGTGAAGGTGAACGACGCCCGGAAACGCGCCATGGGCCGCAAGGTGCTGAAGGCGCTGGGCGACGAGCCGCGCGGCAAGGTCGTCGCCTTGCTCGGCCTCGCCTTCAAGCCCAATACCGACGACATGCGCGACGCACCGTCCATCGCGATCGTCCAGGCGCTGGAGGATGCCGGCGTCACCGTACGCGGCTATGATCCCGAGAGCATGGAGCAGGCCCGGCCGATCATGCCGGCCGTGCAGCTGTGCCGAAGCGCCTATGAGGCGGCCGAGGGCGCGGACGCCGTCGTCCTGGTCACCGAATGGGACGCGCTTCGGGCGCTGGACCTGGACCGGCTGGCGGGCCTGATGCGGCAGAAGATCCTGGTGGATCTCAGGAATATCTATCCGCCCGAGGAGGTCGAGGAGGCCGGCTTCGCCTGGCATGGCGTCGGCCGGCCGCCGCGGGGCTGAGAGGGACTTTCACGGCAACCTTGGGGGAGGCTGCTCGTTCGCGTTGCGTAGAAGGAGTATCAGATGTTTCGCCTTGCTCTGCCCCTGCTTGCCGCTGCCCTGCCGCTTTCCGCACTCGCCGCAGCCCAGCATCAGGGCCATCCCGCGCCCGGCCAGGCGGCGGCAAGCATCCGCAACGCCCGAGCCCAGATGGTCGGCGATGCCGCCGCCACGCGCGAGGGCAATGCGGTGAAGGTGCGCGTGACCGTGCGCGGCTTCACGCCGGGGTCCTACGGCATTCACCTCCACCAGACCGGGCGTTGCGACGCGCCCGATTTCGCCAGCGCCGGCGCGCACTGGAACCCGGCGGGGCGCCAGCATGGCCGCCAGAATCCGCAGGGGCCGCATGCGGGCGACCTGCCCAATCTCGAGGTCCGGGCCAATGGCACCGGGCGGATCGACTTCGAGGTGCCAGTGCCCGCAGGCACCGCAGCAGGGGCGAATCCCCTGCTCGACACGGACGGGACGGCGGTGGTGATACACGCGGCGGCGGATGACGAGCGCACCGATCCCAGCGGCAATAGCGGCGCCCGGATTGCCTGCGGGACGTTCGCGACCTTCCGCTAGACGCTCAGATCGGCTCGCCTGCGGCGCGGGCCCGCTCGACCTTGGTCGCCTCCAGGCGGCCGATGTGGCGGGCGCCGACCCAGAGGCCGAGCAAAGTCAGCACCGGCATGAAATAGAGAGCGGCGATGCCGAGGGCGATATTGTGCCCGGTGATGCCGATCACCTGCCCGGCGAAATAGGGCCCGAGAGCGAGGCCGACCATGGTGGTGCCGAGCACATAGGTCGCCCCGGCCGTCGCCCGCATGCGCGGGAGGACCAGGTCCTGCAATGTCGCCACCGCCGCGCCGACCCAGGCCGAAGCGAGCATGTGGGCGAGCGGGTTCACCCAGTAGAAGGCGGAGAGATCCTGCGTGGTCAGCAGGAAAGCGACGATCGGGATCGGCATCAGCACGGACAAGGCGATGATGAAGAGGCGCCCGCGCGGATCGCGCTGCCGCCACAGGTCCGAGATATATCCGCCGAGAATCACCCCGATCGCGGCCGAGATGGCGGCGGTGACGCCGATGATGAGGCCGACCTCGGCCTTGGCGGTGAGACCGGCGAAATAGCGGGCCGGCATGGCGGCGCCGCCGTAGAAATGCTCCTCGACATAATAAGGCAGCCAGAAGCTGGTCGCGTAGGTCACGAAGGAAATGCTGCCGAAAGAGATGGCCAGCAGCATGAAGGTCCGCGAGCCCCAGATCAGCCTGTAGGTAGGCAGATCGCGGCGCTTCAGCGACTGGACCCAGGAGAAGATGGCGTAGACGCCGAGCCCGTACGCGATCCACTGGGCGGCCGTGCCGGTGAGCTGGGTCAGGCCGTAACCGGCAAGCACCACAGCGGCCAGCATCGCGAGATTAGGCAGCAGGGCGCCGCGCATCATCGCCGCATTGAACAAAGTGAAGGGGGGCAGGATCGCGAACAGCTCCCGGCCGAACTCGCGCCAGGCATTGGGGCGCACGACCGGCTGGGGCGTGCCGTCCGAGGCGCCGCGCAGTGGCTCGCGCAGGGTGAGAACCCAGAGCGCGAGCAGGAGCCCGGGCAGGCCGACGGCGAGGAAGGCCGCCTGCCAGCCGGCCAGGCCAAGCGGCGCCTCCGCCGCGACCGGATAGGCCTTGTTCCAGCTGGCGACGACGAAGCCGCCGATCGGCAGGCTGAGCGCGCCGCCGATATAGAGCCCGCTCGAATAGATGGAGAGCGCGGTGGCGCGGCGTTCCTTCGGGAAGCTGTCCGAGATCATCGAATAAGCGGCCGGCGAAGCGCTGGCCTCGCCGATCCCGACCCCGATCCGGGCCGCGGCGAGCATGGTGAAGCTGGTCGCGAAACCCGACAAGGCGGTCATGGACGACCAGAGCGCAAGACCCATGGCCATGAGCCGGCCGCGGTACCAGCTGTCGGCGAGGCGGCCGAGCGGGATGCCGAACAAGGCGTAGAAGACGGCGAAGGCGGTGCCGTAGAGAAAGCCGACCTGCGCCGGGGAAACTTGGAGGTCGCGCTGAATGTCGCCGACGAGGATCGAGATGATCTGCCGGTCGATAAAATTCACGATGTAGACGAGGACAAGGACGCCGAGCGCGTACCAAGCGTAGCCGCTGACGCGCGTCCTTGCCGGAGGCGGGGCCTCCTCGACGATCTCGGACATCGGCTCCCCTCCGATTGTGCTTCTGTTTTCCCTTGGCTAGCAGAGCAGGGCGCTTTGGCAACAAGGCTGAGCCGAATGACCGTGAAGATCCTTTTCGTCTGCCTCGGCAATATCTGCCGCTCACCGCTCGCCGAGGCGGCGTTCCGGGCGGAGGCGGCGCGCGTGGGGCTGGACGCGGAGGCGGACAGCGCTGGCACGGGCGACTGGCATCATGGAGAACAGCCGGACAAGCGCGCGGTCGCCGTGGCGTCGCGCAACGGCGTTGATATTTCAGGACTCAGGGCGCGGCAGGTCCGGCCTGAGGACTTCGAACGCTTCGATCATGTGCTGGCGCTGGACGGGAACAATCTCGCCGACCTCGAGGCGGTCCGTCCGGCCGGGAGTCGGGCCACCCTCTCGCTGCTGCTCGACCATGTGCCGGGCCGGGAAGGAGAAGCGGTGGCCGATCCCTATTATGGCGGCGACGGCCATTTCGACATCACCTGGCGCGACGTGACCGAAGCGGCGCGGGCGCTGGCCGAAGAGCTTGCTAAGGAGCCGACCCGATGAGCCTTGTCCTGCATTATCACCCGCTTTCCTCCTTCTGCTGGAAGGCGCTGATCCCGCTCTATGAGAATGGGACCGTCTTCGAGCCGCGGCTGCTCAACCTGCAGGACAACGAGGAGATGGCCGCGTTCCGGGCACTCTGGCCGGTGGGCAAGATGCCGCTCCTGGTCGACGAGGCGCATGATCGGGCGATTCCCGAGACCTCGATCATGATCGAATGGCTGGACCATCATCATCGCGGTGCCACGCGCTTCCTGCCCGAGGATCCGGAGCTCGCGCTCGAGGTTCGGAAGTGGGACCGGATCTACGATCTCTACGTCCAGCTGCCGATGCAACGGATCATCTTCGACCGGCTGCGGCCGCCGGAGCAGAAATTCCCGGCCGGCGTGGCGGAGGACAGGGAGCTGCTGAAGCGTGCCATGGCAATGGTCGATGCCTATGTCGCGGACAAGCATTGGGCCACCGGCGAGCATTTCACTCTCGCCGATTGCGCGGCTCTGCCAGCCTTGTTCTACGCGGACAAGGTCGAGCCTTTCGAGGGGCGCTGGCCGCATGCGCTGGCGCTGCTCGCGCGCCTGAAGGCGCGGCCGAGCGTCGCCAGGGTATTGCGTGAAGCCGAACCCTATTTTCAATATTTTCCAACGGAATGACTGCCTTCGCTCAGAAGGTGTCCGAGCTGACCGGCGTCGCAGAGAGCCGGCTGGAACGGCTCGCCGGGGGCGATCTTTCCGAAGTGCTGCTGGTGCCGCGCGGCGACGGGCCGCCGCTGGTCGCCAAAGGCGGGCCGAACGTGACAACGGAAGCGGCGATGCTCCGGACGCTGGCCAGTCTCGGCACAAGGGTGCCGGGCGTCGAAGGGGAATATGATTCGATCCTGCTGGTCGACCATGTCCTCAATGACGGCCTGCTGAGCCCGCGGGCCTGGGCGGATATCGGCGAGGCGTTGGCGCAGCTCCATGCCCTGCAAGGCGATCATTATGGCTGGCCGGTCGATTATGCGCTCGGCACGGTCGCGCTGGACAATAAAGAGGGGCGGGACTGGGTCCGCTTCTGGGGCGAGCAAAGACTGATGGCCACGTCGGGCCTGCTCGACCGGCCATGGCGCCTCAGGGTGGAGGTGCTGAACCGCCGACTGGGCGACCTGCTTCCTCATGCGCCGCCGCCCGCGCTTCTCCACGGCGATCTGTGGGCCGGCAATCTCCTCGTTTACAACGGCCGGCTGGCCGCCTTCATCGACCCTGCTTGCTATTATGGCCATGCCGAGGTCGACCTCGCCATGCTCTGCCTCTTCTCCACGCCCCCCGACGAATTCTGGGCCGCTTATGGCGGTCGGCCTGAGGGGTGGGAGGACAGGCTGCCCGCCTACCAATTGTTCCCGGCGCTCGTGCACCTGCGCCTGTTCGGCGCGGCCTATGCGCCGATGGCCGACCGGCTGTTCGCCGCGGTGGGAGCCTAGCCGAGATTGTAGCGCTCGACGACCGAATAGACCGCCGCCTCCGCAGTCAGGTCGCTCTCGAACAAGGCGAAATTGTCGACGATGAAGGCAGGGCTGGTCAGGCCGCCGGCTTCCTCCAGCAAGTGGCCGATCGGGCCGGCGGTGCGGTTCAGGCGGGCGATGGTGATGTGTGGCAGGAAGGCGCGGTCGTCCGGCGGCAAGCCGACGCGGAGCAGGGCGGCGTCCACCTTGCGGTGCAGTGCCTTCACCTGGTCAGACGGCGCGACCCCGGCCCAGACCGAATCCGGAAAGCCGCGCCGGTCGAACGAGCCGATGCCGTTCAATGAAAGCTGGAAAGGGGGATGATGGATGCCGCCGAGAGCGGCGTGCACGTCGCCCGCCAAATGTCGGTCCACCTCCCCGATGAAGCGCAAGGTCAAGTGCAGCTGGTCGTCCGATTGCCAGCGCGCGCCGCTGATTCCGCCCATGGCGGCGAGCAGGTGCCGGCGGATGGAGACGGGCGGCCGGATGGCCACGAACAGGCGGTGCATCGGCGCCAACTAGCAGCCAGAGTCCCAAAAATCATCGTTAACCCGCGGCGCAGGACCCCGTTCCCGGTCCGGTTTTCCTTGAAATGGACCCCGATTGGCCCGATATTCGGGGCCACACGGCATTTCGCCGGGGATGGGAGAGTTTGACATGGCCAATTGGTCTGACCCGCAATTCGGCACCGCGCCGAGTAGCACCACGACCGCGACGGGCGTTGCGGTCGATGCAGGCCTTCGGGCCCACATGCTTCGTGTCTACAATTACATGACCTCGGCCATTCTGCTGACCGGCATCGTCGCGGTGCTGATCGGCAATACCGACGCCGTCTATTCGCTGATCACGATCAGCATGGACGGGCGGCTGACGCCCACCGTGCTCGGCTGGATCGTCACCTTCGCGCCGCTCGGGCTCGCGCTCTGGCTGGGCTTCGGGATCAACCGGATTTCCCAGGGCACGGCGCAATTCCTGTTCTGGACCTTCGCGGTGGCGATGGGCGCCTCGCTGTCGACGATCTTCCTGGTCTACACGGACGGGTCGATCGCGCTGACCTTCTTTGCCACGGCGGCGGCTTTCGCCAGCCTCAGCCTCTACGGCTACACGACGAAGCGCGATCTGACCGCCATGGGGACCTTTCTCCTCATGGGCGTGGTCGGCCTCATCGTCGCCTCGATCGTCAACATCTTCTGGATGAACGAGACCTTCAGCCTCGTGATCGCGGCGATCGGCGTGCTCGTTTTCGCTGGCCTCACCGCCTACGACACGCAGAAGATCAAGAGCATCTACTTCGAGCTGCAGGGCACCGAGTTCCTCGGCAAGGCCGCCATCATGGGCGCGCTGAACCTCTATCTCGACTTCATCAACATGTTCCTCTTCCTGCTTCGCTTCCTCGGCAACCGCGAATAGTCGCGGCGAGGATCGAACCGAGAAGGGCCCGGGGGAAACTCCGGGCCCTTTCTTTTTGCGCCTGCGCCCGAAGGGAATCTCGCTTATTCCCGTTAGAGCCCTGCCGTCCGCGGAAATGTGCATGTGTTGACGAGGAGCCTTGAGCGCGAGGATGCGCCGATGCCCGTGGCCGGCGAGACGGACGAGCGCGCGCTCATGGCGCGCGTCGGCGCAGGCGATGCGGCCGCCTTCGAGGCACTGGTGTCGCGGCATTTGCCGATGCTCCACGCGCTCGCCTGGCGGATGCTCGGCGATGCCGCCGAAGCGGAGGATGTGGTGCAGGAAAGCCTGATCAAATTGTGGGCCAATGCCGGCGGTTGGCAGCCTGCGGGCGGCGGGTTGGGCGCGTGGCTCCGCCGGATCGCGACCAATGCCTGCCTCGACCGGCTGCGCAAGCCGAGGATGCTGAGCGACGACAACGTGCCCGAGCGCGCCGACGACGGCCCGGCCGCCGATGCCCTGATCGACGCGGCGCGGCGGCAGGCGGCGGTGCAGGCGGCGATCGTGGCCCTGCCGGACCGGCAGCGCGCGGCGATCGTGCTCAGCTATCATGAGGGTGTTTCCAATGCCGAGGCGGCCTCGATCCTGGGGATCGGGGTGAAGGCGCTGGAATCGCTGCTTGTGCGCGCCCGCCAGGGGCTCAGCCAGACGCTCGCCCGGCAGGGCTTCCTTGAGGGAGAGACGGTATGAGCGGCCGGGCGCCCGACAAAAGGCTCGACGCGCTGCTGCGGGACCTGCCGCCGCCTCCGCCGGTGCCGGCGGGCCTTGCCGCGCGCGTGCTCGCCGTTGCGGCCGAGACGCCGCAGGAGACGCATCCGGGCCGTGCCCGGCGCGCCGCCAACCGGCGGGACCGGCGCGGGCGCTGGCTTCGGCGGCCCCTGCTGGCCGGGACGGCGGCGCTCGGCCTGATCATGACCAGCGCGGTGGCGGCCACGCTTGCCGGCGTGCCGATCCCGCAGAAGATCGCCGCGGTCCTCTTCCCCGAGAAAGCGGCCGAGCCGAAGCAGGCGGAGCCGGAGCGCGCGGCGCCTCGGCCGGCCCGTGTGCCGGCGCAGCGGGTGGGGACAGCGGCGACCGCGCCCGAGGCCGGCAAGCCCTGGTATGAGCCGGCCGGGCCGTGGCGGCGCCTGCTCATGGCACAGCACATGGTTGACGCCCGGCGGGCGATGGGTTTGCCGACGCCCCATGCCGACCGGATCGAGCGGCGGCTGGAGCGGCGGGCGGAATTTTGGCGTCAGGCGACGCCCGAGCAGCGCGCTTTTTGGCTGGAGCGGCGGCAGGCGCGCCAGGCGGCGCGACGCGCTATGCTGGCGACGCCGGAAGGGCAAGCCGCGCGCGCGGCGCAGCGGGAGCAAATGTGGCGCTGGCGTGCGCAGCGGCAGGCGGGGATCCCGCTGACGCCGGAGCAGCGCGCCGAGCGGCGAGAGCTGATCCGTGAATGGCGGGCACAGGGGCTGCCGGTGCGGCCGCCGCGCTTGCAGGGGCAGCGCTTCCGGCAATGGCAGGAAGCGCGCCGGGCGCGCTGGCAGGCGCAAGGCGGGGAGGCGGCCGAGGCTTCGGCGCATGTCACCGAAGGACCGGGCCCGACGGAGCGTTAGGAGAGAGGAGGGCCGTCGCCCTCACGGACGCCGTACCGTTCGCCGCCCCGCCTTTCGCGAGGCGGGCCCTTTTTAGCGGAGGTGCTGCCGGAAGAAGTCCAGCGTCTGGGTCCAGGCCAGGGTCGCCGCCGCGCGATTGTAGCGGGCCGCCGAGGTGTCGTTGTTGAAGGCGTGGTCGACATCGGGATGCTCGATCACGGTCGCCGACCCGCCCGTAGCGGTGATGGCGGCAGCGAACGGCCTGGCGGTGCCGTTGACGCGCGCATCGCGGCCCGCGAGGTGGAAGAGGATCGGCACCCTGACGCGAGCCGCTTCGGAAGGGGCCGGCGCCGGGCCGTAATAGGACACCGCCGCCGCCAGCGGGTCGCCGGTGCCGGTGGCGAGCCGGTTGACGAGCCCGCCGCCCCAGCAGAAGCCAACAATCCCGATCTTGCGCGGAATGCCCTCCGACAGGCGCATGGCGCCGAAGGTGGCCACCCCGTCCGCCACGGTCCCGGCCATGTCGAGCTGGCCGATCATCGCCCGAGCCCGGTCTTCGTCGCCCGTCGGCGTGCCGCCGAGCGGGCTCAGCCAGTCCGGCGCCAGCGCCTGATAGCCGGCCAAAGCGAAGCGGCGCGCGACGTCGCGGATATGATCGTTGAGGCCGCGATTTTCGTGAATGACGATGATCAGGGGAAAGCCACCGCGGCCGTTGGTGACAGCCGGGGCCGCGCTGTAGCCACGGTAGCGGCGGCCCGAGCGCGGCTCCCATTCCGTTTCCTCGGTGCGCAGGCGGCGGTCGTCGGCCGCGACCTGGGGCTGGGCCTCGGCTCCGGCGGCAATATCCGTCAGGAGGAGGTTGGCGGCTGCCGCGCTCCCCGCGATGCGGGTGAGCTTCGCCATGAAGTCACGGCGGTCCATGCCCTCATGGGTGAAGCGGTCGTAGAGCGCGATCGCGGCGCGCCGAACGTCTTCGGCCATGTCAGGCGGCCGGGACCATCAAGGCATCGTCCAGCTCGGCGGCGCGCTTCGCCGCCGGGCGGGCCTGGAGGCGGGCGACATAATCCTCGAAGAGCGGGCTTTTCTCGATCGACCCGAACATCATGCCATAGCCGATCTGCGCGCCGACATAGAGATCGGCGGCTGTGAACTGGTCGCCGCAAATATAGGGGCCGGGGTGGAGCGCATGCTCCAGCGCGCCGATGCAGGCGTCAAAGCTGCCATAGCCGACAAAGCCGCGCTGCTCGTCATTGACCTCGACCTTGAGCGCCTTGTTGGTCACCGCCGCCTCGACCGGGCCGGCGGCGAAGAACAGCCAGCGATAATAAGCGCCGCGCTTGCGGTGGCCGGCGGGCGGGATCAGGCCGGCCTCCGGAAAGGCGTCGGCAAGATAGGCGCAGATCGCCGCGGTCTCGGTCACCACCTCGTCGCCATGCCTGATGGCCGGCACCTTTCCCATCGGATTGACCGCGAGATAGTCGGCCGACTTCATCGCCGCATAATCGACGACCTGGGTTTCGTAAGGGACGCCCACCTCCTCGAGCATCCAGCGGATGACGCGGCCGCGTGACTGGGGGTTGGTGTAGAAGACGAGGTCGGTCATGGCGGGCTCCTGCGTAGCTGGCGGCGGAGCCTAGACCCGTCGCGGCGAAACGGGGAGTCCCGTCAGCCGCGACGGCGGCGCATTTCGGCGCCCGATGCGAAAAGGCCCCCCGCTGGGGAGGGCCTTTTGCCTTATGCTTTCTCTTCGGACTTGTCGGCCGGCTTGCTCTTGCCGGGGGGCTTCTTCTTCCCCTTCGGCGCTTTGGGGGGCGCGGAGGCGATCTCGAAGCTCGGGGCATTGTCCTTGATGCGGACCTTCACCTCGCCGCCATGGACGAGCTTGCCGAAGAGCAGTTCCTCGGCGAGCGGCTGCTTGATCTTCTCCTGCACGAGCCGGCCCATCGGGCGGGCGCCGTAGAGCTTGTCATAGCCGCGAGTGGTGAGCCACTCGCGGGCCTCGTCGTCCAATTCGATATGGACGTTGCGGTCCGCCAGCTGGAGCTCGAGCTGCAGGATGAACTTGTCGACGACGCGGGCGACGACCTCGGTCGGCAGATAGCCGAAGGGGACGATCGCATCGAGCCGGTTGCGGAATTCGGGGGTGAACATCTTCTTCACCGCCTCGTCCTGCGCATCCTCCTTGGACACGTTGCCGAAGCCGATGCCCTCGCTCGCCATGTCGCTGGCGCCGGCATTGGTGGTCATGATCAGGATGACGTTGCGGAAATCGACCGTCTTGCCGTGATGGTCGGTGAGCCGGCCATTGTCCATGATCTGGAGGAGGATGTTGAACAGGTCCGGATGCGCCTTCTCGATCTCGTCGAGCAGGAGCACGGAGTGCGGATGCTGATCGACCGCATCGGTCAGCAGACCGCCCTGGTCATAGCCGACATAGCCCGGAGGGGCGCCGATCAGGCGGCTGACCGAGTGCCGCTCCATATATTCGGACATGTCGAAGCGCTGGAGCGGGATACCCATGATCGAGGCGAGCTGGCGCGCCACCTCGGTCTTGCCGACACCGGTGGGGCCGGAGAAAAGATAGTTGCCGATCGGCTTGTCGGGATCGCGCAGGCCGGCGCGGCTGAGCTTGATCGCGGAGGCCAGCACGTTGATCGCCGGGTCCTGGCCGAAGACGACGCGCTTCAGATCCTTGTCGAGATGCTCGAGCGCCTTCTTGTCGTCGCTGGAGACGCTCTTCGCCGGGATCCGGGCCATGGTCGAGATGACGGCCTCGATCTCCTTGACGGTGATCGTCTTCTTGCGGCGCGAGGGCGGCACCAGCATCTGCATCGCGCCGACCTCGTCGATCACGTCGATCGCCTTGTCCGGCAGCTTGCGGTCGTTGATGTAGCGGGCGGACAGCTCGACCGCCGCCTTGATCGCGTCCGGCGTGTATTTGACGCTGTGATGCTCCTCGAAGGCCGAGCGCAGGCCGGCGAGGATCTTGATCGTGTCGTCGATCGTCGGCTCGTTGACGTCGATCTTCTGGAAGCGCCGGAGCAGGGCCCGGTCCTTCTCGAAATGGTTGCGGAACTCCTTGTAGGTCGTCGAGCCGATGCAGCGGATCGCGCCGCTGGACAAAGCCGGCTTCAGCAGGTTCGACGCGTCCATCGCGCCGCCCGAGGTGGCGCCGGCGCCGATCACGGTGTGAATCTCGTCGATGAAGAGGACGGCGTGGGGGAGCTTCTCCAGCTCGTTCACCACGGCCTTCAGCCGCTCCTCGAAATCGCCGCGATAGCGGGTGCCCGCGAGCAGGGCGCCCATGTCGAGCGAGTAGATGATCGCCGGCTTCAGCACGTCGGGCACGTCGCCCTCGACGATCTTGCGCGCCAGGCCCTCGGCGATGGCGGTCTTGCCGACGCCGGGATCGCCCACATAGAGCGGGTTGTTCTTCGAGCGCCGGCAGAGGATCTGCACGGTCCGGTCGACCTCAGGCCCGCGGCCGATCAGCGGATCGACGCGGCCGTCCTCGGCCTTCTCGTTGAGATTGACGGTGAACTGCTTGAGCGCGGACTCCGGCTTTTTCTTGCCTTCGTCGGCCTTGGGCTCCTCGCTGGCCTTGGTCTCGGAAGGCTGCTGCTGGGTCGGCTCACCCTTGCCGACGCCGTGCGAGATATAGGTGACGGCGTCGAGGCGGCTCATGTCCTGTTGCTGCAGGAAATAGACGGCATAGCTCTCGCGCTCCGAGAACAGGGCGACGAGCACATTGGCGCCGGTCACTTCGTCGCGGCCAGAGGACTGCACGTGGAGGATGGCGCGCTGGACGACGCGCTGGAAGCCGCTGGTCGGGGAGGGATCGGTGTCCTGATCGACCTTCAGCGCCTCCAGCTCATTGTCGAGATAGTGGCGCACCGCGTCGCGCAGCTCGCCCGTATTGACGCCGCAGGCCTCCATCACGCGGCCGGCATGGACGTCCTCGATGAGCGCAAGCAGGAGATGCTCGAGCGTCGCATATTCGTGCCGGCGGCCGCTCGCTTCGGCGAGGGCGTTGTGGAGCGTTTGCTCGAGCTCACGGGCAAATGAAGGCATTTGATACTCCTCAGGACCCCCGACTACCGTGGGGCCACATGGTTAATTTTGTGTTTCGATCCGCCGGGATCAAGACGTCCGCCGTTTCGGAGGCACTGAGGCCGCCGCGGGGACGCCCGCCGGTCATCGCTTGAACAGCTCGTCGGCGCTGGCGCGGAAGCTTATCGAGGCTTCGAGCTTGGCCTTCACCCGGACGATCTCGGCCTCGAGCAACTCGATCCGTCCGCGCAATTCCTCGACCGACATAGGATCGAGGTCCTGCTTCTTGAGCAGGGTCAGCGGATCATCTGGCTTGTCCGGAAATAGCTCGTCCAGATCCATGGCTACAGCGTTGACCGACCGCGCTCTCAAGTCAATAAACCCGCAGGGGACTTTGCGACGAAACGGACGGGGGTAACGGCGTTGCCGGAAGACATGAATGCGATCGACCCGGCGGGCCCGGGCGGGCCGGACGTGCTCGTGCCGGTCCGCCGGCCGGTGCCCGAGCCGGGCGCGGGCGAAGTGCTGATCCGGGTCGCGGCCGCGGGCGTGAACCGTCCGGACGTGGTCCAGCGGCTGGGCCTCTATCCGCCGCCGGCGGGGGCGCCCACCATTCCCGGCCTGGAAGTGGCCGGGATTGTCGCCGCCGTCGGCGAGGAGGTGCCCGAGGCTCTGATCGGCCAGCCGGTCTGCGCCCTCGTCGCGGGGGGCGGCTATGCGGAACATTGCGTTGCGCCGGTCGGCCAGTGCCTGCCCGTGCCGGCGGCGCTGAATATGATCGAGGCGGGGGCCATGCCGGAGACGCTCTTCACTGTCTGGAGCAACCTCTTCGAGCGGGCCTATGCGATGGAGGGCGAGACCGTGCTCGTCCATGGCGGCACCAGCGGCATCGGCACGATGGCGATCGCGCTCGGGCAATTGTTCGGCCTTCGGGTGATCGTCACCTGCGGCAGCGACGAGAAATGCGCCCGGGCGTTGGAGATCGGGGCGTCGGCGGCGATCAACTACAAGGCCCAGGATTTTGTCGCCGAGGTCAGCCGCCTGACCGAGGGCAAAGGCGTCAATGTCGTGCTCGACATGGTCGCGGGCGATTATGTGTCGCGTAACCTCGACTGCCTGGCCGAGGACGGCCGGCATGTGACCATTGCCGTGCAGGGCGGGATCAAGGCGGAGATCAACATGGCCAAGGTCATGATGCGCCGCCTGACCCTGACCGGCTCGACGCTGCGCGCGCGCCCGGTCGCCTTCAAGTCGCTGGTGGCGGACGAGATCGCGCGCAGCGTATGGCCGTTCGTGCAGGAGGGGCGGCTGAAGCCCGTGATCCATACCACCTTCCCGCTGGCCGAGGCGGCCGCGGCGCACCGGCTGATGGAGTCCGGCGACCATGTCGGGAAGATCGTGCTAACCATGAGTTGAAGACCGAGCGATGGGCGGCGGCCGGGCTAGCCTTCCGGCGGCGCCCCATTTATGCTCTGCCGGACGGGCGAGCCTGTTTGTCCAATCGAACCAGATAGCTACGTAGGGCAATTACCGACCATGCCACCGGACACGTCCGTGACGAGCGACGAGGCTGTCATCCGCCGGCGCGTGCGAAAATTGCTGGGTGCCGAGGCCATAGCCGGGGCGAAACGCCTGCGCCTGTCCTATACGCTGCGCGACACTTTCTTCATCTACGCCCTGCTCGCGCTCTCGATCGGCGGCACGATCGTCGCCCATCAACATTTTGGCCTGCTGGCGCTGCTCGGGGCGCCTGTGTTCATGCTGTTGAGCGGGATCGCCTTCAACTGGATCAACGTGCAGATCCACGAGGCCAGCCACATCCTGCTGCTGCCGAAGCAGCGTGCGAACGATGCCTATTGCAACCTCGTGCTCGGCTCGCTCGCGCTCCAGGACGTGCAAACCTATCGCCAGACCCATTCGCTGCACCATGCCCATTTGCGGTCCGAGGCGGATCCCGACCTGTGGGTCTATATGTCCCATGCCGGCTCCGGCCGCGCCGTGCTGCGGGGCATGATCGAAGATCTGCTGCTGATCACGGTGCTCAAGCGCCAGCGCCAGTCGCGCGGCCTCCGGACGTCCGACAAAGCGAGGGAGGGCGGCGACGCGGGGTCTTCCCTAGTCAGAACGACCGTGAAGCTCGCCGGGCAGGCCGCCATTCTGGCCATTTATCTGGCGGGCTGCGGCTGGGCGGGCCTGCTTTATTATGGCGCTTTCTACCTCTACCCACTCGTCGGGATTTTCCCGTTGCTCGTGCGCATCCGCACCGTGGTCCAGCATTTCGCCCCGCAGGCCGGTGCCGCGCAGGACGGCACCATCGTCTTCATGTCGCGCACGACGGAATCCTCGCTGTGGCAGTTCATCCTGATCGGTGGGCGGATGGACTATCATTTCGAGCATCATCTCATGCCGATGATCCCTTATTACGGCCTGCGCGACCTCCACCGCGCGCTGGACGAACGCCGGTTCTTCCATGAGCTTCGCGAGGAGGATGGGCGGGCATTCCGGACCACGACCTATTTGCAGGATTATTATTCCATGGCGTCCCGATAGATGCAGATCGTTCCCGTTGAAGAGAATCATTGCGTTATGTGCGGGTCCGCCGATGGCGAGATCGTCGCGTCCGGCTGGGACTATCAATACAAGACGACGATGCAGAATTTCGACTGGCTGCGCTGCCGCGCCTGCAGCCATCACTATATCAACCCGCTGCCGACCAAGGCGGCGCTGGGCGCCATCTACCCCTCGGACCTGAAGAATTATGGCGAGTTCGACACCCGGCCGGGCCTCGCCTTCCGCATCAAGTCGAGACTGGACGGCCGGCGGCTGCGGGCGCTGACGGGCCATATCCCAGACGGCGGCAGGCTGCTCGACGTGGGCTGCGCGGCGGGCATGCTACTCGACACGGTGAAGCGCAGCTGCCCGAACATCACTGTCCTTGAAGGGCTTGAGATTTCGGAGGCCGCGGCCGTCGGCGCCAAGCGGAAAGGCTACAAGACCTATATCTCGACGATTGAGGATGCCGAGCTGCCCGACGATTATTATGACGTGATCATGATGCAGCAGGTGATCGAGCATGTGCACGACCCACGCCGCGTCATCGCCAAGCTGCACAAGGCGCTGCGCCCCGGCGGCATGCTCGTGATGGAGACTCCGCATCTCAATTCATGGGATCACCGGGCTTTCTCCAGCGGGCATTGGGAAGGCTATCATATCCCGCGCCACTTCAATCTCTGGCAGACGGCCGGGATGGAACGGCTCATCACGGAAGCCGGCTTCTCGAACTTTTCCTTCACCAAGCGGATCAAGCCCGTGCACTGGACCTTCAGCCTGCAGAACCGCGCGATCGCCAAGGGGCGGCCCCAATGGGTCGTGAATCTGTTCGGCGTGAGGAATTTCGCCTTGTTGGCCTTTTTCGGGGTGGTGGACGTGATCCAGCTCTATCTCGCCCGCAAGGCATCCGACGTTCAATATGTCGCCACGAAATAGGCCGGCCGCGGCCGACGCCGGGGAAAGACAATGACCGAGGCCCTGATCCTCCACGAATATGCCGCGTCGGGAAATTGCTACAAGGTCAGGCTGACCGCGGCCCTGCTCGGACTCCAGCTGGAGCGGCGCGAATATGACATCATGGCCGGGGAGACGCGCACGCCGGACTTCCTCGCCCAGGTCAACGCCAATGGCCGGATCCCGGTGCTGCAGGTGGGCGACCGCTTCATTCCGGAGAGCAATGCGGCCTGCTTCTATCTCGCCGACGGCAGCGCCCTGATCCCCGCGGACCGGTTCGACCGTGCCGACATGCTGCGCTGGATGTTCTGGGAGCAATATAATCACGAGCCAAATGTCGCGACCCTGCGCTTCTGGCGCGGCTGGATCGGCGAGGCGAACTGGAGCGAGCTACAGCGCGCCCAGTTCCCGGCCAAGAGGGCGGCGGGCGAGGCGGCGTTGCAGCTCCTGGACGAGCATCTGGCAGAGCAGGACTGGCTGGTCGGCGGCGCGCTCACGATCGCCGACATCGCGCTTTACGCCTACACCCATGTCGCCGAGGGCGGCGGCTTCAGCCTGGCCCACTACCCCGCGGTGCAGGCCTGGTTGAAGCGGGTCGAGGCGACGCCCAACTACATCAGGATGAGTGTCTAATCGTTCGCGCTGTCGAGCACGAGATAGCCAGCGCCCACGACCACCACGGTCAGCAGAACCAGGCCGCCGGCGATCCAGACCCCGGTCGACGGGCCCCTGCGTCGCTCGTTGCCGCTTTCATTGCCCTGGGCATTGAGCTGCCCGCTGAGCTGGCGAAGGCTGCGGCCGGCGATCGAGAGCTGCATCGGCTCGCGCCCGCGCAGGCCGAATTCCACGCCCTCGCCGATCCGGGCCCGGACCCGGCCGTCCTGGCTTTCGGTGCGCGTGGCCGGGGCGAAGGCCAGGCCGGCACGGAGCGGCTCCTGGTTGGCGCCGCCGCCGAACGCCAGGCGCACCCGCAGGCCGGCAAAGGCCCCGGCCTGGGTTTCCTGGGCGGGGGCGAAGCTTTGGGCGAAAGCCGGCGCGCTGCCGGTCAGCAGTTGGCCGGCGACGAGCGCTCCAATTAGCAATTTACACATGGTCTCAGCTCCTGTGCCTATTCGGACGGGAAGCAGTCGCTGTCGGACGCGCAGATCGCGGTCGCGGCGACGAGGATGGCGAGCGAGACGCCGACGCCGATCGCGATCCAGCCGATCGTCGAGATGCCGGCGCGCGGACCGTCGGGACCGGCGCGGCCCTGGGCGAGCCGGCTAACCGGCGTGCCAGCCAGCGAGAGCTGCATCGGCTGGCGGCCGGCTATGCCGAATTCGAGGCCTTCGCCGACGCGGCTGCGAACGCGGCCATCCTGAAAATCGGTGCGGATCGTCGGGGCAAAAGCGAGGCCGGCGCGAACCGGCTCGCGCGCGGGACCGCCGAACGGAACGCGCAGGCGGACGCCGCTGAACACGCCAGTCTCCGTCTCCCGGACGGGCGCGTAATTCTGCGCGAAAGCGGGCGCGGCGGTCGTCAGAACCTGGCCCGCGATCAAGGTGGCGATAAGCGACTTTTTCATTATTTTTCCCCCGGTTACAGAGAGCAAGCTCGGCCGGAATTGCGGCGGGGCGGGGGAGGAATTGTGGCCTTTTGCGGACCTATTGGTCGCGCAAGGCGAAACGCTGGAGCTTGCCGGTCGCGGTCTTGGGCAAAGCCTCCACGAAGACCAGCTCGCGCGGATATTTATAGGGCGCGATGGTCGCCTTCACATGGTCCTGCAGCGCGGTCACGGTGGCCGCTTCCGGCGCCCAGCCGGGGGCGAGGACGACGAAGGCCTTCACCTTCTGCCCGCGCTCCTCGCAGGGTGCGCCGATCACCGCACATTCCTGCACCGCCGCGTGGGCATAGAGCGCATTTTCGACCTCGGGCGCGGCGATATTGTAGCCCGACGAGATGATCATGTCGTCGGAGCGGGCGAGGTACCAGAAATAGCCGTCCGCGTCCTGGCGATAGGTGTCGCCGGTGACGTTCCAGCCGTTCACCACATAAGCGGCCTGGCGCGGATCGTCGAAATAGCGGCAGCCGGTCGGACCCTTCACGGCGAGGCGCCCAATGCCCTCGGCCATGGGCTGGCCGGCCTCGTCGAGGACAGTGGCGACATAGCCGGGCACCGCCTTGCCGGTCGCGCCGGGGCGGATGTCGTCACCCGCCGCGGAGATGAAGATGTGCATCATCTCGGTGGCGCCGATGCCGTCGACGATGCCGATCCCGGTCTTGTCCTTCCAGGCCTGCCAGGTCGCGGCGGGCAGATGTTCGCCGGCCGAGACGCAGGTCCTAAGCGACGAGATGTCATGCCCGTTCAGCATGGAAAGGATCGCCTTATAGGCGGTCGGCGCGGTGGCGAGATTGGTGATCCGGTGGCGGGCGATGGCGTCGAGGAGGGGACCGGGCCCGGGCGTCTCGATGGTCACCGCCGTGCCGCCGAAGCGCCAAGGGAAAATAAGCAGCATGCCGAGCCCGAAGGTGAAGGCGACCGGGGCGGAGCAGGCCCAGCGCTGGCCGGGCTCGGGCTTGAGCAGATGACGGGCGAAGGCGTCGGCCGGGGCGAGGATGTCGCGGTGATAATGGACGCAGCCCTTGGGGTTGCCGGTCGTGCCCGACGTGAAGGCGATCAGCGCGACCTCGTCGCGGCCTGTGTCCACGGGCGTAAAGCCGGGCGCGATCGCGTCTAGCCCCTCCATGCCAGCGTCGCCATCATACGTAACGATCGAGCCGGTGCCGCCCGCGGCGTCGAAATCGGCGCGGAAGCGCGCGTCGATGATGGCGTGGCTGATCTTCGCCCGCTCCAGGATGGTCGCGATCTCGCCGGGGCGGAGCATCGGCATGGTGGTGACGACCACGCCGCCCGCCTTCAGCACGCCGAGCCAGGACGCGAACAGCATGGCGTTGTTCGGCCCGCGCAGGAAGACGCGGTTGCCGGGGGCGAGGCCCTCCCGCTCGACCAGCAAGCGCGCGATCCGGTCCGACAGGTCCTTCATTTCGCCATAGGTCCAGGCGCCGGCATCGTTGAGGACGGCGAGGGCGTCCGGGTTATGCTTGTCGATCAACTCGACGGCGGCGTTGAGCCGCTCCGGATATTGGAGCTCCGGCAAGGTGAACAGGAATTCGGGCTGCGCCTCGGCCGGCGGGAGGAGGTCGCGGATGAAAGTGTCGGTCATCACGGCACCATTGCGAGCGTTTCGATTTCGATCTTGGCACGCGGCTCGACCAGGGCCGAGACGCCGACCACGGCCATGGCCGGAAAATTCTTGCCGATCAGTTCCTTATAGGCAGCGCCGATAGCGGGGAGGCTGTTCCGGTAGGCGTGGATGTCGGTGACGTACCAGGTCATGCGGACGATATGCTCGGGCCCGGCGCTGTCCTCGGCGAGGATGGCGAGAGTGTTGAGCAGGACCTGGCGGAACTGGCCGGCGAGGTCGTCCGTCTCGAACGTTTCCTCGGCGGTCCAGCCTACGACGCCGGCCGTGGCGATCAGGCGGCCGCTGGCGGAAATGCCGTTGGCATAGCCTTTGGGCCGGGGCCAGCCGGGGGGAAGCAGCGTCTTCATTTGCCGAACTCCGCCAGATGGTTGCGGGCGATCACCACCTTCTGCACCTCGGAGGCGCCCTCGTAGATGCGGAGAGCACGGACCTCGCGGTAAAGGCTTTCGACGATCACGCCGGTGGTGACGCCGAGCCCGCCGAAAATCTGGACGGCCTTGTCGATTACCTGCTGGGCGCTGTCGGTGGCGTGGAGCTTGGCGAGCGCCGCCTCACGGCTGGTGCGCCGGCCCTGCACGTCGCGGACCCAGGCGGCACGGTAGACCAGGAGGGCCGAGGCATCCACGTCCAGCACCATCTCGGCGAGCATGGACTGGACAATCGCATTGTCGGCGAGGGTGGCGCCCATCGACTTGCGGGTGAGGGCGCGGCCCGTGGCCTCGTCCAGCGCGCGGCGGGCGAAGCCGAGTGCCGCGGCGCCCACGGTGGTGCGGAACACGTCGAGTATCGCCATGGCCTGCTTGAAGCCCTGGCCGCGGTCGCCGAGCAGGGCCTCCGTGGGGAGGCGGACGTCGTCGAATTTGAGCGTGGCCAGGGGGTGTGGCGCAATGACCTGGATGCGCTCGCTCGCGTCGAGGCCCGGCGCGTTGGCGTCGAGGATGAAGGCCGACACGCCCTTCGCGCCGGGCGCCTCGCCGGTGCGGGCGAAGACGACGTAGAAATCGGCGATGCCGCCATTGGAGATGTAGGTTTTGGCGCCTTGGAGGCGGAAGCCGTCCCCGTCCGCATTCGCCGCGGTTTCTAGACTGGCGACGTCGGAGCCCGAGGTCGGCTCGGTCAGCGCGAAGGCCGCGATCTTTTCGCCAGAAGCGACGGCCGGGAGATAAGATCGCTTCTGCGCTTCGGAGCCGAACAGGCTGATCGTGCCCGAGCCGAGGCCCTGCATGGCGAAGGCGAAATCGGCGAGGCCCGAATGGCGCGCCAAGGTCTCGCGGATCAGGGCGAGGGAGCGGACGTCGAGCGCCTCGTTCACGCCCCCCCAGGCGGCCGGGACGCAGTAGCGGAGCCAGCCGCCGGCGCCGAGCTTGCGGACCAAAGCACGGCATTCGGCGTCGATATCGTCGCCATGCGCGTGCGTCAGCTCGGCTTCACACCAGCTCTCAAGATCGGCAGCGAGGCGCCTGTGCTCATCACCAAAAAAGGGCCAGTCGAGGAAGGAGCGGTCGGCCATCAATCGCCCTCGAACACCGGCGTCCGCTTTTCAGCAAAGGCCTCAAAGGCGCGTCGGAAGTCATTGGTCGCCATGCAGATTGCCTGCGCCTGCGCTTCCATTTCGATGGCCGTTTCCAGGCTCACCGCCCATTCGGTGTTGAGCTGGGTCTTGGTGATGCCATGGGCGAAGGTCGGGCCGTCGGCGAGGGCCCGGGCCTGGGCCTGGGCTTCGGCCAGCGGATCATCCGCCAGCCTGTTATGAAAGCCCCAGCGCTCGCCCTCATCGGCGGTCATGACACGGCCGGTGAAAAGCAATTCCGAGGCGCGGCCCTGGCCTATGATCCGGGGCAGGATGGCGCAGGCGCCCATGTCGCAGCCGGCGAGGCCGACGCGGGTGAAAAGGAAAGCCGTCTTCGTCCCGGGCGCGGCAATGCGCATATCCGAAGCCATAGCGACGATCGCCCCGGCACCGACGCAGACGCCGTCCAAAGCGGCGACGATCGGCTGCGGGCAGGCGCGCATCGCCTTGACCAGATCGCCGGTCATCCGGGTGAAATCGAGCAAGCCCGGCATCGCCATTTCGGTGAGCGGGCCGATGATCTCGTGCACGTCGCCGCCCGAGCTGAAATTGCCGCCGGCGCCGGCGACCACGACGACCTTCACCTCCCTGGCGTATACGAGCGCACGGAAGGTGTCGCGGAGCTCGGCATAGCTTTCGAAGGTGAGCGGGTTCTTTCGCTCGGGACGGTTCAGCGTCACCGTGGCGACGCCGTCCGCATAGTCCCATTTGAAATGGACGGGGCTGAAGGCTTCAGGATCCAAGGCTTTGTCCTTTCGCGATCGATCGCTTGAGGGCGCCGAGCGCCTGATAGAGGGTTTCGCGGGTCGCCGCATCCATGCCGGCCAGCAGGCCGTCGATCCAGTCATGATGGGCGGCGGCCAGGCGGGCGAAGTCCGCGCGGCCCTGCCGGCTGAGCCGGACGATGGAGGCGCGGCGGTCCGATGGGGAGGGGGCGATGCCCACCTGCCCATCGCGGGCCAGCTTCTGGACCAGCTGGGTCACATTGCCGTTGGAGACGAGCAGGGCGCGGGACAGCGCCCCCATGGTCATCCCCCCTGGATGGCGGTCGAGCGCGGCGAGCACATCGAAGCGGGCAAGGGTGGCGCCGCGCTGGCCGAGCCGGCGCTGCACGTCCTTTTCCATCGCCATGGTGCAGGAGAGCAAGCGCAGCCAGAGGCGGACGCTCGAGCGGTCCCCCAGCGCGCCGTCATGTTTCTCCCGGATCGCCAGCACTTCGGTCATTCGATCGGCACCGCCTCGCCATTCCGGTCGGAATAGATGATCTCTACCACCTTGGTGGCGATCTCGGCCGGCTGGATCAGGCGGCCGCAGGGATTGAAACCGCCCATCGAGGCCTTGACCTGTTCCTTGGTCATGCCCGTCATCTGGGCGGTCTTGGCCGCGCTCTCGTCGACCAGTTCCGTGTCCGTGAAGCCCGGGCAGATGGCGTTGGCGGTCAGGCTGGCGTTCGCATAATCCTGTGCGATCATGCGCATGAGGCCGACGGCCGCATGCTTCGCCGCGCCGTAGCCGGCGGTATAGGGAAAGCCGCGTAGCCCCGCCGTCGACGCGACGGTGACGATCCGCCCATGCTCCGCCGCGACCAGATCCTCCAGCGCCGCCTGGCAGCAGTGGAAGACCGCGTCGACGTTAACCGCGAACATCCTCCGCCAGGACTCGAAGTCCGTCTTGCCGAACGGCGCGCTCTCGGCGGCGCCCGCATTGGGAATGAGGATGGAGATCGGCCCCCGTGCCGCCCGCGCCGCCGTAAAGGCCGCGGCGACCTGGGCCGGGTCGGTCACGTCCGCGGCGATGCCGTTCGGGCCCAGATGCGCGGGCCGGCGGCCGATCCGGGTAACGGCTGCCCCCTCGGCCTCGAGGGCGTCGGCGATGATCGCTCCGATGCCGGTGCCGCCGCCGGTCACGACCGCATGCTGTCCCTGCAAGGTCATGCCTTGAGCTCTCCCTCTCTCTGCAAATTCCGGGCAAGCTGCGCCATGCCGCCCAGATAGGGCTTCGGCACCGCCACCCGCCGGTAATCCTGTTGCGCGGCGGCGCGCAGCGTCCAGCTCGGGTCGATCAGATGCGGCCGGGCCAGTGCGACCAGATCGGCGCGGCCGGCGGCGAGGATCGAGTTCACATGGTCGGGCTCGTAGATATTGCCCACCGCCATGGTGGTGACCCGGCCCTCGTTGCGTACCTGGTCAGCGAAGGGGGTCTGGAACATGCGGCCGTAGATCGGCTGGCAGTCCGCCCAAGTCTGCCCGGCGGAGACGTCGATCAGATCCGCGCCCGCGGCCCAGAAGGCGCGGCCGATCTCGACCGCATCGTCCGGAGTGATGCCGAGCTCACCCATCCAGTCGTTGGCCGAGATGCGGACCGACATCGGGCGGTCCTCGGGCCAGGCGGCCCGCATGGCGCTGAACACCTCCAGCGGGAAGCGGAGCCGGTTCGCCAGGCTGCCGCCATAATCGTCCGTCCGCCTGTTGGTCAGCGGTGTGATGAAGCTGGAGAGCAGATAGCCATGCGCGGCATGCAGCTCGATCATGTCGAAGCCCGCCTCCGCCCCGCGCCGGGTCGCGGCGACGAACTCGTCCACCACCCGGTCCATGTCGGCCCGGGTCATCGGGCTGGGGACCTGGTTGTCAGGGCTCCAGGGCACATCCGACGCGGCCAATAGCGGCCAGTTGCCGCTGTCCAGCGGCACGTCATACCCTTCCCAGCCGACCTTCGTGCTGCCCTTGGGGCCGCTATGGCCGAGCTGGAGGCAGAATTTCGCCTGGCTGTTGGCGTGGACATAGTCGGTGATCCACCGCCAGGCTTCGACATGTTCCGGCGCATAGAGCCCCGTGCAGCCCGGCGTGATCCGGCCCTCGGCGGAGACGCAGGTCATCTCCGTATAGACCAAGCCGGCGCCGCCCTGGGCGCGGGCGCCATAATGAACCAGGTGGAAGTCGTCCGGCATGCCGTTCTCGGCCGAGTACATGGCCATGGGCGAGACGACGATGCGGTTGGCCAGCTCGAGCGCGCGCAGGCGGAAGGGCGCGAACATGGGTGGCGCGGGCTCATTCTCGTCGCGGCCGCGGGCCCGGGACTGGAACCATCGCTCGACGCCTTCCAGCCAGTCGCGGTCGCGCAGCCTCAGATTTTCGTGGCTGACCCGCTGCGAGCGGGTGAGCAAAGAATAGGCGAACTGGATCGGCTCGAAATGCAGATAGCGGTCGAGCGTCTCGAACCATTCGGTCGAGTTGCGGGCGCTGTTCTGGAGCTTGAGCACCTCGAGGTTCCGCTCCGCCTGATATTCGGCGAGCGCGGCCTCGCGGGTGAGGCCGGGCCGGTTCAGCACCTCGGCCAGCTTGATCGCATCCTCGAGCGCGAGCTTGGTGCCGGAGCCGATCGAGAAATGCGCGGTATGGGCGGCATCGCCGAGTAGGATCAGGTTTTCGTAATCCCAGCGGCTGCAGACGATCCGCCGGAAATTGAGCCATGCCTGCGGTCCCGGCAAATGGGTCGCGTTGGACATGAGCGCATGGCCGTCCAGATATTTGGCGAAGATCCGCTCACAGAGCCCGATCGCCTCCGGCTGCTCCATCCGGTTCAGCCCGAGCCCGGCCCAGGTCTCCGGGTCCATCTCGACGATGAAGGTCGAGAGGCCGTCGTCGAAGCGATAGGCATGGGCCCAGACCCAGCCGGCCTCGGTCCGCTCGAACGCGAAGGTGAAGGCGTCGAAGACCTTCGCTGTTCCGAACCAGAAGAACTTGTTGCGGCGGACCTGCGCGTCGACGCCGAAATGACCGGCATAATGGTCGCGGATCCGGCTGTTCGCGCCGTCCGCCGCGATGACCAAATCGTAGCCCGACCAGTCAGCGAGGTCGGCGCTCGCCTCATGCTCGAAATGGAACCGCACGCCGAGCTCGCGGGCGCGCTCCTGCAAGATGTTCAGCAGCCGCTTTCGGCCGATGCCGATGAACCCATGGCCGGACGAACGGATCGCCTCCCCGTGCACATGAACGTCGATATCGTCCCAATGGGCGAACTCGCTGCTGATCGTCGCCCCGGACACGGGATCGTTGGCCATCAGATTCTCGACCGTCTGGTCGGAAAAGACGACACCCCAGCCGAACGTGTCGCCGGCGCGGTTGCGCTCGAAAAGGTCGATCTCGTGCGCGGGCTCGCGCAGCTTCATGGAGATGGCGAAATAGAGACCGGCGGGCCCGCCGCCGAGGCAAGCGATGCGCATCCCGCCTCCCGAAATGGTTTAGGGCTAAACTATCTGATCACTGATCTGCGTCAAGTAGTCGTTGCACCTCCAAATATTGGGACAGAAGTCGCGGTTTTCCGCCAATTCGTCTAGGCAAGCCAGTAACAATCCGTTAACCCGGCGAAACAGCGTCAGGGCGTTCGATTCTGGCGACAAAAACGGTGGGAGGCATTCATGCCAGTTCAGGGCAATCTTTTTTCCTTGGATGTCAGTGACAAGGCCTCCCGGCCCGGAGCAGGGGCGCGCCGCCGGGCGCTGCTGATCGGCACGGGGCTGCTGTTTTCGACGGCCCTCCCGACCACCGTTTACGCCCAGCAGGAATGCGGCGCGCCGCCGCCAGAAGGTGTGGTGACCTGCTCGCCCTCCGGCAACCCCTATTCCACCGGCATCAGCTATCCCAACGTCGTCCAGGACCTCACCGTGGTCCTCGAGCCCGGCGTGCAGACGATCAGCAACGTCAACGTCAATTCCACCACCCCGAACGTCGCCCTTCGGGTTGAGGGGCAAACCGATACCTTCGTCAGCTCGAACCAGAGTGGCTTGGCCGGCATCAACACCGTGTCGACGGGCGGGACGGTTTTCGTCGGCGCCGATAATGTGCTGACCACCGGCACCTCGGCCGCCGGCATCAACGCGCAGAGCCGCTCGGGCACCGAGGTCGTTGCCAATCTGGTCTCGACCACGGGTGATGGTTCGGCCGGCGTCATCGCGATCGCCCAGGGGTCCGGCTCCTATGCGGCCGGCGCGGTCAGCGTCACCACGGGCGCCGTTCTGACCCAGGGCGACAACTCCGACGGCATCATCGCCTCAGTCGGCGGCGGCAAATATGGCAGTGGTAGCGTGACCGTGAACAGCGGCACTCTGCTTACCACCGGCCAGGATTCCGACGGCATCGTCGTCACGGCCGGCGCAGGGTTCAAATATGGTGGGGCGGGCCCGATCACGATCAATTCGGAGTCGCTCTCGACGCTCGGCGACGACAGCAACGGCATCGAGGTGACCACCGCGTCCGGCCTGGTCGACATCAGCGGCGGCGCCGTATCGACCCAGGGCGACAACAGCCTCGGCGTCTCGGTCGTGGTCACCGTACCGCCGGTGCAAACGAGCGGCAGCTCGGCGGTCAACATCGACCTCGATTCTGTCAGCACGCTCGGTGACAACAGCACTGCCGTCAGCGTGACCGGCGGGCCCGCGGCGGTCAGTGTCAACGTCGACACGGTCTCCACCGGTGGCGACAATTCGGCCGGCGTCGTCGTTCTTCAGGGCATGGCGCCCGCGCCCCCGCCGCCTCCCGCGCCCGACTCGCCGCCGGGCGCCCCCGCTCTGGTCGGCCCGGCCGACGTCATTGGCGTTGGCCCCGGCGTCATTATCAACGTGGGCACGAGCAACACCGTGGGTGCTAACAGCCCCGCCGTCTCGGGCACGTCGAACAACGGCTTCGTGCAGATCATCAACGGGACCGCGACCACGCAGGGCGCGGACAGCGTCGCCGTCCGCGCGTCGGCCTTTGGCGATGTCGAGATCACCACGCAGAACGTTTCCACGCAGGGCGCGAACAGCGTCGGTATCTATGGGATCTCGCAGACCGGCTATGTCGTCATCAACGCCGGCACGGTCAGCACCCAGGGCGTCTTCTCCGACGGCATCATTGCCGATGCCGAGACCGACATCACCATCGATGTGAGTGGTCAGATCACGACCGCTGGCCAGTTCTCGACCGGGGTCGATGCCTATGCCCAAAATGGCAGCATCGACATCGCCACGGCGGGGATCACCACCGCGGGCGATTTCGCGGACGCGATCTATTCCAACGCCGGCTATGCCAACTCGGTAACCGTCAACGGCAACATCCAGACAAGCGGCGCCTTCTCGCGCGGCGTCTATGCCTATTCCTATGACGACATCGTCGACGTCACGACCAATGGCACGATCCGCACCGCAGGCGATTTCTCCCTCGGCATCCAAGCCGAGGGCTATGAAGGCGCCACGGTGACCGCCACCGGAGCGATCACCACGCTGGGCAACGAGTCGGACGGCATCTTCGCTTATGCCAGCAACGGCAATGTCGTCATCACCGCCACCAATGTCTCCACCGGCAATGACGACCCGAACACGGCCTCGACCGGCCTGTCGTCCGACGGCATTGTCGGCGTCGCCGACGCAGGCAACGTCACGATCGACGCGGATTCGATCACGACCCTGGGTGACCAGGCGTTCGGCGTGGTCTCGGTCGCGAATGGCACCTCCGACGTCGACGTCACGACGGTCAGCACGCGCGGCAACAATGCCCTGGGCATTTATGCTTATGGCGGCACCGCCGCGATCGTGACCAGCAACAGCGTCACCACGCAGGGTGCCAATGCAGCGGGCGTGCTCGCCATCCAGGGCAATCTCTCCACCCCGCTCGGCACCGCCGGCGCGTCGGTCAACGTCAACGTTGGCACGGTCAACACAGTCGGCATCAACAGCATCGGCGTCGGGGCCTATTCGGCAGACGGCCGGGTCGACGTCGTCGCGGGCAGCGTGACCACGGCTGGAGCCAATTCCACCGGTATCTCCGCGGAAGGGGAGCTCGACGTGAACGTCGCCGGCGCCAACGTCACGACGGCGGGCACCAACAGCCGGGGCATCGATGCTTATTCGGTGAATGGCGACGTCATCGTCACCTCGACGGGCACGATCCGGACCCAGGGCACGGGCTCCGCGGGCGTCAACGCCTACAGCTTCGGCGGGACCACGGTCACCGTCAACACGATCAATACGGCGGGCGCGAACAGCCCGGGCGTCTATGCCTATGGCGGCCAGGCGGTCAGCGTGACCGCGACCTCCGTCACCACCACCGGCGCCAATAGCGGGGGTATCCTCGCGATCCAGGGCAGCCCTCCCGCCCCGCCGCCGCCGCCGACCCCGCCGGCGCCTCCGGGGGCGCCTACGTTCAACGGCCCCGTCGCTCCCGCGGTGATCGGCGTCGGCCCTGGCGCCACGATCGTCAGCGGCACGAGCAACACCGCCGGCAATAACAGCCCGGCCGTGCAGGGCGTCTCCAACAATGGCTGGGTGCTGATCAGCAGCAACACGGCGACCACGACCGGCAACAGCAGCGGCGGCATCATCGCCGACGCCTTTACCGACGCGCGGGTGCTGAGCGGCACCGTGACGACGAGCGGCACCAGCTCCACCGGCATCGCGGTCGGGGCCTATTATGGTTATATCGACCTGCACAGCGTCAGCGTGACCACGTCGGGCGCCAATTCGGGCGGCATCCTGGCGATTGCCGGCGGGCCGACCAATGGCGGCGGGGACGTCTATATCGACAGCGGCGCGGTCGCGACCTCGGGCGCGAATTCCTCGGGCATTCTCGGGCTTGCAGGCCTTGGCACCAACGCGGCCGGCGGCGCTGTCGAGATCAACAGCGACAGCGTGACCACGCAGGGTGCCAATTCCCTCGGCATCGGCGCGCTGGCCTATGGCAATGTGACGATCAACAGCGGCACGGTCTCGACCGCGGGCGTCAACAGCCTCGGCATTTATGCCGGCTCTTATTATGGCGACATCGCCGTCACCTCGACGGGAGTGACCACGATCGGCGCTGGCGCCGCGGGCATCGTCACTTTGGCTTATGACGGCGATACCGTCATCACCTCAGGCACGATCAGCACGACCGGCATCGACGCCGATGGCATCTACGCGCAGGGCGCGGGCAACGTGACGGTCGGCTCGACCAGCATCACCACGACGGGCGAAGGCGCGTCCGGCATCGACGTGACCGCGATCGGCGGCAATGCGGCGGTGACCAGCGGCACGGTCCGGACGTCGGGCGATTATACCTATGGCATCGACGTCTACACGTTCGACGGCAACGCCACGGTCACGAGTACCAGCGTCACCACCTCCGGCTACGTCGCCGGCGGCATCAGCACGACCGCGATCTTCGGCGACACGATGATCACCAGCGGCTCGGTAACCACCACCGGCGACTATAGCGACGGCATCAACGCCTTCGCTTATGAGGGCAACATCACCGTCACCAGCACCGGCCCGGTGAGCACAACCGGTTATGCGTCGGACGGCATCGACACGTTCAGCTATTATGGCAACATCACGATCACCAGCAGCGGCGCGATCACTACCACCGGCGACCAGTCGACGGCGATCGAGAGCCAGGCCTATGGCGATGGCAACATCCAGATCACCAGCAGCGGGGCAATCAACACTGCGGGTGCGGACAGCCGCGCTATCTATGCCTTTGCCGAAAATGGCTCGGTCACGGTGGCCAGCACCGCCGCGATCCGGACCACAGGCGTTGACGCTGATGCGATCTACGCGGTTGGCTTCGATGCGGTGACGGTCGGCGCGACCTCGCTGACCACGACCGCCGCCAATTCGAGCGGTATCATTGCTGTCAGCACGAATTCCTCGGTCGCCATCACCAGCGGCACGATCAGCACCGCCGGCGCCGGCTCAGGGGCCATATATGGCCGCACCTTCGGAACCGCCGATCTGACGATTACCAGCTCGGGCATCACGACCGGCGGCGCCAACAGCGTGGGGATAACGGCGGTTTCTGGCAGGGCCGCCACCATTACCAGCGGCAACATCACGACCGCTGGCGCGAACAGCAGCGCCATAACCCTGACCAGCGTCAATAACGCCTCGGTCACCAGCACAGGCGCGATCGCGGTCACCGGGACCAACTCGGACGGCATCGTCGTCACCAGCAGTGCCGGCTCGGTCAATGTCGACGTCAACAATCTCAGCGCGACCGGCGGCGGCGCGGACGGCGTCATCGTCAGCTCCGCGACTGGCGCCACGGTCACGGTCCGCGGCCTGCTGGACGCCCTTGCGTTCGACGTGTTCGCGACCGGAGGCGCGACGACGGTGAACACCACTGCGACCGGAACGATCCGCGGCCGCGTCCAGCTGACCAACAGCGGCGACACGGTGAACAATGCCGGGACGTTCGACGCGATCAATGACAGCGCGTTCGGCGGCGGTACCGACGTGTTCAACAACAGCGGCACGACCCGCTCGGTCAATGGCGTGGTGAATTTCACCGCGCTGGAAACCTTCAACAATCTCGCGACCGGCCGCGTGGACATGCGCGATGGCGCGGTCGGCGACCGGCTTAACGTCAGCGGGGCCTATGTCGGCAGCACCGGGAGCCGGCTGCAGGTCGACGCCAATCTCGCGACCAACACGGCCGACGTGCTTGGCGTGGGCGGTGCGGCGACCGGCTCGACGATCCTCGACGTCGCGTTGCTGAGCCCGTCCATCTTCAACCTGACCGGCACGCTTGTGGTCGATGCGGGAACGGGGACGAGCTCGAGCGCCTTCACGCTCGCCGGCGGCATTCAGAACTTTCCGTACATCCGGCTGAACCTGCTGTTCGATGCGCCGAACAACAATTTCCTGATCCAGGCGCTGCCCGACCAGCCTGTGTTCGAGACGATCGAGCAGGCCGAAATGGCCACCAATTTCTGGTACCATAGCGCCGATGCGATCTCCGCCCAGCTTGAGGCGGCCCGCGACGGGACCAACCCGGCAGGGACGGTGCGGAGCAACAATCTGACCGGCGACGGGCGCTTCGGCGGCTGGGTCCAGGTCGTGGCCGGCAATGTCGAGCGTGAAGCGGCCCAGAGCTTCACCGGCGGCGGCGGGACCACCATCTTCGACACCAGCTACGAGCAGGATTATCAGGGTGTCCAAGCTGGCCTCGACTGGCAGAGCGGCGGCACGATCGTCGGCCTCAGCTTCGGCTATGGCAAGTCCGAGGCCGATTTCGATGTCACCGGCAACCGGGTCGACATCGATGGCTACAATCTCGGCGCCTATGTGGCCTTCGAGTCCCGCGGCTTCTTCTTCAACGCGATCGCCAAGGTCGACTGGATGAATGTCGAGGCGACTCCGGGCGGCAATCTGCTGGCCGAGTTCGACGCTTCCGCCTGGGGCGTGCGCGGCACCGCCGGCTATCGCTTCCACAGCGGCAACGTCTTCTTCGAGCCGTCGGTCAGCCTGTCCTGGGTGAACGTCGATATCGACGATTACAGCGTTGCCAACGCCTCGGTCGTCTTCGACGATATCGAGAGCTTCCGCGGCGCGATCGGCATCCGGGTCGGCGGTGACTTCCGGTCCGGGAACGGCACCTGGTCGCCCTCCCTGGGCGTTTACGCGATCGAGGAATTCTCGGGCGACAACAATGCCATCTTCACGCTCGGGCCGTCGGTCGCGCTCTCGCAGGATGCGCCGGGCACCTATGGCCAGGCGACGGCGGGGGTCAGCTACACGACGGGCCGGCTCGAAGCCTTCGTCCGCGGCGAGCTGGACTTCGGCGGCGAGCGCGAGGGCCTCAGCGGCCGCGCCGGTATCCGCCTGCGCTTCTGATCGCGGGGCATGACCGGAGACGGCACGCCGGCGAGCGGCGAGGGGTTTGACGTCCGCGTCGCCTGGCGGCGCGACGACCTTCGCATCGAGGCCGATGCCATCGCTTTGTGGAATCAGCCCGGCGTCCTGCCCGCTGACGTGAGGCCAGAGGTCCGCGCCAAGCAGCTCGTCGCCGCGGCCTATAGCGGCGACCGGCTCGCGGCGGTGGCGACGGCGGTGCCGGAGCAGGTGAATTTCCTGCACGCGCGCATGCTGGTTCTGCGGGGCATGACGGCGCCCGACTTCCGCCGGAGCCATGCCCAGGTCGCGCTCACGCTGCCGGTGAAGGAGATTCTGGAGACCTGGGCCGCGGCCCATCCGGAGGAGCGGGTTGCGGGCGTGATCGGCTTCGTGGAGCCAGGCATCTGGGGCGAGATGTACCGTATGCCGGTCGCGCCGCCCTGGCCGCTGACTTTGGTCGCCTATACGCATGACGGCCTGCAAGTCCGCGCTGCCTGGTTCGATCACTTCCGGTTCGACTGAGGAGAGCAGGGTGAGCGCCAGTCCGGAAGAACTGATCCCCGGGTTCGAATTGCGGCCCGCCTGGCGACGCGACGACGCGCAGGTCGAGGCTGATGCCGTCGCCTTCTGGAAGCGTCTCGACATCCTGCCCGCGGACGTTTCGCCTCAGCAACGGGTGAAGGAGCTGATCGCCGTCGCCTACAAGGATGGCCAGGTGGTCGGCGTGAACACGGCGACGCTCGAGCGGGTCGAGCAGGTCCGGGCCCGGCTCGCCATGCTGCGCGGCGCGGTCGATCCCGAGCATCGCCGCACCCATGTCGCCATGGCGCTAACTCTCTATTCGCGCGCCTTGCTGGAGCGCTGGTCCGCGGAGAATCCGCACGAGCGGTTGGCCGGCCTTGGCGGGATTATCGAGAGCGAGCAGCTCGCCGAGCGGGGCAAGCAGCCTTATTGGCCACAGACCCGTTTCATCCTCGCCGGCTTTCTGAAGGACGGGCGGCAGCTCCGCCTGTCCTGGTTCGAGGATTTCCGGATCGATGCCTGACCCGGCCTGGCCGGCTTAACCGGCCTGCGCCACCAGCGGCCCGAATTCGGGATCGAAGGAAATCAAGCTGTGGATGTCGGCGGACTGCACGCCGAGGGCCATCGGGCAGCGAACTTCCGGAATAACGGTCACATCGAACAATTCCTTGATCGCGCCGTTCAGCCGGATCCACTCGACCAGGTCGCCGCTCCTGAGGTCGACGATGCAGACCCCGCACCAGGGCTCGCCGTCACGCTTCTTCAGCTCGTCCTGGAGCTGCAGCCCGGCAAAGGCGCCGTCGCGCGGCAATGAGACGGTGGCGATCGCATAGCCATTGTGGATGGCGAGGCCGCGTAGGAAGCCCGGGCAGAAGGCGATGTCCGTCTTCTCCCCGCTCTTCGGGTCGACGCGCGCGATCTGGCCGCGGCCGCTGTCCAGCAGATAGATGCCGTCCGCGGTTACGCGCGGGCTGTGTGGCATGCTCAGCTGGTCGGTGACGATCCGATTGTCGCGGACGTCGATCAGCACGCCGCCCTCGTGCCGCCGGTCGCGCCAGCCGTTGATCATATCGGAGCGACTGACCGCCGTGACATAAGCGGGCGCGCCGTCCTCCATGGCGAGGCCGTTCAGATGGCAGCGATCCTCGGCGGCGAGGCGCGAGATGAAGGGCGGCTTCCACAGGGGGCGGAAGCCGTGGGTCACGCTCATCGTCGCGATGCAGGAGAATTTGGTGTTCACGAAGATGACGCGGCCGGCCTTGTCCACATTGAGTTCGTGCACGTCGATGTCGCCCGTGGTCTGGGCGTTGCGCGGGACGTAGAGCCGGTCGAAATGCTCGTTCGCCCGCTCGTGCGGAGCGAGCACGTTTTCGAGGCGCCAGATCTGGAAGAGCGAGCCGACATAGAGGCGCTGCGGGGTCGCGTGCAGGCCCATGGCGCGCACATAATTCTGCTGATGAAAGCTCACCTGGCCATTGGGCAGCATGCCGACGAGGAAGAGCTGGCCGGTCTGGTAGGAACTGAAGGCAAGGCTGCAATTGTTGCGGATCAGCCAGTTGCCGAAGCCCCGCGAAACGCTGATCTGCGTCTGGTTGGCGGCGGGCTGGGCTGGCTGCGGCGCGGGCTGGGCTTCTTCGACCGCGACGTCCGGAGCGGTCTCGCTGTCCTGGGCGCCGGTTTTCTTCCTAGCCATTCGTCCCCCAATATCTCGGTTTCGGGCGGACCTTAAAGACTATTCCCGTCCGTTCAACACCTCGACCGGCCGCGCCGGAGCGGGGTTGGGTCCGTCTGGGATCCTGATCTCGGTCAACAAAGCTTTGCAAATCATTGCCCTTTCGTTAACCATTACGGCTCCGTTGGAACGTGCGATTCCGGCGATGAACGGGTGGAGGCATGAATGACGGTTCAGGGCCATGCTTTTTCGTTTAGCTCCAATGAGAAGCACGAAACGTCCGCGGGACGGTTCCGGCGCAGGGCGCTGCTGATCGGCGCCGGCCTCCTAGTCTCGACCGCCCTCCCGTCCACGGCTTATGCCCAGCAGGAATGCGGCGCGCCGCCGCCGGGTCCCGGCAGCACCGTCACTTGCCCGGATCTGGGCGGTGCGACTTATTCCTCGGGGATCACCTACACGAATCTTGTCGAAGATCTGACCGTCGTCATCGATCCCGGCGTCATCGTGACCGACACTCTCACGGTCGCCTCCACGGCGGGCGCGGCCAATCTCTCGGTCCTCGGCCGGACGAACACCCTGATCGCCACCAGCCTCGACGCCAATGACGGAGCGATTGTCGGCACAACGAACGGCTTCGTCTATGTCGGCCTCGACGGGATCAGCACGACCGGCAACGATGCCGCAGGCATTGAGGCGTCCAGCAACAACGGCACCACCGTGTTTGTCGGCGGCGTCTACACGTATGGCAATTTCAGCCGCGGGATCGACGCCCGGGTCACCGGCACGAGCACGCTCGACGAGGGTATTGCGGGCCTCGTCGTCGATGCGGGCAGAATTGATACGGTCGGCGCGTACAGCGAAGGCATCTTCGCGCAGAATTTCGACGGGTCGGTCACGGTCACCGCCGGTACTGTCCAGACGCGGGGCGAGAATAGCGAGGGCATTGTCGCTTATGGCGGAAGCGAGGTCAGCGTCACCGCCAATTCGGTGACCACCGCCGGGATTAATTCCGATGCCATCGTCGCCAATACGGACTTTGGCGGAGTCACGGTCAATGCCAGTTCGGTGTCGACGAGCGGCGACAATTCGCTCGGCATCGACGCCAGCGCCGGCAAATATGGCGACACCAACATCCGGGTGAATTTCGTCGATACGGCAGGCGATTTCTCCCCGGGCATCTTTGCCACGGCGTCGGATGGCAGCGTCGTCATCGATGCCGGTTTCGTCACGACCGAGGGCATGAATTCCAGCGGCATCACCGCGCTCGCCAGCAAGTATAACGGCTCGGCGTCGGTCACCGCGGGCACGGTGACGACCGGCGGCGACAATAGCACCGGCATCTACGCGGCCGCCGGCATCAACGTCACCGTCACCGCGACCGGCGCCATCTCGACCACCGGCGACAATTCGGCCGGCATCGACGCGCGCCAGCTCGAGGAAGATGACGACGACGATCAGATCGAGTTCGCCGGCGAGGCCTCTCAGCACATCATCGGCGTCGGCCCGGGCGTCTATGTCACCAATGACGAGATCACGACGACCGGCGACAACAGCCCGGGCGTAAACGGCTATTCGCAGAACGGCTTCGTCTCGATCACCAGCGGCGCGGTCGACACGTCCGGCGAGAATAGCGACGGCATCATCGCCGATGCGCAGACCGACGTTTCCGTCACCAGCGGCGCGATCATCACCCGCGGCGATTATTCCGACGGCATCGTCGCCGACGCCAATAGCGGCTACGCGATCATCGACAGCGGCACGATCACCACGAGCGGCAAATATTCCGACGGCATCGATGTCTTCGCGGACGACAATATCACGATCACGTCCACGTCCGTGACCACGTCCGGCTATGAGAGCGACGGCATCCTGGCGCTCACGCCCGAGGGCAATATCGGGATCACGAGCGGCACGGTGAACACGTCTGGCGACTATGCGACCGGAATCGACGCCGTCTCGGGCGACGGCAACGTCACCATCACCAGCGGCTCGGTGAGCACGACGGGCTATGAGAGCGAAGCGATCTTCGCCAGCTCCAAATATGGCGATGTCACCATCACCAGCACGGGCACGGCTTCCACCACGGGCGATGACAGCCCGGCCATCACGGCCACAAGCAAATATGCCGACGTGAGTGTCACGAGCAACATCGTGACCACGACCGGCGAGAACAGCATCGGCATCAGCGCGATCGGCGGCGAAAGCGTTTCCGTGACGTCGACGTCGGTCACGACGACCGGCGACAACAGCGCGGGCATCTATGCCTATAGCGGCTTTGTGCCGGAGGAGCCGGAGGAAGAGCCGCTGGGCACGCCGGCCGGCGCAAGCGCCGCCAATGGCGGCGGCCCCGTCGCGCCGAACGTGATCGGCGTCGGCCCCGGCACGACAATCGTCAGCGGCACCAGCAACACGGCCGGCAGTAACAGCCCGGCGGTGGTCGGCGTCTCGGCCAATGGCTGGGTGCTGATCAGCAGCAACACGGCCGGTACCACCGGCAATGGCAGCGCCGGCATCGTCGCCGACGCCTATGGCGACGCGCGCGTCCTGAGCGGCACGGTGACGACCACCGGCACGAACTCCACCGGCATCACGGTCGGTGCCTATTACGGCTATATCGACCTGCACAGCGTCAGCGTCACGACCTCGGGGACCAATGCGGACGGCATCGTCGCCATCGCCGGCGGCCCGGTCAATGGCAGCGGGGACGTCTATATCGACAGCGGCAGCGTCACGACGACAGGCAATAACTCAACCGGCATCATCGCCCTGGCAGGCGCCGGCACGAATGCGACTGGCGGGGCGATCGAGATTCACAGTGCCTCCGTTTCGACGCAGGGCAGCGCCTCGGACGGCATCGTCGCGATCGCCTATGGCGACATCGAGATCGAAAGCGGGACCGTCACCATCGGGGGGGCGAACAGCGTCGGCATCTATGCCGCGTCCGATTATGGCAATGTCGCGATCACGAGCGGCACCGTGACGACGACGAACACCAACTCCGCAGGCGTTGTCGGGCTGGCCTCTTCCGGCGATGTGACGATCGGCAGCGGCACGGTGAGGACCAGCGGCGCAACTTCCGCGGGAATCTATGGCGCCGCTTATTATGACGTGACCATCACCAGCACCACGGTCGGCACGACGGGTGCGGGCAGCCAGGGCATTCATGCCTATTCGTTCCTGGGCGACATCCTCGTGACCAGCGGGACGGTGACGACCGTGGGCGACAACAGCATCGGCATCTACGCTTATGCCTTCGCCCTCGGCAGCACCACCATCAACAGCACCAGCGTCTCGACGGCGGGAGCCAATTCAGTCGGCATTTACGGCTATGCCTATGGTGCAAACGTGACGATCACCAGCGGCGCGGTATCCACCACCGGCGCCAGCAGCACGGGCATTTATGGCCTCGCGACGGGTGGGGGCTCCACAACGATCACCAGCGGCAACGTGACCACAACCGGCTTTGGCAGCGACGGCATTTACGGCGTTTCGGTCGGCGGGAATGTCGTGATCACGAGCACCGGCACCGCCCTGGCGGGCGGGCAGAGCGCAGACGCGGTCGATGCCTATGCCAATGGCGGCAACATCACGATCACCAGCAACATCGCCAGGACCACCGGTAATGGCGGGAGCGCGGTCGAAGCGGTCAATTTCAGCGGCAATATCGCCATCACCAGCACCACCGCCAGCACGACCGGCACCGGCAGCGTTGGCATTTACGCCGCTGCGATCGGCAACATCACGGTCGGCAGCACGACGGTAACCACCGCCGGTGCCGGCAGCCACGGGATCGACACCGAGGCGAGCGGCACGATCACTGTGACGAGCGGCAGCGTCACCGCATCGGGGGCGGGCTCGATCGGCATCCGCGCGGACGCCGACGGCAATGTCGGCGTCACCAGCACCGGCACCGTCTCAAGCACCTCGCAGGGCATTCTCGGCACCTCCTCGGCCGGCAATACGACGATCGCCAGCAATGTCGTCAGCACGAGCGGGGCCAATGCTACCGGTATCGTCGGCAATAGCGACACCGGCAATGTGACGATCACCAGCACCAATGTGACCACGAGCGGAACCAATTCCAACGGCATTTCCGGCAGCTCAGGCATAGCAGGCACGGGCGTGGTCACGATCACGAGCGGAACCGTGACCACGACGGGCGACTTTGCCGCCGGCATCCTCGCGCAGAGCGGCGGCATCGTCTCGATTACGAGCACAAACATCAACGCCGCCGGCCGCGGCATTCAGGCCCTTTCGAACAATGTCGCGACGGTGACCAGCGGCAATGTCACGACGACCGGCGCGACCGGCACGGGCATCGGCGTTTCCGCGCTGAACGGCGCGACGGTCACCAGCACCGGCTCGGTGACAACGAACGGCGGCGCAATCGGCATTCTCGCGACGTCAACCAACGGCGCGGCCATTGTCGATGCAAACAATGTGAGCGTGGCGGGGGCAAATAACGCGATCCAGATCACTGGCGGGACGACTGGCACCGTTACCGTGCGCGGGTTGGTTCTCTCCACCGGCGGCTTCGAAGTCTTCGCGCTCGGCGGCGCGACGACGGTCAACACCACTGCATCCGGCATCATCCGCGGCCAGGTCTCGCTGACCGCCAATGCCGACATCGTGAACAATGCCGGCACCTTCAACGCGATCGGCGACAGCCAGTTCGGCGCCGGCACGGACGTGTTCAACAATAGCGGTCAGACCACTTCGTTCGCCGGCGTGGCGAATTTCCTCGCGCTCGAGACCTTCAACAACAGCGCGACCGGCCGGATCGACATGCGCGACGGCGCGACCGGCGACCGGCTCAACGTCAGCGGGAACTATGTTGGAACCTCCGGCGGGCGCCTGCAGTCGGACGTCAACCTCCAGACTTCGGTGGCTGACATACTCGGCGTGGGCGGCGCGGCGACCGGCTCGACGACCCTGGAGGTCGTCCACCTCGCGACGCCGGTGTTCAATTTCGCCGGGACGCTGGTCGTCGACGCGGCGGCCGGGACGAGCGCGAGCGCCTTCACGCTCGCCAGCACCGCGACGCCCAACCCGCTCGTCCAGGTGGCTCTGCTGTTCGACGCGCCCAACAACAACTTCCTGCTGGTGGGCCTGCCCACCCAGCCGGTGTTCGAGACGGTCACGTCCGGTGAGGCGATGATCAATTTCTGGTATCAGAGCGCCGACGCGATCACCATTCAGCTCGAGGCGGCGCGTGACGGGAGCGCGGCCCCGAACACGGTGCGAACCAACAGCCTGGCCGGCAATGGCCGCTGGGGCGGCTGGGTGCAGCTCTACGCCGGTAATGTGGACCGGGAGAGCAGCCAGGTGTTCCAGGGTGGTGGCCAGACACTTGGCTTCGACACCAGCTACGAGCAGGATTTCCAGGGCGTCCAGGCCGGCATCGACTATCAGTCCGGCGGCACGATCCTGGGCGTCAGCTTCGGTGCGGGCCGGTCGGAGGTCGATTTCGACGTCACGCTGAACGGCCTCGACATGGATGGCTACAATTTCGGCGCCTATGCGGCCTTCACCTCGGGCGGCTTCTTCATGAACGCCCTCGTGAAGGTCGACTGGGTGAATGCCGATTCCGAGCTCGGCGCCGGCCTTGCCACCCAGTTCGACGCGACCGCCTGGGGCCTGCGCGGCACACTCGGCTATCGCTACGAGAGCGGCAACATCTTCCTCGAGCCGTCGGTTCAGCTCTCCTGGATCAATGTCGATATCGACGATTACACGATCGGCGGCGCGACCGTGCAGTTCGACGACATCACCAGCTTCCGCGGCCAGGCCGGCGTGCGCTTCGGCGGCGACTTCCGGAGCGGGAGCGGCACCTTCTCGCCCTTCATCGGCGCCTATATCGTCGAGGAGTTTGACGGCGACATCTCGAACAGCTTCACGCTCGGCCAGGCGATCAATATCACCGAGCAGGAGCCGGGGACGTTCGGCCAGGGCGTGATCGGCCTGAACTATTCGACCGGGTCGCTGGAGCTGTTCCTGCGCGGCGAGGCCGATTTCGGCGGCAAGCGCGATGGCCTTTCCGGCCGGGCCGGGCTACGCATCCGCTTCTGACGAAGGGCGCGGCCCGCAGGAGCAAGGATGTCGGAGCAGCAGGCGAGGGAAATGGCGGCGGGCTACGACCTGCACGCCGCATGGCGCGCGGACAATGCCCAGTTCGAGGCGGATGCGATCGCGTTCTGGCAGCGGCTGTCGCTGCTCCCGCCGGGCGTCGATCCGGACGCCAGGGCCAAGGAACTGGCGGCGGTCGCCTATCGGGATGGCGAGCTGGTCGCGGTCAGCACGCTGGCGGTGACGCGGCTCAAGCAGGTCGGCGCGAATGTCGCCATGCTGCGCGCCGCCACCGACCCCGAGCATCGCCGCGCGCATCTCGCCAATGCCCTGTCCATCTTTACCCGGGAAGTGATCGAGGCCTGGGCGACGGACCACCCCGAGGCACGGATCGGCGGGATGGGCGCGGTGATCGAGAGCGAGAATCTGCGCGGGCGCGAAAAGGAGCCGGTCTGGCCGACGACGAAGATGATCCTGATCGGCCACCTGCCGAACGGCCGCCAGCTCAGGCTCTACTGGTTCCCGGACTTCCGGCTGGACTGAGGCGCGCCGGCGCGAAAACGGCGCGGCACCCTGGGGGGCACCGCGCCGTCTCGTATCGCCTCGAAGCTGACGACGATTAGTCGAACAATTCCTCGAAGAAGGACTTGCGGCGGTGCGGACGGTGACCATGGCTGCCGTGATGGCGGCGGCCGTCATCGTCCCCGTAAAAGGCCGGGCGCGCGGCATAGGGATCGGGCGCGCGCTGCACGCCCGGCGGGGGCGCCTGCGGCACGGGCCCGGCCTGCGGAGCAGGGGCAGCCTCCTGGGCGGCGTTGCGCTCGATGATCTTGTCGAGCTCACCGCGATCGAGCCAGACACCGCGGCATTGCGGGCAATAGTCGATCTCAACGCCCTGGCGGTCGCTCATCACGAGCGGGACCTTGCAGACAGGGCACGGCATTCCAACGGCGGCATTCGTCATTACAGACTCCTGGGTCTTGATATTGTGGGTGCAATTAGTGAGCGTGCCCGGAAGGCACAATGGGCGAGCGCACGGGCGCCCGGCCCAGGGGAGCTCAGCGCGGCGGCGGCGGCACCGGAAAAATGATCCGGGCGTAGCGGTTGAACGGATCGGGCACGCCGTCCGGGGTCATGACCTGCGGCGCATTCTCGCCGACCGGCCGGAGCGTGATCACCGCCGGCGGGATACCGTGCGCGATCAGCGCGTCGGCGACGGCGCGGGCGCGGCGCTGGGTGATGCGCCGATTGGCCTCCATGGAGCCGCTGTG
>Ga0070665_100000682_pt1 | contig 45471 bp, 58 predicted proteins | sample KBSS13metaG_FD_65862 | JGI IMG/M metagenome (GOLD analysis project Ga0070665, IMG submission 65862) | Switchgrass rhizosphere microbial communities from Kellogg Biological Station, Michigan, USA - KBS S1-3 metaG | ecosystem: Host-associated > Plants > Roots > Rhizosphere > Soil ...
GCGGTCCGCTGCTGCGAGGAGGCGGTGCAGATCCACGGCGGCTACGGCTTCATCGAGGAGTACCCGGTCTGCCGCTTCTACCGCGACGCCAAGATCCTGACGATCGGCGAGGGCACCGACGAGGTGCAGCAGATGGTCATCGCCCGCGCCCTCGGGGCGTAGGAGCCGCGCCGTGATCCCGAAGAGCGTCCGCATCCGCGAGGTCGGCCCCCGCGACGGCTTCCAGAACGAGCCGGAGACGATCGCCACCGCCGACAAGGTGCGGTTGGTCGAGATGCTGGCCCGCACCGGGGTGCGGCGTCTGGAGGTGACGAGCTTCGTCCGCGCCGACGTCGTCCCGCAGCTGGCCGACGGCCGCGAGGTGCTGGAACGGGCCGAGATCCCCGACGAGGTCTCGGTCTCGGTCCTGGTCCCGAACATGCGCGGGCTCGAGGCGGCGCTCGAGGTGCGCGAGAAGATCGACGAGGTCAACGTCTTCCTCTCCGCCTCGGAGACCCATAACCGCCACAACGTCAACCGCTCGGTAGAGGAGTCGCTGACGGGGCTGGAGCACGTCCTGGCGCGGGCGACCGAGGAGGGGCTGCGCTGCGAGGGAGTGATCAGCACCAGTTTTGGCTGCCCATACGAGGGCTACGTCCCGGTCGAGCGCGTTTTCGAGATCGCCCGCCGGCTCTCCGCCGCCGGCGCGGTCGAGATCGGCTTCGGCGACACGACCGGGATGGCCAACCCGGTCCAGGTCGGCGAGTTCTTCCGCCGCGCCGCGGAGGAGGTCGGCGAGGTCGAGCGCACCGCCCACTTCCACGACACCCGCGGCCAGGCGCTCGCCAACGTCCTGGCGGCGCTCGAGGTCGGCGTCGACTCGTTCGAGTCGAGCTTCGGCGAGCTCGGCGGCTGCCCATACCCGCCCGGCGCGACCGGCAACGTCGCCAGCGAGGATCTGATCTCGATGCTGCACGAGATGGGGATCGAGACCGGCGTCGACCTCGGCAAGCTGCTGGCGGCCGCCGGCGCGGCGCAGGAGGTCCTCGGCCGCCCGCTCGGCTCGCACACCCTCGTCGCCGGCCCGGTCGAGTGGCACGCCGAGCGCGACCCCTTCAAGGAGAACCCGCCGCGATGACCGTGACCAAGGGAACCGCCGAGGGCATGCGCGAGAAGCACCTCGAGCTGATCGCCGAGCTGAAGGCAGAGCTGGAGCGGGTCCACGACGGCGGCGGCGAGAAGGCGGTCGAGCGCCACCGCGGTCGCGGCAAGCTGACCGCGCGCGAACGGATCGAGGGGCTCTGCGATCCCGGCACGCCGTTCCTCGAGCTCTCGCCGCTGGCCGCGCACGGGATGTACGACGACGCGGCACCGGGGGCGGGGATCGTCACCGGGGTCGGCACCGTCAGCGGCCGCCGCTGCGCGATCGTCGCCAACGACGCCACCGTCAAAGGCGGCACCTACTACCCGGTGACGGTGAAGAAGCACCTCCGCGCCCAGGAGGTGGCCCTGCAGAACCGGCTCCCCTGCATCTACCTGGTCGACTCCGGCGGCGCCTTCCTGCCGTTGCAGGACGAGGTCTTCCCCGATCGCGACCACTTCGGCCGCATCTTCTTCAACCAGGCGACGATGTCGGCGCGGGAGATCCCGCAGCTGGCCGCGGTGATGGGCTCCTGCACCGCCGGAGGCGCCTACGTGCCGGCGATGAGCGACGAGACCGTGATCGTCCGCCACCAGGGGACGATCTTCCTCGGCGGCCCGCCGCTGGTGAAGGCGGCGACCGGGGAGGAGGTGACCGCGGAGGAGCTCGGCGGCGGCGACGTCCACGCCCGCAAGTCCGGCGTCGCCGACCACCTCGCCGAGGACGACGCCGAGGCGCTCCGGATCCTGCGCGAGATCGTCGCCACCCTGCCGCCGACCCCGGCGCCGCCCTGGGAGCGGATCGAGCCGCGGCCGCCGGCAGGCGATCCCGAGGAGATCCTCGATGTCGTCCCGATCGGCTCGCGCGCGCCCTGGGACGTGCGCGAGGTGCTGCGCCGCGTCGTCGACGGCGGCGAGCTGCGCGAGTTCAAGGAGAAGTACGGGAAAACCCTGGTCTGCGCCTTCGCCCACGTCGACGGCCACCCGGTCGGGATCGTCGCCAACAACGGCATCCTCTTCTCCGAGAGCGCGCTGAAGGGGGCCCACTTCGTCGAGCTCTGCGACCACCGCCGCATCCCGCTGCTCTTCGTCCAGAACGTCAACGGCTTCATGGTCGGCGCCAAGTACGAGGCCGGTGGGATCGCCAAGGACGGCGCCAAGCTCGTCACCGCCGTCTCCACCGCCCGCGTCCCGAAGCTGACGGTGATCGTCGGCGGCTCCTTCGGGGCAGGCAACTACGGCATGTGCGGCCGCGCCTACTCGCCCCGCTTCCTCTTCATGTGGCCCAACGCCCGCATCTCGGTGATGGGCGGCGACATGGCGGCGGCGGTGATGAAGGAGGTCGGCCAGCCCGAGACCGCCGAGGAACTCGGCGAGCAGTACGAGCGCCAGGGCCGCCCCCTCTACTCAACCGCCCGCCTCTGGGACGACGGCGTGATCGACCCCCGCGAGACCCGTCAGGTCCTAGCCCAGGCTCTGGCCGCCTGCGCCGCGGCCCCGCTCGAGGACCTTGCCGCGCCCGTCTACCGGATGTAGCGACCGGCAGCGCGCCAAGATTCATCACGTGCGCCGCCGCTCCATTGCCCTCCTCGCCCTGACCGTCCTAGCCGGCTGCGGCGCCGACGGTCCCTCGACCACCACCCCGGAATCGCCGAAACCGCAAGAACCCGTCTACAGCACGGGTTCTCGCGGTCTCGGCGATCAGCGTGCCTCGGAAACGGTCGAGCTGTCGCACTGCCCGGCGGGGCATCCCGCCTGTCGGGAGACGGTGGGGCGGATCGTCTACGTCGAGCGGGTCGACGCGGATGGCGACGGAGACGCCCACTTCGTGATCAGCGACCCGCAGGGGATCACGCTCGAGGGGCTGACCGCGATCGACGTCCGCGCCGGCCTGCGGCCGCATCCGCTCCCGGGACCGGGCGACCTCCTCAGCGCCGCCGGCCCGGTCCAGACCGGCTCCTACGGCCAGAGCCAGATCCACGCGCTGGAGCTGCACGTCGGCCGCTGACCGCCAGACACTCAGGTTTACTTGACTAAATCTGCCTGACCGAGGAGGTTCCTCTGGTCAACCGGCTCAAGCCGAACAAGGAGGAACCATGAAGCACCTGAAGTCACTCTCTCTGGCTGCGTTTGCGGCGATCATCGCCCTGCTCTGCCTAGGAACCGGCAGCGCCTCGGCAACGGTGCTCTGTAAAACGGCGACCAATCCGTGCACCTCGGACTATCCGTCCGGCACCGAAATCCACATCGTGCAGGCCGGCGAAGTCGTCCTCGAGTCGCCGTCGGGAGGAACGATCTACGAAAAATGTCCCATTCACACAACACAGGGAAAAACCACGAACACAGGCGGGTTGGGGAAAGCGCTCGAAATCCAGATCCAGAGCAACACATGGATCAACTGCAACAACCCGATTCAGACACTGGTCAACGGCAGCTTGGACATCCAGTACACGTCAGGTGGCGGCGGCACGGTCACTGCCAAAGGCGGCGAATGGAAATGGGAAATTTATACATCCGGCGGTCTCATCAGGCATGACTGCTGGTACACGACGGGCACCGGAACCCAGATCGGCACGATCAACGGCGGTGCGCCAGCGACGATCCAGGTGAACGTCGTGATGAAAAAGCAGGCAGGGAGCATCGGCTGTTGGGCCGAAACACGCTGGACAGGGAACTACGAAGTCACAACGCCTAACCCCCTCTACATCGCTGGGAGCTGAGCGACGAATCGGCGGCGGCGCCTGCGAGACTTTCGTTGTGCGCCGCCGCTTCAGCCAGGTAGACGTCTTCGGCAGCGGGCCGTGCTCGGGGAACCCCGTCGCGGTCGTGCTCGACGCCGAGGGGATGGCTGATGCGGCGATGCAGCGGTTCGCGCGCTGGACCAACCTCGCCGAGACCACCTTCGTGTTGCCGCCGACGCGGCCGGAGGCCGATTACCGGGTGCGGATCTTCACTCCGGTGCTCGAGCTGCCGTTCGCCGGCCACCCGACGCTCGGCACCTGCCACGCCTGGCTGGAGGGCGGGGGAGAGGCCGTGCGACCCGAAGAGATCGTTCAGGAGTGCGACGCCGGTTTGATCCGGATCCGGCGGGAGGGAGAGACGCTCGCCTTCGAGGCGCCGCCGCTGGTCCGCTCGGGGCCCGCCTCCGATGAGGACGTTGCCAAAGTCGCCGCCGCGCTCGGCGTCGACCCGGGGGAGATCCTGGCGGTCGAGTGGGTCGACAACGGCCCGGGCTGGATTACGGCTCTGTTCGAGAGCGCCGAGCGGGTGCTGGAGCTGCGACCCGGCGCGCTCGACTTCGACCTCGGCGCCGTCGGCTTTCACCCGCCGGGCTCGCCGGCGGCGATCGAGCTGCGCGCCTGGGCGCCGGTCAACGGCCTCGCCGCAGAGGACCCGGTGACCGGCAGCCTCAACGCCTCGGTCGCCCAGTGGCTGCTCGGCCAGGGCCGGCTCGAAGCCCCCTACCTCGCCCACCAGGGGACGGCGATCGACCGCGCCGGCCGCATCCACGTCTCCCAGGACCCCGAGGGCGCGATCTGGATCGGCGGGGCGACCGAGACGGTGATCGCCGGCCATCTCCCGAAACCGCAATAGACGCCGATAATCGACTTCGTTTGCGGTCTCGCGGATCAGCCGTGCGCCTGGTGGACGACTGCGTGGCCCTTGCCGCGGGCGATCAGCCAGCGATTGACCGGTAGAGCGACCAGGCCCGCCACGACGAGGGCGAAGGCGAGGCTACCCCAGAAGAGGAGGCTGCCGAGGCCGGCGTCCATCGCCCCCGGGATCGTCAGCACGATCAGGTTGTCGACGATCTCCATCGTCGCGATGCTGAGCGTGTCGGAGGCGAGGGCGATCGGGATCACCGCCCCGAGTGCCATCCCCGAGCGCAGCAGCGGCAGGCTGGTCAGCCCGTAGCCGAAGAAGAAGGCGAGGACGACCGCCAGCGCCACGGTGCCGAAGTTGGAGAGGCCGATCGCGGTCCCAATCGCCATCCCGGCGACCTCGCCGATCGCGCAGCCGGTGAGGCAGTGGACGGTGGCCATCAAGGCGAGGGCGTTGAGCTGATGTCTGTCGGTTGCCATGGGGCGATCCTAGCAGATACCCCCTGGGGGTATTAGCCCAGACATGCACCACGAAAAGGGCGCCCCCTGAGGGGGCGCCCTTTCGAGACCGGACTGGGAGCGGAGCTCGCTAGCCGATGTACATGATCGCGATCGCCATCGCGTCGTCGATCAGGTGATGCCCTTCCGGCACGTTGTAGATCCCGTGCAGGCGGATCGTCTGGCCTTTGGTGATCGTCGCGATCGGGTTGCCCGTGCAGACGTTCATCCCGGAGACGTGTTTGCGACCGTCCGGGTGGGTTACGTAGCCGGGGGCGCCGTAGGTCGCCACCGAGTTGCAGAGCAGCGATTCGCCGGCGGATTTGTTGGTCAATTCGATGTTGACGCCGTGGTCGTGGATGTGACCGGCGGCGGCGATCAGTTTGCCGCCGAAGGTCGCGTTCCAGTCGTAGTGGGTGTCGCTGAGCCCGATCGGAACTTCGATGTAGGAGTTCAGCGAGCACTGGTTGGCGTCCATCCAGACCGGGCGCAACGGCGCGCGACTGGTTGCGTCGGTGCCCGTCGCGTACTTCCAGGTCATCCTGATTTTCACCGTTTTGCTGGTGGTTTCCCAGTTCATCAGGTCGAAGACCATGTTCCAGGTCTCGGTGCTGTTGACCTTGTAGCCGTAGGGCAGAGCGGTCAGGTCGACCGGGGTGCGCTCGTCGCCGGAGGCGAAGAAGCGTTCGCCGAGCAGGCCCGGGCCTTTGCCGGCGCAGGTGACGTCGGACTTGCCGCTCGACTGGGCTGCGAACATCGCGTGGTGGAGCATCGGCCCTTCTGTGATGGTCGCTTTGGCCCCGCTGGTGTAGACGAGGTCCGGCGTGACGCCGATGATCGTGCAGCCGGTGCACGGCTTGGCGATGTTGTTGACGATCTGGTTGGTGATCATCCCCGCGTTCTCGTGGTCGTGCGGGTCGCCGTTGCCGGCCGGGATCGTGTACGGGCCGTAGTCGATCGTTTTCGTGGTGATCGTCGCGTTCGCGGTCGCCGGGACGGCAAGCAGCGCGAGCGCGCAGACGAGCAGAGCCAAGCGTTTGATCGCTTGCATCAAATTCCTCCCCAATCGGTAGAACGAGCGCCCTCCCTGCGAGAGCGCTCTTGAACGTTCAGGGAACTTAAAACAAAGACATGAATGGTGTCAACTGGGTACCAATCAGTTCGCCACCTCTGAGGTAGGCCGGCCACTTGACATGTGACTATTTGGTCACCTAAAATCCCCGCCATGGACGAGGTCTTCAAGGCGCTGGCGGATTCGACCCGCCGCGAGCTGCTCGATCGCCTGCGCGAGCGGGACGGTCAGTCGCTCAGCGCCCTGGAAGAGGGGCTGCCGATGTCGCGCTTCGGCGTGATGAAGCACCTCAAGGTTCTGGAGGAGGCGGGGCTGCTGACGACGCAGAAGCGCGGCCGCGAGAAGCTCCACTTCCTCAACCCCGTCCCGATCAGGCTGATCCACGACCGCTGGGTCAGCAAATACGCAGAGCCCTGGGCCTCCGCGCTCAGCGAGCTGAAGCAAGAGATGGAGGACGAAGATGAGTGACGAGGCATACTCCGTAGTCGGCGACCGCGGTTCGATGACCGTGTTCGAGATCTACATCAAGACCACCCCCGAGCGGCTCTGGGAGGCGATCACCAGCGAGGAGATGCGCGCCCGCTACAGCTTCGGGGTCGGCACCGTCTCCGAGTGGACGCCCGGCTCGGACTACAAGGCCTCGGTCCCGGGGGTGATCGACATCGCCAGCGGCGAGAACCTCGAGGTCGACCCGCCGCGGCGCCTGGTGCAGAGCTTCAACGCGCTCTGGAGCGAGGACGTGCAGAAGGAAGGGACCTCGCGGGTGACCTGGGAGATCGAGCCGGTCGGCACCTCCTGCCGCCTACGCGTGACCCACGACCAGCTCGGCGCCGAGGCCAACGACGAACTCTACGGCGGCTGGCCGATGATCCTCTCCGGCCTGAAGACGCTGCTGGAGACCGGCGAGGACCTCGACACGCCGGGGTCCCTGCGCTACTCGGGCGCCGCCGAAGGCTAGGCGGCGATCTGCGGCGCCGGGGGCTGCGGCTGGGGCCGCGGCGGCGCCGGATCCGGTTGCGGCGGCAACGGCGGGCCGGGCTCCGGCGTCGGCGCAGGCGGTTCGGGATCCGGCTGCGGCGGTCCGGGGGCGGGGGTCTCGAGCACGGGGGCGTGGGGATGGGTCTCCATGTCCCCGTCCTACCCCGGTGCGGGTTTTTCGACCCGTCGCCGGGGTAGCCGGACGGCACCCGATCGGAGGAGGAGCCAGTCGATGACCCAACCGACCCTGGATGACGCCCGCGCCCTGAGCGAATGGCGACCGCCGCTGGGGGTGCTCTCCATCTATCTGGGGTTCGACCCCGCCGACCGCGGCGGCGCCTGGCGCACCGAGCTGCGCAACGGCCTCGACTCGGTCCTCGACACCCAGCGGGAAGCCGAGCACGAGCGCCGAGTGGCGCTGCGGGCGACCGCGAAACGCCTCTTCGAGCGCTTCGAAGACGGCGAGTTGCGGCCGCCGCCGCGCGGCGAAGCGGGATTCGTCGAGGTGGCCGAGAAGGGCGGGGCCGAGCATTGGTTCGGCGTCGCGACCCCGCCCGCCGCCAGCGCCTGCGTCGAGCTCGCCGGTGTGTCGGTGGTCGCGCCGCTGCTCGACCTCTGCGGCCACAACGGCGCTCGCGGGGTCGCGGTCCTATCCTCCGAGCGAGTGCGACTCCTCTGCTGCGCCGAAGGCGCACTCGAGGAGCTCGAGGACTGGGAGCTCAGCATCACCAGCCTCGACTGGCGGGAGCGGAAAGCGCACAGCACCGACAACCCGGCTCGCGCCCAGGGGGTCGGTTCCTCCGGCCACGACCAGTTCGGCGAACGGCTCGACCACAACCGCCAGCGCTTCCTCGCCGAGTGCGGCGGCCTCGCCGCCCGCCGGCTCACAGACGAGGGGCTTGAGGAGGCGATCGTCTTCGGCGCCGCGAAGGAGATCGAGAGCTTCAAGTCCGGTTTCGGCTCGCAGGCGAAGCTGGCGGTCGGGGCCGAGCTCGACCTGATCTCCGCCCCGAAGGGCAGGATCGCCGAAGCCGTCGCCGAGGCTACCGAGCGCCTCGACGTCGAACGCGACCGGGCCGTGGTCGAGCGGGCGCTGGAAGAGGCGAAGGGCGGCAGCCGCGGGGCGGCCGGCCTACAGGAGACGAAGGAGGCGCTCGGCGAGGGCCGCGTCGACCACCTCGTCTTCGACGTCGGGATCGGCGCCGAGGCTGAGTCGCTGATCCGCGCGGCGCTGGCCAGCAGCGCCCGGGTGACGGTCGTGCGCGACGAGCTCGCCGCGCCGCTGACGGAAGCCGAAGGCGTCGCCGCGGTCCTGCGCTACTGAAGCGGTCGCAAGCGCCCGTCGCCGCCGAAGTGTGATCTCCATCCGGTTCGCTTGTCCCGGCCCGGGGTACCTGGGCGGGGAGAAGTCAAGAAGACCGAGAAGGAGACGAGTTGAGCGAGCAAGAGAAGGTAGCCGGCGGTCCGCTGGGCAAGGCGGTCGGCCGGGCCAAGCAAGTGGCCGGAGCCGCGCTGGGTCGCGACGACCTCCAGCGCGAGGGAAATCTGCAAGAGGTCCAGGCCGACGTCGAGGCGGAGGCGGCCGCGAAGGAGGACGAGGCCGAGCGTCGCGAGCGGGAGGCCGAGATCGAGGCCGAGCGCGCCGACGTCCAGGCCGAGCGCCACGAGACCGAGCTGACGGCGGCTGAGATCGAGGCTGAAGAGCAGGCCGAGCGCCAGCGGGCCAAAGAGGAGCTGGCGGCGAAAGGCGAGGAGGCCGCGGCCCAGCAGCGCGCCACTGATCTGAAACACCAAGCCGACCGGGCCGAACAGGCCGCGGCCGCGATCGACCCGAAGGAGGAGCGATGACGGTGCTGACCTCGGTCCCGAAGACGATGATCGGCGCCTCGCTGAAGCTGGCGCGGATGCCCCTCGACGTCGCCCGTGGCGCCCTCGGCGGCTCCGACCCGCGGGCCGAGCGAGCGGAGGAGGAACGCGAGCGCGCCGCGCGGCTGCGCGAAGAGGCCGAGACACGCGAAGCGCAGGCGGAGAAGCGCCGCCGCGAGCGCGAGGCCCGGGCGAAGCGGACCGAGGCGCAGAAGAAGGAGAAAGCCAAGAAATCTGCCGCCAAAGCCAAACGGGCGGCGACCAAAGCCGAGAAGACCGCGCAGCTGCAGAAGCTGGAGGCCAAGGAAGAGAGCCTCGAGGCCAAAGCCGAGGCGGCCGCAGCCGAGCGCCAGGCCAAACGCCTCGAGCAGGCCGCCGAGGTCGCCAAGGAGGAGCGGAAGGACGGCGAGGGAGCGGCCTGAGCCCGCTTTAGTCCGCGAGCGCTTCGGGTAGGAAGTGGGTGATGGCCAGCCACCAGTCAAGCCAGCCGGCGACGGCGACGATCACCCCCTACCCGGACGGTCCCTACCTCGTCCGCGGCGACTTCGTCGTCCAGGACCAGGACGGGAACGAGCTGCGGACCGAGCGGCGGACGATCGCCCTCTGCCGCTGCGGCAAATCGCGGATGCGCCCGCTCTGCGACGGGACCCACAAGCTGATCGGCTTCAAAGCCCCGAGCACGCGGGAGTCATGGCCGGCCGACTGATCGACCTGCCGGCTCCCCGCGGGCCGCTCAGCGAAGCGCTCTTCGAGGCTCTCGCCGGGCCGCCGGGCTCGGGGCTCGTGGTGCCCGCTCCGGCCGCGCCGGACCCGCTCGCCGACGACGATCTGCAGCTCGCCCTCTACGTCGCCTACGAGCTCCACTACGCAACGATCCGCGACGTCGACGAGCGCTGGGAGTGGTCGCCCGCGCTGCTTGCCTTCCGCGAGGCGCTCGAGCGCCCCTTCGAGGCTGCGGTCGCCGAACTGGTGCCGCCGGCCGAGGCCGCCGAGCTCGACTCGGTCGGCGACGCCCTGCAGGCGATCGTCGCCGAGGACCCCGGGCCGCCGCTCTCCCGCTACATGGAGGTCCAGGGCACGCGCGAGCAGATGCTCGAGCAGGTCGTCCACCGCTCCGCCTACCAGCTGAAGGAGGCCGATCCCCACTCCTGGGCGATCCCGCGCCTGACCGCAGGGCCGAAGGCGGCGCTGCTGGAGGTCCAGTTCGACGAGTACGGCGGCGGCAACGCCGAGCGCATGCACTCGACCCTCTTCGCCGAGACGATGGCGGGGCTGGGGCTCGACCCGACCTACGGCCACTACGTCGACCGCCTGCCGGCGCCGACCCTGGCCGCCGTCAACCTGGTCACCTACTTCGGCCTGCACCGGCGCCGGCGCGGCGCCCTCGTCGGCCACCTCGCCGCCTTCGAGATGACCTCCTCGATCCCCAATCGCCGCTACGGCAACGCCCTGCGCCGCCTCGGCTTCGGCCCCGAGGTGACCCACTTCTACGACGAGCACGTCGAGGCCGACGCCGTGCACGAGAACATCGCCGCCTGGGACCTCGCCGGCGGCCTCGCGGCGGCCGAACCGGAGGTCGCCGCCGACGTCCTCTTCGGCGCCCGGGCGCTGCTGCAGGTCGAGGGCCGTTGGGCCCGGCACCTGATGGACGCCTGGGAGGCGGGGGAGACCTCACTGCTCTCGCCCCTCGTGCCCGTCCCGGCGTGAGCGAGCGCCTCGACCTCGCCTACCTGGTGCCGGTCCGCTGGACCGACGGCGAGCAGCGGGCCGGTTTGACCGCCTACCTGGGGGAGATCGCGCCCCATTGCGCCGAGACGATCGTCATCGACGGCTCGCCGCCGCAGGTCTTCGCCGCCAACGCCGCCGCCTGGGCCGATCTCGTCACCCACGTCCCGCCCGACCCGGGGGAGAGCTGGCTGATGGGGAAAGTCTCCGGCGTCCGCACCGGGATCCGCGCCGCCTCGCGGGAGCGCCTGGTGATCGCCGACGACGACGTCCGCTACGACCTCGCGGCGCTGCGTCGGGTCGCCGGCCTGCTCGACCGGCACGACCTGGTCCGCCCGCAGAACCACTTCAGCGCGCTGCCCTGGCACGCCCGCTGGGACACCGCCCGGACCCTGCTCAACCGCAGCCTCGGCCGCGACTACCCGGGGACGCTGGCGGCCCGCCGCTCGCGGCTGCTGGCGACCGGGCTCTACGACGGCGACGTCCTCTTCGAGAACCTGGAGCTGATCCGCACCGTCCGCGCCGACGGTGGCAGCGTCGCCTCGCCGCTCGACCTCTACGTCGCCCGCGAACCCCCCTCGGCGGCCCACTTCTGGGGACAGCGCACCCGCCAGGCCTACGACGACTTCGCCCTGCCGCCGCGGATGGCGCTCTGGCTGGCGATCGTGCCGCTGCTCGCCTTCGCTGCCGCGAAACGGCGCCGCTCACCTCCCCTCGCCGCCGCGGCGCTTGCGGTCCTCGCCGCAGAGCGTGGGCGTCGCCGGGCCGGCGGGGCCGCCGTCTTCCCGGCCTCCTCGTCGCTGCTGGCCCCGCTCTGGGTCCTGGAGCGGGCCGTCTGCGCCTGGCTCGCCGTCCTCCAGCGCTGGCGCTTCGGCGGCGTCCGCTACGGCGACTCCGTGATCCCGGTCGCCGCCCACTCCGAGCGCGAGCTGCGCCGGCGGCTCGAGCGCGAGTCGGCGGCGTGAGCCGCGGCTAGCGCAGCCGCGGCATTGCGGTGGGTCCGGGCGAAAGCCGTTTCCGCGCCGCGCTTACTTTCTGCAGGAGCCGGTCGCGTTTGAGGGCGGGGCCGAGCTCCGGGCCGCGAACCTCGGGGGTGCGGCTCGGGTCCTTGCTGTCCGGGTCTGCTGCGGGGTTCATCTTCTCCTCCAGGAATCGGAAAATTGGGGTGACTCCGAACCTCTCCCAATCTCCGTGCGACGCCGTGAGAAGTGAGCGGTGTACCTCCCGACACAAGCGGCGCTGTGACCGTTGTGCTGGCGTCTGATTACCCACTAGATCAGTGCACAAAACTCGTTTGGAGTTGCTGTCAGCCGGGAAACGAATTCGCAAGGACGAAGCGATGAGACACCCCGGTTTTCAACACGAGGCTCTGATCTACGCGGGCTCGGACGAGTACCTGGCGGGGACCGTCCCCTTCCTGCAGGCCGGATTCGAGGCCGGTCAGCCGGTGCTCGTGGCCGTCGGGCCCGACCAGACCGAGGTCCTGAAAGGCGAGCTGGGCGCCGACGCCGAGCTCGCCCGCTTCCTCGACATGCGTGAGGTGGGGCGCAATCCGGCCGCGATCATCCCCGTCTGGCGCGAGTTCGTCGAGGAAGGCGGCGGCAGGCCGGTGCGGGGGATCGGCGAACCGGTCTGGGCCGCGCGCAGCCCCGCCGCGCTGGAGGAGTGCCAGCGGCACGAGTCGCTGCTCAACGTCGCTTTCGACTCCGGACCCGCCTGGGACCTTCTCTGCCCCTACGACGCCACCTCCCTCGGCGACGAGGTGCTGGCCAAGGTCGCCCATTCGCACCCCGTCGTCTGCCACGACGGTGAGCGCGAGGAGAGCTTCGCCTTCGCCCCCGACCCCGACTGCTTCGCCGGCGAGCTGCCGCCGCCGGCCGCGACCCCGGAGATGCTCAGCTTCGAGCTGACGGAGCTGATCGACGTCCGCCGCCTGGTCGCCGCCGCGGCGGAGCGGACCGGCATGGGCCCGCTCGAAGTGGCGGATTTCGTCACCGCGACCAGCGAGCTCGCCGCCAACAGCGTCATGCACGGCGGCGGCAGCGGCACGATCCGCATCTGGCGTGAGGAGGAGCGCCTGCTGGCCGAGGTCGAGGACAGGGGTCGGATCGAGGAGCCGCTGGTCGGCCGCACCCGTCCCGACATCTCCCGGGAGGGCGGCCGCGGGCTCTGGCTCGCCAACCGGCTCTGCGACCTCGTCCAGATCCGCTCCGGCGCGCACGGCACGACCGTCCGTTTGCACGTCTTGGCACGCGAGGTCGCCTACGTCTGAGGCGTGACGATCGCCCGCCCGGGGTACCTGGCGGACATGCCGAACAACGATCCCCAGACCCAGCTCGTCAAGTACCTGACCGACGTCCACTCGATCGAGGAACAGGCCCTGGTGCAGATGCGCCGCGCGCCCGATCTGGTCGAGGGCGATTTCGCGGCGCAGTTCCAGCGCCACGTCGAGGAGACCGAATCGCAGGAGCAGCGGGTCCGCGCGCGCCTGGACGCCCACGACGCCTCGCCCTCGCGGCTGAAGGACGTCGCCGGCCAGGCGGGCGGGATGGGGATGGTCCTCTTCGCCCGCTCCCAGCCCGACACGCCGGGCAAGCTGGCGATGCACGCCTTCTCCTACGAGCACATGGAGGTCGCCGCCTACGAGCTGCTCAGGATCGCCGCCCGCGAAGCCGGCGACGAGGCGACCGCGGCGATGGCGGCGGCGATCGCCGACGAGGAGCGCGAGATGGCCGGCCGAATCGCCGAGCGCTGGGACGAAGCCGTCGAGCAGGCGCTGGCCGCGGTCGACCCGGATGACCTCGGCGACCAGCTCAGCACCTACCTTGCCGACGTCCACGCGCTCGAGGGCCAGTCGAAGAAGCTGCTGGAGAAAGGCAGCGAGATGGATCTGCCCGAGGGCCTGCGCGCCGCTCTCACCGAGCACCTCGAGGAGACGGAAGGGCACCTGGAGCGGATCGAGCGCCGCCTCGACGAGCGCGGCGCCGCCCCCTCGGCGCTGAAGGACGCCGCGCTGCGGCTCGGCGCCCTCAACTGGGGCGTCTTCTTCGCCGCCCAGCCCGACACGCCGGCCAAGCTCGCCGGCTTCGCCTACGCGGTTGAGAACCTCGAGGTCGCCGCCTACGAGCTGCTGCTGCGCGTCGCCCGCCGGGCCGGCGACGCCGAGACCGTCTCGCTCGCCGAGTCGATCCTCAGCGAGGAGAAGGGCGCCGCCGAGGCCGTCGCCGCCCAGTGGCCGGTCTCAGTCTCGGTCGCCTAGCGCGCGCCGGGCCGCGCTCAGGTGCAGGTCCTCGACCCGCTGGCCCTGGCGGTCGGCCCGCTCGGCGAGGGCATGGAAGTCGAAGCCGTCGAGGGACTCCCCGAAGCGCTCCTCGAGCGCGTTCCAGAGCTGGACCTTGCCGCCGATCCCGGAGGAGAGGACCTCCAGCTCGAGCATCCGGCTGAGCGGCGAGTAGCCGCGCAGCTGCCCGTTCGGCTTCAGTCGGCCGAGCCGCTCGGCGAAGCGGGCTAGCGCCGGTTTGACCTGGTTGCGCTCGACGTCGAGCCGTTCCATCAGCCGGATCAGCGTCTCGCGGTCGGCTTCGATCTCGGCGCAGATCTCGGCCAGCGGCTCGCCCATCTCGGCGTCGCCGCGGTTGCTTGACCGCAGGCGGCGGGCCAGCTCGACGCCGAGCGCGGCCCCCGCCAGGTGGTCGTTCAGGTAGATCGCCAGGAGGCGATCGGGGGTCGCGCCCGGTGCCATCGCTCGGCTCAGGCCTCCTCGTAGGGGTCTTTCGACCCGGCGAGCTGCAGAGCGGCGTCCTTGGTCTCGCTGAAGTGGCGTTCCTGGATCGGCAGCGCCCACTCGGTCAGCTCGGCGATCTTTTCCTCGCCGGCCTGCTCGTTGAGCTTGCGGAGCACCGCCCAGTGGCCGACCTCGCCGGCCTCGGCCATCGTCATGAACTCGAATCCGTCGAGCCCGTCGGCGTCGTCGCCGAGGTACGTTTCCATCATCTCGGAGGCCTCGACTTTCGTTTCCTGGGCCTTTTCGAGGATCGCGGTCTTCTTCCCGTCCCGCTCCTCGGCCACCGCGGTGCAGCGGCGCTCGGTCTCCTCGGCCTCCTCGCGCATCTGACGCAGGCTCGAGGCGATGCTCTCGTCCTCGACCAGGCCCTCGACCTTCTCCGTCGCTTTCTGCGCCGCCTGGGCGAGCCCAAGAACCTCCGCGAGCTTCTCCTCCAAAGTCGTCAACTCGGCCATCGTTCTTCCTCCTTGTTTGGGGTTGGCAGGGTGCCGTCTGACTACCCGAGCCAGAGGTGTTCGAAGCGCAGCCCGGCCTTGCTCGGATGGAGGAGCCCCATCGAGGTCCGCGGCGCGCGGCGGCGCTCGGTCGGGCTGCCGGGATTGAAGATCTGAAAGCCGCCCTCGCTCTCGTGCAGGGGCAGGTGGCTGTGGCCGAAGACAACGGCATCGGCGCCCGGGAAGCGGGCTCGCATCCGCCCGAGCCTGCCCCTGCTCGGCCCGGCGTCGTGGACGACGGCGAGGGTGTGGCCGCCGACCTCGGCTTCGAGCTCAGCCGGCAGATCGCGCCGCAGCTCGGCGTCGTCGACGTTGCCGTGGACGGCGAGCACCACCGGGCAGAGCTCGCGCAGCTCGGCCAGCACCGAGGCGGCGGAGAAGTCTCCGGCGTGGATCAGCGCGTCCGCGGCGCGGATCCGGGCGACGCACTCCTCCGGCAGCGCCCGCCTGCCCTTCGGCATGTGGGTGTCGGCGATGACGGCGATCAAGTTCGGCGCTTGAGGAGGCCGCGCACCGAGCCGCCGGCCGCGGCGAGGAAGGCGCGGCGCAGCGTCCCCCGGCGCCGGGTCCGCCAGCCCCCCTCGGCGGCGTGGGGGCCGTGGCTCTCGAGCACGTTGCCGGGCGCCGGGTCGGCGGCGACGGCGCCCCAGGTGCCGCGCACGAAGGCGTCGTGGGCGAGGCGGCGGTAGAGCGACGGCGCCGCCGCGTGGAGGACCTGCAGGACGCGGCCGGAGCGGCCGTAGTTGACCTCGCGCTTGGGGTTCTCGGCGCAGAGCTCGATCCCGTGGGCCACCTCCTCGACGTCGAGGACCGGCGGGATCGGCCGCACCTGACGGCCGGTGTAGTTGCCGCCGTGCTCGAAGATCGGCGTGTCGACGGCCTGCGGCGCCATCGTCGCGACGTGGATGTCCTCCTCGCCGGCGAGTTCCCCGGCGAGGCATTCGGAGAAGGCGCGGACGCCGTTCTTGCTGACGATGTAGGGGGCGACCTGGGGCGAGCTGACCCGGCCCCAGACCGAGGAGAGGTTGATCAGCACGCCGCTGCCCTGCGCCCGGAAGCGGGGGAGGGCGGCGCGGGCGCCGTGCACCTGGCCCATCAGGTTGGTCTCGATCACCCGCCGGAAGACCTCCGAGGGGATCTCCTCGAACGGCCCGTAGGCGATCACGCCGGCGTTGTTGACCCAGACGTCGATCCGGCCGAAACGCTCGACCGCCGCCGCCGCGAGCGCCTCGACCGCGGCCTCGTCGGCGACGTCGAGCGCCCGGTGCAGGGTCTCCGCGCCGGCGGACTCGCACCCGGCGGCGAGCTCGGCGAGCGGCTCCTCCGAGCGCGCGCAGAGCGCCAGACCCCGTGCCCGCCGGGCCAGCCGCAGCGACGCCGCGCGGCCGATCCCGCTGGAAGCGCCGGTGACGACGACGACCGCATCCTCGAGCGGGCGCGGCACGGCGGCCCTAGCCGAGGCCCTTCTCCTCGGCGGCCTTGTAGGCGATCTGGAAGAAGTCCGAGATCGTCAGCGCCGAGAAGAGCGAGGCGACGAAGCGGGTCACGCGCGGGGCGAAGATCAGCCCGATCGAGAAGGCGGCGACGACCCAGAGCCCGAGGCAGTAGGGGCAGATCAGCAGCTCGCCGATCGCCTTCTGCAGGCCAGTGCCGCGGGATGCCTCCTCCAGCTCCGCCGGCCCGCCCTTGCCTTCGAGCTCGGTGAACGGGGCGCGCAGCGGGCTCGTCACCTTGTCCTTGGAGATCACCCGGCTCAGCTTGTGGGAGGCGGTGCCGATCAGCAGCAGCTCGCCGGCGCTCGTCTTCCCCGGCAGCTCGCGGCCCTGCCGCCGGGCGATCGCCAGCCCGCTCGCGACCAGCGTGCCGAAGATGCTCATGAAGGCGAGGTAGGAGAGGAACGGCGGCCGTTCCTCCGGTTCGGCGTAGCCGGCCACCACCTCGGGGGTCTTCAGCGTCGCCTTGTCCTCCGCAGCCATCGTCCCTTGCTACCCAGGGCGGTGGCGGTTCCAATCCTCGCCTGCTATTACGATTGCTGCAGATGCAGCGCTTCAAAGTCACCCAGCAAGAACTTCCGTCTGGCGACAGGGACATTCAGGTCCAGGGCGAGCTCGACCTCGCCGTCGCCGCTGAGCTCGACGAGGTTCTGACCGCGGCCGCGGGCGAGTGCAGTTGCGTCCTGGTCGGGCTCGCGAGCTGCGCCTTCATCGACTCCTCCGGGATCGCGGTGCTGCTCCGCGCCCACAACCGGATAGCGGACGAAGGCGGCCGCTTCGCCGTCTACGGGCCTACCGACCAGGTCCTGCGGGTCTTCTCAATGACCGGCCTGCTCAACAACGGTCTCGTCTTCGACAACGCCGAGGAAGCGCTCTCGGCGGCCGGCGAGCCGGCCAACAGCTAGCTCCGGTCCCGGCGCGACTTCAGCCGAAGCGGGGTTCGAGGCGCTGGAAGGTCTGCCACCAGCCGCGGTCGAGTGTGGCGTGCTCGACGGCCTGCAGCAGCGAGCCGTCGTCGTCGTGCAGCTCGTAGCTGACGACCGGCGGCTCGGTGACGAGATCGACGTCGACGATCTTGGCCAGCATCAGATACGGGGGGCAGCTCAGCCAGACCTCGCCGGGCTTTGGAACAGATTTGACATCCAATCGCGCCATGAGTCTTCGGTACCCCTGCATTCGACGCGAAAACTGTGAACCTTCCCCGAAACTGGGATAAATCCGGGCTAAGTCTTTCGCCCTGATTTTGGCTCAGGTGCCTTGCCGCTGGCCGACCCCGGTTGCTAGCTCCTTGATCCGCATCGGCCCGCCGGCTTTCGGCTCCAGCGGGGGCGTCGGCCCGCCCTCGGCGTGCCGCATCCCGTCGAGCAGCTCGTCGAGGGCCTGCAGCGAGGTGACTTCCGGCTCCCAGCCGAGCTGCTCCCGCGCCCGCGAGGTGTCCATCGTCGGCACTCCGAGCGCGAGGTCGATCCAGCCGGGGGAGGAGGGCTGCAGCCGCAGCTTCCAGGTCAGGTTGGCCGCGGCGCGCAGCGCGCCGGCCGGCAGCGGGAAGCTGCGGGCGCCGAACAGCTCTCGCAGCTCCTCGACTCCGATCTCGGGTTCGGCGGCGATGTTGAAGGCGCCCTCGACGTCGCGGACCACCGCCTGCCGGTAGGCCTCGCCGACGTCGCGCGAGTGGACCGCCTGGAAGCGCAGTCGCGGCACCCGCGGGATCGCCGGGACGAGCTGCTTGCGGACCAGGAACCCGGGCAGGAAGGGCCCGGCGAAGAGGCGGCGGATCTCGCTCGCGGCCTCTGCCTTGAAGATCAGTCCGGGGCGGAGGCGGACCACCCGGACGTCGCGCTCGCGCCGTTCGAAGGCGTCGAGGATCGTTTCGACCGCCGCCTTGTGGCGCGAGTAGAACGAGGTGGGGATGCCGTCGACGGGCCAGGACTCGTCTACCTGCCGTTCCTTCGGACCCGGGCTGTAGGCGCCGACCGAGGAGGCGTGGACGAGGGCGCCGACGCCGGCCCGGGCGACCGCGTCGAAGACCCGTCGCGAGCCCTCGACGTTGATCCGCTCGGTCGTCGCCTCGTCGCGGCTCGGCTGGATCGCCCAGGCGAGGTGGACGACCGCATCGGCGCCGGAGAAGAGCGGCACCAGCTCGTTCTCGGCGACGTCGGCCGTCGCCCACTCGACCTTCGGCATCTCCACCTGCGGCAGCCGGCGGGAGATGCCGACGATCTCCTCGACGCGCGGCTCCTCGGCCAGCGCTTCGAGCACGCTGGTGCCGACGTTGCCGCTCGCTCCGGTGACGACTACGCGCATCGGGTCCCTCCGCTCACGGCTGGATCACGAACTTGATCGCGCCGTCTTCCTTCTTCTGGAACTTCTCGTAGGCCTCCGGCACGTCCTCGATCCCGATCTTGTGGGAGGCGAGGTCTTCGGTCCCCAGCGGGTCGGCGTCGTCGCTGACCAGCGGCAGGATCTCGTCGATCCATTTCTTCACGTGCGCCTGGCCCATCCGCAGCTGGACGCCCTTGTCGAAGAGCTGGAACATCGGGATCGGGTCGACCATGCCGCCGTAGACGCCGCTGATCGAGACGGTGCCGCCGCGGCGGACCGTGTCGAAGCAGGCGTACAGCGCCGACATCCGGTCGATCGCTGCCTTTTCGATCAGCTTCTCGGCGACCGCGTCGGGCAGCAGCCCGGCGGCTTTCTGGGCGAGCTCGCCGACCGGTGCGCCGTGCGCCTCCATGCCGACCGCGTCGACCGCTCCGTCGGTGCCGCGGCCCTCGGTCATCTCGCGGATCGTGTCGGAGATGTCGTCGTGCTCGTCGAGGTTCAGCGTCTCGACCCCGTGCTTCTCCGCCAAGGCGAGGCGCTCGGGGACGATGTCGACGCCGATCACCCGTGCCCCTTTGTGGGCGGCGATGCGGGCGGTCATCTGGCCGATCGGGCCGAGCCCGAAGACGGCGACCGAGCCGCCCTCTGGGATCGCCGCGTAGTCGACGGCCTGCCAGGAGGTCGGCAGCACGTCGGAGAGGTAGAGGAAGCGGTCGTCGGGCGGCCCCTCGGGCACTTTGATCGGCCCGAAGTGGGCCTGCGGCACGCGCAGGTACTCGGCCTGCCCACCCGGCACCTGGCCGTACATCTTGGTGTAGCCGAGTAGCGAGGCGCCTTTTTCTTCCTCGCGGTTCTGCGTCGTCTCGCACTGGGCGAAGAGCTGGCGGTCGCACATCCAGCAGTGCCCGCAGGAGATGTTGAAGGGGATGACGACGCGGTCGCCGGGGGAGATGTGGGTCACCTCCGGGCCGACCTCCTCGACGATCCCCATCGGCTCGTGGCCAAGGATGTCCCCCTCGGTCATGAACGGCGAGAGGATCTCGTAGAGGTGCAGGTCCGAGCCGCAGATCGCGGTCGAGGTGATCTTGATCACCGCGTCGGTGGCCTCTTCGATCTTCGGGTCTTCGACCTCGTCGACGCGGACGTCGCGCGGGCCGTGCCAGACAGCAGCCTTCATCGTCGCTTTCCTTCCCTAGCTCTCGGTCCTCCTCAGGTCCCCGACCCGCGTCGGGGCAAAACGGGTTGAAGGACTTGTCACCCGGGTCAGGAGACGAGCTCGATCACTTCGCGCTCGATCTTCAGTCGCTGCTTGGCGGTCAGGCTCCCGTTGCCGCCGGCGGTCGGGCGGATCGTCACCCCGTCGCGGAAGCGGTCGATGACGCGGGGGTCGATGTAGGAGGCGCGGCAGACGGCGGGGGTGTTGCCGAGCGCCTCGGAGACCTGGTTGACGGCGCCGGAGATCGCCCGTTTGGAGGCGGCGTCGGAGCGGGGCGGCTCCGCGCCGGCGAGCGCGACAGCGGCGAGGACGGTCCCGTGCCAGGTGCGGAAGTTCTTCGCCGTGAACTCCTCGCCGATCTTCTCGTGGATGTACTCGTTGATCTCGTCGGAGCGGACGTCGACCCATTCGCGGCCGGCGCGGTAGGCGAGCAGGTCCTCGGGTCCGCTGCGGCGGCGGTGCATCGCCTCGATCGCCCGCCGCGCGGCGGCGTCGCGGATCGACTGCACCCGCCGCTGGCCGCTCTTGGCGGGGAAGTCGAAGACGACCTCGCTGCGCTTGATGGTGACGTGATCGCGGCGCACGGTGGCGAGGCCGAAGCTCTCGTTTTCCTCGGCGTAGACCTCGCTGCCGACGCGGAAGAAGCCGAGGTCGAGGAGCCGGATCGCGCAGGCGAGCGCCCGCTCCCGCGGCATCCCCTGGCGGCGCAGGTCGGCGGTCACGGCGCGGCGCAGCTTCGGCAGCGCGAGGGCGAACTGGCGCACCAGCTCGAACTTCCGTTCCGCCTGTCGCTGCTGCCAGCGCTCGTGGTAGAGGTACTGCTTGCGGCCCGCTTCGTCGTAGCCGGTCGCCTGGATGTGGCCGAAGGGGTCGGGGCAGATCCAGACCTCCTTCCAGGCCGGCGGGATCGCCAGCTGGCGGATCCGCTCCAGCGTCTCCTCGTCGGCGATCTTCTCGCCGGTCCCGTCCTCGTAGGAGAAGCCGCGACCGCGCCGGACCCGCCTGATCCCCGGCCCCGCGCAGTCGGCGCGCCGCAGGCGTCCGCGGCGGACGGGGGCGGCGGTCGCGCTCACCTGGCCACAGAGGTCACAGGTGACCGACTCGAAGAAGAAAACGCACCCTGGCTCGACATGCGGCCCAGGTACCCAAGCGCCTCCCAGCCCGAAACCGCAGCTGTCCACTCACCCCGCCGCCGAGACCGCAAACGAAGCCGGCTATCGATCCCGTTTGCGGTTTCGCGAGGGCGGACCTGCGGGCGCTATTGGCTAGCTGACCCCGTTTGCCGGCTCGATCCGGAACGCGGACCGCAGCGGGTGGGCCGGCTTGAAGAAGGTCGCCGTCTGGGCTTTTACCTGCCACGGGTCCGGCAGCATCCCGCCGGGCGCCGCGAGGAACCTGGTGAAGAGGACCGAGGCGCGGCGGCAGGTGATCCCCGAGCGCGCCGGGATGTAGGTCAGGTACTGGCCTCGGGCGAAGAAGAGCGGCCCGACGTCGCTGCCGGCGTTGACGGTGAAGGTCCCCGGGCAGAGCTTGCCGAGTTCGGTGTTGCCACCGCCGCCCCCGCCACCGCCGATGCGCTCGACGGAGAAGCTGAGGCCGCCGCCCCTGAAGGTCGCCTTGCCGCTGCCTTCGGCGGTGGCCCGCCATGGTTTCGGCAGGTTGCCGTCCCAGTCGCTGAGGAAGCGGGCGAAGAGCTTCGAGGAAGCCGGGCAGCTCAGCCCGCTGGAGACCGTCACCGCATAGTTGCCGGCGGGGAGGCTGACCGCCCCGATCCGGTCGTCGTGCAGGACTTTGAAGCTCGGGCAGCTCGCCGCCGAGGCCGAAGCGGCGCCGCCGAGCGCCAGCAGCGAGAGCGCGGCGACGAGCGCCAGCGAGAAGGCTGCGGCGAGGCGACGGCGAGAGGCGCGGACGAGACCCACTGGGCGGGAAACCTATCAGCGCCGATCCGTAGCATGCGGGCACCGATGCCAGAACCCGTCAAGCGCAACCAGCGCTACATGCCTGGGCTGGACGGGCTCCGCGCGATCGCCGTCCTCGCCGTCATCGCCTTCCACCTCGGCTTCGACTGGGCCCCCGGCGGCATGCTCGGCGTCGGCGTCTTCTTCACCCTCAGCGGCTACCTGATCACCGACATCCTGCTGACGCAGCTGAACGCCCGCGGCCGGATCAAGCTCGCGCCCTTCTGGCTCGCCCGCGCCCGCCGCCTGCTGCCGGCCCTCTTCCTGATGCTGCTGATCGTCACCGCCTGGGTGACGATCTTCGGCCCCGCCCAGCCGGACCAGTTCCGCAAGGGCGTCCTCTCGGCGATCTTCTACGTCAACAACTGGGAGCAGATCTTCGCCAACGTCTCCTACTTCGCCCGCTTCGAAGCCGAAGGCCCGCTCGACCACCTCTGGTCGCTCTCGGTCGAGGAGCAGTTCTACATCCTCTGGCCGTTCCTGCTGCTGCTCGGGACCAAGCTCGTCCGCGAGCGCCCGCTGGCCTCCGGCGTCCGCCCCCGCCTGGCGCTGCTGACGATTGCCGGCGCCGTCGCCTCCTCGATCCTGATGTTCGTCCTCTACGAGCCGAGCCTCGACCCCTCGCGGATCTACTTCGGCACCGACACCCGCGCCGGCGGCCTGCTCTTCGGCGCCGCCCTGGCGATGGTCTGGCCGAGCCGCAAGCTCAGCCGCCGGATCGCCCCCCAGGCACGCAACACGCTCGACGCGATGGGCGTCGCCGGCCTGGCGATCATCGCCCTGATGATCTGGCGCACGGGCGAACTCTCCGCCTTCAACTACCGCGGCGGCTTCGTCCTCCTCTCGCTGGCGACGGTGATGGTCCTGATGCCGCTGACCCACCCGGCCTGCCGCCTCGGCGCCTGGCTCGGAGTCCGGCCGCTGCGCTGGGTCGGCGTCCGCTCCTACGGGATCTACCTCTGGCAGACGCCGATCATCGTCCTCACCTCGCCGCAGGGTCTGCACGGCGACAGCCTCGTCCGCAACCTCCTGCAGGTGGTCGCGATCTTCGCCGTCGCCGCGGCCTCCTGGCGCTTCGTCGAGGAGCCGATCCGCCACGGCGCGATCGGTCGCTTCTTCGCCCGCCGCCGCGCCGTCGGCTGGAAATGGGAGGGCTTCGCGCCGCCGATGCGGGTCGCGATCGTCAGCCTCGGGGTGCTGCTCCTGGTCGGCGCCGCGGGGATGGCCGGGGTCCACTCGACCAGCGCCGAAGGCAACGACGTCCGCGTCGAACAGGCCCGGGCGGAGGGGACGACGAAGCCGCCGCCGCTGACCAAGGCGCAGGCCGAAGACTCGACCAAATCGCAGTGCAAAGCGATCGTCCACATCGGCGACTCGACCTCCGAGGGGCTCGACAACGCCGAATACCTGCCCGAGGAAGGCCAGCGGATCCCCGCCCGCTACGCCGAAGTCGGCGCCAAAGAAGTCCACATGGAGGTCCAGGGGGCGACCTCGATCGAAGAGCAGTTCGAAGGCAACCCCAACGCCCAGGAAGTCGCCGCCGCCTGGAAGGCCGAAGGCTTCAAAGGCTGCTGGGTGCTGGCGCTCGGGACCAACGAGGCCGCCAACGTCGCCGCCGGCTCGACGATCGGCGAGCGCGAACGGATCGAAAAAATGATGACCATCATCGGTGACGAACCGGTGCTCTGGGTCAACGTCCGCTCGATCGTCCCGCCCGGCGACCCCTACTCGAAGGGCAACATGGAGAAATGGGACGAGGAACTCGTCGCCGCCTGCGCCTCCTACCCCAACATGCGCGTCTACGACTGGGCTTCCGACGTCAAAGACGACTGGTTCATCGAAGACGGCATCCACTTCACCTCGCCCGGTTACGCCGCCCGCGCCCAGCTGATCGCCCTCGCGCTCGCCCACGCCTTCCCGGAAAAAGGCGAAACCGAGGGCGGCTCGAAGAACTGCGTCGTCAGCTGACGCCCGGCGGGTTGGTCCGCCTGCAGCGAGTTGCGCTCACCAGCCGGGGACGAAGCCCTCGACCGGGTGCGAGTCGTCGCCGCCCTCGGGCAGCTGGCCCGAGACCGCGATCACCAGCGCCTCGTCCTCGCCGTCGTTGCGGACGGCGTGCAGCGCCTTGGCATCGATTCGGATCGCTTCGCCCGCCTCGAGGCTGAGCGTGTCCTCCTCGATCCGGAACTCGACCGGGCCGCCGGCGACGACCACATAGACCTCGTCCTGGTGGTCGTGGTAGTGGCCCTTGTCGCCCTGGGTCGAGACGCCGGCCGGCAGACGGATCCACGTGACGCCGACCTGCGGCGACTCGAGCGCCTCGCGCCCCATGTAGAACTCGCCGCCCTTCTCGGCGAAGCCGTTGTCGAGATCGGCGAAGCGGAGCTTCGTGTAGGCGGCCATCGCCGCGACTGCTACCCGAGGCCGGCGATCTCAACCGGCTCGGGATCCCCGGCCGGCTCGAAGCCCATGATCCGCCCGTAGAAGTAGAGCTCGGCTTCGAGGCAGCGGATGTTGGTCTCCGCCCTGCGGAACCCGTGCTGCTCGCCCTCGAACGGCAGGTAGGCGTGGGGGACTCCGTTCTGCGCCAGCGCCGCCACCATCGTCTCCGCCTGGTTCGGCGGCACGACCTCGTCCTCGAGACCCTGGAAGAGGATCACCGGCGAACGCAGCCGCTCGACGTAGTTGATCGGCGAGCGCTCCCTGTAGAGGTCGGCGCGCTCCGGATATGGACCGATCAGCCGGTCGAGGTAGCGCGACTCGAACTTGTGGGTGTCGCGGGCGAGCGCCTCGACGTCGGCGACGCCGAAGTAGCTCGCCCCGGCGGCGAAGGCGTCGTGGAAGGTCAGCGCGCAGAGGGTCGCGTAGCCGCCCGCCGAGCCGCCGCGGATCGCCAGCCGCTCCCCGTCGGCCTCGCCCTGCTCGGCCAGGTACTGCGCCGCGGCGACGCAGTCCTCGGTGTCGACCACGCCCCAGGTGCCGCGCAGCTCGTTGCGGTACGCCCGCCCGTAGCCGCTGCTGCCGCGGTAGTTGACGTCGACGACGCCGATCCCGCGGCTGGTCCAGTAGAGGAACTCGCGGCTGAGGGCGGGGGTGGCGTGGGAGGTCGGCCCGCCGTGGCTCTCGACGATCAGCGGCGGCAGTTCTCCCTCCGGCGCCGAGAAGCCCGGGTTCGCCGGCGGGTAGTAGAAGCCGTGGGCGACGGCGCCGTCGCCGGTCGGGAACTCGATCGCACGCGGGCGCGAGACGTAGGCCGGGTCGACCGGCTCTTCGCTCGAGCTGCGGACGATCTCCATCTCGCCGCCGTCGGCGTCGTAGAGGACGACCGCGGTCTCGCTCTCCGGGGTCGAGGCGGCGAAGGCGACCGAGTGCCCGCGCGCGGACAGCACCGGGTAGCCGAAGGAGGTGAAGGGCAGCCCGAGGTCGGCCGGTTCCCAGCCTTCGGGCTGCAGGAGGAAGAGCCTTTCCTCGGCCCCCTGGCAGCGCACGCAGGCGATCGCGCCGTCCTCGAGGAACGCGTAGGTGGCGCCGCCGAACAGCCACTGGGGATGGGCGAAGTCGGCCTCTTCCTCGGTCAGCTGCATCAGCGCGCCCTCCTCGCCGCTCAGCTCGGCTCCGGGCTCGCGGGCGCGGTAGAGGTTCCACCAGCCGTCGCGGTCGGAGACGAAGTACAGATGCCCGTCGGGGCCCCATTCGGGCTGGAAGACCGACTCCTCGGCGCCGCCGGCGACCAGCCGCTCCTCGCCGCTGTCGGCCAGCGGCGCGACCCACAGCTCGGTCCCGTCCCAGGGCATGTTCGGGTGGTCCCAGCAGGTCCAGGCGAGCCAGGCGCCGTCGGGGCTGACCCGCGGGAAGGAGTAGAAGTCGCGCCCGCTCGCCAGCACCTGCGGCTCGGCCGAGCCGTCGAGGGGCAGCGAGACGATCTCGTTCACGGCTTCGCCCTCGCCGTGGGTTTCGCGCACGCAGACGAGACCTTCGCCGTCGGGCGTCGGCCACATGTCCGCGTAGTGGAGTGCGCCGCCCGCGGCCGGCTCGGGCGAGATCGCCACCGGTTCCTCGCCCAGCCTCAGCCGGTAGAGGCGCTGGTCGCCGAAGTCGACGAAGACGACGAGGTCGGCGCCGACCAGGCGCCAGGCGCCGCCGCCGTACTCGTGGACGCGGGTCCGCACGTTGGTCCCGGCCGGCGTCGCCTCATTCGGCTCGCCGCCGGGCTCCCGCCGCATCAGGACCACCCGGCCGCCCTCGTCCGGCCGCCCCTCGGCCCACCAGACGGCGCCGTCGGCGGCGATCGCCGCCGCCCCCAGCCGCCGGCCCGCCCGCGCCACCGTCGCCGCCTCGATCGGCGAAGGCCAGGAACCGTAGGGAGCGACCGTCGAATCCATTGCGGAGCAGCCTAGCCCGAGGCCGCGGCCCGGCGGCGTTTCCGTGCCCGCAGCCCAGGGTAGCCGCGGGGCAAGGCACCGCAGACGACCGAGAGGGAGAAAACGAGATGGAGAGCAGCACCGCCGGCAAAGGAATCCTCGATGGCGACCAGTCGACGCGCGAGGAGATCGTCGCCCTCCTGACCAAGGCTTACTGGATGGAGATCGAGACGGTGATGAGCTACATCTCCGCCTCCACCAACCTCGACGGCGTCCGCGCCCAGGAGATCCGCGAGTCGCTGGCCGAAGACGTCGAAGAGGAGCTCGGCCACGCGAAGCAGTTCGCCGACCGGATCAAGGAGCTCTACGGCGTCGTCCCCGGCTCGGAGGACTTCTCCCCCGAGCAGAGCTTCCTGCAGCCGCCCGACGAGCAGACCGACGTGATCCACGTGATCCGCGGCGTGATCAAAGCCGAGACCGGCGCGATCGAGCACTACACGCGGGTCGTCGAAGTCACCGACGGCGTCGACCCCGTGACCCAGGACATGGTGATCACGATCCTCCGCGACGAGCAGGGTCACCGCCGGCTCTTCGAGGGCTTCCTGCGCGAGTACGAATTCGAAGGCAAGGCCTAGCGGGCGCGCCGGGCGGGGAGCCGCAGCATGCGCTACCTCCACCTCTGCGCCCACGAGCAGTTCCCGCCCGAGCAGCTGCTGCGCCAGGCGGTCGCCGCCGAGGACGCCGGCTTTTCCGGGATCGGCTGCAGCGACCACCTCCAGCCCTGGTGGGAGGGCGGCGAGTCCGGGCACGCCTGGGTCTGGCTCGGGGCTGCCGCGCAGGCGACCGAGCGGGTCAGCTTCGGCACCGCGGTCACCCCGCCCGGCCCGCGCTACCACCCCGTCCTGATCGCCCAGGCCTGGGCGACGATGGAGCTGATGTTTCCCGGCCGCCCCTACCTCGGCATCGGCTCGGGCGAGGCGCTGAACGAGATGCCGCTTGGTGCCAAGTGGCCGACCCCGGGCGAAAAGGTGGAGTTGATGGAGGAGGGGTTGGAGATGATCCGCGCCCTCTGGGATGGCAAGCGGCTGAGCGGCGCCGGTAAGCACTTCTCCACCGACCTCGCCCAGATCCACTCGCGGCCCGAGAACCGGCGGCCGCCGATCTACGTCTCCGCTTTCGGGCCGAAGGCCGCAGCGGTGGCCGGGCGCCACGGCGACGGCCTCTGGACCCTCGCCGATCCCGAATCGGCACCGAAGCTCATCGACGCCTACAAGAGCGCTGCCGAGGACGCCGGCCGCGAGCCCGGTGAGATCGTCCTCCAGGCCGCCTTCTCCTGGGCCGAGAGCGACGAGGCCGCGCTCGAGGGATGCCGTGTCTGGAAGGGCTCGCAGCCGAAAGAGTTCTACCGCGACGAATGGCACGACCCGGGGGCGATGTACGAGGAGGGCGAGCGCCAGGTCTCCGACGAGGAGCTGAAGGAAAGCCTGATCGTCGCCGCCGACCCCGAGGTCCACGTCGAGCGAATCCGCGAGGTGGAGGAGATGGGGGCGACGATCGTCGCGCTGATGAACAACTCCGGTGCCGACCCGCTGGCCGCGATCGACACCTACAAAAGCCAGGTGCTGCCGCGCCTCTTCGCCTAGGCTGCCGCGATGGCGACCGCCAACGACGTCCAGATCCGCGCCGCGACCGAAGCGGACGTCCCGCTGCTCTTCGACCTAATCCTCGAGCTGGCGAGCTACGAGAAACTCGGGCCGGCGGTGGCCGGCGACGCCGAGGTCCTGCGCCACTCGCTGTTCGAGCGCAAGGCCGCGGAGGCGCTGCTGATCGAGACCAGCGACGGCGAAGCGGTCGGCTACGCGATCTTCTTCACCAACTTCTCCACCTTCGAGTGCCGGCCGGGGATCTGGCTCGAGGACGTCTACGTGCGGCCCGAGCATCGTCGCGGCGGCATCGGCCTCGCGGTGATGGAGCACCTGGCGCGGATCGCCGAGCAGCGCGAGTACGCGCGGCTCGAATGGTGCGCGCTGGAGTGGAACGAGCCGGCGCTCGACTTCTACGAGGGGATCGGTGCGCGCCGGCTCGACGACTGGCGGATGCTGCGGCTGGAGCGCGACGGGATCGAGCGCCTGGCTAGCGGCGAGCAGCCCGGCTGAGCAGCAGATCCCGCTCTCGCTCGTTCGTCGCCAGCTCAGCGGCGCGCTGGAATTCGGCCGAGGCCTCCTCGTCTCGTCCCGCTTTCTCCAGCAGGTCGCCGCGGACGCTGGGGAGCAGGTGGTAGTTCGCGAGCTCGGGCTCGTCTTCGATCGTCTCCAGCAGTTCCAGCCCGGCTTCGGGTCCGAAGGCCATTCCCAGGGCGACGGCCCGGTTCAGCTCGACCACCGGCGAGGGGACGATCTGGGCCAGGGCGTCGTAGAGGGCGGCGATCCGCACCCAGTCGGTGTCCTCGGCTTGCAGGGCGCGGGCGTGGCAGGCGGCGATTGCCGCTTGCAGGCCGTAGGGGCCGAGCGGGCCGGGCAGCGCTTCGGCCCGCTCCAGCGCCCGCCGGCCGCGGACGATCAGCAGCGGGTCCCAGCGGCTGCGGTCCTGGTCGAGCAGCAGCACCGGCGCCCCGCCCGGACCGCGGCGGGCGGCGTTGCGCGAGGCCTGGATCTCCATCAGCGCGACCAGCCCGTGAACCTCGGGCTCGCGCGGTGCCAGCTCGGCGAGGATCCGGCCCAGCCGCAGCGCTTCCTCGCAGAGGTCGGCGCGGACCCAGTCCTCGCCGGCGCTCGCCGCGTAGCCCTCGTTGAAGACCAGGTAGATCACTTCCAACACCGAGGGCAGCCGCTCGTCCAGCTCCGCGCCGCGCGGCACCTCGAACGGGACCTTGGCGTCGCGCAGCGTCCGCTTCGCCCGCACCAGCCGCTGCGCCACCGTCGCCTCGGGAGTGAGGAATGCGCTGGCGATCTCCGGAGTCGTCAGCCCGCCGAGCAGGCGCAGCGTCAGCGCCACCCGGGCCTCGCGCGAGAGCAGCGGGTGGCAGCAGGTGAAGATCAGCGCCAGCAGGTCGTCGCCGATCTCGTCGTCGGCCGCCGCCTCGAAGTCGGAGCGCTCCATCGCGAACAGCGCCCCAGTGTCGTGGGCGACCTCTTCGCGCTTGCGCTCGTAGGTCTTCTCGCGCCGCAGCCGGTCGATCGCCCGGTTCTTCGCCGTCGCCATCAGCCAGGCGCCCGGGTTGTCCGGGACTCCCGTCTCCGGCCACTTCTCCAGCGCTGCGACCAGCGCGTCCTGGGCCATGTCCTCGGCGAGGCCGACGTCGCCGACCATCCGCGCCAGGCCCGCGATCAGGCGGGCGGACTCGATCCGCCAGACCGCCTCGATCGCGCGCGTGGCCTCGGTCACCGGTACTGCCTCAGGGACCCTCGTAGGCGTCCTGTACGTCCTGGGGGAAGTCCTCCATCTCGAAGATCCGGCGGACCTCGATCCGGCAGTTGCTGTCGGGGCAGCGGCTCGCCCACTCCAGCGCCTCCTCCTTCGAGCGGGCCTGGATCAGCCAGTAGCCGCCGACGACCTCCTTCGCCTCGGCGAAGGGACCGTCGGTGACGGTCGCCTTGCCCTCGCCGTCGAAGCTGACGCTGCCACCGTCGCTGGGCGGCCGCAGGCCGTCGAGCGCGAGCAGCATCCCGGCCTTCTGCAGCTCCTCGTTGTAGCGGCCCATCGCCGCCACGGCCTCGGGCGAGGGCTGCCAATCGGCCTCCTCGATCTGCGGGTACATCAGCATCATGAAACGCATCCGATCCTCCTTCGTCGGGGGCGGCGCATCCGCCCTTTTACCTCAGCGACGAACGGGGCCGGGCGAAATCGACACGGCCGGCGAATTACTCGTCGCGGGGGGTGATGCGGAAGACCGAGACGACCTCGGCCTGGTGGGCCTCGGGATGGGCGACGTAGGCGCTGGGACCGCCGCCGAACCAGCCTGAGGCTTCGTTGTCGCCGACGAAGATGCCGGGGTGGCGGTTGCCGTCGCCGTCCTGGACCCAGACCTTGTCGCCCTCGCGGAAGCCGTGCTCGATCGCGTCCTCGCTCATCGCCCGCAGTCTATGCGCCCGGGCAGGTGCCGAGGTGCCGCAGCTTGCGCCGGTAGACCCGCATCGACGCATGCCGCCAGTCGCCGTGGGTCTGGCGCCGCAGGCTCGGGACCAGCTCGTGGTGGTAGGGGGAGCTGAGGCTCTCGGCGTGGCCGATCACGTCGCGGACCCGGATTCCGAAGCGGCAGCGCAGCCAGCGGGTCAGGCGCAGCGAGGCGCGCAGCGCCCGGCGGTCGCCGAGGACGTCGCCGTCGCCGTAGCCGACGTGCTCGATCCCGATCGCGGTCCAGTTGAGCCCGACCGTGTGGCGGCAGCGGGTGCGGAGGTTGACGAGGCGGTAGATCCGCCCCGATCCGGAGACGACGAAGTGCGAGCAGACGTTGGGCAGCTCGTGCAGCTCGGGGTCGGGACGGTCGGCGGCGAAGGCGTTGCGGACCGCGGCGACGCTGCCGGCCTGCGCCATGTGCTCGACGATCACCCGAGGATGGCGCAGCCGCCAGCTGCGCTGGCCGTAGTGCCGCTCGGAGTAGGCGGCCATCTCGTGCTTGCGCTTGGCGCCGAAGGGGATCGGCCAGACGTGGATCGGCGGCGGCGGGGGAGCCGGCTGCATCAGCGCCGCGGCGGCGATCGCGATCAGCGCCAGTTTCACCACTCCAGTTTCACCGAAACGGCGATGGGTAGCTCAATCGGGTCCATACCGAAAAAATAGGAGGCAGGATTCGCGATGGCGGATTTGAACGAGCGAGACGCGAAGTTGGTCCAGTACCTCAGCGAGGCCTACGGCAAGGAGCGCGAACTGGAGGCGGCCCTCGGCGCCCACATCGCGATGACCGTCAAAGGCCCGTACAAAAAACGGCTCCAGCAGCATCTGAAAGAGACGAAATCCCACGCCAAGCAGGTCGAGCGCCGGATCAAGCAGCTCGGCGGCGGCGCCCAGACCCTGCAGGGCACGGTCGGCAAACTGACCGCGGTCGCGAAGGGGCCCCTGCACATGGTCCGCGGCAGCGGCGAGCAGGAGAAGATGCTGAAGAACGCCAAGACCGAGTACTTCAACGAGCACGAGGAGATCGCCACCTACCTCGCGATCGAGACGCTGGCCGAAAGGGTCAAGGACTCCGAGACGGCGAAACTGGCGCGGGGGATTCGGCGCGAGGAGGAGCGGATGGCCGGCTTCCTCCAGAGTCAGATCAAGTCCCTGAGCGGCGCTGTCGCCCGCGAGGAGATCCCGCCCGCGCTGCGGCGCGGCGGCTCCGCCGGCAAACCGAAAAAAGCGGCGAAACGGCCGGCGGCGAAACGCAAAGCGCCGGCGCGGAAACCAGCGGCGAAAAAAGCCCGGGCGAAAAAAACGGGCGGCGCCAAAAAAACCGGCGGCCGGAAAAAAGCGGCGAAACGCTAAGCGCGCCGGTCGGCTAGGACGACTGGCCGACCGCCAGCTCCCGGGCTCCTTCGGCATCGACCGAAGCGGCCCGGGGGCGGATAGCGAGCAGAACCAGGTCGTCGCGCAGCGGTCCGGCGCTGCGGCCGACGGCGTCGGCCCGCAAGCGCTCGGTCATCTCCCCGAGCTCCAGTCCGGAAAGGGCCTGGGTCATCTCGGCGAAGCTCTCCGGCGCCTGGTGGGAGGCCGAGGGCCCCGCCTCGAGCCAGCCGTCGGTGCAGAGGGCGAGGGTGTCGGCAGCGCCGACGGCGAGCTCGTGGCATTCGACGTTCGCCTCGCTCCAGGCCCCCAGCACCGAGCCGCCGCCGAGCAGCCGCGGCTCCTCCTCGCCGGTCAGCACCGCCGGCGGGTGCCCGGCGGAGGCGAGGGCGAGATGCCAGCCGCCTTCTCCGTCGCGGCGCAGGCGGGCGAGCATCGCGGTGGCGAAGTCGTTGAGGCTGTCGCCGGTCAGCAGCAGCTCGTTGACCCGGCGCAGAACCTCGTCGGGCTCCTCGATCTCCTGCGTCAGCCCGCGAACCGAGTGGCGCAGCGCGACCGAGACCCCGGCCGCGGTGCTCCCCTTGCCGGCGACGTCGCCGACCAGGATCCAGCAGCCCTCCTCGGTCGGCAGCACGTCGTAGAGGTCGCCGCCGACTTCGATCCCCTCGCCGGCCGCCTCAAAGACGACGGAGATGTCCAGGCCGGGCACCTCCGCCGGCCGCGGCGGCCGCAGGCCGCGCTGCAGGTTCTTCGCGATCCGGTCGCGCTCCTGGTAGAGGCGGGCGTTGTCGAGCGCCAGCGCCGCCCGTTCGCCCAGCTCGGCGAGGAACTCGAGGTCGCCCTGGTCGTAGCGCATGTCACCGTGGGCGTGGAGGAACGAGAGGGCGCCGAGGGTCCGCCCGCGGGCCAGCAGCGGCACCACCGCGGCCGAGTTGTAGCCGGCGTCGTTCATCAGCTGCAGGTGCTCGCTGCTCTGCGAGACCTTGTCGACCACCTCCGGCGCCTTCAGGTCGCGCCAGACCATCGGCTGGCTCAGGCGCAGGACCTGCGCGACCGGGTGCTCGCCGGCGGGGTCGAGCGGCTGGGCGCGGCGGATCCGTTCCAGCCGCGCCGCCATCTCCGGGTTGGCGCCGGCGACGACGCTGTCGCCGAGCCAGCCGTCGTGGCGGCGGAAGTCGATCAGGCAGAGCTCGGCCAGCTCCGGGACGGCGGTGGAGACGATCGTCCGCGCCGTCTCCACCGGGTCGAGCGAGCTGTCGAGCAGGCGGCTGGCGGCGACGAGGAAGTCCTGCGCGCGCCGGCGCCGCACCTCGGCGGTGATGTCGCGGGCGACGACGGAGGCGCCGATCAGCCCCCGCAGCGGGCTGCGGATCGGAGAGACGGTGAGCGAGACGGCGATCCGCGAGCCGTCGGCGCGCAGCCGCTCGGTCTCGAACGTCTCCAGGCGTTCGCCGCGTTTGATCCGGTCGAGGATCGCCTTGTCCTCGTCTTTGTGGTCCGGCGGTACGAGGAAGGAGATGTGCTGCCCGATCGCCTCTTCCGGGCTGTAGCCGTAGAGGCGCGCCGCCGCCGGGTTCCAGGTGGTGACGATCCCGTCCAGGTCCTTGCTGAGGACGGCGTCCTGGGTCCCCCGCACGACCTCGGCCAGGTGCTGGCGGAAGCGCTCCGCTTCGGCGCTCTTCGCCTCCGCCCGGCGCCGGGCGATGAAGGTCCCGAGCTGGTCGGCGAAACCGGCGAGCAGGCTCATCAGCTCCTCCGACTGGGGATTGAAGGAGCGGGTGTGGAACTCGGCGACGGCGAGCACGTTCTCCGTCGCGCCGATCGGCACCGGGATCGCCAGAGCCGCCTCGAGGCCGAGCTCGGCGGAGACTTCGAAGCGCGGCGTCGGCGTCGGATAGGCGCGGTAGTCCGGGGCCAGGGCGATCTGGCCGCTCTCCCAGGCGTCGCCGGGGAGGCCGGTCCCGCGCCTGAACTCGATTTCGCGACTGCGGCGCCAGAGCGGCCGGGCGTCGAGGTCGTGGGCGCTCCAGCCCGAGACCAGGCGCAGCGGCGAGTCCTCGTCGACCACTTCCCACATCGCCCCGGCCTCCCAGCGCAGCAGATCGGCGACGATCTCGAGGAAGCGCGGCGCCACCTGGTCGAGCGAGTCGCCTTCGATCAGCCGCGCCGCAAGCTCGCGCTGGCTCTGCAGGTAGCGCCACAGCTCCAGTTCCTGCGGCTCGGGCATCTGGCTCACTCTTTCACGCGGGTCGAGGCGGTAATTCCGGGTCGTCGTCGGTTCACGGGTGACAACTTGCGCGCCCACCCGTTTTTCCCCATTGGCCCAAGGGTAGTCGAGCGGGCAGCAGGGTTAGACAGATCGGAGAAGAGACGATGTTTCGGTGTGACAACTGTGGCAGCGGCTATTCGGCGCAGGCGGCGGGATCGTGGACCTGCTGCCCTCGGTGCATGGCGAAGGAGCGGGTTCAGGTTCCCCTGACTTTCGAGCTGGGCTGGCAGCGCCCGACGGAGAAATCGGCGCCGCGACCCGAGGTTGAAGCCCCGCGTCAACCGGCGGTGCGCTGACGGTTAACCCTCGCTTTGCCTCGGGTAGTCGAGACCTAGGAAGAGATCGACGACGAGAAACGAGGAGGGTGTCAAGTGTCCGACCAGTTGCACGGCAAGAGAATCGCCTTTCTGACCGCCAACGAGGGGGTCGAGCAGGTCGAGCTGACCGAGCCGCTGAAGGCGGTCCGCGAGGCCGGCGCCGAGACCGAGCTGCTCGCCCCGGAAAGTGGCGAGGTCCAGGCCTTCAACCATCTCGACAAGGCCGACACCTTCGAGGTCGACGGCGTGGTCGGTGAGGCCGACCCCGGCGAGTACGACGGCCTGGTCCTGCCGGGCGGGGTGGCCAATCCCGATCAGCTGCGGACCAAACCCGAGGCGCTGGAGTTCGTCCGGGCGATCTTCGAAGCGGGCAAACCGGTGGGCGTCATCTGCCACGGGCCGTGGACGCTGATCGATGCCGGCGTCGTCGAGGGACGCACCCTGACCTCGTGGCCGAGCCTGCAGACCGATCTGCGCAACGCCGGCGCCAACTGGGTCGACGAGGAGGTCCACGTCGACAGCGGGCTGGTCTCGAGCCGCAAGCCCGACGATCTCGAAGCCTTCACCGCGAAGATCGTCGAGGAGTTCGCCGAGGGCGTCCACGACGAGCAGCAGACCAAGACCAAGGTCGCCTGAGGGAAGGAAGAAAGCGGAAAGGAGCGAGTGAGATGCCACCGCGAGGCGTGAAAAAAGGCAGCAAACGCGACCGCCAGTACAAACACATCAAAAAGAGCGAGAAGGAATCCGGGCGCTCGACCAAACGGGCCGAGGAAATCGCCGCCCGCGCCGTCAACAAGGAAAAGGCGCGCTCGGGCGAATCGAAGAGCTCCTCCCGCAGCTCGACCAACGGCGCCTCCGCCAGCAGCCGGGGCGGCAGGCAGTCGGGCAAAGGCCCGGGCGGCCGTACCCGCGAGCAGCTCTACAACGACGCCAAGAAGAAGGGCATCGAGGGCCGCTCGAAGATGAGCAAGAAAGAACTGGAGAAGGCGGTCGCGGGTTCCAGTTAGCTAGTTGCGGCGCAGCGGCGAGCGGGAGGTGATCCCGAAGAAGTTCTCGATCCCGCCGCCGCGAGTGCCGCTCCCGACCAGTTCCAGGCAACCGCAGCGCAGCAGGGTGCTGGCGTGGTAGGCGATCACGCCCGGGCTCTTTTCCATCTCCCGGGACAGTTCCACCGGGCTTGCAATCCGCCCGTGGAGCTTCTCAAGGATCTCCACGCGCACCGGGTGGGAGAGGGCTTTGACCAGTTCCTGATCGTGCCGCGGCGCCATCGGCAGAACCTCTCCGATCGCAGCGCTGTGGCCAAGCTCAACCCTTGGACGATCCTGCAAATAGCGAGTCGAAATCGAGCGCCTCGATCGTTTCCACCACCTGAACCGCACCCGCCTCCCGCAGCTCGGCCTCCGAGAAACCGCCCGTCAGGACCGCCAAGGTGGGCACCCCGGCGGCCTTGGCGGCCTTCACGTCCCAGACCGAGTCGCCGACCATCACCGACGGGTCGTCCCCGCCGGCCTTCTCCAGGGCGGCGTGGACGAGGTCGGGGTCGGGCTTGGTGTTCTCGACGTCGGCCGAGGTCGTCCAGCCGTCGACCAGCTCGCGCGCGTCCAGCAGGTCGAGGTAGTGGTCGACCTCCTCCTGCTTGGCCGAGGAGGCGAGGATCACGGTCGCGCCTTCGCCCTTCAGCCGCTCGATCAGCTCCCGCGCCCCCTCCAGCGGCTCGACTTCGCCGATCAGCTCTCCGTAGGCCTCGCCCTCCGCCTCGCGGATCTCGTCGCCCTGCTCCGCCTCCGCCCGCTCGCCCACCAGCGCCTCGAGGATCTGGTCGCCGCCCATCCCGATGTGGCGGTGGACCTTCCACATCTGGATCGAGTGCCCGTGGGCATGCAGCGCTCGGTGCCAGGCGAGCGCGTGGTGGTAGTTGGTGTCGACCAGGGTGCCGTCGACGTCGAGGATCGCGTTCAGCCGCATGACCGGCGCCGCCTCTCAGGTAGGGGACGAGGCAACGGATACCCCTCGTCGCAGACGGGGTAAACGGAGGGGGATGGAGGAAGCGCGGATCGGCTGCTCGGGCTGGGCCTACGACTCCTGGCGCAAGGGCATCTACAAGGAAGTGCCGGCGGCGCGCTGGCTCGAGCGCTACGCCGAGGTCTTCGACACCGTCGAGGTCAACAACACCTTCTACCGCCTGGTCAAGCGCGAGACCGTCGAAGGGTGGGTCGAGCGCACGCCGCCGGGATTCCTCTTCGCGGTGAAGGGCAGCCGCTACCTCACCCATATCCGCCGCCTGCGGGACATCGAGCAGGGGGTCGAGCGCTTCTGGGATCCGCTCGAGCCGCTGCGCGAGAGCGGCAAGCTGGGGCCGGTGCTTTGGCAGTTGCCGGCCAACTTCCACCGCGACGACCAGGTGCTCGCCGCCGCCCTGGAGCTGCTGCCACCGGCCCGCCACTGCTTCGAGTTCCGCCACCCGAGCTGGTTCGCGGCGCCGGTGTGGAAGCTCTTGGAGGAACACGGCGCCTCGCTGGTGATCGGCCACGACGCCAGGCGGGAGCTGCCCGAGGCCTCGCCGGTCGGTCCGCTCGCCTACCTGGGCCTCCACCACGGTGCCCGCGGCAGGCGGGGCAACTACTCGAAGACCGAGCTGGAGCTGTGGCGGCGTCGGATAGCCGCCTGGCGCTCGCGCCGCGAGGTCTTCGCCTACCTCAACAACGACTGGGAGGAATTCGCTCCCCCCAACGCGATCGCCTTGCGGGAAGGGCTTTCGGGCACTTAGGTGGTGTAGCCGGAAGGGCGCCGGGTAGTGGTCGGACATGCCAGCCATCAAGAGAAAAGTCGCCCGCAAGGCCGCCAAGACGGCCGTCAAGCACACCGCCCACGGCACCGCCTCGAAGCTCAGGCGCGATCCGGTCAGGGTCCTGACCCTGCTCGGTCTGGGTGGCGCCATCGGCGCCGTCGCCGGGTGGGTGGCGGGCCGCAGCGCAGCCGGCGCCCCTTCGGTCGGCAGCAGCTCATAACGACTGGGCGTTTCGTGCCTGGGCGGCAGGGGTAATCGGCCGGCATGTACTTGATTCCGATTGTCCTGATCATCCTGCTGGCCTTGATCGCGGTCGCCTGGTCGCCGATCTTCGCGCTGATCTTCTTCGCGATCGGCTTCGTCGCCTTTCTCGCCTACGCCGGCCTCAGCCGCCGCGCCGACGAGAAGCTGGCGCCGCCCGAGACGCCCGGTCGCCAGCCCCAGCACGAGAACGACGTCCCGACCGGGCCGTGGGGAGAGAGGCGAACCTGATGGCCGAGACCGATCCCCAGAGCGACCCGATCGCCGACGAAGAGGCCGAAGCCGCGGCGGCCGAAGCCGCCAGGATCGGCGGGCCGACCCCCGACGGCGCGATCGTGGATCCGGCCCAGCGGCCGCTCGTAGAGGGCGGGGAGGGCGAGGCCGAGGGTTTCGAGCTCGCCGAGGAGGAGCTGATCGAAAACGCCTCTCACGGCGACCAGAAACATTTCCCCGATAGCGATGCCCCGCCTCCGGAGGAGCCCAGCGACGCCGAGTACGGCGAACCGGACCAAGCAATCCCCGACGACGAGTAGGAGGCATGCCATGTCGCGCCGCGTGATTGCGATTCTCACCGACAACCTCCACGGCTCCGAGCCGGTGGAGCAGATCCTCGCCAACGCCGACCAGGACGGCGTCGACCTGCGGGTCGTCGTGCCGGCGACCGAGGCAACCGCGCTGCGGCACACGCTCGGCGACATCGACGAGCCCAAACAGGAAGCCGAGGAGCGGCTCGAGCGGGCCCTGCGGACGCTGCGTGAGAAGGGCGTCGAGGTACGGGGCGAGGTCGGCGACCCCGATCCGGTCCAGGCCGCCCAGGACGCGCTGCTGGAAGCCCCCGCCGACGAAGTCCTGATCTTCGAGCACTGCGACGAGCAGTCGAAGTGGTACGAGGAGGGGCTGCTGGAGAAGGCGCAGGAAGGGATCGAGCCGCCGCTGCGGGTCGTCGTCGTCGAGACCGGCGACGACGATCACGCCGACCACGTGGTCGAGGTCGAGGAGACCGGCCAGGGGACGATCAACCCGCTCGCAGACAAGGAAATCGGCGGCGGCGCCTACGTCCCCGGTATGACCCGCTCGGACTTCGCCGGGATGGTGGCCGGGATCGCCGGCACGATCGTCGTCGCAATCCTCGCCGCGGCCGTCGCCGGCGGCAACGGCCACGAGACCGGCTGGGAAGCCGTCGCGATCCTGATCGCGATCGGCATCGCCCTCGCCAACCTAGCCCACGTCGTCGGCCTCACCCTCTTCGAGACGGTGGCTTACCGGGGTGGGTTCGCCAAGTTCTTCCGCAGCCTCGCCCTTGTCGCGACGCCGCTGGCGATCGTGATCAACACGGCGATCCTGATCTTCGCCGACTAGCCGATCTACGGGCGCTGGGTTTCCGCCGTCGACGGTTCCGAGCGGCGCAGCGCCTCCAGGACCTCTTCGGCCAATTGCGAGCCGTCTTCGGGCCGCAGCGGCGTCGCGTTGACGCGGAAGACGACGTCGTCGCCGTCGAGTTCCTCGAGCGAGACGCTGGGCTTGTAGCGGGTGGGGACGGTGATCGACTGCAGCAGCTTGTCCTCGATCTCGCGCGGGCTCGCCTGGGCGGGGAAGCGGACGCGGACGTCGACTTTGTCGGGCTCGCGCAGCGGCACGACGACGAGGCTGAGGAGGACGTTGTTGGGCACCTGCAGCCGGTCGGCCCCCTGGCTGAGGGTCGTGTAGAAGAGGCCGAGCGAGGTGACCGTGCCCTCGATCGAGCCGGCCAGGGCACCGCCGACGAGCCGGACCCGTTCGCCGACCCGGAAGGGCCGGGTGCTCTGCAGGACGATGCCGGCGAAGATCCCGCCCAGCGCCTGCTGGGCGGCGAGGCCGAGGAGGATGGCGGTGAAGGCGCCGCCGACCGCGAGGGTGCCGGCATTGACCCCGGCGATCCGCAGCGCGACCACTACCACCGCGGTCATCGACAGGAGGCGGACGACGAACCCGGTGGTTCCGGCGGTGGCGGGGTCGAGGCGCCGGTAGAGGCGGGGGGAGAGGCCGCGCACGAGCCAGTGGACCGCGGCCGACCCGACGATGACCAGGATCAGCACCGTTCCCGCCCTGATCCAGCGCCCGTATCCGGGGGCGATCTCGTGGCGGTGGCCGTAGACGAACAGCGTCCCGGCGATCACGAGCAGGGCGAGCAGCAGCCCGCCGAACTGGCGCTTGGAGAACCGCGGCGCCAGCTCGTCGCCCAAGCCGAGCGAGTGCCAAGCGTGGCTGCGGGTCTCGAACAGCTCCCGCGGGAGCCGGGGACGACGCGGAGCGGGGGACATTCAGTAGCGGCTACCCCGCTGCGAGCCCTCCTATGCAGGCAGGGCCTAGGCGGTGAGCGCCGCCAGCGCCTCGTCCCGGGTCAGGTGGACCGGAATCGAGAGCTCCAAACCGGTGATCTCCAGCACCCGGCGGACCTGGTCGTTCTGGCTGCAGAGCACCAGGTTGCGGCCGTCTTCGCCGCCGTCGAGGCGCTGCCAGGCGCGGACGATCAGGGCGATTCCGGTGGAATCGATGAATTCGCACTGCGAGAGATCGATCAGTACCGAGCCCTCACCGCTCTCCAGGGCCTGCTCCAGCGGGCCCTCCAGGTCGGGGGCGGTACTCAGGTCGAGCTCGCCACAGACCGCGATGGTCTGGACGCCGTGCTCGAGATCTCCCACTTTCACCTCGAACGGGGCTGGATTCACGGCACGATGCTACCGCAGCGTGACAGATGGGCGCGCACCTGTTTTGCGCCCGGAGGGCAGGGTAAGCAGGCTTAGAAGAGAGGTGGCAAGTTATGCTCGCGCCTCTGTAAATCGAGCCTCGACCGGTTCTGAGGGCAGGCTGAACCTTTGAATACCGCAATCAACGATCGCTCGGGGCTGCAAATGTCCCTCCCTGCTCGAGCCGAGAACGTCGCCGTAGTCCGCCACGCGCTCGCAGGATTGGCCGAACGGCTGGGAATGGACGAGCCGTCCCTCGCCGACCTGAAGACGGTCGTCACCGAGGCCTGCATGAACGTCGTCGTCCACGCCTACGCCGGCAGTGAGCCGGGACCGTTGGAGGTGGAGGCCGAGAGCGACCTCGAAGGTCTCACCGTCGTGATCCGCGACCACGGCAGCGGGATCCGCCCCCGGCCCGACGTCGAGCGGCCGAGCCTGCGCATCGGCCTGACCCTGATCGCCGCCCTCTCCAGCAGCTTCGAGATCAAGGGCGGCGCCGACAAAGGCACCGAGATCCGCATGCACCTGCCGCTGCAGGCGCGCGAGGACGGCGCCACCGCCGGTTCCACCTTCACCGTCACCGCCGACGAGGAGACCCGGATCCGGGTCGGCCCGCCGGAGATCGTCGGCCCGGTCCTGAGCCGCGCCCTCTCGGCCCTTGCCGCCCGTCAGGACATCAGCGTCGACCGGCTCTCCGACACGATGCTGCTCAGCGACGCGATCTCCGCCCGGGCGCCGCAGGGCTTCACCGACGGCCACGTCTCGCTCAGCATCGCCGAGCTCCCCGAAGGCATCGAGCTAAAGGTTGGGCCGATGACCCACGGCGGCGCCGCCCGTCTGCGCGAAAGCTTCGAGCTCCCCGAGGTGGGCGGCTCGCTCGAGAAGCTGACCGACGAGCTGCGGGTCGAGGACGGCGCCGAAGGCGAGTACCTCGTAGTCGGCATCTCCTCGCTGTCGACGAACTAGCGCTACTCGGCCGCCTTGGCGGCGGCGCTGCTTTGCTCGGCCACCTCGGCCCGAATTCTCTCCAGGGTGCGGCGAAGGATCCGGGAGACGTGCATCTGGGAGTGGCCGATCCGCTCGGCGATCTGCGACTGGGTCAGGTCCTCGACGAAGCGCAGTTGCAGGACCAGCCGCTCGCGCTCGTCGAGGTGGGGGAGGGCGCCCTCGAGAGCCAGTTTGTCCTCGATCAGCTCGTAGCCGGAGTCCTCGTCGCCGACCCACTCGGAGGCCGGGGATTCTTCTGAATCTTCGCCGCCGACCGGCCGGTCGAGGGAGAGCGGGCGGCGGTTGTGGTTCGCCTCCAGGACCTCGAGCACGTCGGTCGGGTCGACCTCTAGCCGCTCGGCGATCTCGCCGACCGAGGGCGAGCGCTGCAGTTGCACCGTCAGCTCGGCGATCGCTTTCTCGACTTCGGCCATCCGGTCGTGGAGGCCGCGGGGGACGCGCACCGTCCAGACCCGGTCGCGGAAGTGGCGCTTCAGCTCGCCAAGAATCGTCGGCGAGGCGAAGGCGGTGAAGGGAGCGCCGCGGTCGGGGTCGAAGCGGTCGATCGCGTTGACCAGGCCGAGACTCGCGACCTGCAGCAGGTCATCGAAGGACTCGCTGGCGCCGCGGTAGCGCAGCGCCAGGTTTTTCGCGAAGGGCAGGTAGCGGCGAACCAGCTCCTCGCGGATCGCGGGGTCGCGGTCTTTGACGTACCGCGCCCACAGCGCGCGCTCGCTGGCAAGGCCCTCGCCGGGACCCGGGCTCTGCTGGTCGGAGCTTTTGCGCGTCTCTTCGCTATTCACAGCATCGATTCGGTTAGGCGACGATACCTGTCCAACGTCGCTGCCCTGAGAGCGTCAGTCCGAAGCTGTGCAGCGGGACGGCGATGTCGCCGTCATGTCAACCATAGCGTGAGGGGGGGCCGGGTCCGACTGGTGGTGCGGCTCAAGTGGCGGAGCAGCACCGGACCCGGTGTCGCGAGGCGATCAAGAAACGGTCGGCTCGGCCTCGGCGTTCGAAGTCGGGGATTTGAAGTGCATCAGGTTCACCTTGGCGAGAACCCCGTCTTCGTCGCTCTTCGCGAGTCGTTCCGAGGTCTCCGCCTGGATCTCCAAGATCCGCTCGAGAGCACCTTTGAGGGTGTCGGAGACGTCGGACCAGCCCTGTTTGTCCAGCACCATCGGGGTGCGGCTGATGTGCATGTCGTCGACCTCGTCGAGGGTTCCGGCCTTGGAGGCGGCCTCGATGTCGTCGAAGACGGATTTGAGGACGGCGCCGGCCATCCCTGGTCGCAGGTTCGCGGGCATCCGCGACCACTGGTCGTCGCTGAGGAACTGGCGGCGGGTGGCGCGGTAGAAGTGCTCGGTGGCTCCACGTCGCTGCTTGGTGTCAACGAGCTCGATGCAGTCGTATTTCTCGAGCACGCGAACGTGGTAAGCGACCAGGTTGAGGCTCTGGTCGAGCTGCTGGGCGAGCATGTTGGGGCTCGCGACCTTCTCATTCAAAATGATCAGGATCTGCACCCGGAGGGGGTGCGCGAAGGCTTTCGCGACTACCTGTTCGACGCCCTCTTGCTTGTTCTTAGTCTTCGGCATGGCCTTTTCTCGGTTCGTTTCCAGGGGATATGGCCGATAACAAGACTTTACACCTTGTCAATCAGGATTTTCACAACGCTGCCGCATTATCCGATTATTGACGAGTTTTGCTGGCCCCACCTTGATTGCTGCAACGTTTTAAAGTAAAAGACGCTCAGTCACTTTTGAGTGGAACTCCAAGGGTGGCAATTCTGGGAATCGAGGGAGAGGGGAGGTGGATCAAGTGCGCATTGGGAACTCGCATCGTCGCGTCACCGCGGCTGGAATCCTCAAGGGCAGCTGATCGCCGCCCCGGAGACGGCGATCGCCGGCTTGAGAGGCTTTCGGGGTGACCCCTTGGAAGCTTCCTCTCCTGGTCGCGGCGATCGCCGTCCCCATTGCCTTCTCCTTCTATTTCGGCGGCCCCGCGATCGGGGTCGCGGCCGGGGCGCTCGTCGCGGTGGCGATCGTCGTCGTCGCCGTGCGTATGAGCCCCCGGGGGACCATCGGCCCGGCGGTGGAGCCCGGCGAGCGCCGGGTGCTCGTCGTCCTCGCCGATCCGCTCGAGGAGCCCGCGGCGGTCGAGCGGGTCACGGCGGCGGTGAAGGGCGCGGCACCCGCCCAGGTGATGGTGCTCTCCCCGGCGCGGATCGGGTTCCTCGATCGCTGGGCCTCCGACGTCGAGAGCGCCCGCGGCGAGGCGCAGCGCCGGTTGGTGATCAGCGTCGCCGCCCTCGCCGCCGCCGGCGTCGAGGCGGAGGCCCGGGTGGGGGACGAGGACCTGGTTCAGGCGGTCGAAGACCAGCTCGGCAGCTTCCCCGCCTCCCAGGTGATCCTGGTCAGCGGGCCCGCCGAGGAGGACGAAGCCGCAGCCGCGGCAGCCGACGAGCTGCGAGCGCGGCTGCGGGTTGGCTTCCAGTGGCTCCTTACCGGTCCAGCAGCTCGTTGAAGCGGACCGCGGCCCGCGTCGGCTCGACGAACTCCGTCTGCCGGTAGAGCAGCCCGGCGGCCGCCAGGTCCCGCACCGCGCGCTCGAGCGCGTCGCGGTCGGCGAAGCTTTCGCGGTCCGCCCCCATCTGCCGTTTCAGCTCCTCGAGCGTCAGCCGGGCGGGGTGGAGGTCGAGCAGCTGGTGCAGCACCGCCGACTCGACCGCTTCGTCTTCGCCCCTGTTCGTCCGCCTCTCGATCGTCTCGTTCATCGCGTCCCCTTGCCTTTCCCCTGTCCGAGTGCCTGCCGATCCCATTCGGGGCAGGTCACTATAGGCAAATCTGAAATCTTCTGTCTGTAGATCTTTTGTCTACGAACTTCTGCCGGAGAAAAACTTAGCCGTCCTCGCGGACGCCGCCCATCTCGGTGAAGACCGCGGTGACGCCGCCGTTGGCGCGCTTCTCGTCGGCGATCACGTGGGAGACGGCGTTGATCAGCGCCAGGTGGGTGAAGGCCTGGGGGAAGTTGCCGAGGTGCTGGCCGGATTCGGCGTCGAGCTCCTCGGCGAAGAGGTCGAGCCAGCCCGCCGCCTCGAGCAGGCGTTCGCAGAGGTCGCGGGCACGCTGCGGCTCGCCGATCTCCGAGAGCGCCGAGACCAGCCAGAAGGAGCAGATCAGGAAGGTGCCCTCCTTGCCGTGCAGCCCGTCGTCGGTCTCGTCGACCTTGTAGCGGCAGACGAGCCCGTGCTCGGTCAGGTCGGAGGCGATCGCGTTGACCGTGTCGCGCACCCGCGGGTCGTCGCGGGGGAGGAAGCGGAAGAGGGGGATCAGCAGCAGCGAGGCGTCGAGCGCGTCGGTCTCGTAGTGCTGGCGGAAGACGCCGTCGCGGACGCCTCGCTCGAGGATCTCGGCCTTGAACTCGTCGGCCTTCGCCTGCCACTCGGCGGCCAGCTCCTCGAAGCCGCCGATCCGGGCGAGGCGGGCGCCGCGGTCGACCGCGACCCACATCATCAGCTTCGAGGAGACGTAGTGCTGCGGCTCCCCCCGTGACTCCCAGATCCCCTGGTCCGGGTTCGGCCAGGCCTCGATCGCCGCTTCGACCTGGTAGCGGATCAGCTCCCGGGTCGCCTGGGTGCCGCGCCCGCGGAGCGCCTTTTCGTGCAGGTAGACGGAGTCGAGCAGCGAGCCCCAGACATCGTTCTGGCGCTGGTCGTAGGCGCCGTTGCCGATCCGCACCGGCTTCGCCCCGCCGTAGCCTTCGAGGTGGTCGAGCGTCGACTCGGTCAGGTCCCGCTCGTGGCCGATCCCATACATGATCTGCAGGTCCGGGTGGTCCTGGCAGACGTCGACGATGAAGCGCATGAAGTCGCGCGCCTCGGCGTCGAAGCCGAGCGTGTGCAGGGCCCAGAGGGTGAAGGTCGAGTCGCGGATCCAGCTGAAGCGGTAGTCCCAGTTGCGTTCGCCGCCGGGCGTCTCCGGCAGCGAGGTGGTGGGGGCGGCGACGATCGCTCCGGTCGGGGTGTAGGTGAGGCCCTTGAGGACCAGCGCCGAGCGCTGCAGGTGGATCCGCCAGGGGTGGTCGGGGAAGTCGCCGTCGCGCAGCCATTCGCGCCAGAACTCTTCGGTCGAGTCGATCCGCTCCAGCGCCTC
>Ga0070665_100000684_pt1 | contig 45393 bp, 77 predicted proteins | sample KBSS13metaG_FD_65862 | JGI IMG/M metagenome (GOLD analysis project Ga0070665, IMG submission 65862) | Switchgrass rhizosphere microbial communities from Kellogg Biological Station, Michigan, USA - KBS S1-3 metaG | ecosystem: Host-associated > Plants > Roots > Rhizosphere > Soil ...
GGCGATTCTGAACGGCCGCATCCTGAAGGCCGACGAACTGGACGGCCCGCTCCCCGAAGGATTGAGCGTCAAACGGATTTCATTGGGCGACGTCTGTGTCGACGTCGTCTCACCCTTCACCTTCTTCCCCGACCCGCTGGCGACCTCCATGCAGGAGTTGACTCAGTGCTTCGAGGAGAAGGTCCGCTCCCCCGACTACCTCAAAGAGCGCTACGGGGTGGAAATGGCGCCGGACACCGAAGCGCCGGTCGGTCCGGTCGAGAGCCGCATCTTCTCGTCGCTCATGCCGGGTCTCGGGACGGGCTACAAAGGGATCAAGGTCTACGAGTTCTGGTCGCGTCCCTGCGCCACCTACCCGAAGGGCAAACGGGCGGTCTGGGCCCAGGATCAGATCCTGGTCGAGGAAGAGCCGCTGGACCCGATGCCCTACGTGATGTTCTCGGGGATCAAGGTCCCCAATCGCTTCTGGCCCACCGCCGTCACCACCCAGCTACGAGGCCCGCAGATCGCCCTGAACAAGCTGGAGTCCCAGATCCAGGAGAACGCCAACCGGCTCGGCAATCCCTCGATCCTGAAGTCCCGCCAGGCCAACGTCTTCTACGGCGGCGTCCCGGGCGAGGAAGTCCTCTACGACTCCACCGTCACCGATGCGGTGCCGCAGTTCCTCGTCCCGCCGAACATGCCCGCCTACGTGGATCAGCGTCTCCAGCGCATCCTCGAATCGATGAACGAGATCTCCGGACTGCACGAGGTCTCGAACGCCTCGGTCCCGACCGGTGTCACTGCGGCGTCGGCGATCAACCTGCTCCAGGAGGCCGACGACACGCGGATCGGACCCGAGGTGCAGGACATGGAGTTCTCCCTGGGGGAAGCCGGGACGAAGCTGGCCCGACTCCTCGCGCGGTACGTCTCCGATGAACGGATACTTCGCATCGCGGGCGAGGACGAAAGCTGGGATATCTTCGCCTTCCGGGGCACGATGATGGGCGAAGAGCCCACCGTGGAGTGTCAGGCCGGCTCGGCGATGCCGCGCTCCAAGGCCGCCAAGCAGGCGGCGATGCTCGAGGTTCTCCAGACGATGTTCCAGTACGGCCTCGTCCCCGACCAACGCGACCTGCGCAAGTTCTTCGCCGACTACGAGGTCGGCGCCCTCGATGCACTCTTCGGCGGTCTGACGACGACCGAGCAGCAGATCCAGCGCGAGAACCGCCGCATGTCCCAGGGTGAAGCGGTGGAAATCAACGCCTACGACGAGGACCAGGAACACATCGACGGGCATGAGGAAGTCCAGCGCTCCGCCGGCTACGCCTCCTGGCCTCCGGAGGCGAAACAGCTCATGGAAATGCACGTCAGCGCCCACCGCGAAAAACTCGCCAAACAGGCGAACATGCAACTGGAAGCCCAGGCCCACGCGCAGGCCCAGGCCGCGGCCGGCCAGCAGGAAGCCGCGCTGAACCAGAAAGCCGGCGAAACGGCTCTCGAAGTGGCCAAGGAACATGCGGCCCCGCAGAAACCGGAAGCCCGACATGGCTAGGGGGCCGTACTCCCGAAAGCAGCAGCGCTTCGAGTTCGCCAAGGCGGCGGAAGGCGCGCCATGGGCGGTGAAAAAGCTGCGAGACGCCCCGACGATGCGTGTCCGCCGCAAAGGCCAGAAGCAGGCGAAGCCGAAGCCGCAGTACGACCAGGCCAAAGCGGCGATCGTCAAGGCCGCGCTGAGGCGTCGTCATGGCTGATCAGTCCGCTGCGATCAAGGCGGCGATGCAACTGCTGATGAAGCAGAACGCCGAAAAGCCCAACTCCGGCGAACGGCCGCCCAATCTTCGCCAAGGCGACGAACACGAAAACTGCGGCAACTGCGAGCACTTCGACGAAGGCCGCTGCACCCTCTACTCCTACAAAGTGACGCCCGAACAGGTCTGTGACAGTTGGGCGCCGATCCCAGAAAGCGGGAAGTGATGGCAACCAGCAAGCTCGCCGGGAAACTCACGGCGAAGAAGCGCAACAGCCTCAAGGCTTCGACCTTCGGCCTGCCGGGTCAACGGAAATATCCGATCCCCGACACCAAGCACGCGGTGTTGGCGAAGAGCTACGCGAAAAAAGAGCTTGCCAAAGGCAACCTCACCGAAGCCCAGTACAACGCGATCGTCACCAAGGCGAATCGGAAACTGGCCTAGGAGGAATCATGGGAATCGAGTACACCAAGGACGGCGTCACCGAGGAACCGCGGGCGATCCGCGAGAACGACTTCGTCGAGGTCACCAAAGGCGAGCACAAAGGCCGCTACGGCGTCGCTCACAACCTCGTCGAAGAGGGGAAGTGGGCGATCGTCATGACCCGCGACAACGACTCGGAGAACATCCACGTCGAGGTCAAGAACCTGAAGCCCGCGCAGGCGGGACGCCGATGAGCATCCACGAGCAGAGGCTTCTACAGGCGATCCAGAACTACTCGAACCGCAGCAAGGGCGGAGAACTCCCCAAGGGCGTCGAGGAGGCCATCGCCGGCCTGACCAAGGCCCTCAGCGCCCCGGCCCCCGGCAAGGACTCCCCAGGCGCGAGGGAGGCCCTGAAGGTCGCTCCCGGCACCACCGGTACCGGGGAGAGCATCGCCCGCGCAGCCCGCGGGATCGACGGCCCCTCGCCGGGCCAGCGCGAAGCACAGAGCCTCTCGCAGCAGATCGCCGACGCGGCTGCGCAGCTCGCCAAGCAGTAACCGAACTTCACCCAGCAGTTCAACACGAATCGACCAGGGACCGCCTTCGGGTAGGCCAGGGCTCCGGGCACGGGGTACAGCCGAACGCAGGGCAAGGTCACAGTCGGAGAATAGGAGCAGTTCATGTCCGACGTACAGCCCGACACGGGCCAGGGCGCCGAGGCAACCGACTCGGGGTATTCCCAATACCTCGACTCAGTAGCACCGGAGATACGTGAGCAGGTCGAGCCTCTTTTCAAAGAGTTCGACGGCAACGTGACCAAGAAGTTCCAGGAGCATGCCGAGTACCGCAAGGGCTGGACTCCTTATGAAGAGCTCGGGATCAAAGACGTCCCCCCCGAGACCCTTCAGGAGCTTCTCACGTTCGCTCAGATGGCGAACGATCCCGAGCAGTTCGAGACGTGGCTGAAGAACGTAGCCACGGAACGAGGGCTGCTCGGCGAGTCAGGAGACGATGAGATCGACCTCGAGGAGGACGACTCGTCCAAGATCGAAGAACGGCTGATCGAGAAAGTCTCCGAACTCATCAACCCCCTCCAGGAGCGTTTCGAGCAGCAGGACCAGCAGAAGATGATCGACGACGCCACGGCCGAAATCGATGACGCCTTCAAGGAGCTGCTCGGAGACGACAAGAACCTCCCGGAGAACGCGAGGGACACGATCGAAGCCCTCGCCTACCGCTACTCCGATGAACCGGGGTTGTCGGCGAAGGAAGTCATCGAGAAAGGCTTCGCCGACTACCAGCAGTTGATCGGGCAGGCGGAGAAAGGGTTGTTCGCCAAGAAGTCCGACCAGCCCCAGACCCCCGAGGGTCCGGGCGCCGCGTCGATGCAGGACGAGAAATTGACCTCCTTCGGTGACCCGCGCCTGAAGGCGCAGGCACTGGAAAGGCTCAAGCAGTCCGCATAACCCATCTCCGGGGCGACTGGGACATCCCTTGTCCACTCTCACCCCTAGGAGCAACGCATGGCAACGCAGACGCTGTCGAATGCCGACGCGATCCTGAAGGATCTCTACGTCGGGCCCATCGTCGAGCAGTTGAACAACAAGACGTACATGCTCGACCAGATCGAGCGTGATTCAGAGCACATCGACCTCTACGGTCGGCGCGCGATCATCCCGGTCCACACGAACCGCAACCGCGGCCGTGGGTCCCGGGGAGACGGCGGAGCCCTCCCGGCCGCCGGGCGTCAGTCCTACCAGGACGCGATCGTGAAGATCAAAGGCCACTTCTCGGGCATCGAGGTCACGGATCAGTCGATCCAGGCTTCGCAGTCCAACGAGGGCGCCTTCATCAACATCCTGGACTCGGAGTCGCAGAAGTGCGGTGAAGACCTCCGCAAGGACATCAACCGGCAGGTCTTCGGTGAAGGCACCGGAATCCTGACCGGAGTCGCGTCGGAAGTCACGTCGACCAAAGTGATCCCGGTCCTCTCCGTCCAGTACGTCTACGTCGGAGATCCGGTGGACATCGTCCTGAAGTCGGACGGCACCACCTCGGAAGGCAAGGTCGGAGTCGAAGTCACCAAACGCGAAGGTGGCTCGACGAAGAAGATCGAAGTCTCCGAAACCGTCACCAAAGTCACGACCAACTACGGCGTCTACCTCAACGGCTCCTACGGGAACGAGATGGACGGCCTCCGCAACATCATCGCCAAAAGCCGGACCCTCCACGAAATCAACTCGGCCACGGCCGGGAACGAATTCTGGAACGGCCGGGTGCAGAACGTCGGCGAATCCGAATCGGTGCTGGCCACCGCCGGAGAGACGTCGTTCGAGAAGCTGGCGGACGAAGTCGGGCTCTCCGGCAACGCGGATGTCGAGGTCTTCCTGACCTCCCGTGGTGTGCGCCGGCGCCTGGCGGACACCTACCAGTCCCAGAAGCGCTACAACGATGCAGAAGCGGTCAGGGTCCACGGCGGCTACTCGGCGATCATGGTCAACGAGATCCCCGTCATCGCGGACGACGACTGCCCGCGCACCTACGCGTTCGGCCTCAACAAAGAGTCGTTCCGCTGGTTCCAGCTCTCGACTCCAGGCTGGATGCAGCAGGGAGGTTCCGGCATCTTCTTCCTCAAGGACGGAAGCACCGCCGGTACGAAGGTCGCCACCTGGCAGGCCTTCTTCTCCTGGTACGCAGCCCTCGGCTGCATCGCCCCGAACCGCAACGGCGTCTTGAAGTTCTGCGAAGACGACGTCCCCACCGGGGAAGGCGAGGTCTAGAGAAAGACGGAAGGAATGGAGGGCTGCCTACGGGTGGCCCTCCATCTTCCAACGGAAAGGAACCAAGTGGAGATCCGCCCTGCCTCATTGGCCCAGATCAGCAAGGGCCGCGACGGCCGCTATATCCAGATCGACGACGACGTACAAGGCGTCGCCAACGGCCTGAATACGATCGACCCGCACATCAAGCTCCGCTTCTCCGAGGCCGGGGGCTACTTCGTCGTCTACTGGTCGGAGAACCCGAACCGGACCGACGAGGAGGACGCCGACGACAACACGACGTACCTGATCTTCACCGCGCAGGAGTTGGACCACCGCATCGTCCACAAGATGCAGGAGGTCTACTGGAGGTGCAACAAGCCCGGCTACTCCTTCGCCGATGAGCTCGACGCCCGGGAGAAAGCCGACAAGAAGGCCGCCGAACACGACCGCCGCGAGAAGCAGGGCGAGATGTGGGAACGCCTCGCGCATGCGATGAGGAAGGACCTTGGCTACGACCAGGGCCGCATCTATGTCCCGGAGGGCGTATGACCGACGTGCTGATAGCCGTCCCTTCCCGAGGCAACGTCCGGGTCGAGTGGGCGTCCATGTTGATGACCCTGGAGATGCCGGTCAACCTGACCTATGCGATGAAGATCGTCACGGGGGAGACGGTCGAGGACGCACGCAACACCCTCGTCAGGGAGGCCCGTGAGCTGGAGGCCAAGTACATCTTCTTCCTCGACGACGACGTCCTGGTCCCCAACCAGACGATCAGCCGCATGGTCTACGTCATGGAGAACGACGACTGCGACCTGTTGACGGCGATCGTACCGGTCAAGTCACCCGGTGGGGAACCATGCGTGTTCAGGAAGGGCCATGCCTCCTCCTACTGGGGCTGGACCTTCAACGAACGCTTCTCGGTCGACTCCTGCGGGATGGCCGCATGCATGATCCGCATGGACGCCTTCGAGAGGGTCCCGGAGCCCTGGTTCGAGTGGATCAAGGAGAGCAAGGGGCCGGGCCACACCTTCGAGGTCGGCGAGGACGTGGGCTTCTGCGAGCGGCTGAAGGACGCAGGAGGAAAGCTCCTGGCCGACGGTGGAATCCTCTGCGGCCACATCGACGAGAGCGGGAAGGTCTACACCCTCCCCGACGACTGCGGACCGCTCGAGCGAGGCAAGGACAAGCTCGCGGAGTTCGTGAAGCTATGACCATCGCCGGTTATACCTACCTCGAACTCCAGAACGAGGTCCTCGAACACCAGTTCAGCGACGGCAAGTACCGGCCCCTGGTCAAGAAATGGCTGAACCAGGCCCAGCGACGGGCGGTGATCGAATCGGAAAGCCGCACGCAGGAGGAATCCTCGTCGATCACGACGAGCGCCGGGGACGCGACCTACGAACTGCCGGCGAATTTCGCGCGGATGATCGACCTCTTCAACAGCGAAACGCACCAGCTTCCACAGCCGCTCGACATCCGTGAATACGACAACCTCTCGAAATCTGAAGGGCAGCCCTACGCCTACGCCGTGATCGGCAATCAGATCACGTTCTACCCCACGCCGAATGCCGCCTACCCCTTCACGCTCCGCTACTGGAGGCTCCCGGCCGACATGGTCGCCGAAACCGACCAGCCGGAAATCCCCGTCCAATACCACGAGCTGCTGATCGCCTACGCGATGAAGAAAGCCTTCCAGCGAGAGGACGATCTCCAGATGGCCCAGGCGTGGGAAGCGCAGTGGGAAAAAGGCATCCTGAAGATGCGCGGCGAGGTGCAGGCGGACGTCTTCGACGGACCCCGCCAGGTGGCAGGAAGCTTCGCCGACGTCCACGGACCGGCTTTCGGCGTCTGGAGGGGTTAGGCCGTGAGGGGATGGCCGATCACCTATTCCGACTTCTCCGGCGGCCTCAACACCCAGAGCGGTCCTTACCTCCTCCAGGGAAACGAATGTCGGGAAGCCCTGAACGTCCATACCTCTCTGACGGGTGATGTGGAGAAGCGGCCCGGGTTCATCACCCTCTCGGGCTCGACGCTCACCGGCTCCCCCGTGAACGCCACGGGGGTCCATACGCTGTTTCCGTCGAACACCTCGACCAAGAGCATTATCGGGGTCGCGACGACCTCGACCACGGACACGATCTTCAAGATGACCACGGGGGGAGTCGCATCGGTCCTGAAATCAGGGATGACCGCCAATACCCGCTGGTGGTTCGCCCAGGCCGAAGTCAACGGGGCGTCGGGGCCGATCTTCGGGCTGAACGGGGTGGACACGCCGAAGCGCTGGGACGGCTCGGCCGCGGAAATGTCGGACTGGGTCGCGACCACCGGAACGGTCCCGAAAGAAGCGAGGTACCTGACCTACTGGTCCTCCCGGCTCTGGTGCGCGAAGGGCTCCCGCCTCTACTACTCGGGAATCACCGGATCGACCCCGGACCCGTTGAACTGGGACGCCGAAAACTTCGTCGACCTCGAGCCCAACGACGGCCAGGAAATCACCGGGATAGGCATCGTCGGTGCCTATCTGATCGTCTTCAAGTCGCGCAAGATCTACAACGTCTACGACCCGAACACGGCAGCTAACCGGGCCATCTCCAACTCGGTCGGCTGCATCGCCCCGCGTTCGATCGTCCAGACGCCGATCGGCCTCCTCTTCCTCTCCGAGGATCAAGGCATCTGCAAGACGGACGGCACCGCGGTCACGCCGTTCTCGGACGGGATCAAGCCGGACATCGCCCGTGTCCTCGCGAACCCGACCACCGCCAGGAACGCGGCCGGGACGCTGCTCGACCGACGCTACATGCTCTCCGTGTCCGTCGGTGGGACGAGGAACGACCGCACCTACGAGTACGACATGATCGCGGGTTCCTGGTGGCCGCACAGTTGCGCGTCCAATGCCTTCGCCCTCCTCGATCCCCAGGGGACCCCGCAGCTCTACTCGGCCGATTCCCTGGCCTCGGCCCGCGTCTCCAAAGCCTTCGTCGCCGAAACCTTCTCGGAGAACGGGGCGAGCATGGCCTGGAAGTACGTCACCCCCTACTACGCCTGGGGTTCCTCTGGCTCCTTCCGCTACCAGCGCTACATCGACCCGCACAAGGTCAAGCGCGTCAGAGAGGTGCGCGTCGATGGCGAGGGAACCTGGGAAGCCTTCATCGCCGCGGACTTCCGCGAGGAATGGAAGCTGATGGACGGCGAGACGTGGAGCGCGTCGGGGGAAGCGGTCTCGGGCTTCTTCGAAACCGTCGAATCCCCCGAAACGACCTTCGAAGGCTCGGGCGCCGGGGTGTTCGAAGAAGGCGTGGAAATCGTCTCCGAGCGCCGCTACCACACGCCCGGCCTCGGGCGCTCCATCTCCTTCAAATATGAAGGCAACGACAGCAACCCCGTCAAAATATGGTCGACCACCATCTCAATCGACCAGAGACAAGACTGAAGGAAGATCAAATGGCTTTTCGTCGTAGACGCGATCTCGCGGAACGGTTCTGGGAAAAGGTCGACCAGGGGCCTGACTGCTGGGAATGGATCGCGGGCAAGAACAACAAAGGCTATGGGTTGATAAGTGTTGGCCATAGCGAACAACGTCTAGCCCATCGAGTGTCCTACGAATTTGCCTTCGGGGACATCGACGACGGCCTATGCGTGTGCCATTCCTGCGACCATCCAGATTGCGTACGCCCGGATCATCTCTTCCTAGGGACGCAGCGCGAAAACCTCGAAGATATGTACGCGAAGCGGCGTGATGGGGTGACGAAGCTAAAACCCGCGCAAGTCCGAGAGGTCAGGAGCTTGGTTGACGACGGCTGGAAACTCCGCGACATCGCCGCCGCCTATGGCGTGGGACATTCAGCGGTCTGGAAAATCGGAAAGCGCATCACCCACAAGGCGGTCGCCTGATGACCGAAGTCGTCTACGAACTTCCTGAAAAAGGCGAAGCGCGTTCTGCCTCGGACGGCAAGATGCGGACCGCCCTCACGAAACTGAAAGAAACCGTCAACGGGAAAATCGGCCAGGCCAACTTCGAAGCCAACGCTGCGTTGGCGGGGAAGTGGTACACGCCGGTCGGCATCGCCACTGAAGAGAGTCGGGAATCGACGTCTTTCGGCACCCTGACGACGAAAGACGAAATCACCGGAGTCGTCGTGCCAGCCAATGCGGTTCTTCTCATCGCAGTTCAGGCACAATGGAAGTGCTCTGTCGCGGGTGCCGGGCGTGCTGCCGTCTTCATCGGCTCAAACCAGCTCCAATCTGTCAGCGGAAGTGGGTCGACCGCCGTACAGGAAGCAACCCTGCCGAGCGGTGCTGGATTCGCAATGCTCTCTTCCGGAATCATCGGTCTGGAAAGCTCTAATGGAGGGGGACTGGCGACGATCGCCTCCACCGGAATGGTCATCGGCGGCGGCGGCGGGGGGGGAGGATTTATCTCCGTTTCTGTTGCGGCGGGCACCTACGCGATAAGCCTTCGGTTCCGCTCGACCTCGGGGAACGTGACGGCGAAAGAACGAACTTTTAGGGTCGGGGTGCTTGGGACGTGAGGGACCCGTCGATCACGCGGCAAATCTGCCGCCACCGGATCGGCCCTTCGATCCAGGTCGGGCCAAACTTCATCGGCAGCACGTGTCTGAGTATCGGAGGCGTGGGGTCGGTCCCGGACGCGGCACATTCGGCATAGGCATCCGCAAAGAACTCCCGCGGCGACGTCTTGTGGATATCGACGCCCGGTTCGGAGTAGTCCCAGGGGCGCCCCGGTAGGCGGATCAGTTCCAGGAACCGTGCCCTGTCTTCTTCGGTCAGCACCTGTGCATCGAAGTCATGTCCAAGCTCGTGCCAGAAAGAGAACCGATTGATGAAGTCGGGTCGGGTGATGATGATTCCGTCCGGGAGGATCGCGCAGGCGGGGGCAGCCTGATCTTCGGTCCCGTAGCCACATTCTCCGGGTGCACCATCCCGCACAGTGATCGGGTCAGGCGGCGTATCGATCTTTGCTTCGTCGGTCCACCTCTGGAAGACCCCAGATGGATCGCCTTCGATCACGGTCGCCTGCGCCGTCCCCGCCAGCAACCCGGCCAGAACGATCCCGAGTACGAGTACGCGCTTCATCGTTGTTCACTCCCTACGGCCTGCCGTTCGATTTCGACCGCCTGACCTTCTGAACCGGGGAGACCCATGCCGACGCCTACCCCGGCAGCCACCAACAGGGCGATCACGATCCAGATCAGATACACACGCCACACATGAGGAGCCTAGTCCGTTGACCACCGAACCACAAAGTCTTCCCGGCGTCGTATCCGGAGTCACGCAGCAGAACTTCGATGCGTTGAACGGCCGGGTGCATGGGGTCGAAACGGGAGAAGGCATCCAGGCAGGAGCGATCACCAACGAAAAACTCGCCAAGCCTCCGATAGCAGGAGCCGTGAGTGCAGAAGGCGCGGTGACGGCGGGAAGCGGATTCACCAGCGAACGCACGGCGACGGGCGTCTACAAGATCACGCTGACCACCGAACTCGCGACCGTGGGCGTCCTGATCCCCGCCTCGCAGCTCGTCGGGGCAGAAATCTACGCGGCCAGCGGGCCGGCCAAAAAAGTCTTCGAAGTCAAGAGCTTCAGCACCGCCCTCGTCGCCAAGAACATGAACTTCAACTTCGTCATCCACCCGACCTAGGAAGACATGGCCAACGGAATCTCACGCGCGCGCCTTGCGATCCCCCGCGTAAATCAGAACCCTCAGCCGCCGAGGCTCGGCAATGCCCGGCCGCTTGCGAAGAAGCTGGCCGGGAACGGTGGAACCACCGCGCCCGTGCAGGGCCACGGCATCTCGACCCAGCAGGGGGGACATACCTACGTCCCGACCGCAGCTCAGAAGCAGGCTGCGGCTTCCCAGCCCTCCGCTGCCCTGAAATATGCCGCGGGCGGGATCGCGGAGTCGAATTTCGCCGGGGTGACGGCCGGTGGCTCTACCTCGGCTGCCGCCGCGGCTACCGCCCCTGCTCCCACGCCACCTTCGAACTCACTCTTCCAGATTCCTTCATGGACCCCGGCCAGCCCGGGCGAAGCAGACCCCCGCGACTCGACCTACTGGGCGAACCTGGCGAAACTCAAATTCACCGACGAACAGGAATACCAGAAGACCCTCGGTGAAGAAGCTGCCTCCAACAGCGGCTACAACCTCGCTCTTCAACAGGCGATCCGGGGACGCGGGATACAGGAACGCGAACTCGGTGAAAACGCGATCAAGGGCAACCTCTCCGCCTCGGGCTGGCTGAACCGGAACCAGGCCGAACAGTCGACGACCTACGCCGAAGAACGGGGTAAAGCCGCCAGCGGTCACGAAGGGGAACTGCAGGCCTTCGCAGCGGCCCGTGCGGCCCTCCAGCAGGGATTCAGCCTCGAAGCCGCGCAGGAACTCGCAGAAGCCGCAGGGCGGCGGGCGGAACTGGCCGGGGAAGAAACGGAAACCGGAGCACCCGAGGTAGCAGCATCCACCGGCGCCGGATCGCGGAGTTCCAACGCCAACAAGAAGCCGGTCGGTGCCTCCCGCTGGGCGAAGATCATCAAGGAAAACCAGCCGAAGAAGAAGGGGAAGTAGATGGCGATCGGACTCGCGAACGCGATAGCCCTGAGGGCACCCGGCCAGAAGCCGAAACCCCCACCGAAGAAACCTGCCTTCAACCCGAGGAAAGTCCTCGAAGGGATCGGGAGCACCGAACTTCTGACCCCCGAACAGGAAACCGCCGCCGCCCGTGCGCTGACGGCCCTCGAAGTGCGCCCGGAAGTCAAGGGCTACACCCGCAACGCGAAGCTCTTCGGCAAGGAAAAGGCACGCGAAGCCAAAGGCCTGGAAACTCTCGGTCAGCGCAACGCGGGCGAAGTGTCGAGCGTCTACCGCAACATCGCCCAGTCCGCCGCCCAGTCCCTCGCCACCGAGAACGCCCTCTCCGGAGCGCTCTCGGGGCAGTCGGCGCAGATCGCCTCCCAGGGAGCCCAGCAGCTCGGGGCAGAATCGAAAGCCGCCGTGGAACCCCTCACCGCGCAGTTGCAGATGCGCGGGGCGGAAGGGACCGCCGGGACCGCGCAGGCCCAGCTCGCCCAGGCCGTCGCCGCCCAGTCTGCGGCCCAGGCCTCGCAGGGCACCGCCGCACGGCAGGCCGCCCTCTCGCAGGGGCAGGGCTACTCGGGACTCTTGGCCTCCGAGGCTCTCGCCACGCAGCAGCGTGGGGGAGAAGGGATCAGTTCCATCGCCCGGGATGCCGCCAACCGGGTCGGCGAATCGAACGCGAAATACAACACGAACATCCAACTGGAACGAGGCAAGGCCGCGGAAGCCAAGGCCTCCTCCGGGGAAAAATTCGCCAAGAACCTCCTGGCGATCCGAGGCGAACAGCAGAAGTACAGGCTCGGCCAGCAGGCGGTCGCGGGCGAAAAGGCGAAGCTCGGCCTCTCGGCGGCGGAACTCGAAGCCGAAAGAGAACAGAACGCCATCGCCAACAAGATCGCTCAGCAGAAAGCGAATGCCTCGACCACCTCGGCAGAAGCCTCGCGGGAATCGGCAGCGGCCTCCGCTCGCAACGCCGCGACGGCGGCCTGGAAAGCCCGTCACCCGGAAGCCACCCGCAAAGAAGAAAAGAAAGCCGAACAGTACATCGGCGAAGTCAAGGCCTACCTGCCTTCCGCCGTCTCGACCTACGGGCCGCCGAAAAACAAGAAGCAGCTCAATCAGTTCATCGGTGCGGTCAACAAAGAGGTCTCGGCTCCTCCGCAGATCGTGCGCTCGGTGCTCGAGCGCTGGTTCGCCAAGCGCTCCAAACGCGAAACCGTCGAAAAGGCCGGCAAAGCGGTAACGCCGTTCCCCTAGGTCATGGCAGGATCTCTCGGCAAAACGCGCGGGGCCAATTCCTACGGCCCGAAGAAGAAGACGGTCGCGGAAAAGCTCGCTCCGGGCCCGGCTGCCACCAAGGCCGCCGCGACCACTCCTCCTCCGAGTCATAGCGGCGGGACCAGCGGCGATCTGACCATCCCCGGCTACACGCCGGAAACGCCGACCGGTGCCCCGTACAGCCCGACCGAACCGGGTCACAGCGCAGAAGACTTCGCCACCGCCTTCGCGGCGAAGGAACGGCACGAAGCGAAGGTGCGGAGAGCCGAAGAACGCCAACGCCGCATCGTCGACCGCTACGTCACCAGGGCCTATTCCCCCAAGCAGCCGAAGTCCCGAACCTTCTCGCTCGGGTCGACCTCCAACCGGGTCAAGAAGGCCAAAAGCAACGTCAGCGCGACGAGGGAAAAACTTCTCAGTCATCCGGCGGTCCAGAAGGCCAACGAAGAAGGCAAGGTGGTCGGAGCCAAGGGGCTCACCCAGATCCGCCGTGAGTCCAAGGCACTGGGCCCATCGGGGCCGCTGACGCACGCGAGGGCCGAACAACCCGGTGAAGCGAACAAGCTCGCGAAGAAATACCCCGGCCTCACGAAGCTCGAAGAAGCCAAGACGGTCAAACAGGAGGAAGGCGGTCTCGGCCCGGGAGACATCGGAGGCGCCATCTCCTCCGTGGCATCAGGGGCGAAGAACCTCTACGAAGGGATCAGGGAGCGCGAAAACCCGAATCCCGTCGCGAAGGCCGTGGGCCACGAAGTCGAGAACATCGCCGAACTGGCCAAGAAGCGCCTACCCGGGAACGCCGTCCCCGAATTGGCCCACGCGCCGACCACGCAGGAACTCGAAGTCGCCTCCAACCTCGCCATCCCTTCGACCGGGGGCGCCGCCGCGAGAGTGGCCGAGGAGGCCGGTCCGGCGCTCGCCGTCAAAGCCCTACGTGTCCTCGATGCCGCCAAAGCGGCCCCCGACGCGGCCCGTACGCTCCCGGATGTCCTGCGGAGCGCCCCTGCGGTCGCGCGGCAGGCGGTAAAAGAGGCGCCCGCAGCCGCCAGGCAGGCCGTCAAAGAGGCTCCTGCCGTGGCGAGGACCGCAGCGAGAGCGGCGCCGGGGGTTGCGGGGCGTCAGGCGGCGAAAGGAGCCGAGGGCGGCTTCTATTCGATCGGCGGTCTGGCGGCCCTGGGGGCACTCCACAAAGGCGGCCTGAACGTCCCCGGCGGCGCGATCCTCGAAGGACAGGCCAAGGCCATCGGTAAAGACCCGCTGAAAGTCCTCTCTTCGACCGCGAATCTCGCCCCCGGCTTCCTGACGGGTGCCTTCCAGCTACCCGTCGCCGCCGGCGCCTCGGTGATCCAGGGCAGTCCCGCCCCACTGGAAGGTGCGCTGAAGGAACAGGGCAACTTCTTCAAGCACTTCGCCGAAACCTACGGGTCGAGCGACGCGTCCAAAATCGAAAAGGCCACCCTCGAAGAAGGCCTGCTGCCCGAGGTCCTGGCCGCCCCGCTCTTCGCCAAGGGTGTTCAGCATCTAGGCGGGGGTGCCCTGAAGGGCAAGGTCGCGGACGTGCTCGACTCTCGCCGTGCCCCCTTGACCGATGCGAGCGGGAACGTCCTCACCCATGAGCACGGAGGCCCCGTCAAGAAGGGCCGTCTGCGCACGGGGGAGGAAACCAAACTCACCCGCACCGCCGAACAGGCCAACCACCGCCGCGAAGAGGCCTTCCACGCCGCGACCACCAACGACCTGACCGAACTTGACTACGCGAAACGCCGGGCCGAAGTCGACAAGTACGCCCGCAAGGCAGCCGGGGAAAAGGTCCCGGTCCGCAAGGGTCTCGGCCCGAAGGGCAAGGACACGCTCTACGCCCGCTCGCCCGACTTCATCCCGTTCCTCGTGCGGGCAGGGATCGACCTGACGAAGCCCGAGGCCGCAGCGAAGGAGATCGCCCACTACGCCGAGCTCTACAAGGGCGCGAAGCTCCCCCACGAGCTGGGCGCCTCTCCCGAGACCCTGACGGCCCGCGACGCGATCGACTACTTCCAGGCCTTCCCGGCGAAGCTGAAGGACAAGAACCTCGCCAAGGCCGTCGAGGCATATCGGGCGATGGCCACCGGGGAGAAAGGCCTGCGAGCGCTCTCGACCTCGGAGCGCAACCGCTACCTCGCCTATGCCACCGCCCACGACCTCCCGCTGCCCGAGGAGCGCGTGCCTCTCGGCGCCCGAGGCCACACCGACGCCACCACCCGCGCAGGGGCGTGGGAGGACCTGAAAGGACGCGAGAAGGAAGTCAAGAAACTCCGCAAGGAGGCCGCGACGAAACGGGAGCAGGCGAAAGTGGCTGCCCCGTCACGGGCAGCGAAACTCCGTCGCGAAGCCAAGGACTCCTACGCCAAGGCCAAGACGATCGAGAAAGGCCGCCAGGAACTTCTCGACGAGTTGAAGCACTACACCCGTCCGTGGGCCAAGGCGAACCCGAACGCGAAGCGCATCCCCTACGACGCGGCACTGGAGAAAGAGTTCGCCGAAGAGGCACGCAAAGGGCTGACCGAACGGGGCCTGAACCCCGAGCCCGGCTACGTCCCCGACTCCACGGCGGTGATGAAGGCCGCACCGGATCAGTCCGCCACCGGAGGGAAGAAGCCCCTCGAAGGCGCGCCGAAGATCAACGAGGGCTACGTCTGGAAAAACGGCATCTCGCGTCAGGGCTACGAACACCTGATGAACGAGGGCATCTTGCGGCCCGTCTCGCGCGCCTACCAGTGGGAGGACTGGCGTCGGTTCCGCAAAGAACGCGGCATCGCCTACGGGGGCGTCTACCAGCACACCGGGGCAGAGTGGCAGAAAGCCTTCGACCAAGGGCTGCTGAACCCCAGAGACGTGGCCTTGGTCCCCAAACAGGTGGTCAACCGTCTGGAGAAGAACGTCAAAGGCGGCGACCCGACCGAGTACGAGCAGGCCCTCGCCGAGGCGATGGCGGCACGCAAGGTGAGCCCCAAGGACGTGCAGTCGGGGACGGTCTATGAGGCCTACCCGAAGGCCGCCTACGACGAGAAGGTCGCCCAGTCCCAGAAATCCCCGATCTCGCCGATCCTTCGCAAGGCGAACTCCCTGACCTCCCGGACGATGCTCTCGACCCCGTCCTTCGTCGGTGCGCAGCTCGTGGCGGAAACCGCGCAGGCCATAGCCGATGTGAACCCGGCCCGCATGATGCAAGGCCTCCGGGCCTACAGCCGTCTGACCCCCGAGCAAAAGCTTCGGATCAGCGGCGTCTCCGGGGAGACCGCCAAGGCGATCTTCTCCCCCGAAGACCTGAAGACGACTCTCGGCTCCTATGAGTCCAAGCCCTTCAAGGACTCGCTCAGCTTCTTCCGCCGCAACGTCTTCGCCCGCTCGGCGAAAGACATCGTGACGATGAAATGGGCCGGCGAGGTCAACCGGGCGACCGGCTCATTCACCCGCAGGGCGGTGCTGACCGGCCAGGTGATGCGGGATGTGAACGGTCTCTGGTCGAAAGGACGCAAGCTCCTAGGCGTGCAGACCGAGATCCAGAAGAAACTGGACGAGGCAACCAAGGGGTTGCACGGGAAGGCCCGCAAGGACGCCGCTCTCGCCTATCTGGCGGAAAACCCCGATGTCCTTACGCGCTACGGCAAGAGTCTGAACGACGCGATGGGTGGCTGGACGAACCTGACCCGGACGGGCCATGTCCCCGAGAGCTACCGGGCGGCGGTGCTGGTCTTCTACCCCTTTCTGCGGATGAGCCTCCAATGGCCGCTGAAGTACGCGATCAATCATCCGATCAAGGCCACTGCCCTCACCTATCTCGCCGCCGAGAACAACTTCGCCCTGAAGGAAGCCCTCCACGGGGAACCGAGCTTCCTGAACTACGCCCAGATCCCCGTCTACGGAGTGGGACCGAAAGGCGAAGGGGTGATCATCAACCTCTCCCGCGTGGCCCCGGGAGGGAACGCCCTGACGGAAGCCGTCCAGGGATCGGGCTCTCCCCTTGGGGCATTGCAGCCTGTCCTTGCCGCTGGGATCACGGGAGCGACGGGGCAGGGTTCCTTCGGTGAAGTCGAAGGGGGGACCGGAGCACATCTGAAAGCCGGGCTGGCACAGATCCTCGGCCTCTCCCCCTACGTCAGGGCGGCCGACACGCTGCGTGGCGCGAAGGCATCGGGACAGAGCGAATTCGGCATCCTCGCGGGACGGGCCAACATCGCCGCCGAACCGCTTGCGGCGCTCGAGGCCAAACTGAAGGGCAGCCCCGGGAGCCAGCTCTCGCGCTCCCTGGTCAACCCTTTCCAGCCGATCCCGATCGAACGGGCCAGGGACTCGGCGAAGCTCGGCCGCATCCTCCAGACGCTCTCGGCGAACAGCAAGGACAAGCAGAACAAGACCGAGGACAAAGCAACGGTCCTGAAGATGCGCGCCACCTCCGAAAAGGCCGAGAACGAACTGAACGCCCTCTACAAGAAATACGGCCTGACGAGTGTCGCCAAACTGGGCGAAGAACAGTACAACTACTCGCATCCCTATCCCGGCGCAGGGGAAGGGATCTACGGGAAAAAATCCACGAGCGAATCGATCTACGGTCCTTCGTCGGGGGCGGGCTCTTCGATCTACGGCGAAGAAAGCGCCCCGAAGATCCCCCACGAAACGAGCGGTGTCAGCCTGAGTCTCCCGGCGGTCCCGGGGCTCAGTTCCTTGACGGGGGCGATCGGGTCCCTCGTCGGCGGCGAAGCAGCGCAGGCCGCAGAACCGAAAGGGAAAAGACCCAAAGCGAAAGCGTCCACCCAGGCGCCGAGACCCGTACGCCTTCCTTTCCTGCCGACGGCCGAACAGCAGCGGAACGCCAAGACCGTCCTGAACATCGCGACGGCCCAGCACGCCTCGAAGAAGGAAAAGCTCGCAGCCATCGAGACGGGCCTCGTCGAGTCCTACGGCTTCAAAAACCTCCCGGTCGGCCAGAACACGACTGGCGAACCTTCGGGCGGCTGGCGTCAGGAACTCCAGACCTACTATCCGAACCCTACGAACGTCAAGCAGGGTGCCCGCAACTTCTTCGAAGAGACCAAAACCGACCCGACGATCCCGGGCGGCGGAGGGGAAACGTCAGGCGAACTCGCGCAGACCGTCCAAGGTTCGGCCTACCCGGAACGCTACGCCGAACACAAGGCCGAAGCAGCCAAGATCCTCAAGGCCTACGAAACCGGCAAAGGCATAACCGCCGATCTCAGCAAAGGGAAAGGCAACAAGGTCTACGTCCGGGCCGACGCCAAGGGGATGGTCCAGTGGGCGAAGAACGCCGAAGGGACGCAGGAGGGCAGCTCCAAACAGTTGAGGTGGGCGGCCAACGAGGGCCTAGGTTCATCTCAGCCCTGGTGCGCGAACTTTGTTTCCAACGGCCTCACCCGACGCGGCGTACCACTGCCCCCCAATCCGAACTACGTTCCCTCCTACGAATCAGAATGGACCGGCGGGAAGAACATCGGGACGAACCTGGCCAAGGCCAAGCCCGGTGACCTCGTCGCCTTCTCCGGGGAACACATCGGCCTCTACATCGGCAACGGGGAAATGATCTCGGGCAATTACGGCAATCAGGTCGCCCGATCCTCCGTCGCCGAAGAGGGAAATGCGCTCACCGCGATCCTGCGCCCGAAGTACAAGGGCGGCAAGGTCGCAGTCGCGGCCGGTAGCCCGCTGCCGGGGAGTGCCTTCTCGGTTGGTGGTGAAGGTGGGGTTCCCGTCCCTGCCGCCATCGCAGTCTCGACCGGCAGTAACACGACCTCCCCCGTCGAACGCGGCAAGCAGAAGACCCAGAAGACCACGCGCGAACAGTCGCCGCTCAAACGACTCTCGGAAGTCGAACGCATCTTCGCCGGGCAGACGCCCAAGGCGGGAGTCATCCCCGGTTTCGAAAGGACCGCACAGCCCCCCACGATGCCCGACTTGGCCGCGATCGGCGAAGCGGTCGAAAAGTCACGCCGGAAACTTCTCGCGGCATAAACCAACGAGCGGGGCGACGCCGACCTTGGCGGATGACGCCGCCCCTCAGACACGAAGGGAAACGGCCTCCGTGCCCGACACGAACCTAAGAGCGAATCCGAGCGAGGTCAACAAATGGAGGTAGGCGCCATCGAGATCCGCCTTCGGAACCACGAAACGCGCCTCGACGCAAACCACGACTCCATAGCGAAGATCCGTGATGTCGCCGCCAACCACGAGACGCGGATCTCCGTCATCACGACCGAGCTTCGAGAAACTCGCGAGGACATCGCCGACATGCGGCGCGAGCTCGGCGACGCACGGAACGAGCAGAGAGCAGAAATGACCTGGGTACGCAGGGGCCTCTGGGCCGCGGCCGCCACCTTCACGATCTTCGTCGTCGCCCTGGCGACCCTGATCGCCCAACTCTCCGGAGGCTGACATTGGACAGGGTCTCGATCGGCCCCGTAAAGGGCCTCCGCATAGCCGTCGCCGCCTTCGTCCTCAGCATCGTCCTGACGCTGGCGGTCGTCGCCATCGGTGGTTACCTGCTGAGCCACAAGACCAACGAAGGCTCCGAAACCCACGAAGCCGTCTGCGCCCTCGTCTCCGATCTCGAAGAACGCACCAAAGGGACGCAGGACTTCCTGGCCGCCCACCCTCACGGCGTCCCTGGCCTCGCCTCCGGCTCCCAACTCCGGGAATCGCTGCATAACCAGGAACGCACGCTCGACGCGCTGAACGTCATCACCTGCTGAAACGCCGCCCAGCGGCCTGAAGAAAGGACTCGCCGACATGGCGAAGTTGAAGGCTGCCCTCGCGGCGGTCGCAGAGAAACTCGGCCTGAACCAGAAACTTCTGGCCCGCGCCCAGCGCCGGTATCAGGCCAACCGCAAACGCGCCTACAAGGCCCACGCCCAACAGGTCGCGGCGCAGGCGAAGGCCGACGAACTGCGCGCCACCGGGGCGGCACGGGCCGAGACGGTCGATCGCGAAGCCCTCCGCCATAGCCACGTCGCCTACAAGAACCACCAGCGGGCGCAGTACTGGCTCGGGGTGATCAAGCGGCTGACCCAGCGCATCGAAGGTCTCGAGGCCGACCAGGAGAAGATCGGGGCCGAGATCAAGAAGCTGCGTCCCAAGGTGAAGGGCAACGAAGTCGTGGGGGGGACGCCGAAACAGCGCTGGTTCCTCGCCTGCCTGACCTCCGTCTCCAACTGCTCGAACGGGACCCGTAGGAACTTCTATTCGCAGGCCGGCGGCTGGGACATCAGCCATGAACTCGTCGGGGGCCCGGAATACGGCGAGCGCTCCGACTGCTCCTCGACCGTCACGGGCTGGGCCAAGGCCGCGCAGCTCGGAGACCCGAACGGCACCGAATGGACCGGCGGCTTCACCGGGACCCTCGTCGGAGAGCACAACGGCTGGAAGGAAGTCTCCCTCGCCGCGATGAGGAAGAAGGGCTGGGGCTTCGTCGTCTACGGCGAAGGCTCAGGCCACCACACCGAGGCCTTCACCCCCTCCAAGGACTCACCGGACCGGACCTCCGGGCATGGCTCGGCTCCCGTCGACTTCGGGACCGTCTTCCTCTTCGGCCCGAACGAATACCAGCGCTACTACATCTGGCAAGCACCAAAGAAAGGCTGATCCACAGTGGCAACCAAGAGCAGCAAAAGCACGAAGACGACCACGGCCGCCTCGGCCCCGGATGACCCCACGCTGTTTCCGATCAAGCACGGCGTCAAGGTCGAGCAGGTCGAGCTCTTCGGCAAAGAACAGGAGCGCGCGCTCGGCTCACAGATCGCCCAGGCGATCGCCGCAGGGCGTGAATTCGAGGTCCGCTCCAGTGAACGCGGAATCCTCCTCCTGACCTCGGCGGCCGACGATCTCGGACAGGTCTTCTTCATCAACCACAGCGGCGACGTGACCGAAGTCGGCCACACCGAGAAGGGTTGAACATGAGCAACGAGACCACCGCAACCTCTGCGACCGCAGGAGCCGCCTTCGGGGCACTGGTCGGTTGGGGCGTCGCCGCCGTCACCGGGGCCGACACCGCTCCCATCAGCGCCCCTCTGGCAGTCCTCGGGGCGTTCATCTTCGGCCTGCTGTTCCCGACCCGATGAGCGTCGTCTGGATTCTCATCGTCATCATCCTCGTCCTGCTGGCCATCGCCCTGATCCGGCGCCTCTGACCATGCACTGGCTCCACGCCCACCACTTCCTCGTGTGGGTCGTGAGGGAACTTCTGTCCACCTGACATCGGATACTCAAGGGGTGGCCACGACCACGGACACCCCCAAGGCCCCGATGCCCGACCTGGTCTGGGTACGCCCCGTGAGGTTCGAGAAGGGCATCGCCTACGAGCTCGCCCTCGTCCCTCCCGATGCGGAGGCAGTCGCGTACATGCCGGTCCCAGAGTTGCCGAAGGTCGATGGCGAACACCGCCCGTAAAGGGAACGCCGCGGAGGTCTTCGTCGCCCGCTGGCTCGAGGAACGCGGCTACGTAGTCGGCTCCCGCCGGCACATCGGAGGGGCCGGGGATCTCCTCGCCGTCCTCCCGTCGACCGGGAAGACGATGTTGATCGAGGTCAAGCACTGCAAGAACGTCTGGCAGCAGTTCAGACGCGAAGACCGTCAGGCGATGAAGGACACTCCGCTACCCGAGGGCGGGGAACGCTACGTGGTCAACAAGATCGGCAAGGACGAACTGCTCTGGCTCGGAGAGAAGTCCTGGCCATAGACTCTCGGCGGTTCTCCCGCCACCCTAGCCCCTCAGTGCTCGCGCGCTGGGGGGCTTTTTTATTGCTCGTCTCGGCCTTCTTCGATGCCCTGCTGGCGGATCGCCTCCAAGAGGATCAACGCTTCGACCTCGCGGCGACGGATACGGCCCATCAGGAACGTGCCGAGGGCCCCCGCGACGACGACCGTGATCCCAAGGTAGAGCATGCACTTGCCGTAGCTTGAATAGGTCGTCACCCCTTCTTCGGTCGTAGATGGCGGATAGTGGCCGTTCCAGATTCCGAGCCCGAATACATGGTCGGCCGAGACGAGGATCAGCGAAAAGATGCCGACGACGAAAAAGAAGGCGCAGATCTTCAGCCAGAACCGCATCAGCCCATCCTAAGCGCGTGATCGGTCTCGCGTAAAGCTGTCGGAAAGTCCGCTCTTTTATCGGACAGCGTTATATAAAGAGGACGGTTATCCAATGGTGGTACGGGGGCGTCTACAACAGATTGTCCTACGGCGACAAGAAAAGACCGGAGCGGCGGACCGGAGGAGGCGGCGCTCCGCGAGCATAGGAGGGCGGCACGTTGGAGGGACCAGAACATCTGTTCGTGTCCGGAGCAGGGGGTACCTTGCTTGACCTCTTGAAGGGTGCGCGCCGGCGTATTCGCTGCCCCGGATCGCGTGAGAAGTACAGGGGGGTTCGATGACCCAGAAGGAAGCCGAGATTCTCGCCGAGGCGCTGGTGGCGATCAGGAGGACGAGCTTCTGCGTCTCGCTCCCTGGTCACTCTCGAGGCGCTCTAGCAGCGGCGACAAACGTTCTTGTTCGCTGCGCACCACAGAGACATCTGCAAGCAGTTGAGCCTGCTGATCCAGAACCTCTCGGAGCATCTCCTTCAGCTCTGAGTCTGGTTCAGCCTGGCTGAAGGCGTCGGATAGGTCGGCGGTGCTGGTCTCGCGGGTGACCAGTTGCTCGGGGTCGACCTCATAGAAGGCGCCGGCCGCTTTCGCGTTCTCCCATTTGATCGGACCGCCCTTCTCCCAGGTGCGGAGCGTCTTCGCGCTGACGCCGATCTCGTGCGCGGCATCTTCCTGGTTGAGGCGCCGTCCCTCGCGTAGCTCCTTGAGGTATTCGCCACGGGCGTAGTCGCTCATCTGCTTCCGGAAGCTAGCCAGTAGTTCCGCCCGTGACGAGGGAGTGGGGGGGAAGTGACGGGTTCGGGGGCTTGACTTCCGCATAACTTCCGATTACATTACCGGTAGTGAATCGGAAGCGCAACCTCCCACCCGGAATCAGCGTCATCTCGCTCCGTTTGCCCGTCGAGCTTCACGAAGCTCTGAAAGAGGCAGCCAAGCAGGAGGAACGGACGGTCTCCCAGGAGGCCCGCCGCGCGATCACTCTCCATGTCGAGCGCGAGACCGAGAAAGCCGCATGAACCGCAGCCGCCTCGGACCCGCCGTCGACATGACGACCCGGGAGGGCCGCAAGGGGCTGAGCGAACGGCTCGCCCGTCGAGCAGCCGAACGTGAGCGCCTCCTTCTCCCTGTCCTGAACGTGGCCCAGATGAAGGACCCGAGGAAATGATCGTCCTCGTCGCGGTCCTCGCTGTCGGCTGCATCCTCGTCGGGATGGGCATCGAGGCATGGCTCGGCGGTGCTCATACCGGGTCGCTCGAACACGAAGTCTGGATGTTGGAACTGGAGATCCAGCGCTTGAAGCGGGGCAAGCTGTGATCGCCGCCCCCACCGTCGACCGCTTCATGTCCAAGGTCGTCTGGAACGGCGACGAGGACGAATGCTGGACGTGGGAGGGCGGCACCGGCTCACACGGCTACGGGCAGATCAGCCTCGGCCGGAAGCAGCGCTTGGCCCACCGCGTCTCTTACGAATTGTTCAAAGGGGAAATCCCCCACGGCTTGGTCGTCGACCACCTTTGCCGCACCCCACGCTGCGTGAACCCTTCTCATCTGGAAGCGGTGACGCAAGGAGAGAACTGCTTGCGGGGCGTCGGCGCCTGCGCATCTAACGCTCGCAAGACCCACTGCGTTCGCGGCCATGAGTTCACCCCTGAGACGACCTACATCGTCCCTGCGACTGGTCACCGCACTTGCACCGTCTGCCGTGATGCCCGGAAGGCACGTTGGGACGCCATGCGTAAGTCCGAAATCGAAAACGCCCGACTGAAACGAGAGGGGAAATGAACTCCATCCCGATCCTGATCATCGGAGCCCCTGCGGTACTCGCGGTGATCGCTGCGAAGAAGGCACAGAAGCAGCAGCCGAAGGAGGCACCGGTCCGCGTCGAGAACTGGACGTGGCCGAAGCGCTGGAACCGTCACGCATCCACGGGGAAGCGCTGATGGCCAAGGACCTCCTACAGGACTTCGAGGCCCGGGTGGACCTCAACAACTTCGACCCCGCCCTGATCCCGTTGCAGAACGACGCCCTCAAGAGGGTCAAGGAGGCACGGGACAACGGCACCGAAGAGGACATCCGCGATGCCGTGAGGGTCGCCAAAGAGTTGGGAGCCCTTCCGTGAGCGAGACCTACACCGTCCGTGACGTACGCGAGGGGAAGGTGAAGCCCAACCCTCACGGCGGCGGCAACCTCCAGGCCTTCTACGTGGACTTCGTACGCCCTGACGGCAAACTGGAAATGGGCGTCTACTGGCAGCGCAAGGAGGGCAACGCCCCGCAGCCGGAGGAATCTGTCTTCGGAGACATCACCGAAGGTGACTACGGCCCTCGCTTCAAGCAGGCGAAAGGTGGTCCTTCACACAACGAATCTTCCACGGGCAATGCTCCGGGGTCGTCCAGCGGCAGGACTCCGGGTTCTGGACCCGGCAACGGTGGTTCGAATCCATCCCCCGGAACTAACGGGACGGACTGGGAGGTCAGGAACGCCGAAATCCGCAGGCAGCACTCGCAGGAGATGAGTGTTCGGGTCCATGGCTACGTCGGTGCCTTCTCCGCTGAGCTAAATCAGGCGGGGATCTCGGACCTCACGAAATCGAGTATCGCCGTTCTCGCCGACTGGTTCGACCAGGACGCCATAGCCGCCGGCCAGAAGGCGAGTCAGGGCGCAGCATCGACGAGTGGCTCACCACACTCGTCGCCTCCTCCCCAGGGTGCTGCCCCTGACTCGTTTTCAGCCGGGGAAGAACACCAATGGCTGGAAAACCTCCTGATCCAGGGAGGGGCATCAACCTACGGCGCAGGGAAGCTCGCCAACTTCGCATTGGAGGAGTTGAGCCCGGAGAACCTCAAGAAATGCGAGGCCCTCCTGAGCAACCTGGACTCCCAGGTCGAAGGCCGTGAACGGCTCGAAACGAGCTACACGAAGGCCAAGGGTGAACCGGTCCCGCAGGTCGACCCCATCGACGACGACCTTCTGTTCTGAGCCATGAATCAGGACGACTACAGGGACAAGGCAGACGTGGCGAAGGCGGAGCGCAAGCCCGATGTCCTCGCGTCGATCCCGATGCCTCCGCCTCCGAAGGAGTGCCCGGCCTGCGCCGTCTCCTGGGAAGCCACGCACGCGGACTGGTGCCCGTTCCGACTGGATGCCGCATGAAGGTCGACGACCAGATCCCGGAGTACCTCCTGAAGCGCTGGGAGGAAGAACGGATCGAGCGGGAGTCCTTCGAGGACAGGGAGTTCCTCGGTTGGGAGGACCCCGGAGCAGATTGCTTCGACCGCTCACCCGAACACATCGACCGGCTGACGGACGTGATGGAAGCCGAAGACACGTCCTCGTACTGGGAAGAGGGGCGGGTCTGGTGAAGGTAGTCATCGAACTGGCCAAGGCCAAACGTGCGGGTTACGAGGCCATCCTCTTCCACGAGCTTCCAGACGACGAAAACTGGCAGCGGTGGAGTTGGGAGTGCCTGAAGTGCGGTGCGGTGGGTGGCTCATCCGAGTACCGCGAGACGCGGCGTGACATGTACGACCACGCGCAGAAGCACATCCGCTTCGAGGAACTACTTACCTGCAAGCCACAGTGGGAGGGCCTTATCCCGAAGCCCAAGAAGCGGTGGTGGCGCCGATGACCGACGCGACCTCCCTCCGCTCCGGTGCCGAGATCATGCGAGATCTCGATGACGCCGCCCGAGAGATCCAGGCGGCAGGAGTCGAACTCTCGCGGCTCATCACCACCTTCGGAGAGGCCTTCATAGGTAGCGATGGTGCGATCAAAGAGGGCACCAAGCTCCGCTACGAGATCGCCGTCAAGGACGAGATCGCCCGTCTCTACGAGTCCGCACTGACGGAGGAACGGAGAGTCCCGCCAGAGGACGTACGGAGCGCCCTGGCGGAGCGAGCGGTGAGGGCCAAGGACCCGACTCTCTACGCCGAATACAACGCCTCCAAGACGCGGATAGAAGCTCTCCGCCTCTTCATCTCCGGACGCAAGGCGGTCATCTCCGCCTACCAGAGCCTCCGGAAGGGAGAGGCGGCGTGACGCAGCGCGACCGCATCCTCCGCGCGCTCGAGCTCGCCGGCCCCAAAGGGGTTCGCTCAGACGCCTTCATCAAAGACTTCATGCCCCGAGCAGCAGCCCGCGTACAGGAGTTGAAAGACGAGGGCTACGACATCACGTCGGAGCGTGAGGGAAAGTTTTGCCGCTGGACTCTTAACGTCGGAAGCAGCACCGAAGGTCGGGACCAGGCTGAACCGGGCGGCACCTATCAGCCAGTCGATGCGACCTCCGGTGTTGCTTCGGGCGTTGAAGCCCTGGTGCCTTCCTCGTCTCCCCAGTCTCCCGGGGAAAGCACCACGGGCTCCGCCCGGTCTTCGATGTACGAGACGTGGGTGGAGGACTGATGGCAGTCTCCAAACGGCTCCGCTACGAGGTTATGCGCCGGGACGGTTTCCGCTGCCGCTACTGCGGGTTCTCGGCCAGTGAGACCGAACTTCAGGTCGATCACGTCCAGCCGATCGCCCTAGGCGGCGGCGATGAGCCGGAGAACTTGGTCACGTCCTGCGCTGATTGCAACGCCGGGAAGTCGGCGAGCAGTCCCGACCAGGCGATTGTCGAGAGCGTAGCTGACGATTCGTTGCGTTGGGCCAAGGCACTAGAGGAAGCCGCGGCGATCAAAGCGGCTGAGCGAGCGAAACAAACCCGGTACACCAAGGCCATCGATAAAGCATGGTCGGCGTGGACAAACGGCGCCGACGAACCGCTTCCGCGTCCGCGAGACTGGAAGCAGTCGCTTGAACAATTCCGTAACTCCGGCCTAGACCAGAAGACTGCCCTTCACATGGTCGATGTGACCATGAACCGACAGGGCCTCCTCAATAACAAGGCTTGGAAGTACTTCTGCGGTTGCTGCTGGAACGTGATCCGCGAGCAGCAGGCAATCGCTGCGGCATTGATCGAGCGCGACGAGGCAGGGCAGGAGTGAATGTGCCCCGACGACTTCTACGCGCCCCCGGCGTTTCAGTTCTACCCAACCGACTTCCTCTCGGATGCCCCGGTGCTGGCGATGACGCTGGAGGAGCGCGGCGCCTACATCACCCTGCTCTGCATCGCTTGGACGGAGAACGGTCTGCCCGCCGATCACAAACGACTTGCGCGCGTCCTGAATCTCACGCCCCGGAAGTTTGCAGGGGTCTGGGACGCGCTCGAGGGCTGCTGGGAAATGACCGACGACGGAAGGCTGGTGAGTCCACGCATGGAGAAGGTCCGCGAGGAAGCAAAGGCCAAAAGCTCAGCCGCCTCCAAGGCTGGCAAGGCCGGTGCGAAGGCAAGGTGGTCGTAATGCGGTCGCTATGCGGTCGCTATGGCAAACGCCTGGCGAACAGATGGCTCTCCGTACTCCGGTCTTCGTACTTCGTACCTACCCCCCCTAACCCCCCCGACTGCGTCAGGGGGGAATCGTGAGTGTCGATCGGGCAACGAGGGTTGCCAACGGCTCCCGTCGCAAGCGAGACCTCGCAGCCGTTGGCATCGAGCGTCGAGCAGTTCCGGAGGTCGAGGCGACCCGCGAGGAACGCGAAGCATGGGTTGCCCGCCACCTCCCCGGAGAGAACCACTACTGCGTCACCTCGGCCCGCATCCGGCTTCATGCCGCCGGCCGACCCGTCAACGCCGAGACCGTCCGGGAGTGGCTCCGGGGCCGCGGCTGGCTGAAGGAGCAGAACTCATGAGCGTCACCCGCGAGCAACCGCTCGAAGCGCTGGAGCGCGCCAACTACGTCCGCCTCCACCGCGCCGAGTTGAAACGCCAGGTCAAGCGCGGGGAGGTCACGGTCTCCTCGGTGCTCTCGGGGGAGATCCCGGACTGGCTGGAGCGCATGGCGGTCTACGAGCTCATCGACGCCATCCCGCAGATCCGCAAGAGGACCATCGCCCGCATCCTCGCCGAGGTCGGGAACCTCTCCTTCAGCCGCAACGTGGGGATGCTCACCGTCCGCCAGAGGAACCTCCTCGTCGCCTACGTCGAGGCCTTCGAGAACCGGGCGAAGAAGAGGGCCCGCACCAAGTTCGAAAGGGGAGTGCGATGAGAACCTGGGAGTTCGAAGGTTGGGAAGAGCGCCTTCGGCCTTTGGAGGGTTCGAGGGGTTCCGGAGTCAAGGCCGGAAAGCCAGGGATTGGCTACTTCTACCGATCCGGCTACTACCCCGCCTGCTCGAAGCATGGGTCCATGAACTGCGTGAAGGGCCACGGGTCTGACGGGAGCTACTGGCGGTGCCTCGTCGAGGGCTGCAACATTGGCGTCAAATGGGCCGGTCTCCTGCTCACCCGTGAGCCGGTCACCTGGTGGGAGGGCGACTGACTGTGTTCTGGAGAAGGAAGTCCCGGCTTTCCGCGGAGGGTGTCGAGTCCGTTCTGATCACGCAGCAGAGGAAAATCGACGCCCTTGGCCAGCGCGTCCGAGCGCTGGAGCCGCCCCCTGAAGAGCCCTGGGAAAAGACGGCCGCGGAAATCGTAGATCTCATCGCCCTGCGTCACGGCTCCGGTGGCGCCAACCACCCCAAGGTCAAGGCGCTCTACCGCCTCGGTGACGAAGCAGCCGCTCTCCTCAAGGAGCAAGCATGAACTCAACCAAGGGCTATGCCAACGATTGGATCGTCGATTCGAGTCTCTTCGATGAGCCCGACTGGAAACCACTCCTCAAATATCTGGCGCTGCTCGAAGAGGAACCGGATGGCTGGATGTTCATGGAGGGCTACACGAATGGCTGCCGCAACTACAAGCACAAGTTGACGCGCGAGGGTCTGATGCTGACGCAGGAAGGGAGCGTCTACCGATGAGCCACGAATGGAAGACCGCCATGGTCGAAGGGCCGGTGACCGAAGCCGAGAAGGCGAAGGCACGTCTTGGTGAGGCCGTCGAGATCCTCGCGGAAGCCCTCTATGCCCTGGAAGAGAACAAACATCGATTCCTCCCGACCTCCCACGAAGGCGAGGCCGCCGAACGGGCACTTGCTAGGTCGAGGCGTTTCCTTGCGCAGGAGCCGCCTCGATGAACGACCCGATCATCAGCCTCGAGGAAGCAGCCGAGCAGACTCCTTGGAGCAAGACGACGCCATGAGCACGGTCACGCAACTGGAGCCTTGGGTCCCCCTCACCGAGCTCGCGAACCACTGCGATTGCTCAGTCCGCTTCCTCAAGTACCGGGTTGCCGAAGGGATGCCCTCGGCCATCGTCTGCGGCAAGCGGAAGGTTCAACTGCGGGCGGCAATAGATTGGCTCGAAAAGGAGGGCCACATCGTGAGGAGTGCTGCCTGATGGCGATTCGCAAAGTCAAGACCAAGAAGCTCGGCATCCGCTACGGGGTCCGGGTGCATGTCGGCGACGGCAAATACGAGATGCTCGGGACCTTCCCGTCGAAGGCCGCCGCCAAGGAGGTCGAAGCGAAGTGGATGTTGCGGACGCGAGGGCGCCAGCGGCGGACGGGGAAAGACTGGGCCGATTTCTACCTGGAGGGCTACGAGGAACGAGTCAAGCGCTCGAGCTACCTCACCGCCTGCACCGCGATCAACTGCTGGCTGAAGACGTTCGGCAGTCGAACCCTCGCCAGCATCGAACCGACTGAGGCGGAGACCTGGGCGCGAGCAAATCGCTGGGCGGTGCCGCCCGTCGTGACGATGCTGAACAACGCAGTCAAGAAAGACGCTCTCGACCGCAACCCTTTCGTCGGCCTGTCAAGTCGCAGCCAGGGTCGAAGGTTCAACGAGCCGTTAAGCGTGGCCGACCTTGAGCGCCTGGCCGCCGCCGCCGAGAAACATCACGGGTCCATGTTCAAGGCTTTCGTCCTCTTCACGGCGTACACGGGCATGAGGGTGGGGGAGGTCTTCGCGCTCAAGTGGGAAGACATCGATTTCACCGAGGGGAAGATCCTCGTCCGTCGCCGTCTCTATCGCTCTGAACTGGATCTGCCGAAGGGAAACAAGACGCGGGAGATCGCTCTGTTCCCTGAGGCCAGGGACGCCATCGCCGCGCTCGACCGCGAGACGGCATGGGTCTTCCTGGCCAAGCGGGGTGGCCAACTGGCGCAATCGACGCTGAATCACTACTGGCAGAAGATCGTCGCGACGTTCGGTCGGGAGATCGATCCCCACGAGCTACGGCACTTCTGCGGCCATCATCTCTACGTCACCAAGGGGGTCCCCGAGCGCATCGTCGCCGCCCAGCTAGGCCACAACGACGGCGGCAAGTTGGTGCGGGAGCTCTACGGTCACGGAGACCACGGCGCGATCGATGAACTGAAGCGTCTCTACGGCGAGAACGTGGTCCCCTTCGAGAGGAAAGCCTCGTGAAGGCGACACTTCCTAGACAGAATGGGCACCTCACTGGCTTTGTAGAGCCAAGTGGCAACAATCCGCCCCATCCACTTTCACAGGCATGCAGGCGTATTGCCCCCCGTGAACAGGGATGCACCGCCAGGCACGGGAGACGACTCCCTAGACATTTGCGAGACATTCGGCAACGGCCGGATAGACAGCCGGGGCAGCTTCGATGAAGGCCTCGGTCTATCTCGCCTACAAAGGCGACAAGCTGCTCTACGTCGGGATCACCGGCACGGGGACCAAGCGCCTGTCTCAGCATCGGCGGAACAGCGAGTGGTGGCTCAAGGCCGATCGCATCGAACTCGAGCACTACCCGACGCGCTCGCGGGCGATGGCGCGAGAGGCCGACCTGATCGAAGAGAGGAAGCCACGCTTCAACAAGAAGCCTGGCCATCGACGCTGTCGCGAGGATCTCATGTCGCTCGACGAGCTCTACGCCGGAATGTCTGTCTGGCCTAAGGAGCGCCTTCTCAAATGGGCTGAAAAGGGAAAGCTGCCGGTCGCCGACTGGATCGAAGGCGCGCCCCTCTTCGACGAAGAAGAGATTCTCAGTTGGGTCAGAGGTGAGGCCTCGTGAATCCCCGGAAGTTGGTAGAGCGCAAGCTTCCCAAGCTTGCCTGCGCGAGAACTGAGGCGAAGCCGACCCCCGTCTCACGCCTGGCAGAGCGCCGATCTGACGTAGGGGTTCGCCTCGGTTACCCACGTTTCGTCTCTTTTAGTCACAGCGCTGTTCGGGAAACGTTCGGGGAATCGCTGTGAATACCAGCGACCGCTACGGCCACACCGACGACGACCTGGCCCGGGAGCGGATCAAGAAGCTCTTCGAGCAGCCGACCGAACTGCGGCCGGTGGAAGACCAGGAGGCCGCGAATGGCTGAGCGGATCGACTTCACGAAGCTGGAGGCCATCTATGCCTACGACACCGGCTCTCGCGAATCAGGCATCAAGGATGAGGCTCTGCGGAGCCGCCTTGTCGCTCAGATCGACGCCATGCCAGACGACGCATTTCGCCTGGAATTCTCTCGCTGGCTCCGGGACAACCTTCTGTCGGAGCAGGCCCTTGCGCAGGGCTATGGCTTCGAGGACGTGATGTCGTTCGCTCGCTGGATCTTCGACGGCGACTTTCGGAGCCCGTGAGATGGCTGACGGCATCAAGATCGAGGTCGCGCCGAGTGCAACTTCTGAGCAGGAGGGCCGCTAGATGGCTTTCCAGAGCCACGGTTCGCGCCGCGACAACCAATCTCCCCCATTGGATGTGACGCGCGGAACCCTGTTCCTTGCAGGGGGTTTCGCGCACGGCAGAGGATGTGGCCTGCCGAACCTCCCAGGCACGGATCGCCCCGGTCGGGTCCGCCGACTCGTGGGCAATTTCGTGGGCGCCCGCTGTCGCATGATGTGCCGACGGGGCCCAACCCCCATGAACCACCCCCGTACTGAGGAGGAGCTTTGAGCGAGCCAAGCCGCGAGGCTTACAAGGTCGGTCAGGAGTTGTACTACCTTCTCGAAAGAGCCGGGAAGCTCGTGAACCAAGACCGGGCCGCTGCGCAAATCGTTGATGGCTGGGTGCGCAACACGGTCCAGCCGATCATTGACGAACGGGAAGCGGCCGTCTCACGGCAGTTCGAGCTTGAAGAAGGCTGGCGCGAACGTCTCGGCCGATTCCTTCGTCGTCTCTCGCGGCTCGTGGAGGAATCATGACCCCCCGTCCCCCTCGGTTCCCCACTGAAAGCAAAAACACGACGAAGGAGAACAACGATGTTCGAAGTGAGCACCGAGGAAGTCGCGCGTCTTTTCGCGGACGCTCATGCCTACGCCCAGAACGGGTTCTTCGACGAGGCGTCAATGACGGCGGAGCAGGCCCAGGAGATGTGGGAGGAGATTCGGCCACCCGATTCCGAGGAGCAGCCCGCATAAGCCGTCCCCCTCGGTTCCCGAAAAGGAAGGAGGCGTGGCCTGAGAACCAGAACGATCTCCTAGGCAAGCTCCAGGCGTCCTTCGAACGGGACTGCGAATGCGGTCACGCCCTGGCGGATCACCGTTCGCGTTCATCCAACTGTGAAGCGGCCGGCTGCGAATGCGAGCTGTACGAACCGGAGCACGTCGCGTGAACGCCCCCGCGGCCAACCGTCTGCGTCTCGCCCTCCTCCGTAGCGGCCCGACCGTCTTCGAGCACGAAGAGACGCCCCTCACCTGTAAACGAGGCCACGTCCTCGAGGGGGAGAACCTCGGAGTCAAGCCCTCCGGGAAGCAGTACTGCCGTCGGTGCGAAATCGAGCGCGGCCGTGAACGTCGAGCCCACAGGAAGGAGGCGTGATGAGCAAGGTCGTGTTCCGTGACCGAAGCGGGCGGCGGCTGGAGCGAGGTGCCCGGGTCAAGAACGTTCGGATGCCTATGTTCTCCGGCACCTACAGCGTCGTGGCGCTCACCGAGTTCGACGGTCGCGCAAGCGTGGGCCTCTATCACGGACCGTTCGAGGAATACCAGCCGAACTTCTGCATCCCGTTCGTCCCCGCCGAACCGTCCGGTGACGGCTTCACCGCGCGCGACCTGGAACTCGTCGAAGAGAAAGCAGAGGCAACCTCATGAGCCCTGAACAGCAGTCAGGTAGCGAGAGGGTGGAGTACGCGTCTTGCAGTTGCGGCACGCCGAATTGCCCGGAGCTTGGCTGGCCCCACGAATGGGACCCGATCGCAGCGGGGGATAGCTGCTCCGCCTCGGTTCCTCCAGCGATCTTCACCTGCTCCATCGAGCAACTGAAGGCCGGCTGGCAACCGCCCGTCCACAAGGTGACGGAGCCTTACGTCCGCTGGGGATCGGGTTACGGCTGCGTCGAGTGCGTCGAAGCGGAGTCCGGCGATGACTGAGCACACCGAGAGCAAGGTGAATCGGATTTACCGCTACAGGCTCTACCCGTCGCGCCGACAGGCGGCGGCGCTCGAGGCCCAACTCGCCTGGGCCTGCGATCTCTACAACGCGGCGCTCGAGCAGCGCCGCACCGCGTTCCGCGATTTCGGCGTCTCGGTGCGACTCAAGGATCAGCAGCACGAGCTGACCGCCCTGCGAGGTGACGGCCCGCAAATGAACTACGTCTGCCAGGAGATGGTCCTCCAGCGGTTGAACCTCGCCTTCGAAGCGTTTTTCCGGCGCACGAGGAACGGCGAGAGGCCGGGCTTCCCTCGATTCAGAGCAAAATCCCGGTTCAACACGCTCGCCTGGCGCAGGCGCCAGGGCGGGGCAGCGATCGTCAACGACCGCCTGCGCATCCAAGGCGTCGGCCACCTCAAGGTCAAATGGCATCGCGACCTCCCGAGTGACCCCAAGCAGACGCGAATCACTCGCAAGAACGGCCGCTGGTACGCCGCGTTCACCGTGGAGGTCGAGCGTCAGCCGCTCACCCCTACGGGTCGTGAAATCGGCGTCGACCTGGGCGTCCGGCAGTTCGCCACGCTCTCCGATGGTTCACATGTCGTCGGTCCGCGTCCTGGCCGAGTAGCGGCCCCCGCGATCCGGCGGGCCCAGCGTAAGGTCGCCCGTCGCCACAGAGGTAGTCACCGCCGCCGCAGGGCCGTCGCTGAACTTGCACGCCGTCGCGAGCGGGAGGCGAACCGCCGGCTCGATGCCGCCCATAAGGCTGCGAAGGGCTTGGTTAATGACTTCGACCTGATCGCCGTCGAGGATCTCCGCCCCGCCAACATGGTCCGGGGCAACCGCGGTCTCGCCCGCGAAATCAGCGACCAGGGCTGGTCCACCTTCTTGCAGTGCCTCGAAGACAAGGCTGAAAGCGCCGGTCGCCGAGTAGTCCGCGTCAACCCCCGGAACACGTCACGTTGCTGCTTCGAATGCGGTGCCGTCGATCGTGACTCCCGCAAGGGGCCGCGCTTCGTCTGCACGACGTGCGGCCACACGGATGACGCTGACGTAAACGCCGCCAAGAACATCTTGGCCTTGGCCCGGACGGGGCCGTCAGGCGCCAACGCGAATCTAGTTCTCGCGTTGCCTGAGAAGCCGCAGCAGCGGAGTCGTCACTTCGGCTCAGGAGCAAAGGGGATCGCATGAAGACCCGCATCTGGTCAGACGAGGCCCTGGCCAAGAGAGCCGAAGGCTGCCGAGTCTGCGGGAGGACCGACCGCGTCGAGCTTGCCCACGTCACGGGCCGTATCCACGATCGTCCCCGCACTCCGGGCTCCAAGACGGTCTACGTCGAGCCTGAGTCCGTGGTGCCCCTCTGCGGCCCTGCGGTGGACCCTGGGACCTGTCACCACGCCCACGACTCGCATCGGCTGGATCTGTTGCCGTACCTCCATCTCGAGGAGCAGATTCGCGCCGTCGAAGACGCCGGCTCCATAGGCCTAGCCCTCCAGCGGATCAGTCCCGAGAAGGCAGCCGCATGAACTCTTCAGAGAGACCAAGACGAGACGAGAGAGAGGCAGCCATGAGCACCTGCACTGAAACGCGCTACCCGGAGCACGAGAAGTTGTCGGAGGTCAGCGCGGAGTCCCAGACCATCGGCGAGTTCCTTGACCTGGGTCTCCCGCAGATGGGCATCGTCCTCTACGAAGAGCGCCCTTATGACTGCGAATGCTCGGCCTGCGACCGGGGCGAGGGTGAGTTTTCCAAGTGGCACTCCGACGAGGAGAGGGAGACCATCGTCAACGGCCGCGTCCAGCTTCGCAAGATGTTCCCGACCGGGCGCACGATTCAGCAGATTCTCGCCGCCTATTTCGAGATCGACCAGGACCGCATCGACGCGGAGAAGGAGCAGATGCTTGCCGCCCTTCGAGGGGAGCCCCAGTCATGAACCCCACCACCAGAGAAGAGGGTTGGCCGGTTCTGTACGTCCGAGAGGACCGCTTCCGGGGCGCAGTCGCTGGCTATCACGTTCAGGAGCGCGCAACCAAAGGCGGGGGTGAGCAGCAGACCTACCACCCCGAGTCGGCTCCCAACGTCTTGACGAAGGATGAGGCACGGCTGGTGACGACGATCGCAGCGGAGTACTACGGGACCCACGGGATGACTGGCGAGTTGGTGGCCACCGACGACATCCGCTCGTTCTTCGACCGACTCAAGAGCTGGGCCGAAGAGGAGGGGCACTAGATGGCGACCTATAAGGAGGAAGCTGTCTACGCCGCCGAGCGCGCTGGGCGGTTGGTCGACCCGACCTGCAACGTCTGCGGTGTCGACTACGTCAGCGACTACTCGGGGCCGTGCCAAGAGCCGGGCTGCCGAGGGACCGTCGATATCTGGCCGGACTCGATCGCTCGCGCCGCCCTCGACGCAGCCGAGCCCTTCATCCGAGAGGCGGCCCGCAAGGAGATAGAGGACCGGCTACTGAGTGACGAGGCGGTCGATGCTTTCTTCGTCGCGTTCGGCAATCCGACCGATCCCGAAGAGTGGGAGAGCCGCGAGGAGATGGCGGCCGAACGGCAGGAAATTCGCAAGGCCCTCCGCGCCGCCCTCGCCACCCTGTCCCCATCCGAGGACACGACCGAGGAATGCAACTGCGGCGTCGAGAAGGAGCGTTCTCTTCGGCATAGCCGCTTCTGCCCGCTCTACGGTGTTCCCGCTGAGGATAAGGAGCCAATCGATGGCTGAGTCTCACTGCACCTGCCGGTACGCCGTGGCGACCTACAGCACGCTCCACGAACGCTGGTGCCCGCTCTGGAAGCCCGGCCCAGAAGATACGCCCATGGCATCCGAGGGATCGGGTGCGCCCCTACCTGAGGCCGCGTGTGAACGGTGCGGGGGCGAGCGGTGGGGCGATCCTGCCGAGCCGGTGGCCAATTCAAACGGCCAGCGATATGTCGAGTGCCTGAAGTGCGGGCACCGGAAAATTCCACGCCGAAACCCGACCGAGAGCAATGCGGTGACGGACGGTCCACTGGCGTTTCCGGGCACCCACGAACTGCCGGAGTTCGGCGAACTGCCTACCCCGAAGCCCCTCACCGAGGACCCAATCGATGCATGACCTGACCGACGACGACCGTGCACGGCTGGAGCAAATCGCCCGGCAGATCGAGTACACGATCAAGGACGCCGACTGGCCCGAGTTCGAGGAGAACGATCCAGCCGACCCGATGCGAGACGTCCGCTTTCTCCGCAAGCTGGCCCAGCAGTCCTCTGGGGACCAGGGGCTACGGAGTGAGGACGCAATCGAGGCGGCAGCAGCCTGGCTGAGAGAAGCCGAGCAGGCGCACCCCGGCCCGATGGGAGCGCCGTACGCCCAGCTTCAACCCCCGCAGCGAAAGGAGCCGTACCGCAAACGCGCCCGCTCGCTGCTCGCCTTCGTCCGCCCAGCTCTCGAAGAGGAGATGCGGAAGCGCGTCCGCGCCATCCCCAAGGAAGACGGCATCGCGGCCGGGTTTCTTCGTCGCCGAACCGTCGAAGCAGCGCTCTCCGCCCTCACCCACGACAAGCAGGAGGACTGAGATGCCTGACAAGGACACGCAATGGCCTGAGGTCGTGCTGTTCCGTCACGAGGCAAAGACGCGACCCAAGTCGATTGCCCAGAAGCACGTCGTGGCAGACGGCGAGAAGTTCGAACGCTATCTACCGATCTCGTCCATCAGGGCAGCGCTGCTGAGCGATGAGGCTGTTGAAGCAGCGGCGCGCGCTCCGTTCGACCACCACGGCTCCGACGAATACTGGGACGTGCTTGAAGACATGGAGCGCGTGGCGATCCGCGAGGACGCCCGGCTGATCCTCGAAGCCGCCCTGAACCGGGCCTTCCCAGACACCAACGGAGAGCACCGATGAGCCGTCAGAGAATCCTCGTCTGTGGAAGCCGCGACTGGAGCAACGAGAAAGTGATTCGCGACCGGCTCAACGAATCCCTGAGCGCGATCGTCATCCACGGCGGAGCAGACGGCGCAGACAAGATGGCGGCGAAAGCTGCCTATGCCCTCTCGATGCACTCCGCCGAAATGAGACCACTCTGGGGCCAGTTCGGCAAGCAAGCCGGCTACCTCCGCAACTGCGCCATGCTCGACCTTGAGCCGGATCTCGTCATCGCTTTCAGCACTGGCTCTCGTGGCACTCAGATGACCATCGACGAAGCCCGCAAGCGCGGCATCCCGGTCGAGATCCACGGCACGGAACTGGTCATCCGGGACAAAGGAGAGCACCGATGAGTGACCGGCGACGCGAAATCATCGAATGGGTCAATCGCGAGCTGCGGAAAGGCCCGACTGATCTCGAAGCGTGGGAGGCGTTCTACCTGCTCAGTCTTCCCCCGATCGTCGAGGACCGTCACGAGTACAACCGGATTCGTCGTCGCCTCTTGGACGAAGGCGAAACCTGTTGCTGGGAGCGCTGAACGGTGGCCGAAAGAAAGAGAGAGCAGCAGTGAAGCTGAAGGCGTCAGAGCAGTTGAAGTTGAGTCGTGAGGAGCGCAAAGCGATCTACCGCGGTGAGCGCAAGCTCAGGCGCCTCGAGCGGCCTGACATCAACGACGGCGACACGTTGATCGTCGCTTGGTCGCGCGGTGGAAAGCGAGTTGTGGATCGCGAGACCGGTGAAGTGGCGGAAGTCGTGCGCCGCCCGACGATCTGGCTGAAGTTCAAGGAGCCGGAAGAGCTCGAGGACGGCGAATGGCTCCTGAAGTACGCGATCCACGATGAACGTGAAGTGACCCGGATGCTCGGTTCGGGCGGATCTTCCAACTCCGAACGGGAATTGGGCCTGAACACCCGTTGGAGGCGCCCTGAGAGCGTCCCTGACCGAAAGAAACAGGCTGCGAGGCTGGAGCAGTTCACCCCTGAGACCGAGCGTGGCTACGTGAGCGGAGGGCGTGTGGTCGACCACCTGACCTGTCTCGGCGACGATGACCTGGCCATCCTCAAAGCCGATGCAGACGCACGCTGGATGGCTGATCACCCTGAGGAGGCCAAGGCGGAGAAGCTGCGCCGGCTCAGTAACAAGGCACGGCGCCTACAGCGCGAAGCGGAGCGGAAGAACGTCGATATCACCGCGGATCTGGAGGTCTTCATCGCCAGAACCCGCGAAGCCATCGTTGATGCCAAGAACGTATCCGTCTGACGGTGCATAATTCAGATGCGCTTCCTTTGCTGATCGTCGGTTCTCGATTCCAGCGCGGCCCGTGGCCCGAGCGTTTGCGGTAGATGCATGCCTGATTCCCTTCCCCGCACCGCGCAAGAACAGCTCGCCTATTGGCTTGAGTTCGGCGTCGACAAGTTCGTCTACGTCATCAAGGCGAAGGATGATCCGCCGATCAAGGGCCTACCCCGAAGCCCCTCACCGAGGACCCAATCAACCCTGCGCGCCAAGAAGGCCGCTTCTACCTCATAGGACCAGCATGACCAAGACCATAGAGAGACGAAGGAATGGCTCAGGCTGGCCTTCCGACGTGATCGGAGCGACTCAGAGGCTCGAGCGCATCAGCGCCCTGGAAGACGCGCTCGAGTACATCCCTCCGCCCGGCGAGGACATCGTCATCAGCTACCACTACGGCGGCGAGGAACGCTTCAAGTCCCACGCGCAGGTACGTACGCGGCTCGCAGAGGTCAAGGCTTCCTGATGAGCGACATCCAAAGACGTAAACCGGTCGAATGGGCCGTGTCGGAGCGTGGCAGGGAGATCAGGCACTCCGTCCAGGAGGTCGACCTGGCCCTGAAGCTGATGGCCCTGAACGGCGGCAAGACGATGGTCACCGAAACCATGCTGCTGGCAGAGAACATCCGGGTCCACCGCAACACCCTGCGGGTCTGGAGAGACGAGACCTTCCCTAGGAGATACGCCCAGATCAGGGCAGAGATGGGCCAGGAGGTCACCGAGGAGGTGGCGGGCAGAGCACTGGAGCGCGCCCTCGAGGCAGACGACGCCACCCACGCCTACATCAAGGAAGCCAAGGCCAAGGTCGGTCAGGTCTCCCCGGCGCACCTGGCCAAGAACGCCCAGGCCCTCGCAAACGCCGAGAGCCAACTCGTCCAGACCGCCCAGCTCCTCAGAGACAGACCGACCTCCATCACCGAAGACAGATCCCTCGGAGACTTGGTAGGCACGCTGGTCAAACTCGGAGTGGCAGAAGCAGACGGTGTGATCGACGGAGAAGTCGTGGGAGAAGAAGATGTCTAGCTACGAGATTTTCAGAAGTCCCAAGGATGGGCAGTTCTACTGGCACCTGGAGGCTGACAACGGCGAGGTCGTCGCGCAGTCAGAGGGCTATACCCGGAAGGTCGATGCTCAGCGTGGGGCGCAGGACGCTCATCGCGCAGCCCTGAGCGCCTCCCAGCCGTTGATCACAGTTCGCAAGGTCAAGAAACGGTCCTAGATATCCCACGATGGATCACAAGCAGACACCGAGTAGAAGGGCTTGGGATCGATCTCATGGCCTCGAAATCTTCCCGAAACGCCCTGAAGCAGCTTCTCCGCCCCGAATACGGCTCTGGGACCTTTCGCGTCCAGCCCAAGCGCTGGTGGAAAAGAAGCGACAGACGCTCAGCGGCGTTCTTGGCGAAGATCCTCGATGCCAGCGATTCTGAGATACGCGAGACCGTGAAAGACCGTATGCGGCAAGAAGCGATGTCTGCGCTGTTTCCCGAGTAGTCCAAGAGCGAGCGCGTAAGCGCGAGCAGTCGTTAGGTAGCGCGTAGCGCCGTAGGTACGTACTGGCGTGGAGATGCGCAGTCGCCAATCCGCTATCACGGACACGCGTACGTAGGACCTCAAGAGTGCCTGTCTTGCAGTCAGTCAATGCGCATGACTGCGTGAACTTGGCTTGATAGAGCCGTACACACCACGTGGGTGTCTGCGTGAGTGTCGCCAGGCCGGACGATTCCCGAACAGAGAACCGAGAAACAAGGCCAGGGGTAGGCGGGATCGTGCGCTGTGCGTGCGCGGAGTCCCATGAATTTATCCGTCGGCACCAGCCCTCCGGCCTTACACACGAAGACCCCCCCTCAGAAAGCCCCGGAGTCCCGGGGCTGGGCCAGAACCACTACGCGCGGGAGGCTCCTTGCGCTTCAAGATCGACCGGAAGGCCCTCGCGGGTCTCTCAGGCGAGGAGAAGGAACAGGCGGAGCTCGCCCTTCGGGAGATCGAGCGAAAGCGCCAGGCCGATCCTCTCGCCTTCTACTTCCCCCATCACCAGCAGCAGGTCTTCCACTCCTTCACCGCGAAGACGAAACTCTTCAGCGGCGGCAACCAGTCGGGCAAGACCACGGCAGGGCTTGCGGACGATGTCATCCAGGCCGTCGACAGGGACGCGCTCCCCGATCACCTGAAGGCCTACAAAAAGTTCGAGGCCCCGTTCCTCTGCCGGATCATGGCCGAGTCCTTCCCGGTGCTCGAGACGACGCTGATCGTGAAGCTCCAGGAACTCCTCCCGAAGGATCAGCTCCTCGGGGGCAGCTGGAAGACGGCCTACGAAAAGGACCTGCGGGTCCTGCACTTCAAGAACGGCTCCCGCTTCTTCTTCCAGACCTACGAGATGGACGTGGCGAAGATGGGCGGCGCCACGTTGGACCGGGTGCACTTCGACGAGGAGCCCTCGATGGCGATCTTCAACGAGTGCCGGATGAGGGTCGCGGTCAGGGGAGGAGATCTGCTCTTCACCCAGACCCCCGTACAGGGGCTCACCTGGACCTACGACGCCCTCTGGCAGAAGCGGGGGGACGAAGTCGCACCGAGGGTCTGGAAGGGCCAGGACCTCCAGACGGTGGTCGTGGTGATGGAGGACAACCCGGCCCTCTCCGACGAGGAGATCCGGCTGGCGGTCGAGGGGATGTCCGAGGAGGAGAAAGCCGCGCGCAAGGAAGGCCGCTACGTCGCCCTCCACGGACTGATCTACGCCGACTTCCGCCGCAAGACCCACGTCACCCCCGAACGCCCGATCCCCGAGAACGTCAACGTCGTCGTCGGGATCGACCCGGGGATCAGGAACAGGACCGCGGTGGTCTGGATCTACCTGACCCCCGACGACCAGATGGTGGTCTTCCAGGAGGGCTACTACGCGGGCTACACGGTGCGCCAGGTCTGCGAACAGATCCACAAGACGAACGACGAGTTCAACGTCTCGCCGCTCTACTACGTGATCGACCCGGCGGCACGGAACCAGAATCACAACACCGGCCGCTCCGACCAGATGGAGTACGCCGATCACGGCATCGTCACGATCGCCGGCCAGCACTCCGTGACCGCCGGGATCAACCGGGTCCGCGAGCGCTTCCAGACCGAGCGGCTCTTCATCCAGGACCACTGCACGAACCTGATCGACGAGCTACAGAAGTACCGCTGGAAACAGCCTCCGAGATCGGGGGAAGAACCCAAACAGGCTCCGGTGAAGAAGGACGACCACCTGGTCGACGCCCTCCGCTACGCCGTGATGAGCCGCCCCTACCTCCCCAGCGCCGAAGAAGCCCGGGAGGAGAACCAGCTTCAGCGCCTCATGCGTGAACACGTATCCAGTCTCGAAAACCCGGAAAACATCAACCCAGGCCAGTTCTCGGGACTGGCGGCCTAGGAGAAGAATCAATGGCACTCACCGTCAAAAACCTTGGGAACCCGCGCAACGTGGGCTACGGCTTCATCGCCCTTTCCGAAGTCACCTTCGACAACAGCTACCAGGAAAATGGCGAGCCGGTCACGGCCGCGCAGTTGAACCTCCAGACCGTGGACTTCTGCAACTGCGACATCGTCGCGGGCTCGGAATCGTCGGTCCTGCGGCCCACCAACGCCTACTACAAGGAAGGCAAGCTCCACCTGATCGACTCGGCCACCGGCAAAGAGGTCGAATCGGCCAAAGACATGTCGAAAGTCAAGGTCCAGGTGGCGGCCTTCGGGGAGGCGCGGGTCAAGTGACGAGGCTCGCGGGCAAGCCCGCCTACTGCGCCTCCTGCTACCAGCAGGACCCCGTCCGCTACGTGGACTTCGAGGCCGCCTATGACGGCCCCGTGATCCCGGGTGCCCCGGCGCATATCGCCATCGACGACCTGATCCTCTGTGAGAACTGCCTGAACCAGGCCTTCGCCCTCCTCGACCCCCAGGGGAAGGACGAGACGATCGCCGAGCTGGTGCAGATCGTCAAGGACCAGCAGGCGGAGATCGCGGCGAAGGACAAGATGCTCACCGGCGCCACGGCGACGATCGAGGAGCTGGTGGATCACCCGATCACGAAGCCTCCGGGCAAACCCGTGCTGGTCGGTGTGGACCCCGAGGTCCGCAAACAGATCACCAAGGCCCGCTATGAGCGCAACGGGACCAGTGCGGCGCCGAAGAAACAGAAAGAGAAGGCCACGGCATGAGTCAATGGATATCGGGGTTCGTCAGGGAGCTGAGTGGCGCTCTCACTCTGAGTCCAGAACCCTCCGGGACCTGGCAGACGGGCTTCCTGCGGGACTCGAAAGGGCGGCTCGTCACCACCGCCGGCACGTCGCCCGTCATCAACATCGAAGAAGCCCCATACAGCGCGAGACCCGATGCCTTCTTCACCGACGGAGAAGCGACCTCGGCCTCGACGACCTTCAAAAGTGCCACGGCCTCCTTCACCTCCGAAGACGTGGGGAAGACCATCGTCGTCCTCCGGGCTGGTGCGTCGAGCGCCCAGGACCACCACTCGACGATCGCCGAAGTCCTGAGCTCTACCGAAGTCAAAATGGCCAACACCGCCGGCCGGACCCAGACCTCGTGCCGGTTCTACATCAGCCGAGGCGGAGATGCCCTCGCGGCGATCCAGGCGGCCGTCAACGCAGCCTCGGCGGCAGGCGGTGGGACCGTCGTGCTCAAAGGCCCCGGATATCTCGTCTCCGGCTCGATCGTCCTGAAAGACCGCGTGACGATCGAAGGGTCCGGCATCAGGACCACGATGATCCACCTTGCCGCGAGCGCAAATGTCCCTGTCGTCTATTCCGACTACACCGAAAACTTCAGCGCCTCGACCACCGGTATCCGCAGACTGTGGATCGACGGCAACCGAGGACGCCAGGCGGACATCACGACGACGCTGGCCTCCAACTACACGGCCGGGAACACGACCATCTCCCTGACCAGCGCCGCCGCTTTCCTGCCGACCGGCGCGATCCTGATCGGGACCAACCGCCTCCACTACACGAAGATCACCGGGAACACGCTCGAAGGCGTGATCGGCGGGCGCGAAGGGACGACCGACGCCTCGGCCACCTCCGGCACCACGGTCACCCACAACAAGGCCCACGGGATCTACCTGACCCGCAGGCCGCTGACCGCCGGGAGCAACACCGAGGACACCTACGACCCCCACCACCTGGTGGAGAACGTCATGGTCAACAACTGCAAGGGCGACGGGATAAGCGCCTGGGGTCAGTCGGAGATGCGCTTCCACAATGTCTGGGTCCGCTACGCCGACAACTTCGGTTTCCGCCCGGCCTTCGACTCCTGGCTCTCCAACTGCACCTCCGAGTCCTCGGGTCGGGCGGGCTTCTACCTGCTGCCGTCGGAGCTGTTGCTCTCCAACTGCAAGGCGTTTTTCTCGGGGGGCAACGTGGCCGCCGAAGGCCACGGCTTCTTCTTCGACACCAACACCCAGCCCGCCACCGGGATGCAGGTGCTCTCCTCCTGCATCGCCCAGGACAACAAGGCCCACGGCTTCAACCTCTGGAACTGCGACCGCGCCTCGCTGGCGGCCTGCGCGGCGGACTCGAACAGCACCTCCTCATCGGGAGGTTTCGTCGGGGTGAACCTCCACGGCGCCAACAACTGCGACATCGACGTGATCTGCGTGGAGCGCAAACAGGACGGGACGAACAACTGGCAGAAAAACGCCCTCCTGATCGACGCGAACTCCTCGGGGAACCGGATCAGGGTCACCCACGCGGCGTCCTCGACCGGGGCGGTGGAATCGGCGATCAAGTCCGGTTCTGCCCTCGGCGGAGGAAACGACCTCTCGATCAATGGCATGGGGGGGACCAAAACCCCCATCTTCGCGGCGGAATACACCCCCGATCCCTATGCCGCCACGACCCACATCGTCGGTGCGCTGACGGGCAACATCACGATCAAAAAACCCTCCAACGAACACCTCGGCTGCCCGCTGCGCTTCATCTTCCTCCAGGACGGCACGGGAGGGCGCACCATCACCTGGAACGAAGCCTTCTCCACCACCTACGCCGACACGGGGAACACGCTGAACAAGAAACTGATCATCGAATTCATCTACAACGCCGTGTCCTCCAAATGGCAGCAGGTCTACATCTCCCAGTCGGCCACCGCCGGGACGTACTGGATCTGATGACCGTCGCCGTCATCGCGATCTCGGTCGTCTGCCTCCTCCTCGTCACCGCTCTCGTCCACCGGGAGACCCAGCATTCAAGGCACGTCGCCGAACGAGAGAGGTCATGGGACCTCGAGCGCGGTGCCCTCCTGACGCGCATCCAGCATCCCGAGATCGTCCACCTCCCACGTCCCGTCGAGATCGACGGCGAGCAGTTGGTCCCCGGATTCGACGAGGAGATCAAGCCCAAGGACGACATAGACCTGGTAGGCACGGTCGTGGACGGAGGCGAGGATGGCTGATTCCGCCGGTCAGCGCGCCACCCAGGCAGTCGTCAAAAAGCAGGGCGACGATGCGGTCGACGACCTCAAACAGGAATTCGCCAAATTCAAGAACGCCCGGCGACCGATCGAACCGGACTGGTTCCTGAACTCGGCCTTCTACATCGGCCAGCAGTGGCTCTACTGGAACCACGGGCGCCTGGACCAGCCGCGACTCTCCAAGTGGCGGGAGACGATCGTCGACAACCGCATCCTCCCGATCGTCACCGGCCGGGTCGCCAAGAAGGTCAAGAGCCGACCCAACTTCGTCGCCACCCCCTTCACCGGCTCGGAGTCCGACGTGGATGCCGCGAAGATCACCGAAAAGGGGATGGAGTACTACTGGACCTACCTCGGCCTCCAGCAGAAGCTCTACCAGGCCGAGCTCTTCGCGGATATCGCCTGCGCGGGCTTCTGGAAGATCTACTGGGACGCGACCAAGGGCGAATCCCAGGAAGTGGTCGTCGACCAGAGCGGTGAACCGGCGATTCTGAACGGCCGCATCCTGAAGGCCGACGAACTGGACGGCCCGCTCCCCGAAGGATTGAGCGTCAAACGGATTTCATTGGGCGACGTCTGTGTCGACGTCGTCT